>Ga0070741_10019757_pt1 | contig 10723 bp, 11 predicted proteins | sample Coa_R1_4_FD_66440 | JGI IMG/M metagenome (GOLD analysis project Ga0070741, IMG submission 66440) | Surface soil microbial communities from Centralia Pennsylvania, which are recovering from an underground coalmine fire - Coalmine... | ecosystem: Environmental > Terrestrial > Soil > Unclassified ... | reverse complement strand
CCGCCCTCGGAGAGCGCGACGGTGAGGTCGGGGAACTTCTTGAAGACGGGCGAGTGGATCAGGTCCGCCGCGCACTGCACGATGTTCATCGGCTGCAGCACGATCAGCACGTCGATCGGCGCGTCGACCGCGGTCGTCACGAGCTTCGACGACGATCCGATGTGCATGCACACGACGGTCCCCTCGTCGGAGCACGCCTTCCAGAACGGGTCCCAGTGGTCGCTGTGCAGGCTCGGGAGGCCGAGCGGCTCGGGGTTCTCGGCGAACGTGACCGCGTGACAGCCCTTCTTCGCGACGCGGTGGATCTCGTCGGCCATCGCCTGGGGATCCCAGATCAGCGGGATGCTGAGCGGGATGAACCGGCCCGGATACGTGCCGCACCACTCGTCGATGTGCCAGTCGTTGTAGGCCTGCGCGAGGACGCGCGCGGCGTCCTTGTCCTCGATCGCGGCGAACAGGCGGCCCGCGAACCCCGGGAGCGAGGGGAAGCACAACGAGCCGAGCACGCCGTTCGCGTTCATGTCGAGGACGCGCTTCTCGATCTCGAAGCAGCCCGGACGCATCTCGTCGAAGCTCGTCGGGTCGATCCCGTACTCCTCGGGCGGGCGGCCGGCGACCGCGTTGAGCCCGACGTTCGGCACGTGGATGCCGTGGAACTGCCAGACGTCGCTGCCGTCCTCCATGCGGACGACGTGCGGCGCGATGTCCTGGTACTTCGCGGGCAGGTGACGCGTGAACAGGTCGGGCGGCTCCACGACGTGGTCGTCGACGCTGACGATGATCATGTCGTCGGTGTTCATGGCCGCCTCCGCACATCCGCTGGCTGACGTCACCGTCAGCGTACTGCCGGATCGGCTGGTGGCCCGAGGGAACGGCGGCGGTGATACTGCCGGCATGACGGACCTGCCGGCCTCGCGCACGCTCAGCCTCGACGGGTTGCAGTTCCACTACGTGGACTGGGGGAACGACAGCGCGCCGCCACTGGTGTTCCTCCACGGCTTCAGCGGGCACGCCCGTACGTGGGACCACGCCGCCCGCTCGCTCCGGGACCGGTTCCACGTGCTCGCCCTCGACCAGCGCGGTCACGGCGACACCGAGTGGGCGCACGAGTACGGAGATGGAGCGGACGCCTGGTCGGATGACCGGGAGGCCGGAGCGGCATCGACCCGTGGATACGGCAGTGGGCCGATGGTCGACGACGTGCTCGCGTTCCTCGACGCGCTCGCGCTCGAGCGCGTCGCGCTCGTCGGCGCGTCGATGGGCGGCATCAACGCGTACTGCTTCGCAGGCGCGCATCCCGGGCGGGTCGAGCGACTCGTGGTCGTCGACATCGGGCCCGAGATCGACCGGCGTGGCATCGAGCGGATCATGGCGAACACACAGGCGGGCGCGACGTTCACGACCGTCGACGAGGCGTACGCCCGCATGCGGGACGAGAACCCGCTCGCCGACCCCGCCATGTTGCGCCATCGCGTGGAGCACAACCTCCGCGCGCTTCCCGACGGGCGGCTGACGTGGAAGTGGGATCCCGCGCTCGGCGCCCGGGACCGGACCGTGGCGCGCACGGAGATCGGGCGCGACGAGCAGTGGGACCGCTGGCGCGCGCTGCGCTGCCCGACGTTGCTGCTGCGCGGCTCCGAGAGCGACCTGTTGTCCGTCGAGACCGCCGATCGCATGCTGGCCGAGCAACCTCGTGCCCGGCTCGTCACCATCCGGGGCGCGAGCCACACGGTGACGATGGACCGTCCCGACGAGCACGACGCCGCGATCCGGGAGTTCCTCCTCGCCGACGGGTGACGCGCCCGGCTAGGGAGCTGCGTCGAGGCCACCCCACGCGACCACCGGACCGGCCGCGTCGACGAGATCGCGCGTGCGGCCGAGGTCGACGGGGGTGCGGAGCTGGTGGACGGCGGGGAGCGCGAGACCGGCGCGCAAGCCGGCCTCGTGCGCGTCGACGCCGTCGAGCTCGCCGTCGGCGGACCACGACTCGACCGTGAGCGTGACTCCACGCGCGTGCGCGAGCTCGACGACGCGCTGCGTCATGTCGTCGACGGGGTCCGTCGTGACGGCGATCGCGGTGCGCCCGCGGGTCTCGCCGACGAACGCGAGCGCGGCCGCGATGCCGGGTGCGCGTGTCGCGGGCACGACGACGCTGCCGAGCACGCTCGTCGGGAACGTGCGTGCGAACCACAGTCCGGCGACGCCAGGGTCCGCGGCGACGAGCCCACCCGGCGGGAGCGCGGCGCGCACGTCCGCGACGGCGCGCGCCGGGTGCAGGGGCACGGACGCGTCGACGTAACCCGGCTGCGCGATCGACGACATGCGCGCGTACAGCTCGTTGACCGGTGACTCGATCGGTCGTGCGGTGACGTGGTCGGCGAGCGGCCCGAGGTGGATCGGGCTGAGGTGGACCGCCGGCGCGAGCTCGTAGCGCTCGGGAGCGGACTCGTCGGGGTCGAGACCCGTCGCCACGATCAGCTCGACGTCGCGGAAGCCGAGGAGCGAGAAGTCCTCGGCCTGCAGGCCTGCGGTGCCGAGATGGTGGGGGCTGTCCCACGGGAAGACGCCCTTCGCGCCCCACGTGTTGACGACGCCGAGACCCGATGCCGCCGCGAACGAGCGCAGCCCGTCGACCGCGTCGCCCCACGCGAACGAACCGGCGCGGACGACGCCGGGCCCGGCGATCACGACGACCGGGCCGCGCGGGAGGTCGACGCGCAGGTCGAGCGGCAGGATCGCGAGACGGGCGGGCTGCGCGTCCGTCGGGGCAGGCGCGTCGAGGTCGAGCTGCAGGCGCAGCGTCGTCGTCGCGGACCGGAAGCGAGCTGCCGCGGCCGCGCGCGCGATCGCCGGACCGACCTCGCGCGCGTCGTCGAGCGCGACGTCGCCGCTCTCCGACCCGCCGGGGCGCGACGTGATGCGCAGCGCGCGCTCGCTCGTGAGCGCGACGCCGGGTGCCGGCCCGAGCCGCCCGTCCGCGTCGGCCAGGAGCGCGGCGAGCCGGTCGTCGGCCGTCGGGAACTGCTCGAGCCCGGGTACGGCGTAGCCGTACACGCGCGTGACCCCGGCGTCGCGCAGACACCAACCGAGCAGCTCGCCGACCGTGCGCAACCCCTACCTCCAGGCCCAGACCGGTTGCTCGAGGTGTGAGACGCGCGTCGTGCGGCCGTGCAGCGCGACCTCGCGGAACTGGTAGAGGATCGCCGCCGTCGGAGCGTGCAGCCACTCACCGCGCATCCACAGCTGGACGACGGGCGCGTCGCTCTCGGGGATCGCGAGGAAGCGGGGCGAACCCTCGTGGTCGAGGTCGTCGAACGGGATCACGTACAGCGCCGCCACCTCGTCGGGGTTCGCGACCGGCGGCGGTGCATCGGCGGCCCACACGACCACCGGCGTCATGACGAACCCCGAGCGCGTCTCGTAGTCGTCGAGCAGGCCGAGGACGTCGTCGCGTGCGACCGCGAGGCCGACCTCCTCGTGCAGCTCGCGCAACGCGGCGGCCACCGCGTCCTCACCACCGTCGATCCTCCCGCCGGGCAGGGCGTACTGGCGCGCGTGGGCACGGAGCCCGGCGGCGCGCGCCGTCAGCACGAAGGACGCGTCCCCCGAGTCGTCGCCATCCGTGATCGCGATGGCGACGGCTGCGGCGCGCACCCCGGCACCGCACGGGATCGCGCGCCGGTCGAGCGCCTGCAGCCGCGTCGCGATCCGCTCGCGCAGCGCGCGCGAGAGCGCGTACACCTACGTCGGGATCTGCAGGTCGGTCGGGAGCTGCCCGTCCATCCAGGCGGTCTCCTCGAAGCGCTCCGCGATGCGCCAGCCGTCCGGCGTCCGCACCAGACGGTCGTTGTAGTACCCGCCGACGAAGAACATCTGCAGCCCGCCGTCCTTCTTCGGCGCACCCATCGGGTTGTAGAAGTACGTGCGGCTGGTTGCCGTGTCGCCGTCGATCGTCACGCGCTTGTTGCCCAGAAGGTGCTGCGTGGTCGGGAACATCGCCAGCGCCTTCGCGAGCCACGCCTTCACCTCGGGGTACGCGCCCTTGATCCCACCCGAGGTCGTGTAGTCGATCTGCGCGTCGGAGGTGAACACGTCGTCGAGCGCGTCGAAGTCCTTGGCGTCGATCGCGAACGTGTAGCGCGACAGCAGGTCGTCGATCTCGAGCCGGTCGGAGATCTCCTGCACCGAGAAGCGGGGACCGTCGGCCATCGCGCTCGCTCCTCTCCGTCGGCGTCGCTTTCGTGCCCGGGACGGCGGACGCTACCGTCGCCCTCCAACCGCTGCAACAGGTTCCATTTCTCGTGCGGAGGTGCGCATGCGGTTCCACCAGGCCGTCGCGTTCATGGAGACGGACCAACTGCTCGACCTGTGCCGCGCGACCGACACGCTCGGCTACGCGGGCGTGTACCTGTCGGACCACATCTTCTTCCCCAAGCAGCTGAAGTCCCGCTACACGTACTCACCGCACGAGGACGGATCGCCGATCTGGGCGCCGGAGACGAACTGGCCCGACTGCTGGTGCCTCATCTCCGCGATGGCGGCGATCACCGAGCACCTCGAGTTCACGACCGGCGTGTACATCGCGCCGGCGCGTGACCTGTTCACGGTCGCGAAGTCGGTCGGCACCGCGGCGTACATCTCGCACGACCGCGTTCGTCTCGGTGTCGGCGTCGGGTGGTGCAAGGAGGAGTTCGACGCGACCGGCCAGGACTTCCACAACCGGGGCAAGCGGCTCGACGACATGATCCCCGCGCTGCGCGCCCTCTGGAGCGGCGGCTGGGTCGAGTACCACGGGCCGTTCTACGACTTCGACGCGCTGCAGATGAACCCCACACCCGAGAAGCAGGTCCCGATCTACGGCGGCGGCCACAGCGAGGTCGCGATGCGGCGCGCCGCGCGGCTGTGCGACGGGTGGATCGGTGCCGGGCCCTACTCCGAGGAGGACGGTCGCCACTACCTCGAGCAGATGAAGCGCTACCTCGCGGACGAGGGGCGCAGCACCGACGGGTTCGCGATCTACATGGCGCTCGCGGTCATGCCGGAGCCGGACGTCTACAAGCGCTTCGAGGACCTCGGCATGACGGACACGATCTGCGCGCCGTGGATGTTCACCGGGGCCGGTGGCGGCGTGAACACGGACGCCCGCTCGGACCTCGACGCCAAGATCGCCGCGACCGAAGCGTTCGCGACCGACGTCATCGCGAAGACTCGCTGACTCGCTGGCTCGCCGACTCGCTGACTCGCTGACGCCGGCGTCAGGTCGGGCGCTACGCTCGGCACGCAGTTCCCGGAGCGACCGCGAGGAGACGGAGCCATGGCGGTGCAGGGCGAGTCCCGGATGCTGATCGACGGCAAGCTGACCGACGCGTCGTCGGGCACGACGTTCGACAACGTCAACCCGGCGACCGAAGAGGTCATCGGCCAGGTTGCCGACGGCACCGAGCAGGACATGCGCACGGCCATCGAGGCGGCGCGGCGCGCGTTCGACGAGACCGACTGGTCGACGAACCGCGCGTTCCGGAAGCGGTGTCTCCAGCAGCTGCGTGACGCCCTCGACCGCGAGAAGGAGACGCTGCGCCCGCAGATCGTCGCCGAGGTCGGCACGCCGATCGGGTTGACGTACGCGATCCAACAGGACACCTGCATCGAGGACCTGCAGTGGGACATCGACCAGATCGACCGCGTCGAGTGGGACCGTGAGCTCGGCGTGCACGAGTTCTTCGGGATGCGGAGCCGCCGCGTGGTGACGCGCGAGGCCGTCGGTGTGGTCGGCGCGATCACGCCGTGGAACTTCCCGTTCATGCTCAACCTGTCGAAGCTCGGCCCCGCGCTCGCGGCGGGCAACACGGTCGTGCTGAAGCCCGCGCCCGACACGCCGTGGAGCGCGACGTTCATCGGCAAGGTCGCGCTCGAGCAGACGGACATCCCGCCCGGCGTGCTGAACGTCGTGACGTCGGGCGACCCGGCCGCCGTCGGTGAGGTGCTGACGACGGATCCGCGCGTCGACATGATCAGCTTCACGGGCTCGACCGCCACCGGGAAGCGCATCATGCGCAACGGCGCCGACACCGTGAAGAAGGTGTTCCTCGAGCTCGGCGGGAAGTCGGCGAACATCATCCTCGACGACGCCGACTTCGCGTCGACCGTCGGCATGGGCTCGATGATCTGCGTGCACGCCGGGCAGGGCTGCGCGATCACCACACGGATGCTGCTCCCGCGCTCGCGCTACGAGGAGGGCGTCGAGCTCCTGAAGACGTCGTTCGAGAACGTGGCGTACGGCGACCCGAACGACATGGCGAACATCCAGGGTCCGCTGATCAACAAGCGGCAGATGGAACGGGTGCTCGGCTACATCGAGAAGGGGAAGGCCGAGGGCGCGCGGCTGCTCGTCGGCGGGAAGCGGTCCGACCGCTTCGAGAAGGGCTACTACGTCGAGCCGACGGTCTTCGTCGACGTGAAGCCCGACATGACGATCGCGCAGGAGGAGATCTTCGGCCCCGTGCTCGTCGTGATCCCGTTCGAGGACGACGACGACGCCGTGCGCATCGCGAACCACTCTACGTACGGGTTGTCCGGCTCGGTCAGCTCGGCGTCCGAGGAGCGCGCGATGGCCGTCGCACGGCGCATGCGGACGGGAACCGTCTCGGTGAACGGCGGCGCGTGGTTCGGGCCCGACTCGCCGTTCGGCGGCTACCGCCAGAGCGGCGTGGGCCGCGAGCACGGTGTCGAGGGCTTCGAGGAGTACCTGGAGACGAAGACGATCGGACTGCCCGCCGAGTAGCGCGAGCGCCCGGACGGCCATCGTGCGGCACGCGCGCGCCGACGACCTCGTGGCGCACGAGGACCTGCTCGCGTCGTTGCGCGCGATCCGGGGCCTGCGCGAGCGCACGGTCGGGTCGTTCTACCGGCGCGGCAGCGGGTTCTGCACTTCCACGTCGACGGGGACCGGCTCTTCGCCGACCTGAAGGTGCGGGACGAGTGGCAGCGCTTGCCCGCGAACACGGCCGCGGAGCACCGCCGACTCGTCGCCGCGGCGGAGCGGGCGGCGGCGGGCGCGGTCGTAGACTGATGGGCATGGCACAGAGCGATGTCGAGGTCCGCGAGCTGATCCAGGGCGGGTACCTGCCGAAGTTCGACTCGGTCGAGGAGGAGCGGCTGCACCGCAAGCAGCGGCTCGCAGCCGGGTTCCGGCTCTTCGGGCGGTTCGGGTTCGACGAGGGCGTGGCCGGTCACATCACCGCGCGCGATCCCGAGCTCACCGACCACTTCTGGGTCAACCCGTTCGGGATGAGCTTCAGCCACATCCGCGTGTCGGACCTGATCCTGGTCAACGACCGCGGCGAGGTCGTCGAGGGGAACGCGAGCGTGAACACGGCTGCGTTCGCGATCCACTCGCAGGTGCACGCGGCCCGTCCGGACGTCATGGCGGCCGCGCACTCGCACTCGATCTACGGGAAGTCGTGGTCGGCGCTCGGCCGCAAGCTCGACCCGATCACCCAGGACGTCTGCGCGTTCTACGACGACCACGAGGTGTTCGACGACTACACGGGCGTCGTGCTCGACGTCGAGGAGGGCAAGCGGATCGCCGCCGCGCTGGGCGACAGCAAGGCCGTCATCCTGCGGAACCACGGGCTGCTGACGGTCGGGCATTCCGTCGACGAGGCCGTGTGGTGGTTCATCACGATGGAACGCTCGTGCCAGGCCCAGCTGCTCGCGGAGGCCGCGGGGAAGCCGGTGCTGATCGACCCGGACCACGCCAAGCTGACCTCGACCCAGGTCGGCTCACACGTCGCGGGCTGGTTCAGCTTCCAGCCGCTCTACGCCAAGATCACGCGGGAGCAACCCGACCTCTTCGACTGAGGTTCATCGTTCATGCGTCGCTCGTCGTCGTAGCGCAACGTCGAGCGACGCATGGACGTTGGGTGTCACACCTCCGTGATGTGCTTGCCACATGCGCAAGGATGCGGAGTTGGCGCGGCGCGCCGAGCGGCAATACGGGATCTTCAGTCTGCGGGACGTGACGGAGCTGCGCTTCACCGAGGCCGAGCGACGCGAGCGGCTCGAGTCGGGGCGATGGCAGTCCGTGCACGACAATGCGTACCGGGTCGCAGGAGCGCCGAGACTCTGGAAGGGTGACCTCCTCGCCGCGTGCTGGGCCGGTGGGTTTCGCGCTGCTGCATCGCATCGCTCGGCGCTCGCGCTCATGAACCTACCGGGTGGTCGGAGGAACGTCCCCGAGATCGTGACGCCGCGCTGGCGACGGGCGCGCCACGACGGCGTCGTCGTTCACGAGACGACCGTGCTCTCAGCGGATGACGTGACCGGTGTCGACGGGATCCCGGTGACCACTCCGGCGCGGACCTTGGTCGACGCCGCCGCGGTTCTCCACCCCTCCACATTGGACATCGCCGTCGACGAAGCGCTGCGTCGCGACCTCGTGACGTTCGATGCACTGTGGACGCGCGTGGCGGAGTTGGGTGGTCGTGGCCGGGCTGGGACTGCTCACCTTCGCGCGTTCCTCGCGGCGCGCCACCCCGATGCCGACCTCTCGGAGAGCGTCCGCGAGACGCTCTTAGTCGACGCGCTCGTTGCTGCGAACCTGCCCCGGCCGGTCCTGCAGCAAGAGATCCGCGACCGATCGGGGACCTTCGTTGCTCGTGTGGATGCCGCGTACCCGCATGCCCGCGTCGCTCTCGAGTACGACAGCTACCTGCACCACGGCGGACGCGCGAAGCATGCCCGTGATCTCGAGCGTCGCAACCGCATGGCGGCCCTCGGCTGGCACGTCATCTCCGTGACGGGACCGGCCCTGCGCGCCGGGGCTGCCGACGCGTGCCGCGCGGTCCGAGCCCTGCTACAGGGCGCGGCCTGAGGTCCATGCGTCGCTCGTCGTCGTAGAGCAACATTCAACGACGCATGGACGATGCTCAGCCGTGGCGTTGCTTCGCGAACTCGATCGTGCCTTCCATGAAGCCCTGCGGGTTCTGGAACTTGCCGACGACGATGTCGGCGAAGTACTCGGGCACGTAGCGCTCGAAGCCACCCGTCTCGACGAGCTCGAGGACGGGGTCGACGATCGCGTCGACGGGGAGCGCCTCGACACCCTCCGTCATCGCGGGGTCGTTGTCGGGCAGGTGGAACAGCTCGGTGTCGATGACCGCCGGCGCGATCACGTGCACGCCGACCCCGGTGTCGGCGAGGTCCACCGCCATCGATTCCGACCACGCGGTCAACGCGGCCTTCGTCGCCGCGTACGCGGCCTCGCCGGGCGGGCCGAGACGCGCCGCGATCGACCCGATGTTCACGATCCGGCCACCGCGCGAGAGCAGGTCGGGGAGGAGCGCGAGCGTCAGGCGGACGGGTGAGAAGTAGTTGAGCGCCATGATCGACTCGACGACCTCGGGCGTCAGCTCCTGCACGCGCCGGCGCTTCGGCGCGCCGGCGTTGTTGACCAATACGTCGATGCCGCCGAGCTCGTCGCTCGCGCGCCGAGCGAACGTCGCGATGCCGTCGAGGTCGGACAGGTCGACGGTCCACGACCGCGACGACGGCGACACCTGCTGCAACTGGTCCAGCACGCCGGCGAGACGGTCGGACCGGCGCGCGCAGATGCCGACCACTGCGCCGCGACGCGCGAAGCCCTCGGCGAGCGCGGCGCCGATGCCGGTCGACGCGCCCGTGACGAGCACGTGCTTGCCCTCGATCTCGTAGCCCACGGCGACCATCCTCCCCGCGCGCCTCGCGCGCGCCTCCGCGCGTACCTGACGTGACCGTCAGCGTACGTCCCGCTAGCCTCCGCCGACCATGACGCCGCCGGAGCGCGCGCCGCTCACCCCCGAGACCGCGTTGCTGACGGACCGCGTCGCGGTCGTCACGGGCGCGGCCGTCGGCATCGGTCGCGCGACGGCCCTCGCGCTCGCCCGCTTCGGTGCGGACGTCGCGATCTGCGACCGCGACGCCGACAACCTGGCCACCGCGGCGAAGGAGATCGAGCAGAGCGGGCGGCGTGCGCACAGCGAAGTGCTCGACGTGCGCGACACCGACGCGGTGCGTGCGTTCGTCGACGGGCTCGGCAACGGCGTCGACGTCCTCGTGAACAACGCGGGTGGTGGCTTCCGTGCGGACTTCGTCGACGTCAACGACAAGGGTCAGGACGCGCTCGTGCGCGAGAACTTCCTGAGCGTCACGAACTTCGTGCGCGCGGCCGTCCCGCACATGGCCCGCGACGGGCGCCAAGGCTCCATCGTCAACGTCACCTCCATCGAGGCGCACCGCGCCGCGCCCGGGTTCGCCGTGTACAGCGCGATGAAGGCTGCGGTGGCCAATCTCACGAAGTCGCTCGCGCTCGAGCTCGGGTCGCGCAACATCCGCGTCAACGCCGTGGCGCCCGACGTGATCCCAACGCCCGGCATCGGCGACGTCCCCGTCCACACGCCGCTGCCGCGCGCCGGCCATGTCGACGACGTCGCGGCGGCGATCGTGTACCTCGCGGGTGACCTGTCGTCGTTCGTCACCGGCACGACACTCCACGTCGACGGCGGCAACCTAGCGGCGGCGGGATGGCACCGGGCGGACGACGGCTCGTACACGACGTGAGGACGGCCAGGTGAAGTTCGGCATCGCGCTCGGCGCGCTCAACCCTGCGTTCTTCGTCGACGCCACGCTCGAGGCCGAACGGCTCGGCTACGAGTCGGTCTGGCTCCCGGAGCACCTCGTCTTCCCG
>Ga0070741_10019756_pt1 | contig 10724 bp, 9 predicted proteins | sample Coa_R1_4_FD_66440 | JGI IMG/M metagenome (GOLD analysis project Ga0070741, IMG submission 66440) | Surface soil microbial communities from Centralia Pennsylvania, which are recovering from an underground coalmine fire - Coalmine... | ecosystem: Environmental > Terrestrial > Soil > Unclassified ... | reverse complement strand
TCTGGCTCGGGGCTAGCCACGCCACCTTCGGCGCGATGCGTGCGGTAATTGCCGGCCAGCGCAAGGATCTTGCCCGGGCGCGGGAGCGGCGCCAGCAGACGCGCTTGCGCCGGCACCGCCCAGCGCGGATCATCGGAGCCATGCTCCTGGGCAAAGCGCAGCGCGGCCGCCGCGGCCTCCAACCCGGCGTTTCCCGCTTCCAGCACCGACTGCACCGAGGCGAGCACGCCGCTGGCAGCGGCTGCGTCGCCGGCGGCCTGGGCGGCGGCAGCGAGATCGACGAGCCGTGGGCCTTCATGCCCGCGCCGCCGACCGCCGCCGTCGATGGCAGCACCCAGGCGCGGGTGCCCGGGCACGGCCTCAAATCTGGCGAGCCTCATTCTGCTGCTCCTTTCTCCCTGCCGGCAGTACCCTGAGCGCCCGGGTTGCCTGGAGTGCCTGATGGGTGCTCGGGCACCCGCGCCAGCGGGAAACGGCGCAGCAGATTGCCTTCGCCAGCCTCGCGCACGTGGGCGGCGGCCTCGCGCTCGGCTGCCTCCGGGTCGCCAGTGCGCAGCACCTCGAGCAGCCGCTGGTGGCGCGCGATCCAGTCGGCCGCTTCCTCGGGGCCGATCGGCTCGTCCATCCACATCCAGGTGGGGTGGAGCAGCCATTCGGCCGGTGCCAGCAATGCCCACGAGCGCTCCAGGAGTGAATGGCCGGCCGCACGGACGAGGAGATCGTGGAAGCGTGCATTGGCCGCGGCCACGGCGCGCCGGTCGCCGCGGCGAGCCGCTCGCGCGCCCTCGTCGATCTGCGCGGCCAGGGCCGCAAAGACCTCCGCCTCCCGATTGGGGCCGGGCGATCCCTCCAGGGGCGACGCGGTGCCGGCCGCGCGCCGGCGTTCGGCGATCAAGCGGGCAGCGAACCCCTCGAGCAACGCGCGGAAGGTGTAGATCTCGCGCGTGCCGGCTTCGTCCAGCGTGCGGACATAGAAGCCGCGGCGCGGCCGGTGCTCCAGCAGCCCCTGGTCGGCCAGCCGAAAGAGGGCTTCGCGCACCGGCGAGAGGCTCACGTCGAGTGCACGCGCCAGCCCCACCTCGTGCACGCGCGCCCCAGGGGTCAGATGGCCGCGGCGCACGGCATCCATGATGTGCTCTACCACCAGGTGGCGCAGAGCGCGGTCGCGGAGCGGCGCGCGCGCCCAGGAATGAGGTGGATGGTCCAGATCGCTGCTCGTCGTTGGTTCGATGCTACGTGTCATGCCTCGGTCTTGCCAGTCCGTACGTTACTGCCCGAATCTCAATGAGCGCATGCACCCATAGGCGCTTATCGTGCCATGTCGGCATCCAGCAGCTGCTGCATCTGGCGCTGCGCCTCGTCGAGTGCGGCTGCCGGACTGATCTTCTGCGCCATGAAGTCGCTGATGGCCTGATCGAGCACTGCCAGCATCTTGACGATCGAAGGCAGCGTCGGTGCGCGGTCGCCATAGGGAGCTTCGTCGGCAAAGATCTTCCACTGGGGGTCCTGCCTGCCGTAGTCGATCAGCGCCTTGTCCTGCAGCGCCGACTTGCTCACCGGGATTGCTGTGCCCAGGATGGCACAGATCTCGGCCTGCGAGCTGCCGCGATTCATAAACTTCGCCAGCGCCAGGCCGGCCCGCAGCTTCGCTGCGTCGGACATCTTGGTGACCACCAGATTATGGCCGCCGTTCTGCGACCGGCGCACCTTCTTGGTGGGATGCACCGGCCGTGACACGACGCCGAAGCTGACTCCACCCTTGCGAATGTCGGCAAGGCGATACGGGCCGGTGTCTTCGAAGACCGATCCTCCATTGATAAACAGCTGGCTGCGCGACGTGGAGAGGCGCTGTGGCGGCGAGATGCCCAGCCGGCCGAGATCGAGCATCAGCTGGGCCGTCTCCTTCGCCTCGGGCGAGCTGATCGTGACCTTCTTGCCCGTCTCATCCAGCAGACGCCCCCCGGCCGTGCCATACCAGCTAGAGAAGGCCGAGCTATCGGCCCAGAGCTCGAAACCCCAAACATCGGGCGGCCGCCCGGCGCGCTTGGCCTGGTCCTTGAAGTCGTCCCACGTCCAGCCGGCGCGCGGGGGCTGCAGACCGGCCTTCTGGAGCAGGTCGGTATTCCAGAGCAGGAGTGAGTTGTTGGTGTAGATGGGCATCGACGTCAGCTTGCCCCGCCAGGAGCTGGTGTCGAGCATCAAGGGGAAGAGGTCGCGGCGCTGCTCGCTCCATTCTTTGTCCCCTTTGAGCTCGGCATCCAGGTCGGCCACGGCGCCGGTAAGGAAGACCTCAGCGCCTTCTCGCCAGGCGATGAAGTACGTATCCGGCGGCGTGCCGCCGGCGATGGCCGTCTTGATCTTGGTGAGATCGGCGCCAAACGCCTCCGGCACCACCTCGATCGGCCGGTGTGTCTCGTTGAACTCCTGGATGATCTGCACCCGCGTCTTGCTCTCCGGATGCTGGTCGCCCAGGTTCGACCACCACGTGATCTTCACCGGCTGCGTCGCGGCCGGTGGTCCCGAGCCGCTTTCCTGGCCGCAGGCGAAGGTCAGGCCGGCGGCGGCGATCGTCGCTGCGGTGGTACCCGCCGCCATCAGGCGGCGTCGCGTGATGAGCATCTGACTCTATTTACTCCTTCCTGCAACTACCTGGCCTCCCGCAGCGAGTCTTACTTGAGTTGCACTGGACTCGCTTGCACCCGATGGCAGCCGACTCATCACTGACCAGTGCCTCATCTGACCCACAGCCCAGCAAATTGCGTCACCGCCATCAGCCTCACTGGCTGCTCTCCTCCTCTGACCAGAGTAGCAGCACACCCATCGCTTGGTCGGGATGCTCGTATAACAGGTCGAAGGCTCGTTTGGCTTCCCTGCCCGGGAAACGATGGGTGATGAGCGGCGTTACCTGGATCTCACCGGACGCAAGCGCATGCATTGCCTCCGGTGCAATCACGTCGCGGCTCGTGCTCGGCGGATAGCCGCCAAGCAGACGCTTACCCATCATTAGGGAAGCATTGAGCGGCAGAGGCTCGCCGTGGTAGAGGCCGATCAGCTGAAGTAGCCCGCCCGGTGCTAGCATCTGCTGCGCCTGAGCGAACGACTTTACGCCCGCGCGCCCACCAACGCAGTCGATGACGATCGTGCCCCCTTGGCCGCCGGTCAAATGCTTAACAGCGACCACTGGATCCTCTTCGCTCGCATTCACGATCACCAATTGCTGCGCGCCGACCTCGCGCGCCAGTCGACAGCGTAGATCGAGTGCGTCCACCGCGATTAACTGGGCGGGTCGGTAGCGCTTGGCGAACTGCATGACGAGGTTGCCTACGATGCCCTGGCCCAGTATCACCACGCGGTCATCCGGCGTAATCCCCGACGCCTGGGTCCAGCCATTGGCGCTGGCGGCCAAGGAGTGGAAGGTGCCCTCCTGAAAGCCAACATTAGGATGCAGCGGCGTCATGCGTCCACGCACGCTCCCCAATCCAGTTGAGCCCATCGCATACTCCGCGTGTGGTGCAACGATCGCAACCCGGTCGCCAGGGGCATACTCCGTGACGTCCGGTCCCACGCGCTCGACAACGCCAGTGGCAGAATAGCCCATGATACCGGGGTCGACTGCCTGCTCCTTCTCATAGCGCGCCCAGAGTTCCGAGCCGCGGCTGATCAGGCTAGCGTGCAGCTTGACCAACACCTGGCCCGGCCCCGGCTCTGGGATCTGGATCTCCTCCAGCACGATATTGCCGACACCTTCGTGCTTGACTACCCGCTGCATAGTTCCGGCCGCGCGGGCCACTCGCGTCCTGTCCATCATGTCAGCCTGCCTTGAGATCCTGGTCCACCAGCGGCTGCACGCGGATCTGGATGTCGGCCAGCGCGTCCTTGGGGCGGAGTTCGCCCTTGGCTAGGCGGCCGAGTGCTTCGTCGATGATCGCGGTGACCTTGTTCCAACTGGGCAGATTAGGTGTAGGGTAGTCGTACTGGGCCTGATCGTTCAGCGCCTTGAGGATGGGGTTGTCATTGAACATCTTGACCAGGAGGGGATCTTTGGCCGCAATCAGATTGGAAGGCGGGTTGGACGACGTCTGCGCTACTTTGAGTTGCACCTCCGGCCGCACTGACCAGGCTGCAATCTCAGCAGCGGCACCGATCGCGGCCGCGTTGGCGCCCTTGAAGACAAGGAAGCCGAAGACGTTGCCAGCGGTGATCGGCTCCTTCTTGGTATTGTTGGGTCCCAACGGATAGTGCGTGGCGTACACGCCGCTGCCGTCACCGGGATCAACATTAGGGTAGCGCGGTGGGGTAACTGTGCCAGCGTTGATTACCTCAGTGAGCGTTCTCCCGGTGTCGAAGTCGCCTGGTCCGTTGCGCAGGATGCCGCGCATCACGTTCTGGTGCAGCCACTCCAGTGTGGTGAGCATTGGCAGTGTGTCGTACTGCGCCTTAGTGCGGTCAGCGTTGAGCGGCACCTGCCCATTGGAGAAGCCCCACCACTGCAGCGGGGACCAGGTGTAGATGAACTGGCCCAGTACTCGCTCCGGCGGCTGTGCCGCCTTGCGCCCGATCTCTAGCCAGTCGTCCCAGGTATAGCCGGGGCGCGGCAGCGCGACTCCCGCCTGTGCCAGTAGCTTCTTGTTAAAGCCGAGGATGTTGGGGTCGGCTATCATGGGCACCAAGGTGAGCTTGCCCTTCCACTGTGCGCCGTCAAGCAGTGTGGGGATTAGGTTAGCCTTGTTCTTGGTCCAGTCCTTATTGCCTTTCAATTCGGTGTTGAGGTCCACCAGCGCACCGAGCCCCCACAGGTCAGACGCTTCTACCTGCCAGTCGAACCACATTGTCGGCTGGGTGCCAGCGGCAAGCGCTGTCTTAATCTTGGCCAGCGCAACGTTCGACCCGTTCTCACCAATCTCCAGCGAAACGCGGCCAGTGTTGCGCATCTGGAAGTCCTCTAGCACCGCCTGCTGCGCAAGGCCAAAACGGTGGGGAGGAGCGTAGCCGAACCAGTGCAGCACTGGCACTGGCGCCTTATGCGGCTGGGCAGTCGACTCAGCGCCGCGCGTGCCGCAGGCCGCTTGCACCGCAGTTGCCGCCGCTCCAGCGCTGGCTAGCAGCCGCCGCCGGATCATATGACCAATCTCTGGAGTCATACTTGCCTCCTTTTACTGAAGGGCAGGTAAAGGATCCGAACACGCAGTCGTGCTGGACGGTCAGGCCAGCTTCGGCTGGCGCCACGCCAGGTCGCGCCGGCCAAAGCGCAGCGCGCTCTCCCCCAGCGGGAGCGGGACACGCTGGCCGCCGCGCCGGTGCGACTCGATGAAAGCGAAGATCAGCTCGGTGTTGGCGGCGGCCACGCGAATGCCACCGCGGGTCGGCTCGCCAGTCTCCAATGCGTGTACCAGATCCTCGATCAGGCGCAGCGTGGAGCTGGCGCGCCGGAACTCCGGAAACGGCTCCGGCACGTGCACCCGCTCGCCGTCCTGCGCGCTCAGCCGGTAGCGCTCGAAACGCGAGCCGCCGTTGCGGGCAATGACGTAGCCGCCCTCGCAGATGGCCTCGATGTCGTTGTTGCGTGGGCTGAGCAGCGCATGGGCGGTGACGCCGTTGGCGAAGGCGAACAGCCCCTCCGCTGCCGGATCGGCAATTACCTCTTCGCCGTCGATCTGCTCGTCGCCTCTGGGAAGGTGCCCTTGCGCCCAGACCACCGGCGCATCGCCGTTGAGCCACATGGCGAGGTCGAACCAGTGGCTGCTGGTGTTGAAGAGGGCACCGCTGGTGTAGATGATGAGCGTCCGGAGCGCGCCGAGGTCGCCGGAGGCGATGAGATCGCGCATCACGTCGAAGCCGGGATGCCAGCGCCGGTTGGTGCCCATGTTCACGGCCACGCCACGTCGCTCGACGGCCTCCACCAGGCGGTGCGCCTCGGCCACCGACGCACAGAGCGGCTTCTCGAGGTAGAGCGCGCGCACGCCGTGCTCGATGGCAAACAGCGCGATCTCCGCCCGCTGCTCCGGCTGCGTGGCCACGCTGAGGATGTCCGGACGCTCGCGCTCGATCATCTGACGATAGTCGGTGTACTGGTGCTCCGGCGCCACGCCATACCGCTGGCCAAACGCGGCCAGCACCTCCGGCCGCAGGTCCGCGCCAGCGATGAGGTCGGTGCGATCGCAGGCCTCGTAGCCGGCTGCGTGCGAATACGGGGCGCCAATGGTGCGCGACGACCGTATCTCGTTATCGATGAACGCACCCATCCGGCTGCAGCCGACGAGCGCTGCGCGATAGCGCCGCTTGGTGGTGGTCTCTGCGCTCTCCACGGTCATCCTCTGTCGATCCTGCGGTGTCTCTGCTCTGCCTCATCGCCTGAGTGAATCGCTCACCAGGTATCCACGGCTAGGGCTCGGTCCTCCAGCGGGAACCGAACGGCGACTATACTTCACGTCAGTGAACTCCGATGGAATGGAACTGCCATGCCGACTACTGCGAAACGCACGGACACTGAAACGGCGACCGGCCATGGCTCTCTCCAGCCACCAAAGAGCAGGCGTCACAAGCAGGATCTGCTGGCATTCGCCGGTATCTGGCACGACCTGGATGCCGACCAGCTGATTGAGGCCATCTATCGGTCTCGACGCGAAGCGCCCACCGACAGCTGCTCGCTGCGATAGCCAGGCATGTACCTGCTGGATGCAGACTGGGTGATCAGCTTTCTTAATGGCCGAGCCAGTGCCATTGCGCTTATGGAGCGGCTGGCTGATGACGGTACTGCTAGGAAACATTGCTCACCATCACCCTGGGTCTCACTGCCTCACGTGGATCGCGCCCATCGGGTACCTTACCTGTAGGAAACATTGCTCACCATCACCAGGTATCCACCGCCAGCTCCTGCTCCTCCAGCGGGAACCGAACGGCGCAGCCGCCACGCCGGTGGGAGGCGTGCAGCGCCAGGCACAGCTCCATGGCCCGCGCCGCGTGGCGCTCGCTGCAGGCCGGCTCGCGGCCGGTCTCGATGCTCTCTACCAGATCTTCGAGCGCCATGAGCGTTGGGCTGCGCGTTGGGGTCGGCAGCGGAAACGGCTCGCGCTCTAGCCAGCGCTCGCGGCTCCCGGACGGGCGGCGCCAGAGCTCGGCGTCGCGCGCATCGTTGAGCACCACGAGCTTGCCCTCGGTTCCAGAGATGATGAAGGTGATGGCGCCGCCGGAGACCCCTTCAAGAAAGAAGCGCACACCATCGTGCATCTCGATATAGCCGCTCCCCAGCGGATCGACGCGCGCCGTGGGGCTCCTGGCATCGGGCGGAATGGGCTCGATCCGCCCCCACGCCTGTGCCGGCTGCGGGTCACCCGCCAGGTAAGCCATGATGTCGGCGTAGTGCGTCCCGGCGTGCATGAGATTGCCTACACCGATGGCGGTGATGGAGAGGAGTGCACCGATCGCTCCCTGCTCGATCGCCGCGCGCAGCGCGTGGTAGCGCGGATTCCAGCGCCGGAGGTAGGCGCACACGAACTTCACGCCGTGCTGCTGCACCACGCGCACGATCTCGCCGGCCTCAGCCATCGAGGTGGCGATCGGCTTCTCGCAGAAGATCCCTTTCACCCCCGCGGCGGCGACCACCGGGGCCAGCGCCGCGTGATCGTGGCCCCACGAGGTGGTGATGCTCACGATATCGGGCGCCTCACGCGCGAGCAGCTCGCGGTAATCGGTGTACAGATGCGCTGGCGTGATCTGCCACCGCTCGCCAAACGCCGCCAGGCGCTCTCGGTCGAGATCGCAGCCGGCGACCAGCACCGTCCGTGGGTGGGCCGCGTAGCAGCCGGCATGGCTGGCCGGGCGCTGCTCGGGAGAATCAGCGAGCAGGTCATCGTACCAGCTCCCCACGCGCGCCGTGCCGATAATCGCCGCGCGCAAGGGCGCCCTCCCGACCGCACCGTGTGCTGTCCCGTGCTGCTGCGCCATCACCCGCTCCGCGTGCTTCAAGTCATACGATTTTCGAAAATCGAGCGCATCATACCCCAGCAGCGTGCAGCCGTCAAGGGGTGGCTTGGTAACAAGGGGTGGCTCGGCAACCCGAGTCGTCGGCCGCCGCCAGGGCGGTATCGCCTTCGCCGCGCTGATCCCTGGGCTGCGGCGGGCCTGCCGACGTATACTGCCTGCCGGCGCGAGAGACAGGCGCGGCTCCATCGCTCACCGCAGCCTGCCGCTCTCCCCAAGCCGAACCGGGAGCGCCCCCAGCGGGGCCCTGATGCGGGTGGCGGCTTGGCTTTGATTTAGGTCATGCACTCAAGCTAAGGAGTCCGGCCATGGCCGACGAACCGACGAAGTGGCTGCTCGAAGAGAAAGCACTTCCAACCCATTGGTACAACATCCTGCCCGATCTCCCGTCGCCGCCTCCTCCGGTGCTCCATCCAGGCACGCATCAGCCCGTCGGCCCGTCCGACCTGGCCCCACTCTTTGCCACGGCGCTCATCGAGCAGGAGGTCTCGACCGAAAGGGAGATTCCGATTCCGGAAGAGGTGCGCGAGATCTATAAGCTGTGGCGGCCGACGCCGCTGTTTCGCGCCCGGCGGCTGGAGCGAGCGCTCGATACCCCAGCACATATCTACTACAAGTACGAGGGGGTATCTCCTGCCGGCTCACACAAGCCGAATACCGCCGTGGCCCAAGCCTACTACAACCGGAAGGAAGGCATCCGGCGCCTGACGACAGAGACCGGCGCGGGCCAGTGGGGCTCTGCCCTGGCGCTGGCGTGTAGCCTGGTGGGATTAGACTGCACCGTCTACATGGTGCGGGTCAGCTACGAGCAGAAGCCGTATCGCCGTTCGATGATCCAGGCCTACGGTGCCGAGATCACTCCTAGCCCGTCAGAACGCACTGCATCTGGCCGGTCGATCCTGGCGGAGCAGCCGGACTCGCCTGGGTCGCTGGGCATCGCCATCTCCGAAGCAGTCGAAGACGCGGCCACCCACGACGATACGCACTACTCGCTCGGGTCGGTGCTCAACCACGTGCTGCTGCACCAAACGGTAATCGGGCTGGAGGCAAAGAAGCAGATGGAGCTGGCCGGCGAGTACCCGGATGAGATCATCGGCTGCGTCGGCGGCGGCTCGAACTTCGCTGGACTCGCCTACCCCTTCGTACGCGACAAGCTCTCCGGGAGCAAGCCCAAGCTCCGCTTCCTCGCGGCCGAGCCCGAGTCGTGCCCTACCCTGACACGGGGCGAGTATGCCTACGACTACGGCGACACGGTCGGCCTGACGCCGCTGGTCAAGATGTACACGCTGGGGCACACCTTCGTCCCGCCCGGAATCCATGCTGGCGGGCTCCGCTACCATGGCGACGCGCCGTCACTCTGCCAGCTGGTGCACGAGGGGGTGATCGACGCGGCCGCCTACCACCAGACGGCGTGCTTCGAGGCGGCGGTGCAGTTCGCGCGCTCTGAAGGCATCGTGCCCGCCCCCGAAGCCTCGCACGCTATTCGCGCGGCCATCGATGCGGCGTTGCGCGCCCGAGAGGCCGGCGAGCGGCGGGTAATTCTCTTCAACCTCTCCGGCCATGGGCACTTCGACATGAGCGCCTACGACGCGTACTTCGGCGGTAAGCTGCAGGATTATGCCTACCCGCGGGAAAAGGTTGAGGCGGCGCTGTCGCATCTGCCCAAGGTCACAAGGTAAACCAGAGCCAAGGTGGCACCCGCAGCAGGGCCAAGATTGGGTCCATGGAGGTTCGAGCTTGGCTTCGGTATAGTGCCTCGGCCGGTACCCCCGGCTCGCCCGCTATGGTTTGCCGAAGCTCTGCAGAGAAGTGAGGAACGGCTACCGATGAATGTCCTGCTCGCCGGCGGCTCCGGCCGCGTCGGCACCTTCATCACTCCCTATCTCCGTCGGCACCACGCCCTGCGTGTCCTCGACCTGCGGCCCCCTCGGCACGAAGGGATCGCGTACGTCGAAGGGTCGGTCACCGATCCGGAAGCGCTGCGCCGCGCGCTCGATGGCGTCGATGCATTCATCTGGCTGGTCATGCGCCACGGCCAGGGCGGCTCGGTCACAGCGCAGGATCTTCCCACCATCGTCGATAACTATGAGGTGAACACGAAGGGGCTGCACCTCCTGCTCTATATCGCCCAGGAGCTAGGGGTCAAGCGCGGCGTCTATACCAGCTCGATGAGCGTGCATTACCGCAAGCGCGAGTGGTACCCCGCTGAGGAGCTGGTGCCGCTCGACTCACCGAGCGTCTATGGTCTGACCAAAGGCTTTGGCGAGCTCATCTGCCAGTACTTTGCGCGCTGGTTCGACATGAATCTCATCGCGCTACGCATCACCGGCCCGCGCGAGCGCCAGGCCTGGCTCGAGGAGCGCCGGAGCCGCCCTGATCGCCGCTATCCCGATGGCACACCCGAGGGCAGCAAGATCTACGTCACCGACGAGGAGGATCTCGCCACCGCCTACCTGCGCGCGCTCGATGCGGTACAGGTGGGCCATGGCCGCTTCGACGCCGTCTTCATTGCCGGAGACGAGCACGAAGAGACGCACAACCTCTCCAAGGCGCGTCGATTGCTCGGCTGGGAGCCTCGCGCCCAGCGACTGCTGGAATGAGGCGCCTCTGCCGGGCTGCCTGATCACCAGCCCGTAGCTACCGGCAACTACGTGGCACCGGACGGACCAGAGAGCGATCCCCGCGCCGGCTACTTGATCACCAGCCCGCAGCCACCGGCGGCCTGGTCGATCTGCGGCTTGATG
>Ga0070741_10019755_pt1 | contig 10724 bp, 4 predicted proteins | sample Coa_R1_4_FD_66440 | JGI IMG/M metagenome (GOLD analysis project Ga0070741, IMG submission 66440) | Surface soil microbial communities from Centralia Pennsylvania, which are recovering from an underground coalmine fire - Coalmine... | ecosystem: Environmental > Terrestrial > Soil > Unclassified ... | reverse complement strand
TTTAGCTGCGGAAATCCGGCCGAGGCCATGACGCCACGGTAAGGGTCGGAAAGATAGCCGCGCTCGTAAGTGAACGCGCCATTGAGCGTCAGATAGGAGTTGGGTGAAATCAATTGAACCAGGCCAACCCCAAGGTTGTCGGTCAGCTTTGGCTCCCAGATGAACACATCATCGCGAACGCTATCCACATCGTGAGCCCAGCCGAGGGTCAGCGTGGTGTTTTTCTGGTTGAGGAAGCGCGAGTAATTGATCGCCCCGCCCCAGGAAATGTAATCGCTTTCCTCGCTGTAGGCGATGGAGGGAGTAAATTCGTGGGTATGCCATGTGATCGGCAGACCGAGACCGAAGGCGGTGCGATGATCATGCATTTGCACAAGGGGCACGGTGTTGTTGCGATAATTGGGATTTCGGGCGAACGCGGCCAGCGTGGCCGTGGCGCTGTTGCTGGCGATGCCACTGGCGGCGCCGCTGGCAAATTGCGCGGCGGCATTGGTCAATTGCTGAGGCGTCTCGTATCCCGCCTGAACATAGATTTCATTTTGGGCGATGTATTGGTTGAATTGCACCTGATAAGCTGGTTTATAAGCTGAGTTATAGAGGCTGCCGTAATTCGGAAAGGGCCATTGCGTTTGCGGCGGCGCGCCGGACGGTGTCGCTCCGGAAATCGCGTCGACCACCATGTTTCCGTTCAACCTGAGATTGGATCGTAAGCCAACGTCGAAGAGAACAGATTCGGTGGCCACTTCGATGCGATGATCGTCTTCACGATAGAATTCATGGCGGTAACCAATGGTGCTCTCCTCCTGCGCGCCCGCGCGGGACATCGAGAGAAACCACCAGGAAAAAACGACGGCGGGAGCCAGCGCCTGCCACGCCTTGGTCTTTCTTTGCATAAGGGTTGCATTCCGAACTCAGGGCGACACGAGCCGATAAAACCTTCCCAGATTCAAAGAACTGATCGTGTCTCTAAAATTGACAGCGCCGTCTGGACCGGCGGTGTTGGTGGCGATGGTGATCCAATTGACTGGTGGCGCCATACTGTCCGACGCTTGCACCCAGACAATGGCCCCGGGAACCGCCAAGCCGCTGAGTTGAACGCTCGAAGAGCTCGACTGGATGCTGACGGGCGGCGGGGTTCCGGGAAAAATCAGAGTCCCCCACGAGGTGATGGCATCGCTGCTGACCGCGAAGGTGTAGTTGCCTGAATTGTCCGTCGCGACTGAGTTGACCAGCACGGGATTGACGTAGGGCGGAGTATTTGCCGAACCGATCAAGTAATAGACCAGCGGCGTCAGAGGATTGACATTGATGGAGTAAATGCTGTTGCCGGAGCCGTCGTTAAGGGGTTGCTCGGAAAGGGGACCTTCGAGAAACCAGTTCGCAACGGATGGCGCGAGATCGCTGGAGGACCAGGCGAAGAGCGTTTGGCCGCTGGTGTTGGTCGTGATGAGATTGACTCCGCTGAAGAAAGCGGGCAGACCTTCGGCGGCAAGGAAGGCGTGGGGAAAAATCACACTGACGGCAGGCGCAGCCACCGAACCGCACGGATTAACTGCCTCCAAGGCGAACTGCAATGATGCGTTGGAGGGTACAACATTACTCAAGGTATAGAAGCTGTTCGTGGCGCCCGGAATGGGGACGCCATTGGTCGTCCATTGAAATGACAAGGGCGCGTCGCCAGAGATGGAGGCGGAGAAGGTGGCATTGGTTGAGCCCGGCCAGACAATAATATTCGTGGGAGCGGCGACGATGGCCGGGCCTTGAGAGCTGATGGATAGTCCCGCAACCTGGCTGGTGGCGCTTCCGTAGGGTCCGGTCACAACAACATCGAAACTCGCCAGCGTGTCTGCGGTCTGCGGGTCGGCCAACAGAAGGCTGCTGTTGGTTTCGTTGGCCAGCGAAGTTCGATTGGAACGCCACTGATAAAACAGAGGCGGGCTGCCGGAGGCCGTGATGGAGAAATCGGCCGGGCTGCCCGCGCAAATGGCCTGATTTGTCGGCCCGGCGATAGTCACAGGTATGCCCGCCGGGGTGACGTCGCTCCAGATCGTTCCGATGCGCAGCGTGTCTATTAAGTAAGTCCCCTGGCTGGAGGTTCCGGTCGCGGACAGAAGGAAGACCTGAAGATTCGGCGCATCGGAGCCGTCGTCGGAGTTCTCGGTTTGGGCGTCGGGAGAGGGCTCAGTTCCGCCGGGAGTCGGGTCCACGAAGACGCTGGCCTGGCCGTAGCCGCCAAAGTCGTATTTGACCACAACGAGATGCGGCGTCCGCGGCGCCAGGATTGTATGGGTGGAAACCGGGTCGACGCCGGTGTGGCTGACCGAAAAGACGTATCCATTGCTGGAGGGTCTGATCGAAACGTCGAGCGGATCATTCGGCGAACCCGGGGCCGTCATCCCGGTGGGGAGAAGGGCCGCCGCGAGATGCGAGGAAGTGGGAGGCGACAGAACGTCAATCAAAAACGAGCAGTAAACAAAGCCGCCGGTGACCGGGATGTTGGTAAAGTTGAGGTAAGCCGTGCCAGCCGTCCCGGCGCTGACTTCGAGGCAGTTGCCGGCTGGAATCGTGCTCCGCACAGTACCCAAGAAAAGATTGGTCCCGGCGATGGACAGCGATGAACCGGCAAGACCGGACCATGGGGTGTTGGTTGCGAGGGGGGAGCCCACGGCATAATTGAAGCCGTCCTCTGTCAATAACGCGCCCGTCGCACCCGAGGCCGCCAACACTGTCAAACAAACCAGCGCCGCGGCGCTTCCTGTTTTTTTCCACTGATCGCTCAGCACAGGCAAACGACTAGCAATTGCGGCGCCGCGCGCTTTCCCGCGAAAAACGCCCGCGGGGCCAACAATTGGGTCCGCAAGCGGCCCAAAATCACCGACGCTGGTCCGCACGCGGACCGATTTCCGGGCGAATCAGCCGGCTTTAGGAAGCCGGGCGGCCACGGCAGTGAGAAGTTCGTGAACTGGGAACGGCTTGGCCAGGAGAACAATGCCTGCCGGCGCCAGGACGTTCGTGTTGCCTGTCATAAGAACGATGGCGGCCCCAGGATCGCGCGCCCGCAGGAGCGGAATGGTCTGCTCGCCGCTCAAGGCCGGCATGTCGCTGTCAATCAAAGTGAGCGCGATGTCTTTTTGACGTTGCTCGAAAAGCGCCAGGGCTTCCGCGCCGTTGGCCGCGGTGAACACTTCGTAGCCGTGCGTCTTGAGCGCGAGGGAAATCATTTCGCGGGCGGATTCCTCATCGTCCGCCACGAGGATGAGTTGACCGCTGCCCCGCGGAGGCGGAGGAGACGGTCGCTGGTCCTCTGGCGTGGCGCAGATGGTGGCGCAGGGTAGATAAAGTTCGAAGGTCGTGCCCTGGTGCAGTTCGCTTTTCACCTGCACAAAACCCCCGTGCTGATGAACAATGCGGGCGGTCGTGGACAGGCCCAGACCGGTGCCTTGGCCAACCGGTTTGGTGGTAAAGAACGGCTCGAAAACCCGCGGCAAAGCCTCCGCGGAAATTCCGCAACCGGTGTCGGAAACCACAATCATGACGAACGATCCAGGCGCGGCCCCGGTGATCCCGGCGGCTTCCTGCGCGGTCAGAGCAACGTTGTCCGCCGCCAGGGTAAGCTGTCCCCCGTTGGGCATCGCATCGCGCGCATTGACGCAGAGGTTCAAGAGCGCTTGGTGCAACTGGGTGGCATTGCCCAGAACGGGCCACAAATCCGGCGGCGCCAGCGTGGCGACATTGATCGATTTGGGAAAGGTCTGTCGGGCGACACGCTCCATGTCGCGCAGGAGGGCGCCGAGGGCAAGCGGTTCGCGCCCGGCGTCCTGGCCGCGCGAGAACAGCAAAACCTGGCGCACCATGTCCGCGCCACGATGAGTGTTTGCCTCCATCACCGCGAGCATGCGTCCAATTTCTTCGTCTTGACTGTTCTTGCGCAGGAGTTGCACACCCATGAGAACGGGCGCCAGCGCGTTGTTCAGATCGTGCGCCATCCCCGCGGCCAGGGCGCCGACGCTTTCCAGGCGTTGCGCTCGCAGAAAATCCTCTTCCAGCCGTTTCTTTTCCGTGATGTCGGTGTTGATGAGCAGAATGGAGTGGGGCGCGCCCGCGGCATCGCGAATGAGCGTCCAGCGGCTGGCGACGATCAGGTCCCGGCCATGGGCGCTCTTTTGCGCCAGCTCGCCGATCCATTCGCCAGCGGCCAGGACGGCTTGGCGAGAGGCGGCGGGCGCAAGATCAGCGGGGGCGTCAGTCAAGAACGAATCTTGTCGGCCGATCCAGCCGTAAAGCCGGACCGCGCTGGGGTTGGCGTAGGTGACGTGTCCACGAAGATCGAGGGTGATGATGGCATCCTGAGCTTTTTCGATGAGGGCGGACTGTTCGCGGATGCGCGCCTGGAACCGCCGTTTGTCGCGAACCCATTCCAGAGTGCGCCAAAGCACGGCGGCAAAAAGCGCCAGCGGGATTTCGAACGCGCAAGGGATGAGCCAGGGGAACCAGAGATGGCTCGGCGGCAGGAGGAACGAAACCGAGGCCAGAGCCGCTAGTTCGGACACAACGGCGATCCCCGCGGCGGCAAGTGGCCGGACCGCGAAGAACAATGCGCAACACAGAAACGCTGTGAGGATAACGATGAGGGCCTCGACCGTGGGCGAGAATCGCCCCAGAGAGTCGCCGCGAAGGAGGTTGACCAACTGGGTGGCATGAACTTCCACCGCCGGCATGAAGAGGTTTCTGGAGCCCCACGAAGCGAGCGGGCTGCGAAATTCGTCTTTACGCTCGCCGAAAACCCCCGCCATGGGCCGCGCCCCGACGAAAACAATCTTGTCGTGAAAAAACGCGTCAGGCGTTTCGTCGGCGCGCAGCGCGGCGCTGTAGCTGACGTATGGAATCGTCAGCGGCGGGCCGTAATACTTGACCCAATCGCGGCGCCGCTCGAGATTTGACGCCCGGACCAACCGGCCGGCGGCGATGACGAGGCTGGGTTCACCGGCCGAAAAGCCGCGAAAGAGCCGGCGCACGACGTAATCTTCGTCCGTTTGCGCATTGGCCAATCCCCAGGCGGCGGCGGCGTCGCGAAACAACTTCGCCGGGCGAATCACGGTTTGGGACTCTTCGCCGGCGGTCTTGACCGCAGAGCGGCCGGAGGCGCTTAACTCACCGGCGAGCACGACGTTGCCATTCGCGCGCATCGCCTCGGCCAAAGCGGTGTCGGCGTCAGGATTCCGTCCGCTGGTGTCAAATATTATGTCGAAGACGACCGCCTTTGCCCCGGCGCGCGTCAGGCGTTGAAGCAAACGCGCGTGCAGCGCGCGATCCCATGGTTGGAGGGGGTTCTGATTCTCCGCCTCGTGCGACGCGAGATCGAGATACACAATGACGACGGGCGAATTGGTCAGCGCTTCGCCGACGGCCAGGGCCTCGGACCAATCGTAGCTGACGCGCGTCAACCATGCCCCTGAACGCGAGCCCGGCCAAAGCAACCAGAGGCTCAAGACGGCCAGGGCCAGAGCGCAACCCGTGATCGCCAGCGCGCGGGAATGAGATGGAGACAAACGGCGCAGCACGCGAGTCGTTTGTAACCTAAAAGTTGAGGCGAAGCGAGGCCGTGAGTGTGCGCCGCCAGGGAGGCTCAGCCTGGGTGTTCAGCGGGTTGAGCTGATAAATGCGATCCGTCAAATTGACCACGCCGACGCGAAATTCGGCGCGGCGATGCGCGAATCGATAGCCGGCATAGATGTTGTGCTGCCAAAACCCATCGCCCGGGCCGGGCGAACCCAATCCGTCGCTGTGTTGTTGATACCATTCAGTGATCCATTCGGCAAAAACGCCGCTGGGATGGTTGAAGATCAAATAGAGTTGCACGTGATTCAGCCGCGAATGCTCGTCCTGTTCAAAAAGCATCGCATCGGGAAAGGCGGCCAGCTTCGGCAGCGTTGTCTTTAAGGCCGCATCGCTCCAGGCATAGCGGGCGCCCAACGACAAGTCAGGGCCGAGCAACTGCGTGGCGTAGGCCGAAAAAGTTTTCTCCGTGTAGTGCAGCTTCTGCGTCGTGAGGGTCGGAGCGTTGGGCACGCCAATAATCGAGATGGAGTTGCTCGTGGCGCCGACTTCCCGCCCGGCCTGGGACTTCAGCAGGTCAAACTCAACTCCAAAATAGGTTTCGCTTTGAAGGCGTTGATCAAAGGCAAGCGCATACGTGTCAAACACGGAGCCCGGCACGATTCCCTCCACGCCTTCAGGAATCAGGCTGCGATAGGCCGTCGTCACGCCGGCAACCTGCGACGGCTCCAGACGAATGCTGTTGTCAAAGAAAAGCCCGCCCAACGAGCGCGTCCAGGCGCCGCGAAACCATCCGTTCTGCCACGGTTCAGCCGTGAAACCAGCCTTGGGGCCAAGCAGGCTCCGATGCTCTTTGGCCTGGCTGAGAGGCGGCAGATCAATATTCTGCGGATAAGCCAGCCAATCCTCTGTCAAGCCCGCTGTCAAACGCAATTGGGTCAGCGGTTTCCACGTGTAATAGCCGTAGCCATCGGCCCGATTGAAGCCCAGGGAGGCGCTCTGCGTCAGGCCAAATCCGAAAATGCGCTCAAGCGTGGCGCTGGCTTCGGCTGATCCCATTTGATAGCGGCCTCCGACCACCAGGGTTTGATGCTCCGATTCCCAAATCTGTTGCAGCTCCGCTGAATACAACGTGAATTTGTTCTCCTGTTCGAGGCCAAAGCTATTGGCCCCTACGTCAACAATGTTTCCATTGTCCTGCCGGAGGAAAAGGACATTCACGGCGGGATTGGTGAGAGTCAGGTGGTCCTCCAACCGCGACAATAAAAACAAGGTTTGACTCCCGGGCCCCCACTCATGATGCCAGCCCAGGTAAACATTCGGGTTCTGCTCCTCGGTGACGCGAAACCCGTTGGTTCCATTGGTCGGAAAATAATACGGCGTGAGATCGCCGTTCTGGTCATGCCGATACTCCGCCTGGAAATAGACGCTGTCGCTGGGGGTGATTTGGTCCTTGGCTTGGAATGACAAATAACCGTCGCGCGCGCCGTTGTTGACCCGTTGCCCGTGGTCGGAAAGGTATTGCCCATCCAGCGCGTAGGAGAATCCGTTGGAAGAGCCAAAAGCCGTCGCCGATTCGGCCCAATAGCCGCTGCTGTCATATTCGCTTAAGGAGGAGAAGCCAAACGGGCGTTGTCCAAAATATTGCAGCCGATCCTGCTCGGACAAAAGTTGCGAAAGATTCCCCGCCTCGGGCGGCGCGAGCAGGTTCGCCACCAGCAATTCAGATTCGCGCGCCGTTTCATAGCGCAAATCGTAGCGTCGCGGATCTTCCTCAAGTTGCAGACTGTCGGCGACAAAAAGGTGGCCGGAAAAATCAGAGCATGATTCCTCGATGGCGCGGCCCGCGGCGCGGTCGCTGACTTCGCTCATGCCGGCGTCGTTGTAAATGGCGGCGATATCCGCGCTGCGCGCGGCTTGATCCCGATCCAATTCCAGCCGCGAGCGGAAGACGCTGCGGTTGTCGTTCAATTCCATGGAATGTTCGAGAGCACGGATCGAGCCGTTGATTTGATTCACCTTGAACCGGTGCAAGGCGGAATAAAGCCACGCGGTCGGATCGGCCGGATCGAGGCGCTCGGCCAAGGCAAACTCTTTCGCGGCGCGCTTGTCGTCATTCAATTGGCTCCACGCTTTCCCGAGATAGCTGCGATACAACCCGCGGTTGGGTTCGAGAGCCGTGGCCGTTTCCAAATCGCGCCGTGCTTCCTCCGCTTGGCCGGTTTCGCCTTCCGCCAATCCGCGGCCCAGCCAGGCGGTCGGCAGGGCCGCATCCAGGGCCAGGGCGCGATCAAACGCCCCTTGCGCCGCCGTGGCGCGGCCATTCGCCAGCTCGATAAAACCCTCCAGGGCCGCCGCTTGGGCGTCCCGCGGCGAAAGAGCCTCCGCGCGATCCAATGCTCTGCGCGAGGCCATGCGGTCGCCAAAATCAAATTCCAATTCCGCCAAACGCGCCCACGCGGGGCCGAATCCCGGCGCCAAGGCAACCGCTTCTCTGGCGGCGGCGCGCGCTCCAGCCAAATCAGAGCGAGACTGCGCATAGTAGGAGCGCGCCAGCCAACCGCTGCTGTTGGTCAGTTCCGGCGAGGGCGAGACCGTTTGAAACGACACGGCGGCAATCAGCAGTCGCAAAGGCTCGCCGCTTGTCCCTGTGCCTTTCAGCAGCTCGCGGGCGCCGTTGACCTGGCCCACGGCCAGTTTGAGGGCCGCAAAATAAACCCGCGCCGCCTCGCTGGCGCCGGCCAGATTCTCCGGCGCGGTGGACAGCGCTTTCAACAAATCTCCTCGTTGATACGACGCTAACGAGTTGGAAAGCCCCACTTTCTCGGCGTCGCTGAACGGAAGATCCTGCGGATTCATCACCACCGGATAATAGAGCGCCCATTGAATGAGATTGGTCGCTGACAGCAAGGGAGTGAGGCGCATGGCGCTGCCGACGCGCAGGTCTATCTGTTCTCCGGCGGCGACGTTTTGCTTGACCCCACCTGCGGTCAACTCCACCGCCCCGTCGAACAGCGCCAGACGCATCGATTCCCCTCTCTCGCCCGTCTCCAGGAGGAACTCCGTGCCGCGAATGGCGCCGGTGGCCAGCGGTGTCTGGAATTCAATATCCGCCGGTTTTTCCCGGTTCAAAAAATAAAGCGCGCCGCGCCGCAGATCGAAACCGTGGCGCGCCGGGGCGCGCGGCGCCGTCAGTTCGAGCGTCGTTAATTCACTGATCCGAATCACGCTCAAGTCGGAAAGCCGCAACGTCGCGCGACTGTCCGGCCCCGTGCGGAGGCGGTCGCCCGGATGGAGAACTTGGCTGACCACGGCGGGTTGCCAATTGGTCGCGCCCGAGGAAGCTGTTTCCACCACACCCGCAGCCTCGATGAGCCGGCTGTCAAAAGGAGCATCGGCCCGCGCGCCGGCGCCGAGCAGCGCCAGCAAGGGCATCAACCATGTCCGGAAAAAATACGGCATGCTACTGTCAATAAGATAAAGCGAGCAGATGAGATGCCGCGTCGAATCCGGCCGCTAAAACCCCTGGCTGTGCCGAATCCAAAGGAACGTAACTTTCGAAACCAGGGAATCGGTCCGATTTGGGACCGGAAGCGGACCGTTGCCGGGTTGAAACCGGACCAAGCCAGGGGAGACGCGCCATTGTGGTTTAAGGTGGGCGTTGCGCCGCTTGGCGCAGCTCGGGCCACTTTTCGAGACGGCGCAGCAGAGCTTGGTGGGTGATTCCAAGCCGGCTGGCCGCGCGGCGGATGCCACCCCGCTCCGCGACCAGCGCCTCCTGAATCAGCCGATATTCCTGTTGATCGAGAGCATTCAATTGCCGGGTTGGAGCCGCCGGCGGCGGAATGTCGCCGTTCTCCGTCCGTGCCGCCGACGAAGCTGTCAACCATCGGGAATCCAACTGCAGCCAGGCCTCATCCTCACCCGTGTGAAGAAGACCGCGCTCAACCAGGTTGCGAAGCTCGCGGACGTTGCCCGGAAAAGAATGCCGCCGCAGCGCTTCGAGATCGTTTGGCCGCACCAGCGGTTTTTTCCGGTTGTATTTTGCGCACAGCTGGTTCAGGACCGCTTCCAGGAGTTGATCCAAATCGGAGATGCGCTCGCGCAATGCCGGAAGATGGATCGGAGTCACGCTGAGGCGAAAGAGCAAGTCTTCTCGGAACCGCCCTTGCTTGACCTCAGCCTCCAGGGATCGATTCGTCGCCGCGATGATTCGCCCTGCAAATTCCCGTAGGGCGTTGCCGCCCAGAGGCCGATATTCGCGCGACTCCAGAAACCGCAGCAATTTGGCCTGATGCGCCAGGGGCATTTCCGTGATTTCATCCAGGAACAGCGTCCCGCCATCGGCCCCTTCAATCAGGCCTGCGCGGCGCTTATCGGCCCCGGTGTAAGCGCCTTTTTCGCTGCCAAACAGCTCCGCCTCGATCATTTCCGCCGGCAACGCTGAACAGTTGACCGGAACATAAGGTCTTTTGGCCGCCTCACTGCCGTAGGTCAAACGATGCAACATGCGGGCCGCGAGATCTTTGCCAGAACCGGTTTCGCCCAGAAGCAAAACCGTCGCCTCGCAATGTCGGGCAGCATGGCGCAAGGAAGCGACAACTTCCCGCATGGGCGGGGCGTCGCCCGTCAATTCGTCCAGGACGGCGCCGGCATCCGGATGGGCCAGTCGCACCACCGCGCGACGGAGACACGCGACAAAATCCGCCACGTTCAACGGCTTGGTCAGGTAGTCGCAAACGCCATTGCGGGTCAATTCGACGGCCTGGGCCAATTCCGGGACCCCGGTGATCATAATGACCAGCGCGTTGGGCGAACGCCTTACCAACTCCGGATAAAACGCGAATCCAGTCCCGTCCGGCAGACGGTTATCAAGCACCACAAGGTCGTGGGCGCGCCGTTCCATTTCGCCTCGCGCCTCGGCAAGATTCGGGCAGCTTGTCACCAGCCCGCCCTCCTGGTTGATGACTTTGGCAAGCATCGAAACAAAGCCCGCGTCATCATCGATGATCAGGCACGAAAAGGAAGCATTCATGGGGAGTGGATGCGGAGAAACTGCGCATTGGACGCCGCGGCGCTGTTGGTCACCCAGACGATGCCGCCGTAGTCTGGGAATTGATTGGTCCACTGCCACCAACTGCCGGGCAGAAGAAACCCGGAGCAATCCA
>Ga0070741_10019754_pt1 | contig 10724 bp, 5 predicted proteins | sample Coa_R1_4_FD_66440 | JGI IMG/M metagenome (GOLD analysis project Ga0070741, IMG submission 66440) | Surface soil microbial communities from Centralia Pennsylvania, which are recovering from an underground coalmine fire - Coalmine... | ecosystem: Environmental > Terrestrial > Soil > Unclassified ... | reverse complement strand
TGCAGGACCATCATTCCGGTAAAAAAGGCAAAGATATATCCGGGTGGAAAGGCGTCGACCATCTTTGGGAAGAACGTTGTGAGCAGTGCGGCGAAAATCCAATGTGTGAAGCTGCCGAGGGTTTGACCTTCCGCACGCTGCCGGTTCGGGAAGATCTCGGATATGAAGACCCAGATCACAGCCCCTTGGCCGACGGCATGGGCGGCAATGAATGCAAAGATGCACACCGGCACAATCGAGTAATGACCGTTGAAGAATGCCCACGCGGTCAGGCCGAGTGAGGCGATGTAGCCAAAAGATCCGATGTAAAGAAGCGTGCGCCTGCCGAGACGGTCGATGAGCCAAAGCCCGACAAACGTGAATACCAGATTCGTTATACCGATCCCGATGGACTGTAGCAGTGCGGCCTTTGCCCCGAGGCCGGTGAGCTCAAAAATCCGCGGAGCGAAGTAGAGAATGGCGTTGATTCCCGACAGTTGGTTGAAGAATGCAATCAGGAATGCGAGGACAATCGGCTTCCTGAGCCGAAATGACCAGAAACGTCCCGACGATCCTTGCTCGGCGGATGCAGCCACGATTTCGTTGGCTTGGGCCTGAATCTCGGAGTCAGATACATCGGGCTCAGTTCTCTTGAGTACATCTAAGGCGGCGGTACGGTCATTCTTCCTGGTGAGCAGCCAACGGGGACTCTCGGGCAGGCCGATACAAAAAAATGTGTACAGCAAGGAAGGGAAGGCAGCCACGCCCAGCATCCAGCGCCATGCGTTCTGGCCGACTCCGGCTAGGGCGGCATTCGAAACGAAGGCGATGAGAATGCCGAAGACGATGTTGAACTGGAACATGCCTGCGAGGCGTCCTCTATGTTTTGGGGGAGCGATCTCGGAAATGTACATTGGGGCGACAACAGTCGATATGCCAATGCCCAAGCCACCGACGACTCTTGCCGCAATGAAAACCGAAACATTCGAAGCGAGAGCCGAGCCTACCGCCCCGGCGAAATAGAGAATGCCGATCCACAGGAGAGTCGCTTTTCGTCCGAATCGATCGGCTGGCCAGCCACCCATCAGCGACCCGACTACGGTTCCGTAGAGCGCTGAGGCCATAGCGATGCCATGGATTCCCGGGCTCAGTCCCCAAAGCGACTGAATGGTTTTCTCGGCACCAGAGATGACTACAGTATCAAAGCCGAAGAGAAATCCGGCGAGAGCCGAGGTAAGTGACCAGAAAAAGATGCGGCCGTTCATAGTTGGGAAGGGCGCAGCTTACCACAGATGATGGCTTTCCGGTGTGACCTGATAAGGTCAGTCTTTGATCAGCGGATAGTTCCTTTCGCGCCAGTCCCGAATCCCGCCATCCATTGAGATCACATTCGTGTAGCCCATTTTCTGCAGATTGTCGGCTGCCAGCGCAGAGCGAAAACCGCCGCCGCAGTACAGAATCATCTCGGTGTTGAGCTCAGGCACGCGAGCTTCAATGTCGCGCTCGATGATGCCTTTTCCAAGATGTATCGCCCCCGGCAGGTGATCTTTCGCGAATTCACTTTCTTCCCGTACGTCAACGAGCAGGAATTTGTCGCCGCGCTCCAGGCGTTTCCTGACTTCATCGACGGTTGTCTCGCGGACGCGAGTCTTTGCATCGTCCACAATCTTGAGAAAGCGAGGAGGGTGCTGGTGGGTCATAACGAATCTCCTTCGATACAGTCGAGCATCATGGTACCAACTCCGGAGCGAGCGTGTACGTCGAGCCCGCGATTCGAGTAGCATGAGCGTTTGCTGCACAAGAACAAATCCCGCCGAATTGGCCTTGCGCGAGCACTGTCAAAGCTTGGGTACTGCTCAAGATCAAGAGCGGCCGAGATCATTCGAGCAGGAAAGGTGAGCCAAAACGGGAAGGTACGTCGCGATCCCGAGACGCCAGTCGATCCCGAGCACGACCTGATTACGATAGACGGAAACCGGCTTAAACCCGAACAGAAGATTTATCTGATGATGCATAAACCCCGCGGCCTGGTTACGACCGCCAGTGACGAGAAAGGACGCGAAACTGTCTACTCGATCCTGCAACTCTCGGGGGAATCCTTGCCGTGGGTGGCTCCCATCGGCCGCCTGGATAAGGCTAGCGAGGGGCTACTTCTGCTGACGAATGACTCTGAATGGGGCGCCCGCATCGCCGATCCGGAGAGCCATTTGGAAAAGACTTACCATGTGCGGATTGGATCGATAGCGAATGATGAACTCTTGAAACGAGTTCGGAGAGGGATCAAAACTCAAGAAGGGGACATCTTGGCAGCTTCGCATTGTCATTTGCTGCGCTCGGGCGAGAAAAACTGCTGGCTGGAGATCGTGTTGGATGAGGGCAAGAACCGGCAAATCCGTAGAATGTTCGAGGCGCTAGGGATCGAGGTCCTTCGCTTGTTGCGCGTCGCCATTGGGCCCTTGCAACTCGGGACCTTGGCAAAACGAACTTACCGGCAGCTCACAAATGAAGAGAAGTACGCGTTGGATGGTGCCCTGGCAGCACACGCAAATGCGTCTGCGCAGCAAAAACAGCCGCGTAGGCTTAAGGTTTACGCTAGATAACTTACTTCGATGAACGACCTGACAGTTCTGCCTGCAACTGAAATCGCGCAGCGTATCCGGGAGAAGAAAAATTCTCCGGTGCAAGTTGTCGATGCGCATCTGGCGAAAATCGAACGCCTTAATCCACAATTGAATGCTTACGTCCATGTGGATGCCGAACGCGTGAGACGCGAAGCGCATGTTGCGGAATCTGCGCTGATGTATGGCGCGTCTCTCGGGCCACTGCATGGCGTACCTATCAGCATTAAGAGTTCGATTGACGTCGCAGGCCAGAAGTGCGAGGCGGGGACCCGATTGAGGGCAGGTCATATCCCGCAAAGAGATGCGCCTTTAGTGTCACGGCTCAAGCAGGCTGGGGCAATTGTCCTCGGTGTGACGAATACGCCTGAAATGCTCATGGCGTGGGAGACCGATAATCTCCTTTATGGGAGAACCAATAGTCCGTGGGACCTCGATCGTACTCCGGGAGGATCGAGCGGTGGCGAAGCCGCGGCGATAGCGACGGGTATGTCGGCGGCAGGCGTTGGCAGTGACGGCGGTGGGTCAATTCGCGTTCCCGCACATTTCAGCGGCATCTGCGGGCTGAAGCCTACCCCGGGCCGCATTCCATCCACGGGACATTTTCCCGAATCCGGGGGGCCCTTTGCTTTTCTAGGAGTGGTTGGGCCCATGGCGCGCACGGTCGCTGACCTGAAAGTGCTGTTTGAAGTGATGCAAGGGCCGGACGATGGAGATACCTGCTCCGCCCTGGTCGCACTCCATTGGCCGACCGATGCGGAAACGAAGAAACTCAAGGTTGGCTATTTTGAAGATGATGGCCGCACTCCGGTCACAACGGAGATCCGCGAGGCAGTGAAGACTGCGGCGGGAGTCCTCCGCGGCGCTGGTTTTCAGGTCGAGCCTTTTCGCCCCGAGGGATTGGAAGCAGCCCGACAGGTCTGGCGTCAGTTTTTTGTCAAAGTCGGCGGGTTGGTGATTGAACCCATGTTCAAGGGCCGAGAAGCCGACTTGAGTCCTACTCTTAATCAATTCCTGGAGATGTCTCGCCGTGAGCCGGATCTTACGCGAGATGCGCTCCTTCAGGCCTGGTTTGCACGTGACGGTCTGCGAGTAAAAGTGCTGGCGCAGATGGCGAATTTTCCCATTGTTCTTTGTCCTCCCGCTGCTGTGGCAGCGTTTCGGCATGGCGAGCGCTCTTGGTCCGTTGGCGGCAAGGCGGTGGATTATTTTGACGCGTGGAGCTACGCCGAATGGTTCAACCTGCTAGGTAATCCGGCAGCGGTAGTTCCGGTAAGTCAGTCGGCGGACGGATTGCCGGTCGGTGTGCAGATTGTCGGCAGACCATGGCAGGAAGAACAGGTGCTATCGGTTGCGGGTATCGTCGAGCGAGGGTGCCACGCGTGGAGGCTACCGCCCATTCACTGAGTCGCACGGATAGTATTTTTCAGTTATTTCATCGCTCCCGGCTGCTGGATAAGTTGTTGACTGCAGTGCATCGGTCACTGTGGAACCGATCACACTCTCGCGCTAGCGCAATTCCGTAATGCCTAATCCCCGGGGAATCGTCGGTCGATTGTTGTTGTGGCTGGTTGTATTTCTGACCGTTTCCGCTGCCTACCTGTACACCTTCCCCCAAGCCAATATTTTCTACGCCGGTATGGTGTTGCTACACGCGTTGGGGGGAGCCGTTGCGGCCGTACTGCTCATACCTTCGCTGATCCGTCTTCTTCGGACGGGAAGCCTTGCGTCTCGCGGCGGCTGGCTGCTGATTGCCATCGGTGCTGTGATCGGCGTCGTCCTCATCAAGACGGGAACCTCGCGCAGTGAATGGAACAAGCTTTATGCGCACATGGTACTTTCCGGCGCCGGTGTAGCTGTGCTGGTGGCAGCATGGCTACTGCGGCACGGGTCAGACCGGCACATCACCCATTCACGAGTTAGCGCGTCAGTTCTTCGCGCTGCTTTATGTCTCGCGGTATTTGTGGGGCTCGCTTTTGGTTCGCGCTACGTCCGTGACAGTTGGCAAAGTCGCAACCGGATCCAGAATCCGACGATGCCACCGGAAAACATGAATGAAGAGGGCGATGGACCGCGGGGATCATTCTTTCCAAGTTCGGCGCAGGTCTATGGCAATCAGAAGATTCCCAGTAAGTTCTTCATGGAGTCGGACTCATGCAAGCGTTGCCACGAAGACATCTATAACCAATGGTATAGCTCGGCGCACCACTTCTCATCGTTCAATAATCAGTGGTATCGCAAGTCGATCGAGTACATGCAAGACACGATTGGCACCAAACCCTCCAAATGGTGCGGCGGATGTCACGATCCAGCGGTGCTCTATGCGGGCATGATGGATACGCCAATCAAGCAGATCGTCCACCGCCCGGAGGCACAGGCCGGGTTGGGCTGCATGATGTGCCATTCCATCGCCAAGGTGAAGAGCACGATGGGGCAGGCTGATTTCTATTTGGAGTATCCCAAACTGCACGAGCTGGCTGCGACGAAGAATCCGTTCATGAGGGAATTGCATGACTTCGTGATCAAATTGAATCCCGAGCCGCATCGGCGCGTGTTCCTGAAACCCTTCATGCGGAATCAGACGGCCGAATTTTGCTCATCGTGCCACAAGGTTCACCTTGACGCGCCTGTGAACAGTTACCGTTGGTCGCGAGGCTTTAACGAATACGACAATTGGCAGGCTAGCGGGGTTTCCGGACAGGGCGCTCGATCGTTCTACTATCCGCCGAAGCCCGCGCAATGCGCAGACTGTCACATGCCAATGGAGCTGTCGAACGATCAAGGGAATGTCAATGGTTTTGTGCATTCGCATCGTTTTCCAGCGGCGAATACCGCCGTACCAACTGCAAATGAAGACGCCGCGCAGCTGCAACTCACAGAAAACTTTTTGAAAAGCGGGGCCCTGACGGTTGATATTTTCTCGCTTTCCCCGGCGCAGGTCCCGTTGAAGCCGGGAGCGAATACCCAGTCCGATCTGTCGACTACGTTCGCCGTAGGTGAAGAGGCGGAGAGCAAAGTGACCTCTGAGGGTGGCGGGGAGACGGCACCCATCACGGCGCCGTTAAATCGAGTGCAACCGGCACTCCGGCGCGGCGGCACAGTCCTGGTGGACGTTGTTGTTCGGACGAAGAAAGTCGGGCATTTCTTTCCCGGCGGAACGGTTGATGCCTATGACACATGGCTCGAACTAAAAGGAACCGACGACAAAGGGCAAACGATTTTTTGGAGCGGCATGGTTGAGGATGATGGGCACGGACCCGTGGAGAAGGGCGCTCATTTCTATCGCTCTTTGCAGATCGATGCACATGGCAATCCGATCAATAAGCGCAATGCTTGGGCGACCCGCGCCGTCGTGTATGTCCGCCTGATTCCGCCTGGCGCCGCCGATACGGTTCACTACCGAGTGCATATTCCGGAGAACGCGGGGAACAAGATTACTTTGCATGCCCGGCTCTGCTATCGCAAGTTCAGCTGGTACAACACGCACGAGGCATTTGCGGGCGTGCCCGATCCCTCAAAGCCGACTGCAGTCGCACCCGATTTCGACGATCGAGAGACCATCTTCACGGCTCTGCTGAAGGGCGTTTCTGCCAAAGAAGAAAAGATTCCGGACCTGCCCGTGGTTACCGTCGCTGAGGACGAAGTGACATTGCCTGTGGTTGGTCACAGCGCTCCAGTTGAGCCCCCCAAGACCATTGTCCTCAAGCAGGAATGGCAACGCTGGAATGACTACGGTATTGGATTGCTGCTGCAAGGTGATCTAAAGGGTGCAGCCTCAGCTTTCCAGAAGGTGACGGAAGCGGACCCAACCAATCCTGACGGTTGGGTGAATATCGGACGTTGCGCGGTGCAGGAAGGCGACATGGGTCGCGCGCGCACGGTTTTGGAGAAGGCACTGTCGCTATCTCCGAATCTTGCCCGAGCGAATTTCTTCTATGCGAAAGTTCTACGCTCCGATGGCAACTATGATGGTGCGGCTGCTCGTTTGCGCAGTGTGCTGGCGCAATATCCGCGGGACCGCGTAGCGTTGAACGACTTGGGCAGGGTGCTGTTCTTGCAGCGCAAGTACAACGAAGCTGTGAAGGTGTTGCAGTCGGTGCTCGAAGTAGATCCTGAAGACCTACAGGCCCACTACAATTTGATGCTCTGTTATAACGGCCTTGGGAACCAGAAGCTCGCGAAGGAACACGAGGAGCGATATCTGCGATTCAAGGCAGACGAGTCATCGCAAGCGATCACAGGGCCCTACCGGCAGCTTCATCCTGAAGACAACAACGAGCGGCAGTCGATCCACGAACACATCTCCGTACCATTGCCCCTGACGAATAACAATCATGTTGCAACTGCCTCGGCTGGCCGGCGAGGCAGTCGCATGTCCAGCGCCGACGCCGGAGTTTCTCCGTAATGTTCTTGCCGAGAAAACAGCTGAGCTCCAAATCACGGAGTCCTTTTTCCTTCAGCATGAGACTTCTGCGTGCTTCCGTCGTGCCATGGTTGATGGGTGTTTGCCTGGTTGCGTTCGCGCACGCTCAGATTCACTTCAACGACATTACCGCTCAGGCAGGCGTCCATTTCACGCACAACAATGGCGCCTTTGGGAAGAAGTGGCTACCCGAAACGATGGGTCCTGGCTGCGGCTTCATCGATTACGACAATGACGGATATCCTGACATCGTTCTAATCAACGGTGAAGATTTTCCAGGACACTCGCACGGAAGCGCGACCACGCTCAAGCTCTACCATAATAATCATGACGGAACATTTACCGACGTCACGCGGCAGTCCGGACTTGCAGTTCCAATGTACGGATTCGGTGTTGCTGTAGGCGATTTTGACAACGACGGATTCGACGATCTTTTCGTGACCGCTCTCGGCCAAAGCCACTTATTCCACAACAACGGCAATGGTACCTTCACCGATGTGACGAAGCCTGCGGGGATGTGGGGGCCGAACGAGTTTTCAACCAGCGCCGCCTGGGTTGATTACGATCGCGACGGGAAACTCGATCTGGTCGTCGCGAATTACGTGCAATGGACTACGCAAACCGATCTTTATTGCACCTTGGATGGCTCGCATAAGTCCTACTGCACGCCGGAGTCGTATAAGGGGACGGCAGTGCGGCTATGGCACAACCTTGGCGGTGGGAAGTTCGAAGACGCTACACAGAAATCAGGATTGGCGGATGCGACATCCAAGAGCCTGGGGATCACGATCCTGGATTACAACGTGGATGGCTGGCCCGACATCCTGATCGCTAACGATACACAGCCGAACAAACTTTATGTGAATCAGAAGAATGGGAGATTTGAGGAGCGCGGGGTCGCTGCCGGTATCGGCTTCAGCGAGGATGGTGTCGCGCGGGCAGGGATGGGCACGGACGCGGCCGATTACGACCGCAGCGGCTACGCCAGCGTGCTCATCAGTAACTTCGCCAATCAGATGGTGTCGCTCTATCACAATGAAGGTAATGGACTCTTTGTTGATGAAGCGCCACAATCTGAAATTGGGCGCGACACACTGGTCACGCTCGGCTTTGCCTGCTTCTTCTTTGATTACGATAATGACGGTTGGCCCGATATTTTCGTCGCGGACGGCCACATCGAGAATGAGATTGAGCGCGTACAAAAGCGCGTCAGTTATGCCGAACCGCCGCATTTGTTTCGCAATCTTGGCGGCGGAAAGTTCACCGAAGTTACCTCGCAGATGGGGAAGTCGCTGCCTATTCCGAAAGTCGCGCGCTCTGCCGCATACGGCGACATTGACAATGATGGTTTTCCCGACGTTCTGCTGACTACCAACGCCGGCCCAGCTTATCTGTACCACAATGAGGGCGGGACGAATCACAGCTTGCGCATCAAGCTTATCGGCACGAAATCGAATCGCGATGGCATTGGGACCGTCGTCCGCTTGTACTCCGGGAATGACAGGCAGTGGAAAATGCTGCGCTCGGGATCAAGTTATCTGGCGGCAAATGAGTTGGTGCTTACGTTCGGCTTGGGTTCGCATGCGAAAGCGGATCAGATCGAAATTCAATGGCCTAGTGGCCACGTCGACAAATTGTCGAGCGTGACGGCCGGGCAGACGGTAACGGTCCAGGAAGGGAAGGGAATTACAGGCAAGGTTCTCTACTCCACACGGCAAATAAAAACTGCTACCCACGAAGTTGCACAGCGGTAAAACGGACTGTGATTTGTATTCTTTCCGTCGTGAACCTTAGTAGCGTTTGTGTTTAAATCTCTAACGGAATGACTCCGAAAATCTCTGCCGCTATTTTCGCCGCGATTCTGGCGGCCCTCGGGCTATTTACTTCCGCTTCGAAACCAGACGCTGCCGAAGCGTCGCGTCTAAACAACCTTGGCGTTGCCTACATGAACCAGCAGTTGTTCGAGAAGGCACTTAGAGAATTCCAAGACGCCAGTCAGGTCGATCCGAAATTTACGATCGCGCGGTTGAATCAGGGCGTCGCTTATCTGAACTTGCAGAAAATCGATGAAGCGAAGGCCGCGCTTGAAGATGCGTTGAAGGCAGATCCCCAAATCCCAAATGCGTGGTACAGCGTGGGCTTGCTGGCGAAGAATACCGGAGATGCGCAGTCGGCGATCGAGGCGTTTCAAAAAGTTACTGAACTCGATCCCAACGATGCCGACACATGGTATTTCCTCGGCACCTCGTATGCGCAGGCAAAGCAGTTTCCAAAGGCAATTGAAGCCTTCGAGCACGCGTTAAAAATCAATAAGCTGCATGCCTCGGCGGAGTTCGGCTTGTCACGCGCCTATCAGCAATCCGGAGACACCGATCACGCTCGTGAACACCTGAAGCAATTCCAGTACATCACCCAAAACAAGTACGGCGTGCCGATGAGCCTCGCCTACGGTGAGCAGGGACAATACTCGCGCGCGGTGGAGTCGCCGCTCATGCCATTGAAGCCTCCGGCGCAGATTAAGGTCACGTTTGTGGATGTGACGAAGGAAGCGGGAATTGTCGGCCAGCCCGCGTCCGCACAGAACAACGGCATCGTTGATCCCGGTCCCGGTGCATGTTTTCTCGACTACGACAACGATGGCAAAGTCGATCTCTTCGTGTCGAACAATGGTGTCCAAGGCGGAATATCGCTTTACCACAATGCCGGAAACGGTAAGTTTGAGGAGGCAACAAAAGAGGCTGAACTCGACTCGAGTTTGCACGGGGTGGCCTGCACCGCAGGCGACTATGACAACGACGGCATGACTGATCTTGCTGTAAGCGTGGCTTCGAAAGTTTTGCTGCTACACAATGGGAAAGACAGCAAATTCAAAGACATCGCACAGCAAGCCGGAGTATCAAGTGGGTTTGTCACCACCGGGCTGAATTTCATCGACTACGACCATGATGGAGACTTGGATCTCAACTTGGTCGGGGGCACGCGAACGGCGATGCCACTCGGGAAGCGGGGAGGCATAACCGATGTGGAAGTACACGCTTTTCCTCCTCAGGACCTTCTCTGGCGTAACGATGGCAATGGGAGCTTTTCAAATTCAACTGAGGCCGTAGGACTTTCGGCTGCTGGTTATGACGGAAACTCGATCGGCACCGACTACAACAATGACCGCGCTATCGACTTTGTTATCAGCGGTGGTGAACCCATCATCTATGAGAATCCCCGGGAGGGTCGATTTCATCCCAAATCGTTTTGGGAAGAGTACAAACCACATTCCACACTGGGAATGGCCGGGCTCGATTTCGACCACGACGGCTGGATGGATCTCGCCTTTACTCATACAAGTGCGCCGGCTGTAACCCTCTGGCGCAACAACCACGCCAAGTCTTTCGACCAAGTGAAACTCCCCGAAACCAACTGGGCGCGCGCCTACGGCGTTGCCGCGTTCGATTACGATAACGACGGCTGGGTCGACCTCGCGGCCGTCGGTGAGACCAAAGAAGGCAAGGGAGAAGTTCGCCTGTTCCGCAATCTCGGTCCTGACGGATGGAAGGACGTCACCACCGAAGTTGGCCTCGACAAGATTCATCTCGAGAATCCGCGCGCGATCATTACTGGCGACTACGACAACGACGGCACTACCGACCTGCTCATCACACAGAACCACGGGCCTTCCGTGCTCCTCCGCAATGAGGGCGCGAACCAGAATC
>Ga0070741_10019753_pt1 | contig 10725 bp, 5 predicted proteins | sample Coa_R1_4_FD_66440 | JGI IMG/M metagenome (GOLD analysis project Ga0070741, IMG submission 66440) | Surface soil microbial communities from Centralia Pennsylvania, which are recovering from an underground coalmine fire - Coalmine... | ecosystem: Environmental > Terrestrial > Soil > Unclassified ... | reverse complement strand
GCTGGGCATTTCGCTCATGCGGAAATGGGGTAAGCGGTCGGACCAGAGACCGGGTCGGCCCAACTGCGGCGTACAAGCAATCGGATCGAGTTCGCCTAACACGTGCCGATCAACCGTTGCTGCAACCGCGCCGAAGAGGTCACCCTCCACCCGGTCGGGTTCATCCGTTCGGCTCTTGACCCAGACCTGCTCATGCGTCTCACCCCAGCGGGTGAAGATGCTGACACTGTAGCCGCACGAGGTGATCTCGTCGAAGTGGTCGGAGAGTGCCTTCCAGCTCAAGCCCTCGAACACCCGCTGCTTCACTTGATAGGCGGGTTGCACGTCCAGGGTGATCTGGGTGACTGCGCCGAGGGCACCGAGCCCGACCACTAGGCCGTCGAAGTCAGGGTCACCTCTGGATGCCTTGAGGATCTCACCGCTGGACGTCACTATCTCCAACCCCGCGACCGCAGTCGCAAGATTGCCACAGGTAACGCCTGAGCCGTGGGTCGCCGTCGCCACGGCACCCGCGACGGAGATATGGGGAAGCGATGCGAGGTTGTGCAGAGCCACTCCCTCGTCGTTCAATGTCTTGACGAGATGGCCATACTTCACCCCTCCACCCAAGGAGACCGTTTGTGCTTCATGGTCGACAACCACGTCAGCGGGCAGGTTCTCAAGCGATATCAGCTCCCAGGAGTCGGCGATGTCGTTGAACGAGTGCCGCGAGCCCAACACATGTACGCTGGCTGAGTTGGCGACGATCTCCTGGACCTGTTCAATCGTCGTCGGACGGTGCAGCTTCTGCGCCCGGTATGTGTAGTTGCCGGCCCAGTTCCTTTCCGGCGCATGTGCCTCAGTCATGAACTTTCTCCATTCCCTTCCTCCTTATATGTTAATATGTTTTCAGTCCCTCTTGGCGAAGGGCCGGCAGGGCCGCTCCCTGCTTGATCCGTCCTGCTGGGGAAAGGCTACTTCCTCCACACGGCTCGACCGGCAGAAAAAGATCGCTCTTCTCCAGTAACCATTCCTGGGCCAATCGATGATTGGAGGGTCGTTGCGTCTGGCTCCGCGCTTGCCGAATGGGGCGATGACCGAAGTCGGTATCAAGATGCCCAAAGTGTACAGGAATTGGCAGGCACAGCTCCGGTCCCCTTCCAAAGTGGCAACTTTGCCAAAGCGCACAAACGTTTTGCCTGTGTGAAGCCTCTGCGCAATGTGTTGCATCAGTTTGCCTGGCAGACCACGCTTTGCGAACCGTGGGCCAAAGCCTACTACCAGCGCAAACGAGCGCAGGGCAAGAGCCATAGCATGGCGGTCCGCTGTCTGGCAAACGTCTGGGTGAGAATTCTCTTCCGGATGTCTCAGGATGAGATCTACTACCAACGCACCATTTTTGAGACGGCACAGGAGGCTCATGCCCAACGCATCGCCTGATCGGAGACTGAGAGGCGAGCTTCTCCACAGATTTCCAATGCCTAAGCTGGGGTATTGGTCAAGGGCTCGTTTTGTCTTCTGTTGGCTCGTTGGTTTCATCCCGCTTCTCTTCCTCTACTTTTAGGACTTGACCATAGAGGGTTTTATTATATGTGATATATGTGTATCACAACAATCGGTTTTTTCGTAGCGATACGCACTGCAACATCGACTGTTGAGAAAAGCGTGACCCGAGTCGAGGTCTCTCTCTTTTGCGTCTACAGAGCATCCACAAAAGGTGAGAAACAGGCCACAAACTCAGCCAGTTTCTCAATGTGAGGGGAATGCCCACAGTCTGCCAAGACGACCTCACTGTAATCTCCTCCATTGGAACGATAGGTGTCTAAAACCAGACGAGTCTGTGCAATCATAGGTTGTGGTGGATAGACCTGTGCCCCAGGCCAATCAGCGACCGCACCCACTTGTCCGAGGAAGCCGACATCGAAGAGAGAGGTATCGGAAACGATCTGATCGTCTGCTCCACGTATCCATAACACCGGCACTTTAACAAACAGATGAGCGAAGAGCGCCTGGTTGAGGTACTTGGGCGAGATGGCATTGTTGACTCCCTGCAGACCAGGAGCCACAGAGGGCCAGTTCTTGGAGGCCATCACATCGCCGGGATAATTTCCTGGCGTCACGCTGGTTGAGAGCAGTCCACTCAGATAGCTTTCCTCGCGATCGGGAGCAGGACGGAAAGGGGGTTTGAAATAGAAGGAATGCATGACCGTGCGTGGCGAGAGGGGTTCACTGCTGCGATCACCTAGAGCGATGCATTGCACAAAGGTGGCGTTGGCTGTACCAGCCCCACTGCCAGCAGCGTCGGGCCAAATCAAGCTTCCTTCTCTGCCTTTGGTGCCCCCAAAGCCGAAAGGTGAACCTGTTGCCTCCAAGGTCAAGGAACGAAGTGTTGCTGCAGTGTCGATGGCATATTGCATCACGATGTTGCCACCTAGTGACCAGCCTAAGAGGTGAAAGGGTGGGAGATGTAGGGTCTGCACGAAGGCTGTCAGGTCCTCTGAAAAATCGCGTACCCCTCTGGTGGCATCCACGGGCAACGTCTCGCTGTGTCCAAAACCACGCAGATCGGGGGCATAGATCGTGTAGCGTCTGCTCCGTGCTACTGCCAGCATCAGATCCTGAAAGAACAGCGAGGATGAGCAGTTGCCATGCACCAGCACGATGGGCACCGTTCCAGTCCCTGCTTCAAGATAGGCCATGTTCAAACGCGGCGTTGTGATGGTGTGCTGTCTTATTCCTGCCAACAATGAAGGTGTCTGCATCACGTGAAAACCTCTTCCTATGAATATGCTCCAGCTTATTGTATCATGTCAAGACCATGCTTGGCTGCGTTGCACAAAAGGAGGCTGATCTGCCAATGTCAGGAGAAAAAAAGAACTCGGCCGATGCTGGTGAACCATGTCGGCTAACGCTTGCCAGAGACCGGTTGAAAAGCGCTCTTGATGAAGAGAGGATGCATCGAAAAAGACAGACAAAAAGAGCTCCCATTGGTGGTGGCGCGACGAAGAAAGCTCCTCCCCAGGTGTGGCAAGGCGCGGGTGTGTTGTTGACCCGTTTTTGTGGCTCTTGCGCCACGTTCGTGCTACCAGCACTCTTCTGGAAAACATCCTGTAGGAGAATCGATGACGAGAGCGGATTTGAGCCAACCAGGTTCTCGCTCTGGTAGGGCTCAGCACGGGAGTGGCGCAAGAGCCTTCAAATGGGGGAAGCTCAAGTTGACTTCGGCTGTGGTCTGGTGGCAAGAGGTCACTCTCAAGAGAGATTACACTCGCTTTCTGATGAGGAAAAGCATGAGATTGGGAGCGTAGTTCTCTCGATACACAGGAACTTTCGGATCGGAGAGCAGATGAGTGACAGGTTCCATGACATTGGCGCAACAAGCCATGTTTTTCCTTGCACATGTGAGGAACTTCCGCAAGCCTGCTCATTCGTCGTAGAATAGGGAGAGGAACTCATGCAATTGACAACAAGGGAGAAAAACCTCCGAGGAAGAAGAAGGGAATGCTATGATGTCCAGTGAAGTCGCCCTGCTGCATCAGCTCGGCAGGGATGTCATGCCAGTGATCGATCGGAGTCAGGTGGTGTATGTGCTTATGGAGGCGCGCCCCACGGAGCTGGTGGCACACGTGCGTATGCCTTTAAACTTTGCCCTGGTGCTCGATTGTTCTGGCTCGATGCACGGCAAAAAACTGCGGAGCGTCAAAGATGCCGTCAAGGTGGTGATCGATCAGCTTTCACCCATTGATGCCATCGCCGTCGTGACCTTTAGTAATCGGGCTCAGACCATTCTCCCTTCTCAGCCTGCCAAAGATCCCCAAGGGATGAAAGCGCGCGTCGAAACCATCAGAGCCGGCGGTGGGACGAATATGCCCAGCGGGATGCAGCAAGGATTGGACGAGCTGTTTCGTTGGGAGGGGACCAATGCGATCAAACGGATGATTCTGCTTACCGATGGGCGGACCTCGGGAAGCAACACGTGCCGTCAGCTTGCCAGGAAGGCACGCGAGGCAGGAGTGGTCATCTCTGCACTTGGTATTGGTGCGGACTGGGATGAGAAACTGCTCGACGAGATTGGGGTGCTCAGCGGTGGTTCAGAAGCTGAGTTTGTCAGGCATCCCGACGATGCTATCACGCTCTTCCAACAGCAAGTTCACAGTGCGGTGGATGTGGTCGTGCGAAATGCGGTCCTGACGGTCCAACTGCCGCAAGGGGTTTCTCCCAGGCGAGCGGTCAAGGTTCTGCCCACGATCAGCGATCTGGGGGCATCCGTGCTCTCTGATCGGCGCGTGGTAATGCCTCTGGGTGACCTGGAGAAGAGCCATCCCCCTTCCATCTTACTCGAACTCGTGGTCGAACCTCGTTCAGCGGGCCTGTTTCGTATCGCTCAGAGTGACGTTTCCTATGACGTTCCTGTGCTTGGGCTCAGAGACCAACGGGTACGCGATGACATTACGGTCACCTTCAGGAGCGATGCGATGCAGATTGCGGAGGCCAATGCAGCGGTGATGAATTTCGTGGAAAAGGTCAATGCGTTCCGTCTGGTCAGCAAGGTCTTAGACGAGTATCGACAAACTGGCAAAACCACGACCCGCCTGGCTCCCAATGTGACGCGCGTTCTGGATGCAGAAACGCAGGCAGCACTTGAGCAGATCCAGCTCGGTCAGCAGATTTCGCAGGAGCAGATGAAGTCCATTGGCAATAAGACGCGCAAGCTGACACAGCGATTGGATAACGTGTTATGACCGGCCGGAGTGGATTATCGTCAGAAATACAATGAGGTGCTGGAAGATGCAGATGGCTCTTGATATTGACTGATATATGTATCTGTATCACAACAATGGGTTCAGTCTGTTGAAGTGCAATGCCTCTGCAAGACAGAGAAAAAGATGAAAGTCTATTTCTCATGTAGGTTTATTCTTTTCAGGCAGCTTTCTCAAGAAAAAGCCCAAGTCATCTGATCATTTTCCCACTTCTAAATCAGGCCGTTGGAAGAACGTTAAAAACGATAGTAATGAAGGAAATTGATCGTTTTAACGTTCTTCTTCTTGGTTCGCTTCCACATTCGATCACTCCATAGAAACGGGTCACCCTCACTCGTGAGGCAATGCGAGTATCTAGGAGAGCAAAGCATAGCCAGGAGTCGTCAGAGGAGCTGAAAGGCTCGGGCAAGAGTCAGTGCTTCCTCTCGGCTGTTTGCGTCCAGTTTGCGATACAAGCTTTGGACCTGCGTCTTAATGGTATTAAGTGAGACGACCAACTCACTGGCGATCTCCCGCGTGGAGAGGCCAGCAGCCAGCAAGCGCAGCACCTTGTACTCTCTTGGCGTCAGTGGCGAGAGCAGGGGAATGTGTGTGCTGGGAGAGGATGGGGAGGAGGATATTGGCTGACGAGCGGGCATCGCTGCGAGCACGTGCTCCAGGTACGGCGCACTCGCTTTTCCTCGCACCCGTGGCTCAAGCAGACGCAGGAGGTGAGAGAGAGCAGGGCCTTCCAGTACAAAGATCTGACAATAGCGTCCCTGCGAGGCAAGCACAAGGGCCTGGTGCAGCAAAGAGACGGCCTCGGCCAGTTGCCCTTGCATATCGGCAGCTCGCGCAAGAAGCATGAACATCTCCACCAGGCTCTGGGTCCGCCCCTGCATCGTCGCGAAGGCTTGCCATCGCTCCAGCAGTCGTCTGGCCCCTGCTGTCTCCCCCTGAGCTAGCAGTACGCGAACCAGCGTCAGCGCCACCTCCTCGTGCTCATAACGAGGAGCTTCCTCACTGGTCAGACCATACGTGTCCTGAAACTGCCGGGCGGCCTCCAGGTTCCCTTGGACCAGCCACCAGCGGACCTGGTAAGCATGCGCGCTCGCCTGCAATTGCGGATGCTTACTTTGTCGTGCCAGGATCACTGCCCGCCAGAACGCCTCTTCTGCCTGGTCGCTAGATGCTTTTGCTTGCAGAAGACGGGCCTGCAGCAGAACGCTTCGTGCGACCAAAGAAGTCTCCTCATACTGCTGACTCAGGCGTAATGCGCGTTCAAGCTGCACAGCAGCACCATCGAGTTCATTCCATTCCAACAAGAGCGCCCCCAACGCCAGGGAGGCTTCAATTGCCAGAGGCATCCAGGTCTCTCCCGCGTCAGTGACCTGCTGGTAGCACATGGCAGCCTGGGGAAGTTTTCCTTGCAGGGCGAGGATCTCTCCTTCGAGCAGGGTTGAGCCTAGCAGCCCACTTTTGCTCTCAAGCTGCTCGCTCAGCAAGCGAGCTTCGGGCAGCTGCTGACGAGCCAGTGTCACCTCACCTTGCAGGAGGTATCCATAGCCGAGTGCGATCACACTAAAACAGCGCTGAGCCTGCACCTCCTCAGGTAAGAGGGCCAGTGCCACCTGCCCCCACCGCAGGGCGTCCTTGCCATCGCGCGCCAAGCGAGCTAGCAGAGCGCGCGCGGCAGCCACCTGACCAAGGCCCTGATGATCCTGACGGCTGGCAAAGCTTTGTTCTGCTTCACGCAGTGGTTCCAGCGCGAGCGTACGTTGTCCCAGCAGCAGCCGTGTCCAGGCCAGAGCCAGAGAGAGCAACGGATGTGAAGAGCGCTGCGTGTGTGGCACCTGCTCAATCCAACGTGCGACGGTCGCATGTTGCCCAGTAAGCAAGAGCGGGGGTACCACGCTGAAACCAATGCGTATCGCCGTCTCGTAATCGGCGGCTGAGAGGGCCATTTCCACGGCCTCCAGAAGCAGGCCGTGCTGTTCATACCACCCACTGGCTTGCCGAGAGAGGACCACGCGCTGTTCGTTTCCCCTCTCTTGCACTGCACACACGCGCAGAACTTCAGCAAAGAGAGGGTGGTAGCGATACCAGCGCCGCTGCTCATCGAGTGGCTGCACAAAGAGTCCAGCACGTTCGAGCGCTTCGAGCATCGCCTGTCCATCGGAGCGCCCAGTCAGGGCATTACACAACGAGGCCGTGAGCCGATCCAGGAATGCCGTAGAGAGCAGGAAGGAATGCACCTCCTCAGGCTGGTGCGCAAGCACCTCTTCAAGCAGATAATCGATCACATGGCGATGACTGCCAGTAAAGTCAGCAAGCGTCTGTGAGAGATCAGAGGAACCATGTAAGGAGAGGGCCGCCAGATGGAGTGCCGCAGCCCAGCCTTCAGTGCGATCCATCAAGAGCGCGATCTGCGTAGGCGAAAGCGGCAGGTGCAACAGATGCGTGAACCACTCTGTCACCTCTTGCTGGGTGAAACGGATATCGGCCATCCGCAGTTCGACCAGTTCCTGGCGCACACGTCTGCGAGCCAGAGCAAGAGGAGGATCAGTCCGGCTAGCAAGCACGAGATGCAGCGATGGAGGTAACTGATCAAGGAAGGAGCGAAGCGTGTGGTGAATGGCCGACTCGGTGATCACATGGTAATCGTCCAGGACCAGCACGAAAGGTTGTGGCACCGAAGCCAGATCATTGATCAGCAGCGGGAGCAGCGCCTCAAGAGGTGGAGGTTCGGGGGACTGGAATTGAGCCATCATGTGCCTTCCGACCGTGTCCTGCACGGTTCGACAGGCTGCCACGATGTAGCTCCAGAAGCGCATCGGGTCATTGTCGTCTTTTGTGAGAGACAACCAGCCCACTGACAGAGGAATGTGCATGATCCATTGGCGTAGCAGGAGCGTTTTACCAGAACCTGCCGGAGCCGAGAGCAGGGTCAGCTTGTGTGAGAGGGCCTCGCCCAGCTCGCGCACGAGCCGAGGGCGCGACAGCAGCGTTGCAGGGAGCACCGGGACGGACAGCTTGGTGCTCACCAAGCCATAGGACGAGAGATCAGAGATGCTCACGTTGCTCACACTCTTCTAGCAGCTAAAAGGAACAAGAGAAACAGGTCCTCCAGCGCGAATGGCCGCCTGACCTCGCTGCACAAGACCCACCGTGATCCCCTCGCGCGCGCGGGCGAACAGTGATGGGAGACAAAGAGGAGCCTGTAGGCCAGACAAGAATAGAGAGATAAAAGCAGTATATTTTATATTTTCTCTACCATATCACAAAAAGGTTTTCTCTTGCAAGAGCTTTCCTTGGCACCTAAAGGCTTTTATAAAACAAAGCTCGCACACCAAGAGACAAAGATCCTGGTGAGGAAGAGCAGCAGAGTCATTTGGATTTCACTCAGTCTAGTTCAGAAGGTCTTTCTTGCCTAGTCCCTGCTCCTCTACCTCTTATAATTCACCCTGGGGAGGGTGAAGACAGTTCACCCTCTATGCCATTAGAATTATCTTGTAAACGATAAACGTGTCGTTTTCGTAAAACACAAAAAGAAGGGAAAAGAAAACAATGACCCAAACTGCAAGCCAAAGTGCCTGGTCTACGTTGCCAGCAGGTCCGGCTCTTAGCGACGCCGATGGCTGGAATCAGCCGCAATACTACAGCACCATCCAGACTGCTGATGTAGATGGAGACGGGCTACCAGAACTGCTCGCACGAGGTAGCGCAGGTATCAATCTCTGGAAATGCAGCCAAAAAAGCTTTCAATGGAACACTTTGCCAGCAGGACCAGCGCTCAGCGACGCCAACAATTGGAACCAGCCGCAATACTACAGCACCATCCATTCTGCCGATCTCGATGGCGATGGACAGGCCGAGTTGCTCGCACGTGCCTCGGGTGGCATCAGTGTGTGGAAGTGCAACAAAGCCAGTTATCAATGGAGCGCCTTGCCAGCAGGCCCAGTGCTCAGTGACGCTGGCGGTTGGAATCAGCCGCAATACTACAACACCATCCAATGTGGTGATGTGGATGGAGATGGGCTGCCAGAGCTGTTCGCACGCGGAGTCGGTGGCATTCGCGTGTGGAAATGCGACCCAACCACCAATCAGTGGACCGAGTTACCAGCAGGTCCAGCGTTAAGCGATGCCGCTAATTGGAACCAGCCGCAATACTACAGCACCATTCAATCTGCCGACATCGATGGCGATGGGCAGGTTGAGCTACTCGCGCGCGGAGCCAGTGGCATTCGCGTGTGGAAGTGCGATGGAACCACCCATCAATGGGCCGAGCTGGCCACAGGACCAGCGCTCAGCGACGCTAGTGGTTGGAATCAGCAGCAATACTACAGCACGATCCAGACTGCTGACATAGATGCTGATGGCCACGCGGAGCTGCTCGCACGCGGGGCTGGCGGCATGCGTGTATGGAAATGCGACGAAACCACCTATCAATGGACTGAGTTACCAGCAGGACCAGCGCTCAGCGACGCTAACAATTGGAACCAGCCGCAGTACTACAGCGCCATCCAGACTGCCGATGTAGATGGCGATGGGCAAGCGGAACTGTTCGCACGCGCCTCGGGTGGCATCAACGTGTGGAAATGTGACCCAACCAGCTATCAATGGACCGAGTTGCCAGCAGGCCCGACCATTAGTGACGCCGATGGTTGGAATCAGCCGCAGTACTACAGCACTATCCAGTCTGCCGACTTCGATGGGGATGGACAGGCCGAGATGCTCGCACGCGGAGCCAGTGGCATCAGCGTCTGGCAGTGCGACCAGAACACAGCCTGGATCGGTGAGCGAGTGACAGGCGTTTCGACGCTGAACATGCAGCAATACCTGGGTGTTGGGGATTACCTGGTTTCCCCTAATGGCCAGTGTGTTGCCGTAGTGCAGGATGATGGCAATTTCGTCGTCTATCAGGGAAGTGCCCCGAACCAGACAGGGTCTGTCCTTTGGGAGACGGGCACGGCTGGACAATCATCCGACGAACACATCGTCACCATGCAGAACGACGGCAATTTAGTCCTCTATCAGGGACCACATCCGGCACAAGTCAACAAATCTGTATGGTCCAGCGCATGGGACACCGCCACCAATTTCGGTAACTCAGTGGTAGATCAGGCTACGACCACCCTGCAAGATACTGGAGAACTTGTCATCACAACTCTTGGTCAGACTGCTGGTCAGGCAGCGAGCACCTTGTGGTCTAGCCAACCAACGACCCCAAATTGGGCAAGTCCCAATTGGATGAGCAAACTGCGAGGGAACACACTGCTATCCCAATTCACGATTCCCGGCACACATGACTCCTGCGCGCGAAAGCCGGTGCCATATGCTCAGTGCCAGACCCTATCGCTCACTGATCAATTGAACAAGGGCATTCGTTTCCTCGATATAAGATGCAGGCATATAGACAACTCGTTTGCCATTCATCATGGTGAAGTCTTCCAGGATATGATGTTTGGCAACGATGTGCGAGATGTGTGCATATCCTTCTTACAAGCTCATCCCGGAGAATGCATCGTCATGTCTGTCAAAGAGGAATATAAGGCTACTAATAACACACAATCTTTCCAGGCTACCTTCAATTCGTACCTGCAGGGCAAGCAGCAATACTGGTATCTGGGTGACCAGATCCCTTCCCTTGATGCAGTGCGTGGGAAGATTGTGCTCATCCGGCGTTTTAGTACGGACCCATCACAGCCGGTCGAGGGGATAGATGCCTCTAACTGGCCCGACAATCAAACGTTCACTATAACCAACAATACGAGCAGCGGCCCGGTGGTGCTCCAGGTGCAAGACGAGTATGAAGTCTCTAGCCCCTACCAGATCTCCGACAAAGCCAAAAAGACGATCAATTTCGTGCAAAAGGCTGCGGGTATGTACAATACCGATTGGTACCTCAATTTTGCAAGCGGGTCTTCTTCCAAGGGTCTGGCTTCCCCTGCACAGGTAGCTCTTGGAGTCGTATCCACTTTGGATGGGTGGACTGGTGGACTATCAT
>Ga0070741_10019752_pt1 | contig 10725 bp, 7 predicted proteins | sample Coa_R1_4_FD_66440 | JGI IMG/M metagenome (GOLD analysis project Ga0070741, IMG submission 66440) | Surface soil microbial communities from Centralia Pennsylvania, which are recovering from an underground coalmine fire - Coalmine... | ecosystem: Environmental > Terrestrial > Soil > Unclassified ... | reverse complement strand
TGTGATAGCGTCGCGGCATGCCAAGGTAACCAACGAGAAACTGCGGGAAGAAGGTCAGATTGAAACCGACGAAAACCAGCGAAGCAGAAAGCTTACCCCAAAATTCTGGATACAGGCGCCCGGTGATCTTCGGCCACCAAAAGTGGAGGCCACCAAGGAAGGCCATGATCTCACCGCCGACCATGATGTAATGAAAATGCGCCACGACAAAATAGGTGTCGTGCAGGTGGACGTCGAGTCCGGTGGTGCCTAAGAACAACCCGGTCACCCCACCAATCACAAACAGTCCTAAGAAGCCGACGACAAAGTACAGAGGCGATTCGTAAGTAATCGATCCTTTGTACAGTGTGGCCGTCCAGTTAAACGTTTTGATCGCCGACGGAATTGCGACCAGGAAAGTGATTAACGAGAACACCAGGCCGGCGTACACCGACTGGCTGCTCACATACAGATGGTGACCCCAGACGAAGAAACCGATGATGGCAATACCAAGGCTGGAAAAAGCTACGAACGAGTAGCCGAAGATTCGCCGACGCGCCACGCAGGCGATCATCTCACTGATCACGCCCATACCCGGCAGGATCATGATGTACACGGCGGGATGTGAGTAGAACCAAAACAGATGCTGGAACAAGACCGGGTCGCCACCAAGGTTGGGATTAAAGATCCCCAGCCCTAAGCCGCGCTCAAGCATCAACAACACAAGCGTGATGGCGATAACCGGCGTCGCAAGGACCTGGATGAGACTGGTCGCATAGAGCGCCCAGATAAACAGCGGCAAACGAAACCAGGTCATCCCCGGCGCCCGCATCGTGTGGACGGTCACGATGAAGTTCAGCCCGGTCAAGATTGAGGAGAACCCGGCCGTGAACGCTCCCATCGCAGTGAGTATGACATTACTATTGGAGTACACCGAGCTGTAGGGCGTATAGAATGTCCATCCCGTATCAACCCCGCCGAAAATTGCCGTAGTGATCAGAAGGGCTCCGCCGAGCATGAAAACGTACCAGCTCATAAGGTTGAGACGCGGGAATGCAACGTCACGTGCCCCGATCATCAATGGAATGAGGAAGTTCCCTAAGACGGCAGGTATTGACGGGATCAGCACAAAGAAGATCATGATGAGTCCGTGCATGGTAAACATCTTGTTGTAGGTCTCGGCTTCCAAGAAGTCACCAGCCGGGGTCAACAGCTCTAAGCGAATCATGAGGGCAAAGATCGCTCCCAGGATAAAGAATGCGGCAATCGCAACCATGTAGAGAATCGCGATGCGTTTATGATCCAACGTCAGCAGCCACGATCTGATGCTATAGCCGTCGTTGAGATAATTCTGACTCGGGATTTCTAGTACTGGCGCTTCTTCGTGTTTAGGAACCGCTACTGCGCTCATGGTTCACCTTTAGTCTTTACTCACATTGTTTGTTCTTCGTTAGGCGAAGGGGTTCCATCTGTTTGAGGTTCGGTCGGCGAAGTCGCCGGAGCCTCGGTCCCAGCGTTTGGTTGCCCGGCATCCGCCGGTGGCACTCCCACAGCAGGTGTGCCTTCGGTCGCTGAAGTTGCAGCGTGCTCCTCTGTCGGCTGCGGCTCGGCAGGCTTCTCTTCAGTAGATTTCACGGCTGCGGTTTTTTCACCCGGCGCTCCGCCTAAAGACTTGATATAGGCGATCAACTGCACAATCGCATCTTCAGTGACCTGCCCTTGGAAGGTTGGCATATTCGGCTGGTAGCCTGCAACCACCTTTGCCGTCGGATTGAGGATAGACTCACGAATATAGGCTTCATCCGCAACAACAGTCTGCCCGCCCTGTAATTTTACTTCTTTGCCAAAAACCCCCTGTAAAACTGGAGCCATAATGCCATTGGTTTGATGGCAGGTCACGCAACGCTGTTCCTGGAAGAGACGCGCGCCAGCAACTTCCGGTGTTTCGCCGCTGTTGACCGAAGACGCTCCCCCGTTTTTGAGCCACTGTTCATACTGCGGGAGATCCATCACCACCACCCGACCGATCATCTGCGCATGCTGATTTCCACAATACTGGGTACAGAAAATATGATACTCCCCAGTTTTGGACGGCTCAAACCAGCTCATGGAGTAACGACCCGGAACGGCATCGATCTTGGTGCGGAACGCCGGAATAAAGAAACTATGGATCACGTCTTCGGAGGTGATCGTCAACTTCACCGGTTGCCCAAGCGGTACATGGAGTTCGTTGATCTCGCGTTTTCCCGAAGGATGCTGCACTTTCCACATCCACTGCTTACCAACTACATAGAAGTTTAACGCCTCCGCCGGCGGGGTCGTGAGTTCAAAAAAAAGAGCGGCTCCCCAACCGAACATGACGAGAACAATTCCAAGGGGAATGACCGACCAGAGGATTTCGAGGGGCAGATTGCCTTCGATTTGTTCCGGGATTTCATTTTCCGAGCGCCGTTTGTACTTGACGACAAACGCAACAATAGCGGCATATACTCCTAGTGAGACAAGCACAGTCACCAAGAGGATAAAGATGTAGACGGCATCGACCTTCCAGGCGAAGGAGGATGCGAGCTCAGGCCAAAAAGCGAATTTTCCTATCATGGTCGTTTCGGTGTATACGCAACTTGCGCGTCACTTTTCCCCGGTGACAATACCCGCATATTATCGCCTGTGATTTTGTCTCGGCGATCACGGCGCAAGGAAATCAGCATAAACGCTCCTAGTGCCAACATAGTCACTAAGCCGCCGAGCTGTAAGGCCCGCGTAATGACCAAACCGTACTTGCCAGTAGTCGGGTCATAATGGAAGCAGAGCAACAACACCTGATCAACCGGCGAACCGATCTTTCCGGCTGAAGCCTCAATTAACCCTAAGCGGACATCGCGCGGCGCATATTCGATGCCGTAAAAATAGCGCGACAGCTTTCCGTCCGGTGTGAGGATCATGATACCAGTGGGATGCTGGTACTGTTGCGATTGCTCGTCATAGGCGTAACGGAAACCAACCGCTCGGGTCAGTTGCTGTACCGTTGCTTCGTCTCCGGTCAAGAAATGCCAACCAGTCTCGGCCCCCTTGCGGCTATAGCTCTGCAAGGAAGTTTGTCGTTTGAGCGCCGCCATCGCCGGCGTGTCTTTCGGATTAAAACTCACTGTGACAATGTTAAATTCGGTACCGGCAGAAAACGATAACGTGCGCAGAGTGCGAATGAGTCCGTTGATCACCAAGGTGCACAGCATCGGACAGTCGTAATAGGCAAACGAGAGGATCACCGGCTTTTGACCGAAATAGTCACCTAGCTGTACAGCCTTTCCGGTCTCATCACGAAACGGGAGGGTTAGTGGTAGTTGGGTGTTCAAGTGCTGGTCTAGGCCGATATTGGCGAAGGGATTCTCTGATGCCGGTTTAGTGTAGGTGGGATTCTGGTCATACGCGGCCAACTGGGCGGTTGCAGGAGCCGAACACATCAGCGCAAGAGCACCCATCATCAACAGAGAAATGCACGAGCGCCCTCGTCGCCTCATAAAGTCGGGGCGCAGAAAAATTTTCTCACGGGAGCAGTACGCGTTGTTCTTACTCATAGTCGCACTTATTGTGCAGATTTCGTTTCTTCCCGTGCCGGTAACCCGCGTTGCGCTAAAAGCTCAATTGCACGCTCGACCGGAATGCCCACAACCCCAAGATCTTTGTTCACCCAATGATACCCTCTCAGAACCTCGTCCTCCCTTGCACGCAATTCTCTTACGTCTTGCCCCGGGGCAACCTGCAGATGTGGCATTGGCGGTATTTGCTCTGGGTTGGCAAGGGGAGAGAGCGGGGCGTCGACCCGCGCGTGGTTTAAGTTCATGTAATCAAGCAAGATCTTCACGGTCGCGAACGTGGCGAGCGAAGTAACGACGAGTACAAGCGCGAACAGGACAATCGGCTTGACCTGAACTGTGCTGACCTCATGGAGGGTCTCAGGAAGATGCTCCTCAGATGAATGATGTCCTGCTGTGTGCGAGTCCATAGATTACAACCTTCACACGTGTTCCAACTCACCAGTAACTGCTTCGTATGAATTATCCGGCAATGGTAAGAGAGACCGTCCTTGGAGGAACCAAAAGAATGCGGCGAACCACACGCCTCCTATAGCAAGAACTGGAATAAAGTAGAACACATGGAGGTGGAATGTATACGGAGGAAACGCCGGAATAATGTGCCAAAAAAGATCAACAAAACGCATGACGAGCATGTAGACTGCGACCCAAACGAGGAGATGCTTTTTCTGTTTCAGCCTTTGCGAGAGCAAGATAAAGAGTGGAACAAAGAAATGAAAAATCATAAGTCCGATGCCGATCACTTGCCAGCCATTACGAATACGGTGGAGATACCAAGGAATTTCTTCCGGTAAATTCGCCGACCAAATGATCAGAAACTGCGAAAACGCCGCGTACGCCCACAGGATGAGAAAGCCGTACATGAGCTTACCTAAATCGTGAAACGCCTTAGGTGTGTTCAGCTCCGTAAAGGGTTCATAATTTGAGAACCACTTGGCCATGACAATTGCGAACGCGAGGGTGACGAGCCCTTGACACACAACAAACAGCGCACCGTAGATACTGGAGTACCATTGCGGCTCCAGAGACATGACCCAGTCAATGGACGCTCCAGTCGTGATCAGAAAGAACAACACTGCTCCCGGCCCGCTAATGTTCTCCAATTTTTTCACAATTTCGAGGTTAGGCGTTTTCTCGAAATCCTGCGAGCGCTTGTTGAGCATCCACATCCACACAAGCCAGAAAGTAAAGTAGAGCGCCGCACGGAGAAGAAAGGCTGGCGTATTCAGATAAAAAGCTTTCTGCTGCAAGATGTGATCATGGGCAACATGCTCAGCGTTGGTCCATTCATACAAATACGGCATTCCGGGGATCAGCAGCAGAAAGAGTAGTGCCATTAAGGGCAAGATACGCATGCCGGCTTCGAGAAAACGACGGCTGACATGGCCCCAATCGCCACCGGTCAGATTGTGCATCATCACTAACCCGAGACAGCCAAGGGTCAGATTCATCCAAAACATGAAGCCCAGAAGGTAGCCGCGATAAAACATGACCGGGTTTGTAACAGCCGCGCCAATGCAAGCGAGCGTGCCAACGACGGCAACGCCCACAGCGAGCTTCTGATTGCTGGCGATTTTTGCACGTAAGGTTTCAGAAATGTTCATTAGTGCGTTCCGTCTAGTTGCTGTCGCGCCTCGGCCGGGACGTCGTCGATCTTGGCATTCTGACTCAGTTGTAATGCACGAATGTAGGAGATAATTGCCCAGCGGTCCCGGACAGAGACCCGGTCCGAATAATCAAACATCGCGCCAAAGCCGTTGGTAATCACGTTAAAGAAATAACCAACCGGCGCTTCGCGCAACCGATCGATATGGTACGAAGGCGGGTGCTTTAACCCGCGTTGCACAACCATCCCCTCGCCGTCTCCCAAACGTCCATGACACGGAGAGCAATAGATGTTGAAACGTTCCTGGCCGCGCAGAATAACATCTTGTGTAATAGGGAACGGAAAGGTGGTAACAAATTCGTCATTCACTCTCCCCGTATACAAATGTGCATCGTCTTGCAGGGTGCCGCGGGCGACCACCCCGGCGACGAGCGGACGGGCAGAGCGTCCGTCAGGAAAAAAGGAGTTTGCCCGCAGCGGCTTAAATTTTGGCTGGTCATGCATATCTTGCCGACAGCCGGCGATTACAAGAAGGCTGCCAAGGAACAGCCACAAAAGTCCAGTCTTGTACATGATGCGTGATGCCATAGCGCTACGGTTCGACTTCTGAAATGTGCGTTGGATGACACTGCTCAAGAAAACTTTTTGTTTTCCCGAGATCAAACTTCGGGTCGCCCGCTTCAATGCAGAGGAAAAAGCGATCATTCGACGCCATGCTGAATCGATCGACATTAAAAACCGGGTGATAGGGCATCGGTAACCCGTTCAGTGCGAACAGTGAGATCACGGCCGCAAATGAGGCAAATAAAATCATTAGTTCGTAGGTCACCGGAATGAACGCCGGCCAGCTATGATACGGCTTGCCACCGACCAATACGGGAAAGTCGATCACCGAAATCCAGTACTGCATGCCATATCCCACGGCAACTCCTGTCAATCCACCTAAAAGCACGAAGAGTGGCAACCACGACTTCTTGAACCCAAGTGCCTCATCCAGTTCTTCGATCGCGAACGGCGAATAGCCATCCATCTTCGTATAGCCGGCTTCACGGGCGCTATGAGCGGCGGCCATTAACCCCTCGGCGGAGTCGAACTCGGCCATCAGTCCATATAGCGACGGCTTTGCCTCTGGGTGTGCGGAACTCATGCAGCCGCCTCCTCTGCGTGGGCTTTCTCGTGATGTTTGCCGTGGTGTTTCTTCTCAAACAACAGCAGGCGCATTTCGGCGATGGAAATCGCCGGCAGCGCACGGACAAACAGCAACATCATAGTCAGGAAAAATCCGAGGGTACCGATGAACGTGGCGAAATCCCATACTGTCGGATAGTACATACCCCAGGACGAGGGCAGAAAGTCACGGTGCAAGCTTGTGACCACAATCACAAACCGTTCGAGCCACATACCAACGTTGATCGACATCGAGATTAAGAAAAGCATGCCAACACTTGCGCGTACCCGACGGAACCATAAGAGTTGTGGGATCAGGATGTTAGTGAGGATCAGTGTCCAATACGACCAGCCGTACGGCCCGAACATGCGGTTGGACATCATGAAGTGTTCATGGCTACTGCCAGCATAGACCAAGCCCATAAACGCTTCTGTTGAGTAGCCATAGGCGACGAAGAGTCCGGTTGCGAGCATCACTTTAGCCATGTTGTCCATATGGCGCATGGTGATGAGCTCTTCGAGCTTATAGACAGAGCGCAATGGAATACCCAAGGTGAACACCATCGCGAAGCCAGCGTACACAGCGCCGGCAACAAAATATGGCGGGAAGATGGTTGTGTGCCAACCAGGAAGCAGTGACACCGCAAAGTCAAGACTCACGATTGAGTGCACTGAAACGACGAGCGGAGTCGAGAGACCGGCAAGGAGGAGATAGGCGATTTCGTACCGCTGCCAGTGTAAGGCTGACCCGCGCCACCCCATTGCTAACATGCCATAAGCGGTCTGGCCGATTTTCGTCTTCGCACGATCACGCATCGCGGCAAGGTCAGGAACCAAGCCAACGTACCAGAAGAGCAACGAGACTGTGAGATACGTACCGACGGCAAACACGTCCCAAATAAGTGGGCTACGGAATTGCGGCCAGACTCCCATCGTACTTGGGTAAGGGAACAACCAATACGCAGCTAGCCAGGGCCGCCCAGTATGCAGCAGTGGGAACATGCCAGCACACAGCACAGCAACTAGTGTCATGGCCTCGGCAAAACGATTGATTGAAGTTCGCCATTGCTGATTCAATATATGCAAAACGGCAGAGATCAGTGTCCCAGCATGGCCGATACCGATCCACCAAACGAAATTGACGATCGCAAATCCCCACCCGATTGGGATCGTAATCCCCCAAATCCCTGTACCGATCATAACGAGCACGGTAGCGGAAAGGCCCAGCGCTCCAACTCCCATGAGTGCGATGGCAAGAGCGACAAACCAGCTCGTCGGGATATGCCCTGATAACACAACATCGCTAATCTTTTCGGTAATAGACCGATACGAGAGACCCGGCGCCATAAGGGGCGGGACTTGATTCTCTTCGAGATGTTGCTGAGAAAGAGGCCGAGCGGTACTAGACATTCTCAATCTCCGGATTTGGGTTCTTGAGCCGTGCTAAATACGTCGTGCGTGGACGAGTGTTCAGGTCTGCCAGCAATCCATAATTGAGCAGAGAGGCCTTGGTCTTTGCTACACGACTATTCGGATCATTGATATCACCGAACACAATCGCGTCCGCCGGGCAAGCGGCTTGACACGCAGTAACGACTTCTCCGTCACGGACCTGTCGATCTTCTTTTTCTGCCGTAATACGCGCGGCGTTAATCCGTTGTACACAATAAGTGCATTTTTCCATGACACCGCGACTGCGGACACTGACGTTGGGATTGCGCTGCATCTTAATCGACGGGGTATCCCAATCCTGGAAGAGGTAGAAGTTGAAGCGCCGTACTTTGTATGGGCAATTATTCGAGCAATACCGTGTACCCACACAACGGTTGTACACCATGTCGTTCAAACCCTCTTTACTGTGAACCGTCGCCCCTACCGGACAGACAGTTTCACACGGGGCGTTCTCACATTGCATGCAGGGAACAGGTTGATGCACGATTTCTGGATTATCGAGTGCGCCGGTGTAATAACGGTCAACGCGAATCCAGTGCATCTCGCGGCCGATGCCGACTTGTTTCTTGCCTACGACTGCAATGTTGTTCTCTGCTTGGCAGGCGATGGTACAGGCGTTACATCCGATACAAGAACTGAGGTCGATAGTCATCCCCCACGCCCGTCCGTCATACTTCACCGGCGGATAGAGCGTCATCTCAGGCGCGGGGTCTTCGCCCATCTCTTTGACGAAGTTGGGCTCGTGTTGAAATTCGCCGATCGTACCAACACGAACGAGGTTACGCCCATCCATAGTATAATGGCCTTGGGTAGTGACGAGCTGATAGGTCTTCGGCGTTTTGCGAATTTCCACCCCAGTCCCAACCCACGGCGCATCAGACGTACGCAACACATTGGCGTTGAATCCGACGCCTCCGCCGACCCGACCGGCATGCGTGCGACCGTACCCTAGGTGGACAGTGACAGAGTTGTCTGGATAGCCAGGAACAATCCATACTGGCGCTTCGACGGTTTGCTCGCGATAGCTGAGCGTCACAACGTCCTGATTCGACAGCCTCAGGCGCTCAGCCGTTGCCGGGCTAACAATCGCGGCATTATCCCAGGTTAACTTAGTCAGTGCCTTGGGCAACTCTTGTAACCATCCGTTATTACAGAAGCGACCATCCCAGATGTTCGGATCAGGACGGAAAAGAATCTCTAAGGTCGCCGAGCCTTTCGCCGTTCCAGTCGCCGCCCAATCGATGCTCTTCAGGGAAACTGTTTTTGCTGGTAGCGCACTCTCCGCTACCAGTCCATCATGTAACGCATGACGCCAGAAGTGTTCAAAGTCCCCTTCTGTTTTTTGCGTCTTCCAGTAAGTGCGAACAAGTTCATACCCCGAGGCGCTCGGCTGACCAAGCAGCGCTGCCACGATCTCATGGAAAGATTTCCCACCGTACAACGGCGCAATAAGTGGTTGAACCATAGACACCGTGCCATCGTAGGCGCGGGCATCACTCCAGGATTCAAGCGAATGAGTGAGCGGAACATGCCAATGGCAACGCTCAGAGGTTTCGTCGTTATAGAGACTGCCATGCACCCGGAAGGGTACTTTCTCGAGACGTTCGGCGAAGCGGAAGTCGACGGGCGCACTATACACGGGATTCCCGCCGAGCATGATGAGCATTTCGACCTTCCCCGCCTCCATGTCTTGCACAAGTTCACGGAGAGAGGCCATGGACTCAACCGGGCTGGCCGCGAGCGGCGTCACGTACGTCACGGTCTTGCCTACATTACCTAGCGCCGTGTTCATTGCATGCGCCAGTGCATGGACCATCGGGGATTGATACTCACCGGCAACGACTACACTTGCGCCTTTATGCCCCCGCAAGTCACGGACTAATGCGGAAATCCATTTCGTATACTTTGATCCGTCCGCCCACTGACCTGCCTGAACATTGGCAACACCAAGTTCTGCGGCAACTGCCCGGGCAAAGGATTCGACATCGCTCGCACGCATAGACAAGCGATGATCCGCCATACTACCAGTCAGCGTCGGAACACTTTCCGCCGCATACAGGCGATTCATCGTATTAGTGTGCGGGTCAACGACCTTCCGTCGGGCAGAGAACTCGCGCGTATAGCGGACACTGCCCGGCATTGCGAAGAACAGATCAGCATCAAGCGAGAGAATCACATCCGCTTTCTCAAGGTGATACACCGGATCAACATCTTCACCAAACGCCAAGCGTGCGCCGGCACGGACGGCATCTCGACCGACAGGTTCATACTGATGCCACCGAGCCTGCGGATATTCTTTCAGCAATGCTTGTAACTGAGAGACAAGCGTCGGTGAGGTGACGGTCTCTGTGAGGATACGGAGTCCGGCACCACCTTTGACTTTCTGGTCTTCAAGTGGCGGCTTAATAGCCGCAGTGAAGGCGTCCCAGGAACTGATACGGCGTGCGTAGGAAACGACCTGGCTACGATCAGGGTCGTACAGATCAAGAATTGCGGCTTGTGTTAACGCGTCGGTGCTGCCGAGGCTTCCAGGGTGTTGTGCGTTGCCTTCGATCTTGGTCGGACGGCCAGTATGACTCTCGACCAGGACCCCGGTCGCCACTCCATTCAGTAAGATAGAAGTCGCGAAGAACTGCGGACGGCCAGGGACGACATTCTCCGGTGGCTTAGTGTAGGGAACGATCGCCTCGTCAGGCTGTTTGGTACAGGCACTCAGCCCACCTAATGCCAACGACGCTCCCATGAACTGGAGAAATTCGCGACGGCTGACGGAATCGAGCCACGACGCATGCCGTGGGAATTCGCGCTGGAGGAGTTCTTGAAATTCGTCAGTATTAGCGAGTTCCTCAAGGCTGCGCCAATACTGTGGTCCACGATTCTCAGAAAGGCGGGCGCGAATCGCGGCCAGATCGAGTGGGGCTTTCTGCG
>Ga0070741_10019751_pt1 | contig 10726 bp, 4 predicted proteins | sample Coa_R1_4_FD_66440 | JGI IMG/M metagenome (GOLD analysis project Ga0070741, IMG submission 66440) | Surface soil microbial communities from Centralia Pennsylvania, which are recovering from an underground coalmine fire - Coalmine... | ecosystem: Environmental > Terrestrial > Soil > Unclassified ... | reverse complement strand
AACGGCTGGGTTAACACCTATCGGGCTTACAACGACCAGGTGTTTGTCGACCTGCGCGACCGTTACGGCATCACCCAGGCGGTGTTCGAAGCCGACAGCCCGCTGTTTGCCGCGGCCCAGGAGCTGCGCAACGAGTTCGTGCTGTCGGTGAAGGGCCCGGTGCGCGCGCGGCTGCCGGGCAAGACCAATCCCAAGCTGGCGACCGGCGCCGTCGAAGTGCTGGTGCAGGAGCTGAACATCCTCAACCGCTGCCCAACGCCCCCCTTCGAAGTCACCGAGTTTCCCGATGTTGAGCTGGCCAACGAAGACCTGCGCCTGCAGTATCGCTTCCTCGACCTGCGGCGGAAGTCGCTGCAGAGCATCCTCATCCTGCGGCACCGCATGAACAAGGTGATCCGCGATTACCTCGACCAGCAAGGCTTTCTCGAACTGGAAACGCCTCTGCTCGGGCGTAGCACGCCGGAGGGGGCCCGCGATTACCTGGTGCCCAGCCGCGTCTTTCCAGGGAACTGGTACGCCTTGCCGCAATCGCCGCAGCTTTACAAGCAGCTCTTGATGGTGGCAGGCTACGACAAGTATTTCCAGATCGCCCGCTGTTTGCGCGACGAGGACCTGCGTGCCGACCGCCAGCCGGAGTTCACCCAGCTTGACCTGGAGATGGCGTTTGTGGAGATGGACGACATCTTCCGCGTGATCGAGGGGTTGACCGCTGCGGTGTTCAAGCAGTGCATCGGCGTGGACATTCCGCTGCCCTTGCCGCGGATTCGCTTCGCCGACGCCATGCTCAAGTTCGGCAGCGACAAGCCGGACCTGCGTTTCGGCCTGGAGATCGAGGACGTGACGGCGGCGTTCTCGCAGCCGGAGGTCGCGTTTGAGGCTTTCAAGAAGGTGATCGAGGCGGGCGGCCGGGTGCGCTCGATCAATGCCAAGGGTGCGCTGGAGAAGCTCTCCAACAAGGAACAGAAAGATCTGGAGGAGATCGCCAAGCGTGCCGGGGCCAAGGGGCTGGGCCAGGCCAAGATCCGCGCCGACCAGGTGCAGGCGCCGTTCTGGAAGTTTCTGCCGCCGCCGGTGCAGGAGTCCGTGCTCAAGCAGATGAAGGCAGAGCCGGGCGACATTCTTCTTTTTGTTGCGGACAAGGAAGAGGTCGTGTGCCAGGCCCTGGGGACGTTGCGCTCGCACCTGGGCAGTCAGCTCAAGCTGATCGACCCGGACAAGCCGCACTACAAGATCGCCTGGATCATCGACTTTCCCTCGTTCATCTGGGACGCGGAGGAAAATCGCTGGGCTGCGAACCACCACCCCTTCACCGCGCCGATGGACGAAGACCTGCCCAAGCTGGAGAGCGACACGGGCAAGGTCCGCGCCAAGGCGTACGACCTGGTCATCAACGGTTACGAGTGCGGTGGCGGCTCCATTCGTATCCACAATCCCGAGGTGCAGTCACGCCTGTTCAGCGTCCTGGGCATGGCGCCCGAGCAAGCCAGGCAGCGCTTTGGCTTTTTGCTCGACGCCCTCAAGTTCGGCGCCCCGCCCCACGGCGGCATTGCCCTGGGCCTGGACCGCTGGGCCATGATGCTCGCCCGCACCACCAATATCCGCGATGTCATCGCTTTCCCCAAGAACCAGAAAGCCCGCGACCTCATGACCGGCGCCCCGGCCACCGTGGACGCCAAGCAACTCAAGGAACTGGGGCTATCATGAGGGTCACGACGTATTCCTACGGCGCTCCCCTTCGGGTCGCGGCTATATTTGGCAGCCGCGGCGGAGATTGAGAACATCAGAGCCCGAAGCGCCAGCGAGGGTTCCGAATCTGGGGCTGGCGAGTGGCGCGCATAGCAGCGCGCCGGTTCGGAACCCTCGCTGGCGCGTCGGGCTCATTTCAACCCGCGCGAAGTATATAAACCACGCTCGTCCACCTCTCTCCCTTTCCTCTCTTGCCTCGCTTTTCCGTGAGGACGGGCTCCCCTTGGCAAAGGTTTGCCTTTGGGGGTACAATCCCGACGCACCGGATGCCGCGCGACTCCCTCTGGGGATTCGGCCTTTCAACCAATCATCGTGAATGGGGTCTGCCATGATGGCTGTTCGGATCGGGTTGGTGAGCTTGGCATTGTTTACGGGCATTCCTTTGGCAGCGGGGCAGGATGTGCCGCGCGAGGACCCGCCGCGTCAGGGCGGGCCGGCACTGAGCCGCAAGGAGGCCGACCTGCGCGAATCGCTGCACCAGTATGTGCTGGGCGTTTTGTGCGAGCGCGACGACCGCCTGCTGGAGGCCCTCAAGGCGTTTGAGACCTCCGCCGCCCTCGATCCGGACTCGGCCGCGCCGGTCCGCGCTCAGATTCCCATTCTCCTCGCCCTGGAACGCGGCGGCGACGTCATCGCCATGTGCCGCAAGGTTCTCGATCTCGATCCGGCCGATCACGAAACCTGGTTCGTCTACGCCCGGATCCAGCGCACACTCGGCGACCTCAAGGAGGCGCGCCGGGCCCTGGAACGCGGCCTGGCCAGCGCCGGGCTCAAGGACCGCCCGGAAATGGCCCATCAGATGCACTTCGACCTGGCGTTGCTGCTTGAGAACGCCGAGGAATATGCCCGCGCCATCGAGGAACTCACCCAGGCAGCGCAGATCCTGGACCATCCCGAGGCCCTGGCCGAGCACGGCGTCTCCAATCGCGAGCTGATCCACCTCCGCGCCGCCGAGGTGCACGAGCGCATCGGCCACCTGCAGCGCAAGCTGCGCCGCTACACCGAGGCGGTCGAAGCGTACAAGATGGCGCAAAAGCACCATCCGAACGGGGCCGGCCGGCTCAATCTCAACCTCGCCCAGGTCAGCCAGGAACTCGGCAAGCTCGACCAGGCCGTGGCGTTTCTCGATGCGTATCTGCGTCTCTTGCCCCAGGGACTGGAAGCGTACGAACTGAAGCTCAGTCTGCTGCAGAAGCTCGGCCGTACCGCCACCATCGTCCCCTGGCTCGAACAGGCAGCCCGGGCCGATGCCTTCAATATCGGCCTGCAGCTTCTCCTGGCCAAGCAATACGCGCGCTTCCGCCAGTTCAATCATGCCGAGGAAATCTACCGCGAGCTGGCGGGCAAGGACCCGACCGCCGATGTCTACCGCGGGCTGTTTCAGCTCTATCGGGATGACCCGGCCAAGGGCACACCCGCGACGTTGAAACTCCTGAACCAGACCTTGACCAAGGCGAACGTCAAGCAGGCCGGGGCCGGGGCCGAAGCCGCCATGCCCCACGCCCGTGCCATGATCGCCGCCCTGCGCGATGATCCGGACCTGGCCAAGGACCTGCTCGTGGTCGCCTTCAAGCAGATCGAGCAAAACGACAAGCTCACCTTCGAGACCCTGCACTTCTTGGCCGTGCTCGCCGACCGCCATCGCCATGTGGACGAGGCAGAGCGTTTCTATCGCAAGTGCCTGCCGCTGGTGACCCCCAATACCGAGGCCATCGTCTACAGCGGCCTCTTGCGCATGCTGTGGAAGGCACGCAAGTATCGCGAGGTGGAGCAGCTTTGCCGCGACGGACTGGCCAAGGCCCAGGCCACCAAGCCGCTCTTGTTCCATTCCGACCTGGCCCTGGCGCTGGCCCGGCTCGATCGCCTCGACGAGGCCCTCAAGGAAGCCGCCCAGGCCATCGACCTGGCCGGCGACCCCGACCGCTTCTACTTGCGCAAGCTCCGCGTCCGCATCCTGTCGATGGCCGAGCGCTACGACCAGGCCGAGACCGAATGTCTGGCCCTGCTCAAGGAATCCACCCTGCCCGGCGAAACCCTCGAGGTCCGCTACACGCTGTCCAGCGTGTACTCGGCCGCCAAGAAGCTGGCCAAGGCCGAGGAGCAATTGCAGCTGATTCTCAAGATGGACCCGAGCAACGCCACCGCCAACAATGATCTCGGCTACATCTGGGCCGACCAGGGCAAGAACCTGGCCGAGGCCGAGGACATGATCCGCAAGGCGATCGACCTCGATCGCAAGAACCGCAAGACGAGCATCAACCTGAACAGCGACGAAGACCACGACAACGCCGCCTACATCGACAGCCTGGGCTGGGTCCTGTTCCGCCGCGGCAAGATCGAAGAGGCACGCCAGGCACTGGAAAGAGCCGCCAAGCTGCCCGACAGCGAAGACCCCGTCATCTGGGACCATCTGGGCGACGTCTACTTTCGCCTCGGCATGCACGGGCAGGCGCGGGCCGCCTGGCGCAAAGCGATCGAGTACTTCGACAAGGAACACCGTCGCAAGACCGACGACCGCTACCAGGACCTGCAGCGCAAGCTCAAGCTCACGGTGGGGCAGGAGAGGTGAAGCGGCGCCCCTCTTCATGAGCGCGACGACTCCCACGCGCAGCAAGTCGCGCTGCCGAAGCGCGCGTCGCTCCATTCCATCATACCCGAGCACAGTGCGGCCATCACGCAGGCGCTCAGGCGCTCAGGCATGCATCCCCCCAGGCGCGGAAGTGGGAGAAGCCTGCGGCCGTTCCGCTCCGGCGAGCCCGTGCCGCGTCCTCTCCAACAGACGTGGCCGAGGCTCGCGATTCTTCTTACTTTGAGTATGTTGGTCCGTGCCCGATATTCCCGCCTATGGACTGCTGCGCGGGTAATGTGGAACAGGCCGCCGTGCCTGTCCATCAGCCGCCCATGCCGGACAGGATCGGAATCCTGTCCGACGTCTCGTTGACTGCGCAGCTTGCGATCGCATCCAGCGAAGGAGTTTCTCGTGACACGCCAATCCCCTTCGGCGCGTGTGGCCCTGGCCGTCGCTTTTCTCGTGGTCTGTGCGCAGCCTGCGACTGCCCAGGATCAGGCTTTCGCCAAGGCCGCCCAGGCATTCCGTGCCGCCAAGCAAGCCGTGCAGCCGGTTTCGGAAAACACGATCGTGTGCGAGGCGGAGGAGTTTCAAAGCGACAGACCCGGCTGGCAGGCCAAGCCGTTCGGCACCAACTATTTCGCCGCCACCTTCGCCAACGCTTTTTTGAGCCGGCAGGCCTATCTCGGTGCGCCGGAACAATGTGATGACGCGGCGGCCAGCATCCTGGTGCAGGTGCCGAAGACGGGCAAGTACCTGGCGCTGATCCGCTACGAGTGCTGCTATCGCTTCGAGACGCAGTTCCGCCTCAAGGTCGAGCAGGGAGGCCAGGTCAAGCTCGACCGCCTCTACGGTGCCCGCGATAACGTCAAGATCTGGGCCTTTCGCAACAAGCTCAAGAAGGAAGTCGCCTGGCCGTGGGGCGCCGGCGAGAACGTCGTCTGGGAAGGACACGACGCCTACGTGGATCTTACAGAGGGGCCGGCCAAGCTTACCCTCAGCGCCGGCAAACAACCCACTCCCGCCGCCCAGCGCAACGTCGATCTCGTCATGCTCACCAGCGACCTCGCCCAGGTCGAGATGCGCATCGAAAAGGAAAACTACCTCCCCCTCGACGGCATGCTCACCCAGGCAGGCGATGTTTATGTCAAGGTCCACAACGCCAAGGATGGCGGCGACCTGGCACTGACGCTGCCGGCCGGCACCGAGCATTCCCCCTACTGGATCCACCTCCGCACCTGGAAGCCCAAAACCATTGCCGCCAAGCCCGGCGAGTCCACCGACTGGATCGAAGTCGGCAGCCTCCTCGATACGCTCAGCGATGGCCAGTGGAACCTGACCGCCAAGAGTAAAGGTGCCGTCAAGTTCGACCTGGAATTCGGCCTGAAGAATGCCGACGGCAAGATCGAAACCATCCGTCGCTTCAAAGATGTCTCAGGAAACGTCAGCCTCGCCTATGACGGCGCCACGCGCTATTCCCACCGCATTCGCCTGGCCGACGAGGTGCTCTATGACTTGGTCAATTATCTCAAGAAGTATCCCGTGAAGGGTGCCGCGCCCAAGCGCACGCTGATCTACGGCTACACCTTCGGACCCAAGGCCGGCGATGCCAAGTACACCGCCGCACTCAACGACTTCATGAAGCTGATGGGCGCCACGGCAATGGGCCGAAACGAGGTGGAGGATGTCAACGCGAGCGGCCTGGTCAAGGGCTACATTGACGTTCGCAGCGTGCCCACGCCCAAGCTGGAGGACTATTGCAAGAAGCTTCAGGCCGAGGGCCGCGCAGACAAAATCGCGGTCGTAAGCCTGGGAGACGAGATCGGGCTGGCCAAGCCGTCGCCCAAGGACCACGCCGGCTTCCGCGCCTGGCTCAAGAGCCAGAATGTCAAGCCGAGCGACGTCGATCCGGTCGCCGGCGACGACCTGGAAAAGGTGATGTACAGCCCCGATCCCAAGGCAACCAAGGACAAGCCCGGCCTGTACTACTACTCGCAGATCTACAGCTTCCGCTTCGGCATCAAGAACCTGAAGGACCGCACCGACATTCTCAAGAAATACCTGCCCAACGCGGGCATCGGCGCCAACTTCTCGCCGCACCACCATCACATGTACCTGGGCGATACGCATCACTGGATCAGCGTCTTCCGCGAAGACGGCATGACCATGCCCTGGGGCGAGGATTACATCTTCCAGGTGCCGGTCGGCTCGCAGCAGATGAACTTTATCATGGTGGACATGTTCCGCGCCGCCATCAGGAACAAGCCGGGCGCGAAGATCCACTACTACGTCATGGCGCACGCCCCGAACAACACGCCCAAGAGCTGGCGGCGCCAGTTCTACGGCGACCTGGGCCACGGTGCCAAGGTGATCAACCTGTTCGAATTTCGCCCCGTACAGCACGCTTACACCGAGAATCACGTCAATGCGCCGGCCATGTATCAGGAAGTGCGCAAGAGCTTCCATGAGCTGGGCACGTTCGAAGACATCATCCAGGACGGCACGGTCCGTGCTGCCGACGTCGGCCTGTGGTGCAGTGAGACCGCCGACGTTTGGCGCAATCATCGCAGCCCGTTCGATGCCGCCAAGCGCTGCCTGTACAGCGCCATCCGCCACCAGCAGGTGCCGCTCGACTTTGTGGTCGACGGCGACGACCTCAAGCCGTACAAGGTGCTGTTCCTGTGCGATGCCAATGTGAGCCGCGCGGGAGCGAAGGCCATTTCCGACTGGGTGAAGGCGGGGGGCAGGCTCGTCGCCACGGCGGGGGCCGGCATGTTTGACGAACTCAACCAGCCGAACAAGGTGCTGCGCGAACTACTGGGCGTGGATCAGAAAGCGCTCGAAGACGCCCCGGGCGAGCCCATCGTGTTCGAGAAGCAAGACCTGCCCTTCGCCAAGCCGCTCGATACCGTCACCATGCTGGCCGACAAGGCGACGATTCCGGCCTACGGTGTGCGCAGCGTGGTGAAGACCAACCCGAGCGCGACGATTGTCGGCAAGTTCAGCGATGGCTCTCCCGCGTTGACCGTGCGCGAAGCTGGTAAGGGCGTCGCAAGCTACTGTGCCTTTTTGCCCGGCCTGAGCTATTTCGCCCCCGCCATGCCGAAGCGCCCCATGGACCGCGGCGCCACCGATGAGTCGATGACCCATTTCCTGGCCCACGACTTCGATGCGAAGGCAAGCGCGTTGATCGGCGACTTAGTCCACGTGAAAGGGCCGGTTCGCTGCGAAGGCAAGACCCTGGTGGAGTCGTGCATCGTCCAGGCGAAGAACGGAGTCGTCATCCCCCTGATCAACTGGCACCCCGAGGCCGCCAAGGGCTTGAAGGTAACGATCGACCTGTCGGCGCCGACGAAGAATGTGTCCCTGGCCAGCGGTAGCCCGGTGACGATAAAGCGCCAGGACGGCAAACTCGTGTGCACCCTCGACCTCGAGGTGGCCGATGCCTTGATCCTGCGTTGAAACATCGAACCCAAGCCGCGGGGCAAGCGTGCAAGCCCCGCAGGTGAGTGAATCTGCCAAACCCGCGGCTCGAAGAGTCGCCCCGCGGCTCGAAGAGTCGCCCCGCGGCTCGAAGAGTCGCCCCGCGGCTCGAAGAGTCGCCCCGCGGCTCGAAGAGTCGCCCCGCGGCATGTATCTCTCTTTTCAAGGAGCACCCATGAAGTTCGCAACCAGGTTCATCATGCTGACCACCGTCCTCATGCTTGCATCGAGCATTGCTGGCGCCGGGGACAAGAACCCGGCCACCACGCCGACGCCGCGCATCGGCAAGGACAAGAAGCCCGACGCAGGCTGGATGAAGCGGCACGAGGGCTTCGTCGACATCGCCAAGAAAGGGGGCGTCAATGTGCTGCTCCTGGGCGATTCCATCACCGATGCCTGGCGCGGCAAGGCCGCCCAGGAAACCTGGGACAAGGTGTTCGCCCCGCGCAAGTCGGCCAATTTCGGCATCGGCGGCGACCGCACCCAGCACGTCCTCTGGCGTATCCAGAACGGCGAACTCGACGGCATCACTCCCAAGGTCGCCATGCTCATGATCGGCACCAACAACACCGGCAACGATAGCGCCGAGCAGATCGCCGAAGGCATCACCGCCATCGTCAAGCAGATCCGCCAGAAATCGCCTTCGACCAAGGTCATGCTGCTCGCCGTCTTCCCGCGCGGCGAGAAGGCGGGCAATCCCGGCCGTAACAAGATCATCGAGATCAACAAGATCATCTCCAAGCTCGACGACGGCAAGAACGTCCGCTACCTCGATATCGGCGCCAAGTTCATTCAGCCCGACGGCAGCATCAGCAAGGACATCATGCCCGACTTCCTGCATCTGAGCGCCAAGGGCTACCAGATCTGGGGCGACGCCATCACGCCGCTGTTGACGGAGATGCTGAAGGAATAAGCCGGGCGCGGAGCAAACTGCGGCTCAATGAAACAATTCCCAGTTACTTCAAGGAGCATCCATGAAGCGTACGATTCGCATGGCAACGCTGCTGGCGGCTGCGGGCATGATCCTGGCCGGGAGCACATTCGCGGGTGAGAAGAAAAACCCCGCGCTCGTGCACCTCAACCGCGACATTCCCCGGCACAAGCAGTTCCTGGAACAGGCTGAAAAGGGCGGCATCGATGTCGTTTTCATCGGCGATTCCATCACGCAGGGCTGGGGCAACAACAAGGCCTGGATGAAGTATTTCCAGCCCCTCAAGGCCGCCAACTTCGGCATCAGCGGCGATCAGACCGGCCACGTCCTGTGGCGCCTCAACGAGGGCAAGGAACTCGACAAGATCACGCCCAAGGTGGCCGTCGTCATGATCGGCACCAACAATACCGGCGGCCATAAGGCCGACGACATCGCCGAGGGCATCAGTGAGATCGTCAAGACGATCCAGCAGAAGACGCCCAAGACCAAGGTGCTGCTCCTGGGCGTGTTCCCGCGCGGCGCCAAGCCGGGCACGCCCGTGCGCGACAAGATCGCCAGCATCAACAAGACGATCTCAAAGCTCGATAACGGCAAGAGCATTCGTTACCTCGACATCGGCGAAAAGTTTCTGCAAAAGGACGGCGAGCTGACCAAGGACGTCATGCCCGACTTCCTGCACCTCAGCGCCAAGGGCTACGACATCTGGGCCGAAGCCCTCACGCCGCTCTTGAGCGAGATGCTGAAGGAGTAAAGGGGAAGAATAATCTCACGCAGAGGCGTGCAGGCGCGACGGCGCGCTCTCCGCCCTTGGGCAAGATCCAAATCAAAGATCCCACGCAGAGGCGCAGAGATCGCAGAGAGCGAGGGAGAGGACGATGACGCCCAATGAGACAAGCGGCTCGGCCTGCTCATCAAGTTCAATGTTGAGATTCTCAAGAATGGGATATCCCGGGTCGTTCACAACTTGCCCGAGTAGGCCCTCGCTCTCCGCGCCTCTGCGTGAGACTTGAGAAGAGAGATTCACGCGGAGCCGTAGAGTCGTGACGGTAGCCTGCAAGCACATGAGGATCAAATGGCAAATCTGGTAGGTCAACCGCTTGAAGCTCTGGATACGCCCCAGCTACTTCTCGATCTCGACGGCATTGACGCGAACTTGAAGCGGATGTTTGCCGCCGGGCGCGAGCGCGGGGTGAATGTGCGTGTGCATTTCAAGTCGCTCAAGTGCGGCGGCCTGGCAAAGTACACTGCCAAGATGGGCGGCTCCACGTTCCTGGCGGCCAAGCTCAACGAGGCCGAGGTGCTCGCCGACGCGGGCATCACGGACATCCTCATCGCCAACCAGGTCATCGGGGCGGCCAAGTTGGCGCGCGTGGCGCAACTGGCCAAGCGCGTCAAGCTGCGGGTGTGTGTTGACGATCCGCAGAACGTGGACGACTTGAGCCGCGCCGCCCAGACCGCTGGTGCAACTATTGGAGTGCTCGTCGAAGTCGATATCGGCATGCTGCGCTGCGGCGTCGCCCCGGGCGAGCCGGCCCTGGTCCTGGCCCAGCGCGTCGCCAAGAGCCCCGGCCTGCGCTTCGACGGCTTGCAGGGCTACGACGGCCATCTGCAACTGATGCCCAATGCTGCCGAGCGCCGCGCCGAGTGCCACAAGAGCCTGGAACAACTGGTCGGCACGCGGCGGATGATCGAGAAGGCGGGCATCCCCGTCAACGTCGTCACGGGCGCCGGCACGGGGACCTGGGAGTTCGTCGCCGGCTACGAAGGTGTCACCGAAATCCAGCCCGGTTCCTTCGTCCTCATGGATTGCGCGTATCACGAAGTGCGGCCGGAGTTCGGCTGCTCGCTGTCGATCTTGGCGACGGTCATCAGCCGGCGGCCGGGGTGGTTCGTGCTCGACGCCGGCAGCAAGGCCATCTCCAAGGATTTCGGCATGCCGGTGGTGAAGGACCATCCGCAAGAAAAGGTGGTCCGCCTGTCCGAGGAGCACACGAAGG
>Ga0070741_10019750_pt1 | contig 10726 bp, 7 predicted proteins | sample Coa_R1_4_FD_66440 | JGI IMG/M metagenome (GOLD analysis project Ga0070741, IMG submission 66440) | Surface soil microbial communities from Centralia Pennsylvania, which are recovering from an underground coalmine fire - Coalmine... | ecosystem: Environmental > Terrestrial > Soil > Unclassified ... | reverse complement strand
TTGTAATGATCCCGCACCTTGCGTCTCGTTCCCAACGGATTTTCCCAGGTTGAGTCGTGCGACTCGTGCTCGCTGCCTGTAATTTCGAAATCCCGGTCCAGCGCGCGCATTCCCTCGAAGTCCAGACCCAGAGGAGAATCCATCAGGATCTGATTCCCTTTGTAGGAAACTCGGTAATAAGCTCTTTCTCCCTCAAGATAAGGCTGGGGTTTGGACTTGACCTCGAAGGCGACCGTGATGTTTCCGTCCGGTGAATTCACGCTCAGAGGTGATGACGCCGTCAAGTTGAGACAGGCGATGAAAAGGATCATTCCCGCAAGACCGGTTGCAGGAATTCGCGAAGACAGTCTGCCCATATGCACCTCCCACCCTTTCGGGAATCGGATCCCACTGAATGCTCATCAAAGCAGCTTGCCGGCTGCCACGCCAAGCAGATACGTGACCACGCCCTCAAGCGCTCCGACCGCGGTCATCTCGAGCCCGCTGGTCCACCATCTCCGAATGGTAATCAGGCTCTTTGCTGCCCCAACGGCGAAGTGTGCTGCCATGCTGACGGTGGCCGCAACGACGATTGCGGTCACACCATCGAGCCAGAAGAACGGAAGGACGGGTACGATGGCGCCGACCGCAGTCGAGAGGCCCGCCGACCAGGCTGCGTGCACTGGACTTGATTCATTCACGTCGCTGATCCCAAGCTCCTCGGCCGCCATGGTCTTCATAAACTGTTCGGGCCGCGCGCTCAATTTTTCGACCAGGGTTCTGGACTCCTCTTCTGTGAACCCTTTGAGCTGGTAGATCAGTTCCAGCTCTTCCCGTTCCTCTTCCGGATTTTCCTCGAATTCTCCCTTCTCTCGGGAGAGCTCAGCCTCGGTCAGCTCTCGCGACGATTTAGCAGCCAGGTAGGCGCCCGCCGCCATGGAGAGCGCGCTCGACACCGTGCCGGCCAGCCCGGAGACAAGAATCCAATGAGAGGTGTTGGTGTACCCCGCGACCCCGGCGACCAGCCCGAAGACCGCGCCGAGCCCGTCGTTAGCGCCGTAAATCGCGTCGCTCACCCAGCCCCGCCCGAAGTGGTGCCAGCGTTCCCGTTTCAAGATGACATCCAGCGCCGTCTGCGGTCCCGCTTCCTGCCGGACCAGGTTCAGGAATCGGGAATGCTTGCGTTCATCGTCGCGGACTTCGGTAATGATATCGCCCACCTCGTTCGCGTACCGCTCCATCTGCTTCTCGTAGATTCCGATATCGCGGTCTTCCGCCGCTTCCTGCCGGCGCACCGCATTGTCAAGGCCCAGCCAGCGAGCCAGGCGGATCTTCCAGCGAGCCTGAAACCCCAACGAATCCTCCGGCGGCAGAGCGCCCAGTTCCTTCAAGCGCGCGGCCCAGCGCTGGGAATGACGGTCCTCCGCCTCGGCAAGTTTTTGGAAGATCTTCTTTTTTGCGGGATTTTCCTCGAGCCCCGCAAGATGACGGTAAAGCGCCACGCCTTCGCGTTCGCGGCGGTAGTTATCCTGGAGGGCGCGGATCAGGTCGTCGTGGTTTTCCCGACGGTCATCGCTCATGGCATGCTCCTCCTTATCTTTTGCCCTTACAAACCGGCGTTCAACTGGAGGTGCTGCTGTTTCAGGACCCTCCGTGCTCGCTCGAAATCTGGGAAGTTCCTCTCGGCTTCACGAAACTCCCGCGAATGTACGACACGGCGGTGTCCATTTCGCGCCACCGGAAAGCGCATGTGAAGCATTTCGTGAAACATTAAATAGTCCACTAGACAGGGCGGGATGGTGGGAGAGTCGAGCCAGCGGCTGATGGTGATGCTCGCGTGGGCGGGGTCGTAATGGCCCAGCACCGTCCGCGAGCGCCTCAGGCTCCAACCCAACCGGGGGGTTGGAAGCTCGCCAGCGAAGAAGCGGCGGTTAAGCCGGCGGAAGACTTCCTCAAGGTCATACCAGCGGCCGCGCGGAGGGAGAAGCCGCTTGCGGCCACGGCTTCGACGTGCCTCATCGATGCGCCGGCGCATGACATCGCTGAAGACGTACGCCACGTAGCATTCGCGGGCTTCACGCGATGCCCGCCGTCGGAAGGCCTTGGCGATCAGGATCTCCGCCAACGCATCCTGGACAAGCGGCGGGGCCTCGCGAAGTAAGTCGGAGATGCGCACCTGGACGTAAGTTGCTTTGAGCCTGATCGTGCTGCGCAGCGCCGTGAAAGGCCGGAACTCAACATCGAAGGCCGGCACGGGGCGCCTCAGGCCCAGGCGGCGGAAGGCGCGGACGTATACCTCCTCTGCGCTCACGGCTGAGCGGAGCGGGAGCGTAAGTTGTTCAGGCTGAATCCTAGAGTCGCTGGCGTTCAATGCGGTCTTCAGTCCTCATCCGAAACAGACGGACCGGCCTTTTTCCGCTGCTGCTTTCGGAGCTTACGTTCTTCTTTGTTGCGTTTCTTCTCTTCCTTGGCCCGCTGTTTCGCAGCCTGCGCGTCTTCCTTCGCCTCTTGCTTGAGCCGGCCTAGCAGCTTCTCCTGCTCGGAAAGGACCTGCGTGGCCCCGTCGACGGTGTCGTTGAAGTCGTCAACGGCATCTCGCAAGGTCGATTTCAGCGCAGGTGCGTAAGCGTCGGTCGCTTCCTGCGCGTGGCGCAATTCCTCGAGCTGCTTGGGAACCACCTCGAGCAATTTCCGCAAGCCCTTCCTCATGTCGGCCTGGCGTCCGAACTGGTACTCAATCCAGTTCTTCATTTCATCGTTCAGGCTGATGCACTGATCCAACTGCTTCTCGAGATACGTGGCGATGTCATACCGGGGATCAGAGGGCCTGCTGCGGTAATCGTCAAAGCGGACCAGGCGCTCCTGGATGAAATCCAGATAGAGGCCGATGCGGTCCGAGGGATCTTGCGTTTCCCGAAGCTTGTCCTCTTCGTCTTCGGAAAGCACATCGGCCTTCTGCGCCCAACCCAGGGCCGAAACTATCAGGAGGCTCAGCGCGCAAAGCCCCGTGAGCCAGGCTGATACGCAGCGCCTGTCCCGAGACTGCCGATATGTGCCAGCCCTTTCCAGCAAGCCCTTACCCTCGGCCTTTGGGCTTCTCAGCAGGGAAAAGCGCCTTCAGGACCTCGTTCCGGATCTCCTCGACCTCCTTCGTAGTTTTCGTGACGGGGTCCCGGTCCTGAAATGAAACGCGATGGGCCAGGTCCGTCAGTGTGCGGCTGTCTTCTCTCAGGGCGATGTCAAGGTCCTTAAACCCCTGGGGTTGCCGCACCGCCTGCCGCCCCGATTTTTGGAGAATCGACCAGGATTCCTTCATCCGGGCGAGATACTCCGCCAGCAGTTTCTGTCCCTCCTCGAAGTTGCCCCCATCATAAGCCCGCGCCGCCTGCTGAAGTTTGAGCCTGCCCAGCCGGATTTCATACTTTGCCTTCTTCACCGGGTTCGACTCCCGCTGGATGCGGGCAAGGAGATCCTGCTCGTTGTCTCGACGAAAAGCGGAAAGAGCCTTCGACGCGGCTAGCGTCACCTGGAGGACCAGCAGGACCAGAATCAGCAGACGGCAACACGACACCATGGGATTGCCTTCATTATAACTACTTCCGCAATTCCCGCCGCAGCAGTTTCGCACGTTGCTCCGCTTGCCATTCCTGGTCAGGGCTTTGCCCATGTGATAATTCCAGAAAGTGTTCGTAGTTCTGGAGGGCCTCCGGCCGGGCTGCCAGATGGTCGTAGCAGGTCGCCAGAACGAAGAAGGTCAGTGGCGGCGGTTTCGGACTTCGCACCAGGGCCTCGAGAAGCGGGACGGCGTCGGCATACCTCTTCTCCAGATACAAAGTGGATGCAAGACCGTGAAGAGACTCGCGATTCCGGCCGTCGAGCTTCAATGCCGCTCGAAACTCGGTTTCGGCCTCCGGCAGCTTTTCCTGGTTCATCAGCGCCTGGCCCAGCGCTCGATGCAGCTCTGCGCCTTGGGGATCCGCAACCAGCGCCTGCCGGTAGAATCTCTCTGCTTCGGCATATTTCTTCAGGGATGCGTAAAGCTCCCCCAAGGCTGCGGCTAGGCCCCGCAGATCGGGCTTTGTCCCATAGACTTTCAGGAGATTCTCCAGGGCCTCCTCGTTCTTCCCCTGCTCAATAAGCAACTTCCCCATATGAAAGCGGGTTTCCAAATCATTTGGCTTCGCGGCCAAATACTTTTCAAAATGACTCACCGCTTGCCCGGGCTCGTTCAACCCTTCAGCCGCCAGCGCCAGTCCCAGTTCCGCTTGAGGCAACTGGGAGTCCAGCTCCGCTGCTTTCGCGAAGGCCGCCCGCGCATCGTCAAACCGTTTTCCGGAAAGATAGACCTGGCCGAGATCGAAGTGGGCAATGGCAAGCCGCGGGTCAAGGAGCAGGACCTGCCGGAATTCCGCTTCGGCGGCCTCTGGCTGACCGGCCTGGAGCAGCGCTCGCCCGTAGTAGAGATGAGCGCGCACATGGTTGGGTCTCAGCTTCACTGCTTTCGCGAGATGCTCAACGGCCTTGGGCACTTGACCTGTCTGGAGGAAAATCACGCCAAGATTCAGGTGAGCTTCGAACAGGTCGGGGGCAAGAGCGAGGGCCTTTTCATAAGCCTGGATCGCATCCGAATCACGATGCAAGCCCGAGTAGGCATAACCCAGATTGAACCATGCAGGAACGGAATTTGATTCGAGTTCAACAACCTGCTGCAAGGCTTTAGAAGCTGCCTCGAAATCAGAGCGATTCAAAGCTTCCTGCGCGGTGCGGAGCAGATTCGAGACATCCCCCCTGGCCGGCGCAGCCTGCACGGCTGACGAACGGGTGGAAGCCGGTTTTTGCACTCCGGTTGCGAGCGCCGTCGCAAGACCCAGGAGAAAAACCACGAAAAGTAGGGCGTGGCGAAGCGCCGGCCGCAAGGCGCAACGCGGGGGCCTAATTCTTCTGCCGGACGGACTCATTCGCGTCTCCACGGTTTCGAAGCCAGCGCGCAAGGAATCTTCCCGTGTGTGAATGAGGATTCCTCGCCACCGCCTCGGGCGTTCCCGCGGCCACCACGTAGCCACCGGAGTCGCCTCCTTCGGGCCCAAGGTCAATGATCCAGTCGGCCGTCTTCAGCACGTCGAGGTTATGCTCAATAATCAAGACCGTCGCGCCGGCCTCCAGCAGCTTGCGAAACGCACCCAGCAGCTTGTTGATATCGTCGAAGTGCAGGCCGGTCGTCGGCTCGTCAAATATGAACAGGGTGTTCTCACTCGACTCGTGAGCCAGGTGCGCGGCCAGCCTCACCCGTTGCGCTTCGCCACCCGAAAGCGTGGTCGCGGATTGTCCCAGACGAAGATAACCCAAGCCCACGTCATCCAGCACTCGAATCCGGCTGCAAATCCTGGGTGAGCTTGAGAAGAAGGCCAGCGCTTCCTTGGCCGTCATCTGCAAGACCTCATGGATATTCTTGCCTTTGTAATGGACCTCGAGAACGCTCGGCTTGAAGCGCTTGCCGTGGCACTCCTCGCAGACCAGCTCCACGTCGGCGAGGAACTGCATCTCCACCCTCACCGTGCCATCGCCCTGACAGGTTTCGCAGCGGCCTCCCGGGATATTGAAGGAGAAGTAGCCCGGGGTATACCCGCGCCGGCGTGCTTCCGGCGTGGAGGCAAACAGCTCTCGGATGGCGTCGAAAGCCTTGATGTAAGTTACGGGGTTCGACCTTGGCGTTCTGCCGAGAGGCGACTGATCCACCAGCACAACGTCGGCGAGCTTTTCGTCGCCCTCCAGGCTTTCGTATTCCGCTCGCGGAGCGGCCACCCCGCGGCGCGAAATAAGCGCGTTGTACAGCACTTCGTGGATCAGCGTTGATTTCCCCGAACCCGAGACCCCGCTGACACACACCATCAGGCCCAGCGGAATGTCAACGTCAATTGACTTGAGGTTGTGCTGGCGCGCGCCTCGAATCTTGAGCCACGCTTTTCCCGGCTTGCGCCGCTCGGAAGGTACAGGGATTTCGAGCTCGCCCGCAAGATAACGGCCCGTGAGCGAATGCGGGTCCGCCAGCAGTCCGGCGAGATCGCCGGAGTAGATGAGCCGTCCTCCATGCTCGCCCGCGCCCGGCCCCAGGTCCAGAATGTTGTCCGCCTGGCGGATCATTTCCGCATCGTGCTCGACCACCAATATCGTGTTGCCGAGCGCGAGCAGGCTCTTCAGGATTTCGATCAGGCGCCCTGTGTCCCGCGCGTGCAGACCGATGGAAGGCTCGTCCAGAATGTAAAGCGCACCCACTAGGTTTGAACCCAGGGCGGTCGCAAGCTGTATGCGCTGCGACTCGCCCCCCGAGAGCGTCGAGGCCAGTCGGTCGAGAGTGAGATACTCGAGCCCCACCTTGTGCAGATACCGTAATCGCGAGCGGATTTCCTCCAGGATGCTGGCCGCGATCTTCTCCTGCGCAGAGGTCAGCCGCAGCTTGCTGAAAAACAGGTGTGCCTCATCGATCGACATGCGGCCCACCTCGGTAATCGTCCTGCCTTCGATGCGGACGTTCAGCGCCTCGCGTCGCAAGCGTCCGCCCCGGCAGTCCGGGCAAAGGGTATACCCACGGTAACGGCTGAGGAAAACACGAACATGCAGCTTGTACTTCTTCCGCTCCAGGTATTCGAAGAACCCCCGGATTCCTGAAAAGCCATCGTCGCCCTCAACCAGCCAGCGCCGCTGCTCGGCTGTGAGCTTGTAATAGGGAACATCGAGGGGGACGCCCGCCTGGCGTGCAGCTCGCCGCATCTCGTTAAAGGGTGTACGGTAGCGGGGTTTGGTCCAGGGCTCCACCGCTCCCTCCGCCAGCGACTTATTCTTGTCCGGAATCACCAGGTCCAGGTCGAAGTCGATGGTGTTGCCGAAACCCTGGCAACGCGGGCAGGCTCCAAAAGGATTGTTGAAGGAGAAAAGACTGGGTTCAGGTTCCTGGTATGTAATCCTGCAGCGTTTGCACTCGAAACGCTCGCTAAAGACCCATCGTTCAGGCGCGCTGTCGGCCGTCGTGGCGGGAAATTCCAAAATGGCTTCGCCCGTCTCCCGGTAGCAGAGTTCTATGGAATCGATCAGTCGCTGGCGGATCCCGGGACCGGAGGCAAGGCGATCTACGAGGACGAACACGGGCTCGCCGAAGTCCACTTCCAGCAGGGATTCGGGCGTGGAAAATTCGAACACGCGTCCGCTCTGGTACAGGCGGTTGAATCCTGCCTGACGGAGTGAAAACAATCGCGGCTTCACCGCATCATCTGGCGGACGAGGACGCCGCGCGGCAGGGAAGGAAGCTTCCAACCCCGAGTCAATGCTGCCCCTTCGCGTGCGCCCTTTTCTGCCCGGGATTCCAGGGCCGCCAGCCGCGGGTCCCTTTGCCTCAGCGGCCCCGGGTTGCGAGGTTGGGTTCAGTTGAAAAAGCACATAGAAGCGCCGCCCCGGTTCGAGTGCATTCACGCGGTCGGCAATGTCGTCGACGTTGTCTCGACGAACAACTTCGCCGCACTGGTAGCAGGTCGTGACGCCGATGCGCGCAAAAAGCAGCCGCAGGTAGTCGTAAATCTCCGTTGCAGTTGCGACGGTTGAGCGCGGATTGCGTGTGGTGTTCTTCTGCCGGATGGCGATCGGCGGCGCAATGCCGGTAATCTCATCCACGTCTGGCTTTTCCATCCGCTCCAGGAACTGCCGCGCATAAGCGGAAAGTGACTCAACGTAGCGCCGCTGCCCTTCCGCGTACAGAGTGTCAAAGGCCAGGCTGGACTTCCCTGACCCCGAGGGCCCCGTAACCACAGTCAGGCGCTGGTGGGGGATCACGCAGTCGATTCCCTTCAGATTGTGAACGCGCGCCTTGCGCACCACGATGGCATCCACTTCGCTTGGCTTGCTGACATCCCCTTCTGCAAAGGCTGGACTGACGTTGACTTCGCGCGCGTTTTCGCGAGAATTGTGGGCAGGCAGGACGGCAGTCCCCGTCGAAGTCCCCACCTCACCAGTGGTGACAAGATTATTCGAAACCGCTCGGGTCTGGTCCTTGCCCTTCTGCAAAGGTCCTTCTTCAGGTTCTGGGTCGGAACTCTGGCCGATTGTCTTCTGCGGCATCAACTGACTCACCGCACAGCGCACAACGAAGCCCAGTGTGCACGGCACAAACATTTCATTATAGGACCAAGGATGAGACAAAGAAAGAGCACAGGCCGGCACAGTCAATCCAGTGTTGTGGAAGTCATCGGGCGTCTCCGGTCGGCCGATGTCACCTCCCAAAAAGCAAAGTCCCAGTGCTCGTTGTGTATAATCGGGGCTGCCGAACCCGGCAAAGCGGCGGAGGAAGCATCGCAGGATGTGTAAGAAATCTTCCCAGCGCGAGTGGACGAAGACCGGTTCGGAGGGCGCCAGCGACAAGCAGGGGCGACGCCCATTGCTTCGCATTAGACCGCATTTCTCACGGGAGAGAGGAATTCGTCGAGACCCGTCATTGACAGTCCGAGCCCGTGCGGAGGATGTGAGAAGAGTACCATGAGAGACTTTTTCTGGAAGACAGTCTTATGGATCCTTGGAATTTCTTTATCGATCGAATCTGCAAAGCCTGGGGATCCTATCCTGAATTCATCCGACGAGGCTTTTCTCCGGGAATAGGCCCGGCGGCATGGCCATTGCCGCTCAACTGCACTTTCCCATGGCCACTCACAGTTCAGTTGACCAGGCGTTTACGTCCACGTACAATTTCAAAGAGGGAACCGAGGTTGGCCTGCCACCAGGGCAGGAGGATAGCTGTCGGAAGGAGGTCGTTCTTGTGGAAGGTTAAGCTGTGCGTGCTGCTGGCGGCATCGCTCATCCTTACGGCCTGTCCTCCCCAAGCAGAGAAAAAGAACTCCCTAGTCCGGCCTCCGCAGGCTGCACTTGCGCCTCAGTTAAGCCCTTTGCCGCTGCCCTCCTACGAGCCCAGTCTCAGCTCAGCAATCACGTCCAAAGTTCCTGACAAGGTCGACCAGCTCCTGTCGCAGGTCGATGAAGCCTATGCCAGCGGAATGTCTGCATACCAGGCCGGCAACCTCGAACAGGCCAAGGAGGAATTCGACCGCGCACTCACCTTGCTGCTGAGTTCGGACCAAGGGATCGACGGAAACGACCGGCTAAGCTCCGAATTTGACCGGCTTGTTGAGGACATCCATGCATTGGAGCTGGCGGCACTGGAGCGGGGTGACACGTTGAGCGCTCACGCAAACGAACCAGCGCCCATAGAGTCATTCTCAGGGCTCACGTTTCCGGTTGATCCCAATATCAAGCAGCGTGTGCAGCAGGAAGCGAAAGTCGTCCACTCCGACCTGCCCCTCGTTTCGAATGACTATGTTGCGGGGGCCCTGACCTTTCTCCAAGGAAGAGGGTCGAACTTCGTCCATCTAGCCCTGAAGCGCCTGGGTATCTATCAACCCATGATGCTTGAGATATTGCAGAAGGAAGGGGTTCCCCAGGATCTGATCTATCTTGCGGCGGCGGAAAGCGCCTTCAACCCTTACGCGCTTTCCCGCATGAGCGCGAAGGGAATTTGGCAGTTCATGTTGAGCCGCGGGATGGAATACGGATTGAGGAAAGACCGCTGGGTCGATGAACGACAGGATCCGCAGAAGTCAACCGTGGCAGCCGCCCGCCATCTGAAGGACCTCTACAAGCAATTTGGGGACTGGTTTCTGGCCATGGCCGCCTACAATTGCGGACCCGTAAATGTTCAAAGGGCCATCGAGAAGACGGGCTACGCGGATTATTGGAAGCTCCGCGAACTCCATGCCTTGCCCGTGGAGACCGAGAATTACGTCCCCGTAATTCTTGCTACGGCGTTCATCGCCAAGGACCCTAAAGCTTATGGATTCGACATCCAACCCGACCCGCCAGCCGAGACAGACCAGGTCACCGTCAGCGTTCCAACCGACCTCCGGCTTGTCGCCCAGCTTATCGATCGGCCCGTCGAAGAAGTCCTCCGCTTGAACCCGAGTCTTCTTCGCTGGATCACGCCGCCGAACGATCCTCACTTCATCCTGAATCTGCCCAAGGGGACCAAGGATACCTTTGAGCAGGCAATTGCTTCGATCCCTGAAAACCAGCGTGTGTGGTGGCGCGCCTACAGGGTGAATGACGGCGACACGCTCTCCGGTCTTGCGAGAAGATTTCGAATATCTCCCGTGACCCTTGCCCAGGCCAACCAGATCAAGTCGGACGCACCCCTTACGCCGGGCGCACGCCTTGTGTTGCCGCTGGCGCCGGGTAACGAAGCGTCTCTCCAGCGGGTCCGTGAGCGCGTGGCCACGCACCTTTATCGATACAGGGTCAAACCGGGCGACACCGTGGAATTGATTGCGGATCGGTTCGATGTAACGCCTTACCAGGTGCGCCGGTGGAACGGCCTCAAGAGGTCGCAACTGGTGCCCGGGAGAACGCTTCGTCTCTACGTGGCAAGGGCTAGGGAAGAAGGCTCCTCCACGGTAGCCACCCGCCGGCACCGTCGGTCCAGGCGCGCCGCCGCGTCCCATCGTATTCAGCCCAAAAGCAGCATCGGGACCGCCCATAAAAGCGTGGCGCCGAAATCTGGCCAACCCTCTGCTGAAGCACTGGCATTACGCTAGTGTTGCGTCACATAAATAGATTGACTTATTAAGGAAATTGACCTAAGGTGCTCGATCAGGTCACGTCGAGCACCCCCAATTGAGCTAACTTCCGAAGAACGAGCGACTTTGGAAAGCATTACACG
>Ga0070741_10019749_pt1 | contig 10726 bp, 8 predicted proteins | sample Coa_R1_4_FD_66440 | JGI IMG/M metagenome (GOLD analysis project Ga0070741, IMG submission 66440) | Surface soil microbial communities from Centralia Pennsylvania, which are recovering from an underground coalmine fire - Coalmine... | ecosystem: Environmental > Terrestrial > Soil > Unclassified ... | reverse complement strand
TCCGACGTCGCGGGCAACGTGCGCCTCGCGAACCGGCCGATGCTGCAGCTCGCCGACGAGCTCGGGCTGCCGCAGGAGGGGACGGTCGTCGAGCGGCTCCTCGCGGCGTCGGAGCGGATGCGGGAGCCCGCGCGCTTCCGGGAGGCGATGGAGCGGCTGCGGACAAGCCCGCAGGAAGCGACGTTCGACGAGTTCGAGGACGTTGAGACGGCCCGGTACTTCCAGGAGTTCACCTCGCCCGTGATCGACGACACGGGCACGCCGATCGGCCGGCTGTGGACGTTGCGCGACGTCACCCGCCAGCGCGAGCTCGACCGGCTGAAGGACGAGTTCATCGCCACGGTCTCGCACGAGCTGCGGACGCCGCTCACATCGATGATGGGGTTCCTGGAGATGCTGCGCGAGGGCGCGGCCGGCGAGCTCGGCGAGGAGCAGCAGCGCTTCCTCGCGATCGTCTACCGCAGCTCGGAGCGGCTGCAGCGGCTCGTCGGCGACCTGCTCTTCATCGGACGGCTCGACGCGAACGGCCTGCAGCTGCAGGTCGAGCCCGTCGGCGTCGACGAGATCGTGCGCGAGGCGGTCGAGTCGCACGCGGCGCTCGCCCGCTCCCGCGAGCTCGAGCTGGAGGCCGACCTCGAGCCGGTCCCCGCGCTGCAGGGCGATCCCGAGCGGCTCGCCCAGCTGCTCGGCAACCTCGTCTCGAACGCCGTCAAGTTCACGCAGCCGGGCGGCCGGGTGCGCGCCCGCACGTTCGTCGAGGCGGACCGTGCGGTGATCGAGGTCGAGGACACCGGCATCGGCATCCCCGCCGCGGAGCTGCCGCGGGTGTTCGAGCGGTTCTTCCGCTCCTCGACGGCGACCGAGCAGGCGATCCCCGGCACGGGGCTCGGCCTCGTTATCTCGAAGGCGATCGCCGAAGCGCACGGCGGCACGATCACGGTGCGCTCGCAGGCCGGCCGCGGGACGTGCTTCCGGGTGGAGCTGCCGCTCGCGCGTCCGGTCGAAGCCGCCGCCGCGGCGTGACCCGGATCGTCTCGCTCGACGTCGGCTCGTCGTCCGTGCGGGCCGTCGCCTACGACGAGACCGGCACCCCCGAGCCGGGCGGCGCGCGCATCGCCTACGACTCCCTCGACGCCGACGAGCTCGTCGCGCGCTGCCGGGCGGTGCTCGACCACGTCGGCCCGGGCGACCAGGTCGCGCTCTCGTGCTTCTGGCACTCCCTCCTGCCGCTCGACGAGCGCGACCGGCCGCTCACGCCGCTGCTCACCTGGCGTGACCTCGCCGCCGACCCGCCGCCGCTCGACGCCGCCGCCTACCACCGGCGCACCGGCTGCTTCCTGCACCCGTCCTTCTGGCCGGCGAAGCTCCGCCGCCTGCGCGAGGACGGGGTCGCCGCGGCCCGGTTCGTCTCGTTCGCCGACTACCTGCTGCTCCGCCTCGCCGGCGAGCTGCGCACGAGCATCTCGATGGCGAGCGCCACCGGCCTGTACGACCCGAACCGGCTCGACTGGGACGACGAGACGCTCGCCGCCGTCGGCGTCGAGCGCGCCCAGCTGCCGCCCGTGGCGGACGACCCGGTGGCGGGCGTCCTGCCGGCGCTCGGCGACGGCGCCTGCTCGAACCTCGGCGCCGGCTGCGTGCAGCGCGACCGCGCGGCGGTGATGATCGGGACGTCCGGCGCGGCCCGCGTCGTCTACGCGGCCGCGGCGGCCGAGCCGCGGCCCGGTCTCTTCCTCTACCGGCTGGACGGCGCACGGTTCTGCGAGGGCGGGTCGCTGTCCGACGGCGGCAACCTGGCCGCGTGGCTGCGCGCGACGCTGCGGGACGTCGACACGGCCGGTCTCGCCGACCGTGAGCCGGCCGCCCACGGGCTCGTCTTCCTGCCGTTCCTCGGCGGCGAGCGCTCGCTCGGCTGGGACGCGTCGCGGCGGGGGCTCGTGCGGGGCCTCTCGTTCGCGACGACCGCCGCCGACCTCGTGCAGGCTGCGCTCGAGGCTGTCTGCTACCGGTTCGCCGCCGTGCTGGACGCGCTCGGCGGCGTCGAGACGGTCGTCGCGACGGGCGGCGCGCTGCGTGCGAGCCCCGACTGGGTGCAGATCCTCGCCGACGTCCTCGGCCGGCCGGTCGAGGTGTCGGGCGCCGTGGAGGCTTCGGCGCGCGGCGCCGCCGTCGCCGCCCTCGAGCGGACCGGCATGATCGTGGCTGCCCCTCGCGCCGCCCGGGTCGTCGAGCCGCGCGAGGGCAGGACGGCAATCCATCTCGCGGCCAGGAAGGAACAGGAAGAGACGATGCGCCTGGAGGAGCGGACATGATCGCGGTGATCGGCGGCGGGCTCGCCGCGGCCAAGCTCGTGGAGGGCTACCGGGAGGCGGGCGGCAGCGATCCCGTCCGCATCTGGTCGCAGGACCCGCACGGCCCCTACCACCGCCCGCCGCTCTCGAAGCGGCTCCTGCGCGGCGAGTCCGAGGCGGCCGACGCGCTCGTGCACCCCGTGGAGTGGTACGCGGAGCAGAACGTCGAGCTGCTCGTCGGCCAGACGATCGACTCGCTCGACGACGTGCAGGCGGACACGATCGTGCTCGCCACCGGCGCGCGGCCGAGGCCGTTCCGGGATGCGCACCCGCTGCGCACGCTCGACGACTCGCTGGAGCTGCGCCGGCTCGCGGAGGGAGCGCGCACGGCGACCGTGGTCGGCGGCGGCTTCATCGGCTGCGAGGTCACGGCGTCGCTGACGATGGGCGGCCTGCAGGTCACCCAGGTGGTGCGCGAGCCGGCGCTGTTCGCGGCGCTCGAGGCGCCGCCGCTCTCGGACGCGCTGCACGAGCGCTACCGCGAGCACGGCGTCGACCTGCGTCTCGGCGCGAGCGAGATCCCGCCTGCGGACCTCGTCGTCGCCGGCGTCGGCGTCGCCCCGAACGTCGAGCTCGCCCGCGAGGCCGGCCTCGAGGTGCGCGACGGGATCGTCGTCGACGAGCGCTTCCGCACCGCCCGCGACGGCGTCTACGCGATCGGCGACGTCGCCGAGTTCTTCGACCCGGTCTACCGCACCCACCGCCGCATCGAGCACTGGTCGAACGCCGCCTACCACGGGACGACCCTGGGCCGGTTCCTCGCCGGCGACGAGGAGGCGCGCTTCGACATCGTCTCCGCGTTCTTCTCGGAGGAGTTCGGGCAGACGTTCCGCTACCTCGGCGCCGCGGCGGGCCACGACGGCACGCGGCTCGACGGCGACTTCCGCGGCGACCGGGCCGTCTACCGCTTCCTGCGGGCCGGCCGCACCGTCGCGGCCGCCTGCCAGGGGCTCTCCGACGACGAGCTCGACGAGCTCAAGGAGGAGATCCGAGCGGGCGCGGCGGCTGCCGGTTAGTCGTTAACCTCGCGGGGAAGCGACCCCCCGGAGGAGCGTTGCCGAACTCGGAGATCGAACAGCTCTCCATCGACACGATCAGGACGCTGTCGATGGACGCGGTGCAGCAGGCGAACGCCGGCCATCCCGGCACGGCGATGGCGCTCGCGCCGCTCGCGTACCTCCTCTACACGGAGGTGCTGAACCACAACCCGGCGAGCCCGCACTGGCCGAACCGCGACCGGTTCATCCTCAGCGCCGGCCACGCGTGCGTCCTGCAGTACTCGGCGCTGCACCTGACCGGCTACAACCTCTCGCTCGAGGAGCTGAAGCGGTTCCGGCAGTGGCAGTCCGCGACGCCCGGCCATCCCGAGCTCCGGCACACGGAGGGCGTCGAGGTGACCACCGGCCCGCTCGGCCAGGGCTTCGCGAACGGCGTCGGCATGGCGTTCGCCGAGCGCTTCCTCGCGCAGACGTTCAACCGCCCCCACCACGAGATCGTCGACCACCGCGTCTACGCCATCTGCTCGGACGGCGACCTGATGGAGGGCCTCTCCTACGAGGCGGGCTCGCTCGCCGGGACGAACGGCCTCGGCAAGCTCGTCTACTTCTACGACGACAACCGCATCACGATCGACGGCACGACGGCGATCTCGTTCACCGAGGATCGCGCCGCCCGCTTCGAGGCGCTCGGCTGGCACGTGCAGTCGGTCGCGGACGTGAACGACCTGGACGCGCTGCGCGACGCCATCCGGAACGCGCAGGCCGAGACCGAGCGGCCCTCGCTGATCGTCGTGCGCTCGCACATCGCCTACGGCGCGCCGCACGCGGTCGACACCGCGAAGTCGCACGGCTCGCCGCTCGGGGCAGAGGAGGTCGCGGCGGCGAAGCGGGCGCTCGGGTGGGACCCGGACCGGCGCTTCTACGTTCCCGACGAGGTCTACGCGCACATGAACGGCGTCGACCGGGGCAACGAGCTCGAGTCCGCGTGGCAGGAGCGCTTCGACCGCTGGTCGCAGGCGTTCCCGAAGGCGCGCGAGGAGTGGGACGCCGCGTGGGCGGGGCGCATCGGGTCGTGGACGCTGCCGCAGTGGGAGGCCGGCGAGGACATCGCGACGCGCGACGCCGGCAAGGCGGTGATGCAGGCGTTCGAGCACGCCGTGCCGACGATGATCGGCGGCGCCGCCGACCTCGTCGAGTCGACGAAGACCGAGTTCGTCGGCGGCGGCCTCTTCTCCGACCGGTGGGCCGGCCGCAACATCGCGTTCGGCATCCGCGAGCACGCGATGGGGGCGATCGTGAACGGCATCGGCGTGCACGGCGGCTGCGTGAAGCCGTACGGGTCGACGTTCCTCATCTTCAGCGACTACATGCGGCCGGCCGTGCGCCTGTCGGCGCTGATGGCGCTGCCCGTCGTGTGGGCGTGGACCCACGACTCCGTCGGGCTCGGCGAGGACGGACCGACCCACCAGCCGGTCGAGACCTACGCGGCGCTGCGGGCGATCCCGAACCTCTGGTTCATGCGGCCCGCCGACGCCAACGAGACCGCGTGGGCGTGGAAGGTCGCGCTCGAGCGCGCCGACGGGCCGGTCGCGCTGTCCCTCTCCCGCCAGAAGGTCGCGACGCTCGACCGGTCCGAGCTCGCCCCCGCGTCTGGCGTCGAGCGCGGGGCGTACACGCTCTGGGAGTCCGACCCGTCGCCGGACCTGCTCCTGCTCTCGACGGGCGCCGAGGTCGGCCTCACGCTCGAGGCCGGCCGGAGGCTCGCCGCAGACGGGACGGCGGTGCGCGTCGTCTCGATGCCGTGCTGGGAGCTCTTCGAGCTCCAGCCGTCCGACTACCGCGAGGAGGTGCTGCCGCCCGACGTCCGGGCGCGGCTCTCGGTGGAGCCCGGCGTCGCGCTCGGCTGGCACAAGTGGGTCGGCGACCACGGCGAGGCGATCTCGATCGAGCACTTCGGCGCCTCGGCTCCGGGCGCAACGGTCCTGGAGCGCTTCGGCTACAACCTGGACAACGTGATCGCGCGCGCGACCGCGCTGCTGGAGCGTGTCGCATGATGGAGGCCGACGCGGTCAAGACGTTCCTCTCGCTGGTCTCCCCGGGCTTCTGCATGGAGGGCGAGCTGCCGGCGGTGAAGCTCGAGGGGATCGAGGTGCGCAAGGACGGCCACGCCGTCGCGATGGTGCAGGCGAACGGCCGGACGCTGCCGCTCCGCTTCACCTTCGACGAGGGCAGGATCGCGCGCGTCGAGGTCCTGTGAACCACGGAAAGGGTGATGCACGATGGCGAAGTCACGGCTCCACGAGCTCGCAGGCCGGGGGCAGTCGGTCTGGTTCGACACGCTCTCGCGCGACCTCGTCCAGACGGGCGAGCTCGCGCGGATGATGGACGAGGACGCCGTCACCGGCGTCACCTCGAACCCGACGATCTTCCAGAAGGCGCTCTCCAGCGGCAGCGCGTACGACGACGACATGCGCAAGCTCCTCGCCGAGACCGACGATCCGGAGGAGATCTTCTTCTCGCTCGCGCTGCAGGACATCCGCGACGCCTGCGACGTGCTCCGGCCCGCGTACGACGCCTCCAACGGCGTCGACGGCTTCGTGTCGATGGAGGTGCTCCCGAGCCTCGCCTACGACACGGAGGCGACGTTCGCCCAGGCGCGCTGGATCGCCAGGGAGGTCGGCCGCCCCAACGTCTACGTGAAGATCCCGGCGACGGCGGCCGGGCTGCCTGCGATCGAGGACTGCATCGCGCACGGCACCTCGATCAACATCACGCTCATCTTCTCGCTCGCCCGCTACGAGGCGGTCGTCGAGGCGTACATCCGCGGCCTGGAACGGCTCGTCGCCGGCGGCGGCAACCCGGCCGGCGTCGTGTCGGTCGCGTCGTTCTTCGTCTCGCGTGTCGACACCGAGGCGGACAGGCGCCTCGAGGGGCACCCCGAGCTGCAGGGCAAGCTGGCGATCGCGAACGCGAAGCTCGCCTACCAGCACTACCTGCAGGCGTTCGCCGGGCCGCGCTGGGAGTACCTCGAGGGCAAGGGCGCACGCACGCAGCGCTGCCTGTGGGCGTCGACCTCGACGAAGAACCCGAGCTACAGCGACGTGATGTACGTCGAGGAGCTCGTCGGGCCCGACACCGTGAACACGATGCCGCTCGAGACGATCCGCGCCTTCCAGGACCACGGCGAGGTGCGCGGCGACACGGTGCTCGACGGCGTCGACGAGGCGCATGCGCTGCTCGAGCAGCTCGCCGCGGCGGGCGTCTCCTACGACGACGTCGTCGACACGCTCGAGGCGGAGGGCGTGCAGAAGTTCGCCGACTCGTTCGACGAGATCGCCCGGTCGATCCAGGCGAAGCGCGGCGAGCTGGCTGCCGCATGACCTCGACGCCCGCGCAGCTCGTCGAGCGGATCTGGGAGCGCGACCAGTCCGTCTGGACGAGCTCGGGCGAGAACCGCTGGCTCGGCTGGCTCGACGAGCCGACGCGGATGGCGGAGGACGTCGACCTCCTGCTGCAGTTCGCCGACTCGGTCTCCGGGCGCGCCGACGCGGTCGTCCTCCTCGGCATGGGCGGCTCGTCGCTCGCGCCGGAGGTGATCCGGCGCACGTTCGGGGTGGAGACGCTGCACGTCCTCGACACGACCCACCCCGCGGCGATCAGGGCGCTCGAGGCGAAGCTCGACCTCGACCGGACGCTGTTCCTCGCCGCGTCGAAGTCGGGCTCGACGCTCGAGACGCGCTCCCACGCCGACTACTTCTGGGAGCGCACGGGCCGCAGGGGCGACCTGTTCGCCGCGATCACCGACCCCGGCTCGCCCCTCGAGCAGCTCGCCCGCGAGCGCGGGTTCGCCGCGATCTTCCCCGGCGAGCCGACGATCGGCGGCCGCTATTCGGCGCTCTCGCCGTTCGGCCTCGTTCCGGCGGCGCTGATGGGCGTCGACGTCGCCCGGCTGCTCGAGCGCACGGCGGAGATGCTCGAGGCCTGCCGGCTCGCCGACGGCAACCCGGGGCTCGAGCTCGGCCTGTCGCTCGGCGAGAACTGGCGCGGTGGGCGCGACAAGGTCTGCCTGCCCGAGAGCGCCGCCGGGTTCGGGCTGTGGGCGGAGCAGCTCCTCGCCGAGTCCACCGGCAAGCAGGGCAAGGGGCTCGTCCCCGCGCCCGGCGAGCCGCCGGACGGCCGCGACCGCCAGCTCCAGGAGGTGCGCCTGTCCGCCCCCTACGAGCTCGGGCAGGAGTTCTTCCGCTGGGAGTTCGCGACCGCCGTCGCCGGCCACGTGCTCGGCATCGACCCGTTCGACCAGCCGGACGTGCAGTCGGCGAAGGACAGGACGAACGAGGTGCTCGCCGCCGGCGGCGAGCCCGACGTCGCGCCGCGCGGCTCGCTCGACGAGCTCTTCGCCTCCGCGCAGGAAGGCGACTACGTCTGCATCCAGGCGTTCGTCGACCCGACGCCCGAGAACGAGCAGCGCATCCTCTCGCTCGTCTCGCGCGCCCGCGCGGCCACCGGCTGCGTCGTCACGCACGGGTTCGGCCCCCGCTACCTGCACTCGACGGGGCAGCTGCACAAGGGCGGCCCGCCGACGGGGCTCTTCGTCCAGCTCGTCGACGAGACCGGCGCCGAGCTGCCGATTCCGGGGCGGCCGTTCGGGTTCGGCAGGCTGATCCGCGCGCAGGCCGCGGGCGACTTCGCCTCGCTCGAGGAGCGCGGGCGTCGCGTGATCCGGCTTCGACTCGAGGAGGTGTAGCGCAGGTGCAGCTCGGGATGATCGGCCTCGGCCGCATGGGCGGCAACATGACGAAGCGCCTCGAGGAACGGGGCCACGAGCTGAAGACGTACGACCCGGGCGTGGCGTCGACCGCGTCGACGATCGAGGAGCTGCGTGACCAGCTCGCCGCGCCGCGGTCGTTCTGGATGATGGTGCCCGCCGGGAAGATCACCGAGGAGACGTTCGAGGAGCTGCTGCGCGTCGCCGAGTCCGGCGACGTGATCGTCGACGGCGGCAACTCGAACTTCCACGACTCGCAGCGGCGCTACGCCGCCGCGAAGGAGAAGGGGCTCGGGTTCGTCGACGCGGGCGTGTCGGGCGGCGTCTGGGGGCTGCAGGCCGGCTACTGCCTGATGGTCGGCGGAGACGACGACGCCGTCGCGCAGGTCGAGCCGGTGCTGCGCGACCTGGCGCCCGAGAACGGCTACGCGCACGTCGGCGGGGCCGGCGCCGGCCATTTCGTGAAGATGGTGCACAACGGCATCGAGTACGGGCTGATGCAGGCCTACGCCGAAGGGTTCGAGGTGATGGAGCGCTCCGGGTTCGACCTCGACCTGCACGAGATCGCGGGGATCTGGCGATACGGCTCGGTCGTCCGCTCGTGGCTGCTCGAGCTGCTGCACGCCGCGTTCGAGGCGGAGGGGCCGCACCTGGAGAAGATCCGCGGCTACGTCGAGGACTCGGGCGAGGGGCGCTGGACGATCGCGGAGGCGATCAGCGAGGACGTGCCGGTCCCCGTCATCACCGCGGCGCTCTTCGCGCGGTTCGCGTCGCGTCAGGACGAGTCGTTCGCGGCGAAGGTGAATGCGGCGCTTCGCAACCAGTTCGGCGGGCACGCCGTCAAGGCGGCGACCGACGCGACGTGACGGCCGTCGCGGCAAACCCGCTGCTCGAAGGGCTGCGGCTCCGCCGACGGCCCGACCCGTGCATCCTCGTCATCTTCGGCGCGTCCGGCGACCTGACCGCGAAGAAGCTGATGCCTGCGCTCTACTCGCTCGCGTATCGCCATCTGCTGCCGGACCGGTTCGGGATCGTCGGCGCCGCGCGTACGGAGGAGTCGCACGACGGATTCCGCGAGCGGATGAAGCAGGCGGTGAAGGATCACGCGCGCGACCCGTTCGACGAGGAGGTCTGGTCGTCGCTCGCCGGAGGGATGCGGTACACGACGCTCGACTTCGCCGACGACCACGGCGAGGACGAGCTGCGCGACACGCTGACGGCGCTCGACGGCGAGCTCGGCACGCAGGGGAACCGCGTCTACTACTTCGCCGTGCCGCCGTCGGCGATCGGCACGCTCGTCGCGGAGATCGCGGAGCGGCGCGGCGCCGGCGGCTGGATCAGGCTGATCATCGAGAAGCCGTTCGGCCACGACCTCGCGTCGGCGCAGTCGTTGAACGCGGAGATCCAGCAGCACTTCGGCGAGCACGAGGTGTTCCGCATCGACCACTACCTCGGCAAGGAGACGGTGCAGAACATGCTGGCGCTGCGTTTCGCGAACGGCATCTTCGAGCCGATCTGGAACCGGCAGTTCATCGACCACGTCCAGATCACCGTCGCCGAGTCGATCGGGATCGAGGGCCGCGCCGGCTACTACGAGCAGGCGGGCGCGATCCGCGACATCTTCCAGAACCATCTGCTGCAGCTCGTCGCGCTGACGGCGATGGAGCCGCCGATCGACTTCACCGCGGACTCCGTGCGCAACGAGAAGGTGAAGGTGCTGAAGGCGATGCACACGCCCGGGCCGAAGCACGTCGTGCGCGGCCAGTACGGCCCGGGGTTCGTCGAGGGCGAGGAGGTGCGCGGCTACCGCGAGGAGGACGGCGTCGCCCACGGCTCGCTGACGGAGACGTTCGTCGCGGCGAAGCTCTTCGTCGACAACTGGCGCTGGGCGGACACGCCGTTCTACGTGCGCATGGGCAAGCGCCTCGCGCGGCGCGAGACGACGATCGCCATCCAGTTCAAGCGTGCGCCGCATCCTCCGTTCGACGACGGCGGCGAGGGGCTGCGGCCGAACGTGCTGCTCGTCCACGTGCAGCCGAACGAGGGCGTCTCGCTCGCCATCGGCGCCAAGGTGCCGGGGCAGGGGATGACGATCCGCACCGTGCACATGGACTTTCTGTACGGCGGCGCGTTCCGGGAGGGGCTGCCGGACGCGTACGAGCGGCTGATCCTCGATGCGATGCTCGGCGACGCGACGCTCTTCACGCGGTCGGACGAGATCGAGGAGCAGTGGGCGCTCGTCGACGCGATCGTCGCGTTCTGGCAGCGCGACCGTCCGTCGTTCCCGAACTACGCCGCGGGCACGTGGGGGCCGGCGGCGGCCGACGAGCTCCTGCACCGGGACGGTCGTTCGTGGCGACGTCACTGACGCCGTTCGAGGACTCCTGGACCGGCGAGGACACGTCGATCGCGGAGATCGAGCGCGAGCTCGCCCGGCTGCGCGACGCATCCTCGGAGGAGGGTGCGCAGCCGAATCTGCGCACGTCGGTGATGACGCACATCGCGTGGGTGCCGCCCGAGTGGCAGGTCGCCGCCGAGGAGACGCTCGCCGGCATGGCGGAGCGGCATCCGTCGCGAACCCTGCTGCTCGTGCCGAAGCCCGGCGAGCCCGG
>Ga0070741_10019748_pt1 | contig 10726 bp, 12 predicted proteins | sample Coa_R1_4_FD_66440 | JGI IMG/M metagenome (GOLD analysis project Ga0070741, IMG submission 66440) | Surface soil microbial communities from Centralia Pennsylvania, which are recovering from an underground coalmine fire - Coalmine... | ecosystem: Environmental > Terrestrial > Soil > Unclassified ... | reverse complement strand
TACCTCAACGACCACCTGACCGGGGCGACGCTCGGCACCGAGCTGGCGCGCCGGATGGTTCGGTCGCACCGGGGCCGGGAGGACAGCGGGCCGCTGGCCCGGATCGCGTCCGAGATCGCGCAGGACCGCAAGGCCCTGATGGACATCATGGCCACGCTCGGCGTCACCGTGCGGGTCTACAAGGTCGGCGCCGCCTGGATCGGCGAGAAGGCCGGGCGGCTCAAGCTCAACGGCCACCTCCTGTCCCGGTCACCGCTGAGCGACCTGGAGGAACTGGAGATCCTGCGGCTGGGCGTAGAGGGCAAGGCGGCCGGCTGGCGCACCCTGCGGGCCCGTGCGGATACCGACGCGCGGCTCGACGCCGGGCGGCTCGATGAGCTCATCTCGCGGGCCAGCCGCCAGGTCGAGGAGCTCGAGGAGCTCCGGGTGCGCGCCGCCAGCCGTGTCCTGACTTAGCGGCGCGTCCTGGATCAGCCTTAGCGGCGCGTCCTGGATCAGCGGCTGGCGCGCCGCCGCCACACGATGATCAGCCCGGCGACCACGATCATCCCGGCGGCCGCGGCGGCCGGCCAGCGACGCTGCACCAGCTCGTTCCGGCTGACCTGGCTGGACAGCCCGGCCGCCTTGGTGCGGGCCGCCTGAACCTGACCGGGCAGCCCGCTGGCCTGGCCCTGTGCCTTCGCCTTGACCCCGGCCGCCTTCTCCTGCGCGGTCGCCTTGACCTCAGCCGCCTTGGCCTGTGCCTTGACCTTGAGTTCGGCCGCCTTGTCCTTGGCCCTGGCCTTCACGTCGGCCTTGGCCACCAGCTCTTCCACGGTCTCGCCGAGGCGTTCCCTGGTTCGCTCGATTTCCTGCTGGATGTCCTGCTCGCTCGGTGTCTCCTGCTGGCTCTGCGGCTCGCTCATCGGTGGACCCGCTCCTTGATCTCCTCGACGTCGGCCTTGGTACTGGCCACGGCTTCCTTGGGTACTGGTGGCGTGGCCCGCTGGAGCCGCTGCTTGCCGAGCAGGGCGGCGATCCCCGCGGCGGCGAGGAGGGCGGCCCCGACGATCAGCGCGGCGAGCCAGGCCGACACCACGCCGCTGATGGCGATGATCGCGCAGGCCAGCAGGCAGCCCACGCCGTAGAAGGCGACCAGACCGGACGCGCCGAACATCCCGGCCCCCAGGGCCGCCTGCTTCCCCTTGCGCGTCATCTCGAGCTGGGCGAGCTTCATCTCGTCCCGGACGAGCACGGACATCTGCTCGGTCATCATCTTGACGAGCTCCCCGGTGGAGTGCTCGGGAGCCCGGGCCCCAGGGACCTGCGTGACTGGGCTTGAACGTTCCATGCGGACAGCCACCTTTCGCTGAAACTGCAGAAGCCGGTGCGCTACCCGCGCAGGGGCGGCTCTAACGCAATGGGCCGAGTAAGCTCCGGCCGCCCGGGTAGCGGGTGCCGCCATGACACGCTACGGATACTTTCTGTCGTCAGAGGAGTACGAGCCCGCCAGCCTGATCGAGCAGGCCAGGATGGCCGAGGAGGCCGGGTTCGACGCACTGTGGATCTCGGACCACTACCACCCCTGGCTGGACGAGCAGGGACAGTCCAGCTTCGTCTGGTCTGTCATCGGCGCGATCTCCCAGGTCACCAGCCTCCCGATCACGACGGCCGTGACGTGCCCGACGACCAGGATCCACCCGGCCATCATCGCGCAGGCCGCCGCGACCGCCGGCTTGCTGACCGGCGGCCGGTTCACTCTCGGCGTCGGCACCGGCGAGGCGCTGAACGAGCACATCACCGGCGCGAAGTGGCCGTCCGCCGACGAACGCAGGGAGATGCTCGAGGAGGCGGTCACGGTCATCACCGAGCTGTTCACCGGCGAGCTCGTCACCCACCGGGGCAGGCACTACCAGGTGGATACCGCCCGGCTGTACTCGGTGCCCCAGGTGCCGCCGCCCATCTACGTGTCCGGCTTCGGCCAGAAGTCGGCGCGGCTGGCCGCGCGGATCGCCGACGGGTACATCTGCATGGGCCCGCAGGCCGACCTGATCAAGCTGTACCGGGACGAGGGCGGCGGCGACCGGCCGGTACAGGGCGGCATCAAGGGCTGCTGGGCCCCGGACGCGGACCAGGCCCGCACGACGATGCACCGGCTGTGGCCGACCGACAGCATCCCCGGCGAGTCCGCGCAGCTGCTCCCGCTGCCCCGGCACTTCGGCCAGCTCGCCGAGGTCGTCACCGAGGACATGATCACCGCCCCGTTCGGTCCCGACCCGGCGCCGTACGCCGACGCCATCCAGGCCTACCAGGACGCCGGCTTCGACGAGATCTACCTGGGCCAGGTCGGCGGCCATCTCGAAGGCGCCTTCGACTTCTTCGCCACCAAGCTCCTGCCCCGGGTCCGCGGCACCTGAAAGCCCCCAGCCGCGATGTGGCGCCGCCGCGGTAGCCGGGACACCTTCACATCGTCCCGGCTGTTACCGGGACACCTTCACATCGTTCCGGCCGCCGCTTGCCTGCCCCGGGCCCGCGTCGGCGGGCGCCGGCCAGCGCGAGCAGGGTCGACAGGCGCACTCCGCGCCAGCGTTCGCCGAGCCGGCTCCAGCCCTCGCGGCAGTGAAAGTCCGCCACCAGTTCGGCGTCCGTCAGGGCCCGCAGGTCGGCCAGGGCGAGGCACGCGGGCTGCGCCACGTCGCCACAGATGGAAAGCGAGACACCAGAAGTCATCGGCACTCAGTTCTACGGCTCTACCGCCGCCTGGGATCGAGGAGAGCGACCAGATGACCACGAAGCGAGCGACCAAATGTCCACGAAGGCAGCGACTAAATGTCCACGACATATGCGACCAGATAACCGCTGAGACCTCTCGGCGGTAGATACTGCTGTGATGGACCGAGCTCCAGACCTGGTGCCGCGTAAAGCCAGCACCCTCATCGCCGAAGCACTCGCCGATACCCGGGTCGTCACCCTCAACGGCGCCCGGCAGGCGGGCAAGAGCACGCTGGCCCGCCTCGCTGCCTCGGCGAGCCCGGGTGCCGTGGTGCGCCTGCTCGACGATCCGGCCACTCTCCGCGCAGCCCAGGACGATCCGGCCGACTTCGTCGAGCACGACGGCCTCATGGTCATCGACGAGGTCCAGCTGGCTCCCGAGCTCTTCCGTTCGATCAAGGTAGCCGTGGACACCGGCCCGAGGCCGGGCCGGTTCCTGCTCACCGGCTCAGCCCAGGTACTGGCGCTGCGCCAGCTCCCCGACGCGCTTCCGGGCCGGATGGAGATCATCGAGCTATGGCCGTTCTCCCAGGGCGAGATCGACCACTCCCCTGACGCATTTATCGATGCCGCGTTCACCCATGGTGCCGCCCTGTCCCGGACCTCGGCTCTGCGCAAGCGGGACTACCTCGACCGGCTGGTACGCGGCGGCTACCCCGAGGCGATCCACCGGACTCCGCGCCGGCGAGCGGCCTTCTTCGACTCCTACCTGACCAACCTCATCGAACGAGACGTCAAGGAACTCGCTGCCATCGAGCGCAGCGGTGACCTGCGCCGTTTGCTGGCCTTGCTAGCCGGGCGCTCAGGCACCCTCCTGGTACCCGCCGCTCTGGCATCCGAGTCCGGCATCCCGCGGACCACGCTGAACCGCTACCTCGAGCTCCTGACCGCGGTCTTCCTCATCAAGCAGATACCTGCCTGGTCGACGGGCCAGACTCAGCGGGCCACGGGCACCCCGAAACTGGCATTCACCGACACGGGCATCGCCGCCCACCTGATCGGCCAGGACGCCGCCCGGCTGGGCGAACCCGACGGTGCGGCCGGACCGATGATCGAGACCTTCGTGCTCATGGAACTGGCTCGCCAGCTGACCTGGAGCTCCGAACGCGCCCGCCTGTACCACTACCGCACCAAGGACAAGATCGAGGTGGACGCCGTCCTGGAAACCCCCGACGGCCGCCTGATCGCCATCGAGGTGAAAGCGGGGGCAACGGTGCGAGCCGAGGATCTGGCCGGGCTTCGTCATCTCGCCGGCCGGGCTGGCCCCCGGCTGGTGGCCGGCTACGTGCTCTACACCGGACAGCAGACCCTGCCGTTCGGAGACCGCCTCCGCGCCCTCCCGCTGGATGCTCTCTGGGAAGCCGCGCCCTGATCAGGCTGGCTGGCTGAACGGGACGGTCACCGTGATGGTGTCGGGGAACCAGCGGGCGCCGCCCTGGTGCTGCGGCGCGCCGCACGCGGTCTGCAGGTACCGCATGGGCGGGCCGAAGCCGTCGAGCGTGTCACCGACCGGGAACCCGTAGCTGTCCCGTATGACGTAGGAGAGGGTCCCGGTGTAGCGCCCGTGCGCGCGGTGCCCGCCGCCGGTCACGGTCAGGCCCTGGGTGCCGCGGAATCCCCAGTACAGATCGCTGGTCCGGGACTCGAAGGCCACCGTCGGCAGCTGCGCGGCGGAGAGCCTGACGTGGGTCCTGCCCGCCTTCAGCTGGCCGAGGACCTCGGCCTGGACCTTGCTGTTCACCGCCTGGAAGGCACTGCTGGCCAGCGCCTTCCTGGAGATCGCGGTCCCGGCCCGGTACGCGACCCCGGTACCCGTCCCCAGGATGAAGTGCCTCAGCAGCTCGGCCCCTACGGGCAAGCCCGTCAGGGCGAACCCGCGGGCCACCCGGAGGCCCAGGGCGTGGTCGGACGCGAGCGTGGCGCTGTCACAGGCGCTCGCTGCCTGCGCGGTCGTGTCCTGGCTGCCGTTCGGGGCCACGGGATGGTTCCCCGCGACGGTGAAGGAAGCCCCGGCCGCTTTCGGTGAGTGCCCGGCGGAGTGCGTCGCGGAGCGGGCCGAGGCCGTTGCGGACGCGGGCGGATCGGCGCCCGGCGATGACCGGGAGCAGCCCGGCAGCGCCACCGCTACGCACAGCGATGCGGCGGAGATGACCGACTTCGCCGCTACCCGACGAGAACGTCCCATGTCACGAGCATGCTATCCGGAGCCGCAGGGACGTCGGCTAAGCACCAGGGACCGGGACGCCGAGGCGCCGCAGGGCGGCGGCGTCCAGGTCGGTCAGCGACCGCAGGACCAGGTCGGCTTCGCGGTAGCGGGGATTGCCGGTGAGCAGCGGGTCGGGCACGGCGACGCAGCGCATCCCGGCCGCCTTGGCCGACGCGACCCCGCTCGGCGAGTCCTCAAGCGCCAGGCAGCTCGCCGCGGCGACGCCGAGCCGGCGGGCCGCGGTCAGGTACACGTCCGGCGCCGGCTTGCCGCGGGCCTCGTCCCTGGCCGAGCAGCGCACCTCGATGCCGTCCAGGCCGAGCCGGCCGCAGACCGCGTCGATCAGCCGCCGCGGCGAGGACGACGCGATCGCGAGCCGCAGGCCGTACCGCCGGAAGCGCGCGATCGCCGCGGTGACGCCCGGCATGGGCTCGCCCTCGGCCTTCACGTGCGCGACGACCTGGTCCACGATCAGGTCGGCCACCTCGTCGTCACTCAGCCGGGCACCCGCGCCGCCACCAGCACCCGGGCCGCCATCAGGTGACCGTCCCCGCCAGAGGGGGATCAGCTCCTCGACCGGCTGCCCGGTCGAGTCGAGCAGGTCCTGCTCGCTGAGTGCGACGCCGAGCCCGGCGAAGACCGCCGCCGAGGCCACCCGCCAGACCGGCTCGGTGTCGATGAGCAGCCCGTCCATATCGAGGACGACGGCCTCGACGGCCACCACGGTCAACTGGCAGCGGCAGCGGGCGCCGACCGGACCGAACGGGCCACGTCCACGAACCGCTTGGCCCGGTCGGGGTCGACCGGGTTCCAGGTGATGCCGTCGACCTTGAGGCTGGTGCCCACGATCACGCCGTCCGCCACCGCCAGGGTCTCGGCCAGCCGGTCGGCGGTCACGCCGGTGTTGGCCAGCACCGGGGTCTGCGGCACGGCCTCCTTCGCCGCGCGCAGGTCACTCATGGCGTAGGGGACGCCCGCCGCGGGGCCGCTGATCAGGATCGCGTCCAGGCCGAGGAAGCTCGAGCTGCGGGCCCGCTCGGCCACGGTGCGGTTCCCGATCGTGGACGCGAACTCCGGCGTGATGTTGCCGAACAGCCCGACCTCCGACGCCCCGATCGTGTCGCGGTAGGACGCCAGGTCACCGAGCGACGGCGCGATCAGGCCCATGTCGCTCTCGTAGACGCCGGTCAGCACCTCGCGGATGAACACCGCCCCGGTCGCCCGGGCCACGGCCAGGCTGGCCCGCGGGTCCCACAGGACGTTGACGCCGAACGGGACCCGGATCGACGGGTGCAGCTCGCCGATGGCGGCCGCCATCGCCGCCGGGACCTCGGGGCCCACCGCCAGCTGGTAGGGGATGTCGTTCTCGTTGCAGAACAGCACGGCGTCGACGCCGGCCTCCTGCAGCACCTCGAGATCCCGCCCGACCACGTCGACCAGGCGGTTCCGCCCGGCCTCGCGGTCGTGCCGCGGCCGTCCCGGCAAGCCGGGGAAGTGCACCATCGCGATGACGGGCTTGACGGTGCCGAACCTCTCCTCGAGCGTCATAGCCAGGCCGGACCTTTCTAGGATGCGCCAGCAGCGCGGACGAAATCGATGACAGCCTGATTCCACGGCCCCGGGTCCTCCCAGAAGGCGGCGTGCCCGCCGGGAACCACCGCCCAGGTACCGACACCCGGAGCCAGCAGATCGAACAGCTGCCGGGACAGCTCCGGCCGGATGATGATGTCGTCGCCGGCCGCCAGGACCAGCGTCGGCACCCGCAGCGCGCCGATACGGGCGGCGCAGTCGTGCCCGTTCAGCGCGGCCATCTGCGCCGCGAAGGCCGCGGCCGGCTGGGTGCTGCCCTCGGCCCCCGCGACCAGCTCGGCCACCCGTTCCGGACTCCGCCGGTAGAACCCGGGACTGAAGATCCACGGGGCCTGCGCCCGCATCATCACCGGCATGCCCGCCGCCAGCGCGACCGTCGCCCAGGTCTCGAACGCGGCGGCGGTGAACGGGTCGGCCACCGCGAACGTGTTGGCCAGCACCAGCGAGAGCAGGTCGTCCGGGTGGGCCACCGCGTACTCCTGCGCGATGGCGCCGCCCATCGACACCCCCGCCAGGTGGAAGCGGTCCAGCCCGAGCCCGTCCGTCAGGGCCTTCAAGTCCGAAGCCATCTCGGCACTGGTGTACGGCCCCGGCGGCGCGCCGGACCGGCCGACGCCGCGGTTGTCGTAGCTCACCACCCGCAGCCCCGCCCGGACGAAGTCGTCGACCTGGTTGACCCAGCCGTCCAGGTCGTCACCGACCCCGTTGATCAGGACGAGCGTCGAAGCGCCCGCGCCGGCGATCCGGTAGTGAATATCGATCCCGTTGCCCTGCACGACCCCGCTGGTCATAGCAATCCTCGCTCGCTCAGGGCAGCCCGCCAGAACTCGACCGAGGCGCGCAGGTCGGCCAGCACCTCGGCGTCGTCCTGCTCGAACGCCGGGATCACCTCCAGGACGAGAAGAACGTCCTGCGCCCCCGCCCCGGCCAGCGCGTCAAGCACCCGGCCAGGATCGATGAGACCGCCCTGGTTCCGCTCCGGCGTGAACGGCCAGTGGTGGTCCGCGACGCCGTCGGCCTGCTGGAGCTGGACCTCCCCGAGCCGCCCGCCGAAGCGCGCCAGCCAGGCGTAGGGATCCCGGTCGTCCCCGCTGGTCCCGGGGACGCACTGGTGCCCCACGTCCAGGCACAGCCGGACCGGCACGTGCCCGGCGTCGCCCGCGGTGAGCAGCGACTCGATCCCGGCGATGGTGGACGGCTCACGCTGGCTGGCCAGGTTCTCCACCAGCAGGTACCCGAGTCCGGCGGAGCGCGCCGCGGCTGCGATCGCGGCCAGCGACTCGCGCAGCCCCGCCCAGCGCTCGGCCCGGCGCCCGGCATCGCCCCAGTCGGCCACGCTCATCGCGCCGACGTGACCGCCCGCCCCGCGCGCGCCCAGCCGCGCGGCCAGGTCGACGACGGCCAGGTACCAGTCGGCGGCCGCCCGTCGCCGGCCGGCGTCGGGGTGCATGAGCAGGCTGGACGAGTAGGCGGCCAGGCCGGTGAACACCGTCTCGGCCCGTAGCCCGTAATCACTGAGTACCAAACGGGTCTGATCCACGCCCTGGATCCGGCTCGACTGGTCCTCGATGTTCTCGATCAGGTCGAGCGAGAGCTCCACGGTGTCGAGACCCAGCTGGTCGCGGACGACCGGCGCCCAGTCCTGCGGCCGCGGCCAGCGCTTGACCGCGAAGCAGGTGTTGATGCCGAGCCGCGCCCTCATCTGACCACCCGCGATCCGAGTAGCCCGGTGTAGCGCGCGTACAAGTCGTCGTACAGCGCGCGGCGGGCGGGGTCGGGCTCGGCCCGCCCGGCCGGCCGGTAGCCGGCCGCGACCGCCTCGGCCGCGTCGCGGTAGATCCCGGTGCCCAGGCCGGCCAGCATCGCGGCGCCCGCCGCGGTGGAGTCACCCGCCACCCGCGTGACCGGGATCCCGGTGACGTCGGCCTTGATCTGGTTCCAGACGTCCAGGCTGGCGCCGCCGCCAGAGACCCGCAGCTCGGTGGCCGGGGCGGACGTCCGGGCCAGCGTCTCGAGCCGCGCCCGGACGCCGCAGGCGATCCCCTCCAGCGTCGCGCGGGCTACCGCGCCGCGGTCGTGCCGCAGCGACAGGCCGGTGACCGCGCCGCGCAGCGCCGGGTCGTCCCGCTCGCCGTCGCCGAGCACCGGCGCGAATACCAGGCCGCCCGCCCCCGGCGGGGAGGCCGCGGCCGCCTTTCCCAGGCGGTCGTAGTCGGACGGACGCGGGGCCCGGCTGGAGCCGGCGTAGAACAGCATGGCCAGCCAGTCGAGCGCCTCGCCGGTGGTGTTGATCCCCACCTCGGTGACGTAGCCGTCGCGGCTGGTGATGCTCGGGTAGTGGGTGACGTCGAGGTCGGGCAGCGGCTCGGCCACCACCGAGTTGAAGCAGCTCGAGCTGCCGGCCATCTCGCTGACCGGGCCGGCCGCGGTCACCCCGGCGCCGAGCGCGCACGCGATGCTGTCCCCCGCGCCCGCCACCACCGGGACGCCGTCGGGCAGGCCGAGGCGGCGGGCGACCGCGGGGCGGATCTCCCCGGCGGTGCTCCAGGACGGGACGACGGCCGGGAACGCGCTCTCGTCCAGGTCCAGGCGGGCCAGCAGGTCCGGCGCCCAGCGGCGGGCTCGCTGGTCGAGCAGGGCGGTCGCGGCGGCCATCGACCAGTCGGTGGTCGACTCGCCGGTCAGGGCGAGCGCGACGTAGTCGGTCGGCTGGACGTAGCGCCTGGTCGCGGCGACCACCTCCGGCTCGTGGGCGCGCAGCCAGGCGATCTTCGCCGCGACATGGAAGGCAGCCGGGACGTGGCCGGTCAGCTCGTGCAGCTTCCGGTCGCCGAACCGCTCGCGCATCAGGACCGCTTCGGCGGTGGCGCGGTTGTCACGGTAGATCAGCCCCGGCCGCAGCGGCCGGTCCCGCCGGTCAAGCGGCACCACGCTCGGGCACTGCCCGGTGACGGCGACCGCCAGGACCCGGTCGCGCGGGCCGAGCGCGCGCACCAGGCCGCCGAGGGCCGACAGCGCGGCCGACCGCCAGCGCCCGGCGTCCTGCTCGGCCCAGCCCTCGGCGGGCAGGAACGTCGGGTAGGACCGCCTGACCTCAGGACCGGGGGCGCCCGACACCGCGAACGCCGACGCGCGGGCGCCCGAGGTCCCCACGTCGACGGCGACCAGCACGTCCGCCATCTAGCCGCGGACCAGCTGGGCGTCGGCGCGGTCCTTGCCCAGGCTGACCAGGGCCCCGTTGAGCGCGCCGGTGGAGTAATCGCTGCCCGGGTTGAGGACAAGTCCCTTGCGCTTGGAGCCCAGGCGGCGGATGCCGGAGGACTCGTGGATGTGGCCGTGCAGCCCGACCAGCGGCTGGCGCTCGGCCACGATGTCGCGCACCGCGGTGCTGCCGACCGCCTTCATCTGCACCTGGCCCAGGGTCGCCTGCACGGTGAGGTTCTCGTCGAGGGCGGGGGCGTCGTCTAGCTGGGTGTCGAAGGGGGGAGGGTGAAGGTTGAACACCGCCCGTTCGGGATGTTCGAGTTTGTCCGCCATGGACCCGTAGGCGGCGGCCAGCTCCTGCTCGTTCTGCTCACGGTAGGTGTGCCAGGGGGTGGTGTTGGCGTAGCCCCAGCTGATCATCTCGTGCTCGTCGTCCAGGTACACCACCTTGCCCTCGGCGTGCACCCCCCACGGCGCCTGGTCCAGCATCTGCGCCAGCTCGGGCGGGTCGTCGTTGCCGAGCATCAGGTAGAGCGGAACGCCCTGCGGCCGCAGCCGGGTGTCGGCGATGTCCAGCCACTCGGCCAGCCGCTCGCGCATCAGCCGGCCGAACAGCTCGTCAAGCGTGCCGTCGGCCTCCATCGCCTCGAGCTCGCCGGGCTCGGCCCGGTAGGGGTAGTAGCCGTGGTCGGCGATGAGCTTTTCCAGCCCGGCCAGCTCGGAGCCCTCGGTCAGCTCGTACCGGCTGCCGATGAACGTGCAGTTCCAGGTGCCGCCGGGACCGCGCACGATCGACTGGATGGCCTTGCCCGCCACGTCGCCGCCCAGCACCAGGATGTTCGGCTTGTACACCTGGGTGGCGTTGACGAACTTACGGAAGCACAGGCTGGACCCGTGCAGGTCGCTGACGAAGTACAGCAGCGTGCTCTTAGCCATTGGCCCTGGCCTTCGCCGCGTCCGGTTCCACCAGGATCA
>Ga0070741_10019747_pt1 | contig 10727 bp, 10 predicted proteins | sample Coa_R1_4_FD_66440 | JGI IMG/M metagenome (GOLD analysis project Ga0070741, IMG submission 66440) | Surface soil microbial communities from Centralia Pennsylvania, which are recovering from an underground coalmine fire - Coalmine... | ecosystem: Environmental > Terrestrial > Soil > Unclassified ... | reverse complement strand
GTCCCGATCTGCTCCCGGCTGACGCAGATCGCCCCCGATGGCGCCAAGCAGTTCGGCCTCGAGCTCGTCTACCAGTTCAGCGGTTCGCTGGCCCAGCCCGATTACACCTCGGCCTGCCTCCAGGCCCGCGACGCCAAGGCCAACCTCATCGTGGCCGCCTTCGACCCCAACAGCTTCAGCCGGCTGGCCCGGTCCTGCGAGGCGGTGAGCTACAAGCCGTTCTACGCCACCGGAGGGCCGGTGGCCAACAACGACATCCTGAAGGATCCCCGCCTCGACGGGATGGCCATCGGCCTGTCGGTCATCCCCCAGTCCGTGACCGGCAACGCCCAGGCCGACGCCTTCAGGACGACCATGGCCCAGTTCGCCCCCGGCGTCCCGATCGACAGCGCCGGCTTCACCGGTTGGGTGTCGGCCCAGATGTTCGCCCGGGCGCTGCGCGACGTGCCCCGGGCGGGGCCGGTGACCAGCGCCCAGGTCCTCGACGGGCTGTGGTCGCTGGGCGGTGACGACCTCGGCGGCATCACCCAGCCGCTGCGCTTCACCAAGGGCCAGCCGGCGCCGAAGACCTTCTGCTACTTCGTCGGCCAGGTCAGCGGCGGCAAGCTGGCCGCCCCCGACAACGGGCAGCGGCGCTGTGCCTAGGCGCGGCGTCCTGGCCGGACTGGTCCTCCTCGTCGCCGGCGGGGCCGTCGCCGGCGGCATCGGCGCCGCCTCGGGCGACACCGCGCCCCTGGTGTTCTCCGGTGAGGCGACGGCGTCAGGCGTGCGGGTCACGGTCCAGGCCAAGAACACACCGGTGACCAACACCCCCTTCGACGCCGGGGCGCCGACGGCCTACGCCCAACTCGACACCATCGGCGGCAGCAACGCCTACGCCGCCTACCCGTTCCCCGGCACCGTGTTCCAGTCCGGCCCCGGGCTGGCCGTCGGCCTGCTCAACCAGTCCGGCGTACCGGTGCCGTCCCCGCCGAACTTCCCCAACTACGTGGCCAGCGACGGGACGACGCCGAGCTCCGAGTCCGGTTCCGGGCCCTACCACCTGAAGGCCACGAGCTCGCCGGCCAAGGCCGACGCCCTCGCCACCGGGGGGATCAGGAGCGACGGTGGAGGCAGCGTCGGCTTCGCCACGGCGACGTCGACCGTCGAGTCGTCGGGCGCCGCCGGGGCGGTCGCCGTCGCCGTCAGCCGTATCGAATCGGTGGTCATCGGGCCCCTCACGATCGGCTCGGTCCGCAGCTCGGTCACCGTCAACCTGGCGCCGGACGGGACCGCCACGCCGAAGACCGAGCTGGCCGTGTCGGGCGTCCGGATCAACGGCGTGCCCGTCTCGGTCACCCAGGACGGGCTGGCCGCCGGCGGCGCCACCGTCCCCTTCACCACCGACCCGGCGCTGGCCGCCGCCCTGGCCCAGGCCGGGCTCAAGGTCGAGCTCGTCGCCGCCCGGCCGGTCGACAAGGGCGCCGTGGCGCCGGCCCTGCGGATCACGACACCGGTGCCGACGCCCGGCTTCGGGGACGGGACCGGACAGATGATCCTGGTGTTCGGCGGCGCGTCGGCGGCGTTCTCCAGCTTCGTGGCGCCGCTCCCCGACGTCGTGCCGCCGGCCGCGGCCGGACCGGCCCAGGACAACGGCGCCGCCGGCCCGTCCCGCGCCGGGGCCGGCGGCGGCAGCGTGGCCGACGGTGCTGCGGGACCGGTCGGAGCGCCCATGACCGCGTCGGCCGGCGTCCGCCCGTCGAGCGGCGATCGGGCCGGCGGCGCACCGGCCCCGGTCGGCGACGCGTCGACCGGGGCCGCCGTCGCCGACGTCGGGACCACCGCCGGCGCCCCCGGCCCGGCCGAAGTGGCGCTGCGCCCCGGCTCCCGGGCCACCGGCGCGCCGGCCGTGGCCCGGCGGGAGCTCGAGGCCTCCTTCGACATCCGCGATCTCTACCTGGCGGCCGCCGTCCTCGGTCTGGTCGCCCTCGGCATGACCACCCTTCTCCGCCACCTGGGGGTACGCAGCGCATGAACGGGCGTCGTTGGCTCAGAAACCAGTGGGACCGCACCGTCGCCGTCGCGGCGACGCTCGTCGGCGGCCTGGCGATCCTCTTCGGCTGGCTCGGGGCCAGCGACGCCAAGCTGACCACCGAGCAGCTGCCCTACCTGGCGTCGGGCGCCGTCTTCGGCCTCTTCGCCCTCGGCATCGGGGCGACGCTGTGGCTGTCGGCCGACCTCCGTGACGAATGGCGCAAGCTGGAGGAGATCAACCAGGGCCTGCAGGCCGACCGCGACCGGGGCCGGTGAACCGCACCGCCCCGGGTCCCTGGACGGCGGATCACGTCGTCCGCTTCGCCGTCGGCAACGCCGTCGGGTTCGTCCTCATCGCCGCCGGCTGGTGGCAGCTGGCCGACCTCGGCATCGTGCGGGACCAGCTGGCCTGGTTCGTCGTCGGCCTGGCCGGGCTCGGGGTGGCGGGCGTCACCAACGGGATCTGGCTGCTGCGGGGGCAGCGGGCCGTGACCGCCGCCCGGCAGCAGATGGTCGACGGGCTGCGGGCGCGCCGGGAGGCCGCCGCCCCGGTGGCCACCAACGGCTCGGGCTACGTGGCCGCCCCGGCCACCGCCCGGTACCACCGCTCGGACTGCGCCCTCGTCTCCGGCCGGGCGGTGGAGGCGGCCGGGCGGGCCCGCCACGAGGCCGCCGGCCGGCGCCCCTGCGAGGCCTGCCGTCCGTGAGGGAGCTGCTGCCGTTCCTCGTCGCCGGGCTGGTGACAGGATCGCTCTACGGTCTGGCCGGGCTCGGGCTCGTCCTGACCTTCCGCACGTCCGGCGTGCTCAACCTGGCCCACGGCTCGATCGCCGCCGCCGCCGCCTTCCTCTTCTACACGCTCCACACCGAACACGGCCTGGCCTGGCCCCTGGCCGCGGCGGCCGTGCTGGCCGCCTTCGGCCTCGTCGGCGGCCTGTTCCTGGAACGGGTGACCCGGAGCCTCGGCGACGTGCCGGTGGCCATCGTCATCGTGGCCACGGTCGGGCTGCTGCTCGGCATCATCGGCCTGCTCAGCCTCATCTACGGGCACGCCTCCCGGGCCTTCCCCGACTTCCTGCCGACCAGCGGCTTCCGCGTCGCCGACGTCAACGTGTCGTGGGCCCAGGTGATCTCCTTCCTGATCGCCTCCGGGTCGGCCCTCGGCCTGTACCTGTTCCTGCAGCGCTCCCGCCTCGGGGTGGCCATGCGGGCCGTGGTCGACGACCGGACGCTGGTGGGCCTGACCGGCCAGAGCCCCACCCGGGTGCGGGCCCTGGCCTGGATCATCGGCAACAGCTTCGCCGCCCTGTCGGGCATCCTGCTCGCTCCCGGCCTCGGCCTCGACTCCGTCCTCCTCACCCTGCTCATCGTGCAGGCCTTCGGCGCCTGCGCCATCGGGCGCTTCACCAGCCTGCCGCTCACCTTCGGCGGCGGCCTCTTCGTCGGCGTGGCGGCGTCGCTGGCCACCCGGTACCTGACGAAGCCGCCGCTCAACGGGCTGCCGAGCACCGTGCCGTACCTCGTGGTGATCGCGGTCCTGCTGGCGGTGAAACCGTCGCGGTTGCCGCAGGCCGCCGCCGGGATCCGCAGCCTGGCGGCCGGCCCGTCGGGGATCGATCGGCGCCTGGCCGGGGTCGGCGCCCTCCTCGGGCTCGTCGGCCTGCTGGCCGTCCCGGCCGTGGTCGGCTCGAAGCTGCCGGTCTGGATCAACGCCCTGATCTACGTCGTCATCTTCGGCTCGCTGGCGCTGCTCGTCTGGCTGTCGGGCCAGATCTCCCTGTGCCACATGGCCTTCGCCGCCTTCGGGGCGACGACCTTCGCCCACCTCACCACCGGCTGGCACCTGCCGTGGGGTGTGGCGCTCCTCGCCGCCGGACTCTGCACCGCTCCCACCGGGGCGCTGGTGGCGATCCCGGCCATCCGCCTGTCGGGCATCTACCTGGCGCTGCTGACCCTGGGGTTCGGCATCTTCCTCCAGAATGTGGTCTACCCGACCAGCTTCATGTTCGGCGGGACGATCTTCGTGAAGGCGCCCCGGCCGGTGTTCGGGGGCTTCGACGGCCGCCACGACAAGCACCTGTACTTCCTCGTGCTGGCCGTGGCGGTCCTCACCGCCGCGCTGCTGGTCGGCATCGCCCGCAGCCAGCTGGGCCGGTTCCTGCGGGCCATGTCGGAGACACCGACGCTGCTGGCGACCGGCGGCCTGGCCGTGAACGTCACCCGGATGCTCGTCTTCTGCCTCTCGGCCTTCCTGGCCGGGATCGGCGGCGCCCTGCTCGTGACCCAGGCCGGCTCGGTCAGCGGCGTCGGGTTCGGACCGATCCAGTCGCTCGGGCTCCTGGCCGTCCTGGCCCTGTGCGGGACGAGGCTGCTGCGCTCGACCATCCTCGCCCCGGTGGTGCTCAGCATCGTCCCCGGGTACGTCACCCGGTTCGGGCTCGACGAGCAGGCGGCGCTGTTCGGCGCGGCGGCGGTGGTGGCGGCCATCCTCATCGCCCAGCGGGCGGCGCTCGGCCGGTGGCTGGCCATGGCCGCCAGCACCAGCGCCGGGCGCCGGGCCGGAGGCCCCATCGGCGCCCGGGGCCGGGAGGAGACGTTCGTGGCGCCCGTCGACGAGTCGGCGGTGGCCGCCGTGGCCGTGCCGGCCGGAGTGCGGCCGTGAGCGGCGCCGGCGTCGGCCCGGGCCTCCGCCTCGACCATCTCACGGTGGCCTACGGCGGCCACGTGGCGGTCGACGACGTGACCCTCGACGCCCCGCCCGGGGTGATCACCGGGCTCATCGGACCCAACGGCGCCGGCAAGACGACGGTGTTCAATGCCTGCAGCGGTCTCGTGACCCCGGCGGCGGGGCGGGTCTCGCTGCTCGGCCGCGACGTGACCCGGCTGTCGCCGCCGGCCCGGGCCCGGGCCGGCCTCGGCCGCACGTTCCAGCGGGTCGAGGTCTGCAACAACATGACCGTGCGGGAGAACGTCGCCCTCGGCGTCGAGACCATGGCGGCGGGGACGAGCGCCTGGCGCCAGGTGTTCCCGTCGCCCGCCACCCGGCGCCGGGTGGCCGACCAGACCGGGGCGGCGCTGCGGCGCTGCGGTCTCGAACCGCTGGCCGGCCGGCTCGTGGCCACTCTCTCCACCGGCCAGCGGCGCCTGCTGGAACTGGCCCGGGCCACGGCGTCGGGGTCGCGGTTCCTGCTGCTCGACGAGCCGTCGTCCGGTCTCGACGAGGACGAGACGCGGGCCTTCGGCCGGATCGTCGTCGACTTCGTCGCCGACACCGGCGTCGGCGTCCTCCTCGTCGAGCACGACATGGCGCTGGTCATGGAGATCTGCCACTCCCTCTACGTGCTGGAGTTCGGCCGCCTCGTGTTCGGCGGCTCGCCGGCCGAGGCCCAGGCCTCGCCGGTCGTGCGGGCCGCCTACCTCGGCGACGACGTCGACTCCGGAGCGGGTGTCCGGTGAGGCTCGAGCTGTGCGGGGTGACCGCCGGCTACGGCGACACCGTCGTGTTGCGCGACGTCGACGTCATCGTGCCCGACGGCACGGTCGTGGCCCTCCTCGGCCCCAACGGCGCCGGGAAGACGACCCTCCTGTCGGTGGCGTCGGGCCTCCTGCGGCCCCGGTCGGGCCGGGTGCTCCTCGACGGCGACGACGTCACCGCCTGCGGTCCGGACGAGCGGGTCCGCCGCGGCCTGTGCCACGTCACCGAGGGCCGCAGCGTGTTCCGGGCTCTGTCGGTGCGGGACAACCTCCGCATGTTCACCCGCCGGGCCGCCGGCGAACGGGCGGCGATCGAGCGGGCCGTGGCCGCCTTCCCCCGGCTCGGGGAGCGGCTGGACCAGATCGCCGGCACCATGTCGGGCGGCGAGCAGCAGATGCTGGCCCTGGCCCGGGCCTACGTCAGCGGCGCCTCGGTCATCCTGCTCGACGAGGTGTCGATGGGGCTCGCCCCGATCGTCGTCAACGAGATCTTCGCCTTCCTCGACCGCCTGGCCGACGAGAACCGCAGCCTGCTCATCGTGGAGCAGTACGTGTCGAAGGCGCTGGCGCTGGCCGACCACGTCCACCTCCTGTCCCGGGGGCGGATCGTGTTCGCCGGTGAGCCCATCGAGCTCGACGGCTCGGATATCTTCGCCCGCTACCTCGGCGATCAGCTCAGCCCGACGGCCTGACCGGGCCGGCCGCGTCCCCGGCCGGGCGCTGGCGGGCGGCGCCTTCGGCCAGGAGCCGGTCGACGTCGGCGGCCGGGATGCCCCAGTCGGCCAGCGCCTCGGCGGTGTGCTCGCCGGGCCACGGCGGCGGGCGGCGGATGGCCGCCGGGGTGCGGCTGAAGCGGGGGGCGGGGGCCGGCTGGAGGACGCCGCCGTCCTCCACGAACACGCCCCGGGCCCGGTTGTGCGGGTCGTCGGGCGCCTCGGCCCACGACAACACCGGGCTGAGGCACAGGCTCGGGTCGCCGACGAGGGCTTCCCACTCCGCCCGCGTCCGGCGGGCGAAGGCGGCGGTGAAGGCCGCCCGCATCTCGGGCCAGTTGACCGGGTCGAGAGGATCGCCGAAGTCGCCGTCGAGGCCGAGCACGCCGACCAGCGCCTTGAAGAAGTGCGGCTCGCCGGCCGCCACCGCCACGTAGCGCCGGTCGGCCGTCTCGTAGACGTCGTACCACGGCGCCGCCCCGTCGAGGCGGTTGTTCTCCCGCTCGTCGTTGAGTTCGCCGAGGTGGCGCTGGCTGTGCATGAGCGTCGACAGCAGCGCCGAGCCGTCCACCATGGAGGCGTCGATCACCTGGCCCTGGCCGGACCCACGCGTCTCGAGCAGGGCGCTCAGGATCCCGACGAGGCAGAGCATCCCGCCGCCCCCGTAGTCGCCGACCAGGTTGAGGGGCGGGGCCGGCGGCGCGCTGCGCCGGCCGAGGGCGTGGAGGACGCCGGTCACGGCGATGTAGTTGATGTCGTGGCCCGGGGCGGCGGCATACGGGCCGTCCTGGCCCCAGCCCGTGGCCCGGGTGTAGATCAGGCGGGGGTTGCGGGCCAGGCAGACGTCGGGCCCGAGGCCGATGCGCTCGGCCACCCCCGGCCGCCACCCCTCGATGAGCACGTCGGCGCGGGCCACCAGTCGGAGCACGGCGTCGAGGCCGGCGGGGGAGCGCAGGTCGACGGCCACCGAACGGGCGTTGCGGCGCAGCAGGAAATCCGACGCCCGGCGCTCGTCGTCCACCCGGCTCGTCCGGTCGATGCGCACGACGTCGGCGCCGAGGTCGCCGAGGACCATGGCGGCGAACGTCGGCGGCCCGATCCCGCCGAGGTCGAGAACCCTCGTTCCGGCCAACGGCCCGCTGCTCGTGGCGTCCACCGGGGTCCTCCAGCCGTTCAGGATGTTATTGTACGAGTGCCCAAAATACCACTGCGAGGACCGTTGGCGCACCCCACCGTGGACGAGTTCGCCGAGGAGTGCCGCGCCTTCCTCGACGCCCACGCCCGACCCCGACCCCGACCGGCCGCCGGCCCGTTCGTGTGGGGCGCGGGAGACGACCGCGTCGTTCTGTTCGACGAGGAGGACCGGGAGGAGATCGAGGCCGCCCGGGCCTGGCGGGCGTTGCGCCACAAGGCCGGCCTCGACTGGATCAGCGGCCCGGAGGAATACGGCGGCCGGGGGCTGCCGCCGGCCTACGAGCGCATCTACGCCGATCGGGAAGCCGCCTACGACGTTCCCGACCAGAGCTTCTTCAAGATCGGGCTCGGGATCATCGCCCCGACGCTGCTGGCCCACGCCGGCGAGACGGTGAAACGGCGCTACCTGCCGTCGATGTTCTCCGGGGAGCGGCTCGCCTGCCAGCTGTTCAGCGAACCGGCGGCCGGCTCGGACCTCGCCTCGCTCACCACCCGGGCGGTGCGCGACGGTGACGGCTGGGTGGTGAGCGGCCAGAAGGTGTGGACGTCGGGCGCCCACCTCTGTGATCTCGGCGAACTGCTGGCCCGCACCGACCCCGCCGCCCCGAAGCACAAGGGCATCAGCGCCTTCCTGGTCGACCTCCACGCCCCCGGGGTCGAGGTCCGGCCGCTGCGCCAGATGACCGGGGGCGGCAGCTTCAACGAGGTCTTCCTCGACGAGGTGCGCGTCCCCGACGACCACCGGCTGGCCGGCGTGAACGAGGGCTGGACGGTGGCGATGACGACGCTGCTCCACGAACGGGAGCTGATCGGTTCCGGCGGCGGCGACGGCCGCCAGTTCGGCAGTGCGGCCAGCTTCGAGCGGGTGGCGGCCACGGCGGCGCACTTCGGCCGGAGCGCCGACCGCCGCCTGCGCCAGCGGCTGGCCGGGTTCTACATCGCCGGCCGCCTGGCCGAGCTGAACAGCGCCCGGGCGGCGGCCCGGGCCCGGGCCGGCCAACCACCCGGGCCGGAGATGGCGGGGGCCAAACTGGCCCTGGCCGCCCATCTCAACGACGCCGCCGCCCTCCTCGGCGAGATCCTCGGCCCGCACCTGGCAGCCGACTCGGGCCGGTGGGGCGGCTACGGGTGGCTCGAGTTCGTCCTCGGGACACCGGGGATCCGCATCGCCGGCGGGACGGACGAAGTCCTCCGCAACGTGATCGCCGAACGGGTGCTGGGCCTGCCCCGCTAACGCCCCTGGTACCGGCCGGGTCGGCGTTCCCTGAGGGCGGCCACGGCCTCCCGGACGTCGGCGCTGGCCAGGCTGGCGGCCTCGAGGGTGGCGCTGAGCTCCATCACCTCGGCGAAACGCGCCCGCTGCAGGGCGTTGAGCGCCCGCTTCGTCCCCTGGACGGCCAGCGGGGGCAGGGCGGCGATCCGCCCGGCCAGCGCCCGGGCGGCGGGCAGCACCTCGTCGGGGTTGTCGACGAGGTCGGTGACGAGGCCCGCCCGCAGGGCGGTCTCGCCGTCGAGGGCGTCGCCCGTCAGCAGGTACCGCTTGGCGGTGAGCAGGCCGGCGCTCTGTGGCCAGACGAGGCAGCCCCCGTCGCCGGCCACCAACCCCACCATGACGTGGGGATCGGCCAGGCGGGCCCGGCGGGCGGCCACCACGGCATCGGCGCCGAGCACCAGCGTGGCGCCGAGGCCCATGGCGTCGCCCTGCAGGGCGACGACCACCGGCACCGGGACGTCGAGCAGCGCGCCGAGCAGCCCGAGGGCGTCGCGGACCATGTGGCGGCGCCCGTCCGGATCGGCGTTCTGGCGGAGGATGAAGTCGAAGTCCCCGCCGGCCGAGAACGCCTTGCCGGTGGAGGCGAACACCACGGCCCGCAGCCCGTCGAGGGCCGCCAGGGCCCCGAAGGCGCCCTGCAGCGACTCGTGGACCTCGGCGTCGACCCGGTTGAGCACCTCGGGCCGGCACAGCGTCAGCTCGGCGACCTCACCGTCGGCGACGAGGCGGACGCCCGGCCATTCGGTCTCCAACGCCGGTTACTTCTGGGCCGGCAGCGGCAGCTTGGTGTCGGGCAGGACGATCGGGACGCCCGGCGCCGGGCAGACGACGTCGGTGGTCGGCCCGCACAGCCCGTTCGACAGGTAGCTCGGGTACTTCGGCGTCGGGTCGACGTAGAGCCCGATCCAGACGTAGACGACGTTGAGCACGACGAACATGACGTTGGACAGGGCGATGAAGCACAGCGTGCGGATGGCCGCCTGCCCCTTGGTCGAGACCTTGATCGTGTCGGCGCCGCGTTCGATGACCGAGAGCCCCTTGTCGTCCCGGCCGAGGCGGAGGAGCCCGACGATCGAGCAGAACACCCCGACGATCACCGCCTCGTACATCGGGTACTGGTACGTCTTCCCGCCCCAGATCGACACCGACCTGATCACGCCGGAGTAGGCGAAGAGGCCACCCCGGATGAACGTGCACTCGAGGACCATGTCCATGATCCCGAGGAGCACCACGCCGAGGCCGAAGAGCCCGATCTTGGAGATCCCGGGCCAGCGCCGGCGGGCCCGGCGGGCCATGGCGCAGAAGGCGGCGGCGAAGACGACGAACCACCAGCCGTAGATCGGGCCCGACAGCAGGAGCGGCTCGGGGATGTTCCGGGCGTGGGGGCTGATCCACCCCGGCACGTGGGCGTTCCAGGCGCCGAGGTTCACCATGTAGGAGTTGTAGAAGAAGATGGGCCGCAGCCAGTTGCACATCGTGTCCTGCCAGAACACGCACAGGAAGCCGATGCCGAGCATGGCGTCCCAGGGCATCCGGCGCTCCCGCCGCCACCGCCGGGCGCAGTACACGACCACGGCGACGAGGGCTCCGGTCGAGGCGCCCTGGAGGATCCAGGCCAGCACCTTGGCCCCGGCGTCCATCCGGTCGGGGCCCATCGGCTGCTTGTAGGCGTCGCCGGCCAGGATCCAGGCGGCGGCCACGTAGAGCTGAAGGGCCAGGAAGCCGGCCCCGACCGCTCCCCACCAGACCACGGGCCGGGCCCGCTTCTCGGCGACCAGCGCCGGCCCGCCGTCGCGGGCGGTGCGGTCTGGCGCGGCCAGGCTGCTCTCGAGTCGGACCACCTCTACCCCCCGGGTACAGCCCGTCGAACTGGGCGACTGCTCAAACATTACGGTCAAACCACCCCGACGGCAATCACGGTGCCGGTACAATCGCCGGGTGGCCCAACGTGAGCGCAAGGACCCGGAGAAGGCGTTGCTCGATGCCGCCGAGCGGTTGCTCGAGCGAGACGGGTTCATCGGCATCTCCACCCGCAAGGTGGCCAAGGAGGCGGGGATCAA
>Ga0070741_10019746_pt1 | contig 10727 bp, 5 predicted proteins | sample Coa_R1_4_FD_66440 | JGI IMG/M metagenome (GOLD analysis project Ga0070741, IMG submission 66440) | Surface soil microbial communities from Centralia Pennsylvania, which are recovering from an underground coalmine fire - Coalmine... | ecosystem: Environmental > Terrestrial > Soil > Unclassified ... | reverse complement strand
GTTGGCCGTCGTCTCGTTCGTGGTCGCGGCCAGGACGACGTTCCCGCCGGACACGAACCCGGCGAGGCCGCGGACACCGTTCGACAGCCCGCTCTCGAACGTCTTCGCCAGCGTCCACGTGGCGCCGTCGAACGTCCACTTCTGGATGCCGCCGACCGGGAAGGCCGAGTTGTCCGCCACGTAGAGCGTGTCGAGCCCGGCAACGCCGGCGTCCCGGTCGAGCAGCAGGTACGAGAAGGGGCTCGCGTCCGTCATCCCGGACAGCGCGGTCGCGGTCTGGCCGCCCGTCGTGGGCAACCCGCTGCCGATCGTCAGCACGCGCTTGAAGTTGTTGTTGTTCCCGCTCGCGAAGAGCTGGCTCCCGAAGATCTCGACCGAGCGGAGGCTGGTCGGGCCCGGGCTGGTTTCGATCTGCGTCACCGTGCCGCCGCCGCGGGTCGCGTACCAGACGCCGCCGTTCGGATTGCCGGCGCCGCCGACCCAGAATGCCGTCCCGTCTACCGACGCCGCGCTGCGGACGTTGTTCCCCGTGTACGCCGTCGTCCCGAGCAGCGTGGTGGTGTCGACCGCGCCCGCGGCGTCGACGCGCGCCACGACGCGCTGGATCGTCGTCGACGCGCTCGCGGAGACCGGCGTGGTGCCGGGCGCCGCCGCGTAGCCGCTGAGCACGACGAAGTGACCGTCGACGGAGCGGGACAGCATGCCCTCGGTCTGGTCGCTGGCGCCGGCGAACGGCTGGTTCCCGGTCCCGCCGCCGTTGAGCGCCGTCGGCAGGGCCACGGTCGTGCCCGCGGACGCGCCCGTGGTCGTGAACCGGTCGATGAAGACCGACACCGCCGTGTCGGCGGCGCCGAGGTTCTGCGTGCCGTCGCCGGCGCGAACGACGGCGAGCGCCGGGATCGTCGTCGACGTCGTCGTCGTGCCCGCGAGGGTGGTCGTCGTGGTCGTCGTCGCCCCCGGCACCGTGGACGTCGTGGTCGTCGTCGCGGCGACCGTGCTGCTCGTCGTGCTCGTCGCGACGGTCGTCGTCGTAATCGTCGTCGGCGGCGGTGCGGTCGACGTCGTGCTGGTCGACGCCGGGAGCGTCGACGAGGTGCTGGTGGACGCCGGGAGCGTCGACGTACTGCTCGTCGTGGTCGTCGACGCTTGTCCGGTCACCGCACCGAATGCCTGCGACGCGAACCCGTCGACGTCGCCCTCGACCGTGTCGATGTCACCGTGCGTCGCGCAGCCGCGCTTCGACTTTTCGAGGCGCGCGAACGCGCCCGCGAATTTCGCCTGGCAGATCGTCACGTCGGGGCTCCCGCCCTTCAGGATCGATCGCGCGTCGACGGCGAGCTCACACGCCTGCTTCTTCCCCGTCGCCTTGATCTTTCCGGCGACGCACTTGTCGCTCGCGGGCGTCAAGGTCCCGAGGACGCTCGAGCGGAAATCGTCCACGAGCGTTTCGAGAGACGCCTCGTCGCCGTCGCAGGTGGTCTTCAGCTTGTTGAACGCGGCCGCGAAAGCCGCCGAGCAGGTCGGGAAGTCCGGGGCGCCCTTCGCGACGCCGAGGAGCTCGCACGATGCCTTCTTCGCCGCGAGCTTCAGCTTGGCCGCCTGGCACTTCTGCTCGGGCGTCGGTTTAGCGGCGACCAGTACCGCGCCGGCGAGGATGCATCCGGCGACCACCGTCGCGAGAGCCGTTTTCGATGTCGTCACGTATCGTTCCCCTCCCCCCGCCGTGCGCGATCTGCAGAACTCGTATCGATGAACCCCGCCCGGCGGCCGGACGCCGCCGGGCGGGATCGCGTGGTTTCAGCTCACTGCGCGGCGAGCGCGACGCCGCGGAACTGGGTCCCGGTCGGCGCCGTGGTGACCACGCTGGCCGTCGGCGACGCCGAGCCGTCGTCGATCACGAGCGCGAGGTGGTTCGCGGTCGCCTCGTTCGTCGTGGCCGCGAGGTAGACCTTGCCGCCCGACACGAATCCCGTGATGCCACGGACGGCGTTGGAGAGGCCGGTCGCGAACGTATTCACCTTGGTCCAGGTCGTGCCGTCGAACGTCCACTTCTGGATGCCGCCCGGGGGGCTCGGGAAGGCGGTGTTGTCCGCGACGTAGAGGGTGTCCAACCCGGCGACGGTGTTGCTCAGATCGAAGAAGACGTATCCGAACGGGCTTGCGTCGGTCATCCCGGGGAGCGTCGTGACGGTCTGCCCCGTCGCCGTCGGAAGCCCGACTCCGATGGTGAACACCTGCTTGAACCCGTTGTTGTTGCCGGTCCCGAAGAGCTGATTCGAAAAGATCTCAACGGCTCGGATGCTCGTCGGCCCGGGCGTCGTCTCGATCTGGGTCACGGTGCCGCCGCCGAGCGTCGCGTACCAGACGCCGCCGTTCGGGTTCCCGGCGCCGCCGGTCCAGAACGCCGTACCGTCGACCGTCGCCGCGCTGCGGACGTTGTTGGCCGTGTACGCCGTCGTGCCGAGGAGGGTCGTCGTGTTGACGACCCCGGCCGCGTTGATCCGAGCGACCACCCGCTGTACGGCCGTCGATGCCGCACCGACGACGGGCGTCGTGCCGGGCGTCGTCGCATACCCGGCGCACGTCAGGAAGTGCGTATCCGCCGACCGGGTGAGGAGCCCTTCCGTCTGGTCGCTCGCGAGCGCGAAGGGCTGGTTCCCCGCGCCACCGCCGTTCAGCGCGGTCGGCAGCGCGATCGACGCGCCACCCGACGTCCCGTCGAGGTGGAACTTGTCGATGAAGACGTGCACCGCCGTATCCGCGACGGAGAGGCTCTCCGTCCCGTCACCGGCGCGGAGCACGGCGAGCGTCGCCGTGGGCAGCGTGGTGGTCGTCGTCGAGCCAACGACGGTCGTCGTCGTGACCAGGAGGGTCGTCGTGGTCGTCGTGCCCGCGCAGGGATAGAACTGGCCGTTCATGTTCTCGACCAGCGTGATGTAGGCCGTCGCGAGCGCGCCGCGCTGCGCGGCCTGCAGGCACGCCTGCGGACACGAGAGCTTCGCGTCGCCGTCGTTGTACTTGGTATGGGCGGCCTTCGGCCCGCTCTCCTCGCACGCCTCTTCGTCGAAGGTCTTGAGCTTGAACGCCGCGTCGGCCGCCTTCACGTGGCAGGCGTTGACGGCGCCGATCAGCTTGCTCAGGTTCTTCGCGACGCCGTCGGCGCACTTCTGGCTGGCTTTCGACGTCGGATCGACCGTGCCCGCGTCGTCCCCCGTTGCGTCGATGGGCGTCGAGCCGTCGCACCAGACCGCTCCCATCTGCTGGTCGGCGGAGCCGGTGGTCGTCTTGCTCGCGAAGAGCTTGGTCTCGAGCGTCGCGACGTTGACGAGGACGTTCGTCCCGGTGCAGACGGTCGCGAGCTTGGCGAGCGCGGCGTCGAGCTTCTCCTTCGCCGACTTGCCCCCGTTCGACGTCTCGCACGTTTCGTCGTCGGCGGGCTTGCTCTTCTGCACGCCGTCGGCCTGCTTGATGTGGCACTTGATGACGGCCTGGTAGGCCTTGAGGAACGCCTTGGCGGCGCCGTCCGAGCACTTCAGCGCGTCCTTGGTGTCGGGCACGCAGCCGGGGTCGTCGCCCCCGAACGGGGCTCCCGCCGACGCGAGCCCCCCGGTCAGCAGCACGCTACCGATGACGATCGCGAGAATTCGTTTCATCACAGCCTCCTCCGTTGGCTCTTTGAGATTTGATGTGAGCGCCGGTCGTCCGCCGGACCACCGAAACCCGTTCAGGACGTCCGTGGAGCGTTCGACCGCCAATCTCCTCGACTGTCCCCCCGAGGTCTCGGCGCCAGAGCCCCCCACTCGAGCGTGACCGGTCTACCACCATTGTTTGTCTTGCAAGTTACCAACCCGTGTAATCCTCGCTAAGAAGGCTCATCCCGATGCACCCGCTCACTGCGGTGCGATCGCGACGCCGTGGAAGAACGTGCCGGTCGCGGTCGTCGCGACGACGCTCGCCACCGGCGACGGCGACCCGTCGTCCACCAGGACCACCATGTGATTCGCGGACCGCTCCGACGTCGTGCCGACGAGCGTGACGCTTTGACCGGCGTCCGCGACGACGAGCCCGTGCAGGCCGGCCGGCAAGCCGGCGCTGAACGTCGCGACGAGCGTCCACGTCGTGCCGTCGAACGTCCATTTCTGGATGCCGCCGGCGGGCGGGTCGCGATCGTCCGCGACGTACATCGTGTCGAGGCCCGGGACCGACGGGTTGCGATCGAGGAAGACGAAGTCGAACGGGCTTCCGACGCCGGCGTTCGTCCCGGGCAGCGCGGTGACGGTCTGCCCCCCGGTGATGGGCAACCCGCTTCCGATGCCGAACATCGTGCCGACGCCGTTCTGGCCCGAGCATCCGAACAGATTTCCCCCCGCGATGACGACCCGCCGGAGCTTGTCCGGATCGTCGAGGAGCTGCGTCCCGCCGACGTGCGCGAAGCCGAGCGTCCACACGCCGCCGGTATTCCCGGCGCTCGCGCCCGTGACCCACATCCGGCTGCCGTCGACGCTGACGGCGGACCGCACGTGATCGCCGCTGAAGGCCGTGGTGAAGATCGTGGAGGTGTCGACGTAGAGGACGGCGTCGATTCGCGCGACGACCCGGTTCACCTCGCTGGTGGAGTGCTGCTTGACCATCGGGGTCCCCGGCGGCGCGTCGTAGCCGACCAGCGTGACGTAGTGGCCGTCGACCGAGCTCGCGAGCCCCCCTTCCGTGTCGGAATCCCCGGACAGGGTGAAGGCGCGGTTCGATCCGCTGCCGACCGTCGGCATGGCGATCGGATTTCCAGGGGCGAGCACGGGGGCCCCGGACAGGGAACGCTCCTCGATGAACACCGGCTGCGCGGTGTCGTTGCCGTCGAGCGGAATGCTGCCGTCGCCGACGCGAAGGACCAGCAGGACGAGCGGCACCGTCGTCGACGTCGTGGTCGTAGTGCTGGTCGAGGTCGTCGCGCCCGTGACCGAATCGCGCGCGCCGGCGACGAAATCGTCGACGTCGCCCGCGATCGTGCCGGCGTCGCCCGTGATGGAGCAGCCGGCGGCCGGCGCGTCGAGCTTCGCGAACGAGCTCGCGAACCGGCCTTCGCACTTCGTGAAGTCCGGCGGCGTCCCGGTGAGGATCGTCTTTGCGTCGACGGCGACCTTGCAGCTCTCCTTCTTCGCCGTCGCCTTGATCTTCTTGACCTCGCACTTGTTGCCGACGGGAGTCAGCGCGGCCGCAATCTGCGCGCGGAACGCGTCGACACGGTCCTCCAGGGACTGTTGATCGCCGCTGCAGGGCGACAGTCGCGAAAACGATTTGGCGAAGGCGGCGGAGCACCTGGTGAAGTCCGCCAGTCCCTTGGCAGCGATGCCGAGCTCGCAGGACGCCTTCTTCCCGGCCAGCTTCAGCTTGGCGGCCTGACATTTCTGCGTCGGCGTCGGGGTCGCACCGGCGACGGACGCGAAGGCCGTCGCGAGCGCGGCGGCAGCGAGCCGAATCCACGCCCGCCCCGATCGGCGGCGCGGCCGAGCGGGGCGGACGAGCGACGCAGGGAACGTCACCGAGCTCACTGCGGCGCGAGCGCGACGCCGGCGTAGCGCGTGTTCGCGGGAGCGGTCACGATGTTCGTCGCCGTCGGCGTGCCGGACCCGGTGTCGACGAGCACGGACACGTGGTTCGCCGTCGCCTCGCTCGTGTTCACGACGAGTGTCACGGTTCCGCCCGACGCGGATGCCGCGAGGTAGCGCGGGGCGGCCGAGAGACCCGTCGCCGCCGGAGTGAACGTCGAGAGGAGGTTCCAGTTGGTGCCGTCGAACCTCCACTTCGTGATCCCGGACGTTGCACCGGTTCCGTCGTCCGTGACGTACAGCGTGTCGAAGCCCTGCGCATTCGCGGCACCGGCGGTCAACCGGAAGAACGCGTACCCGTAGGGGCTGACGCTGGATGCGGTCGAAAACCCGGGCACCAGCGTCGCCGTCGTGCTCGTGGTCGGCTCGCCCGATCCCACGCTCGCGAGGCTCAAGGTGTTGGTGGCCGAAGTCGCGAAGAGCTGGCCGCCGGCGATTGCGGCGACCCGCACGTTCGTCGGGCTCGAGATGATGCGCGTGCTGGTCGATGCCCCGAGCGCCGCGTACCAGATGCCGCCGCCCGTCGCGCCGCCCGCGCCGCCGGCCCAGATGAAGCTGCCGTCGTCGGTGACCGCGCTCCGCGGGTTGTTCGCATTGAAGGCCGACGTGCCGAACGTGGTCGACGAATCGACGACACCGGCCGCGCTGATGCGGGCGGCGTCACGCGGGACGTTCGTCGCGGTGCTGTTCGAGATGCTGTCCGTCGCGCCGCCGGGACCATGCGTGCCGGGGACCGCGCTGTATCCCGCAAGCGTCACGTAGTGGCTGTCCCGCGACCGGGTGAGCGCACCTTCCGAGCTCGCGGTGCCCGACACCGTAACCGGCTTGTTCGAGCCGCTGGCGGCGGTCGGCAAGGTGATCGTGCTTCCGGCCGACGCACCGTTCGAGACGTAGTAGCGCTCGACGAACAGCGCGGTCGCGCCGTTGTCGAGCGCAGCGCCGGTGCCGACACGGACGAGCCACACCGCGTTCGTGCAGACGCCACTGCCGTCGCAGGCGGTGCCGCCGTTCTGGCTGCACGCCGTCCCGGACGGGAAGCTCGGGTTCGACGGCACGCCGTTCGTGCAGACGTCGTTCGTGCACTGGTTCGCGTCGACCGGGACGTCCGAGTTGTCGACGGCGTTCACCACGCTCCCCGCCCCGTCGCACTGGTTGCTGTGGCAATCGCCCGACGTCTGCGTCGGCGTCGCCGTGCCCGCCGCGGTGAAGCTCGTGCCGCACGTACCACCCGTGCACGTCCGGGTCCCGCAGAACGTGTCCGTCCCGGGGCAGTCGGACGCGGCCAGACACTGCACGCAGTTGCCGCTACCATCGCAGAGCGTGCCGCCGTTCTGATTGCATGCCGTACCGGCCGAGACCGGCGGAGTCGACGGGACGCCGTTCGTGCAGGCGGCGCTCGCGCACTGGTTGCCGGTGGTCGGGAGGTCCGTGTCGTCGACGACGCTCACCTCGCTCCCGCCGCCGTCGCACTCGTTCGTATGGCAATCGCCGCCCGTCTGATCCGGCGTGACGGTACCCGCGGCGGTGAAGCTCGTGCCGCACGTACCTCCCGTGCACGTCCGGGTGGCGCAGAACGTGTCGGCGCCGGCGCAATCGCTCGCCACGACGCACTGGACGGTCGTCGTGGTGGTCGACGTCGTCGTCGACGTGGTCGTCGTCACCGGCTCGGTCGTGGTGGTCGTAGTCTCCGTGGTGCTGGTCGTCGTGGTGGGCGCTTCGGTCGTGCTCGTGGTGCTCGTCGTGGTCGTGGTGCTCGTCGTGCTGGTCGTACTGGTCGTGGCCGTGGTGGTCGTCGTCGTGGTCGTCGTCGGCGCCTCGGTCGTGCTCGTCGTAGTCGTCGACGCCTCGGTGGTGCTGGTCGTCGTGGTCGGCGGCTCGGTCGTCGTCGACGTGCTCGTGACCGTGGTCGTGGTGGTCGGGACGACGTCCTTGAACGCCGGAACGCAGACCTCCGCGATCGTCTTGGCGGTCAGCGTCGCGGGGCCGAAATTGGCGTTGTTGATCGAGACGTCCTGCGCGGTGAACTTCGTCTGCCCCTTCGAGCGCTTGGCGGAGTAGCACACGAGGTGTCCGGGATGGCCCGGCGCGGTCGGGTCCTCGTTGTTCTTGTTCACCGGCGCGCAGAGCTTTGTGATCTTCTTCAGGTCGTACTGCGCGGCGCCGAACTCGTCGCTGACCGCGACGCCCGGAACACCGGCGAACTTCGGCGATCCCTTCGGCGGAGCGACCTTGTGGCACTCGTAGTGATCGACGCCCGTCGTATCGATCGCCGACACGCCGCCCGTCCCGGTCGCGAGCGCCGACGGCGCGAGGACCTGCGCCGGCTTGCCCACGACCAGCGTGTGATTGCCGAACTCGTCGATCGCGACGTGCGTTCCGGGCGTGATCTTCGGCTGCTTCGGAGCGATGGAGATCTGGTACGCGACCTCGTGGACGGCCGGATACGCCGGCGCCGCGCCGGAACCCACCTGGGCGGGATTGCAGAGCTCCTGGAGCTTCTTCGCGGCGACGTTCAGGGTTCCGAACTGATCCTGCAGCGTCTTCGGCGCCGGAACGAACGACGACGCCTTATCCTTATAGCAGAGGTAGTGATCGCCTGGTGCGGTCTGCGCGTATGCCGCGCTCGCAGAGAATAAAATGATTGCGGCAAAACGAATTTTCGGACATCCAGCGAGTCCCATGCGTCACACCTCCCAGCAGCAGCGTGTGCTACCCTTTTGACGTGAGAGTGTGACGGGACTAGGTGCGTGCGCGTGAAGTTTAGATTTCCGATTTCCCTCGCGCTCGTCATCTCCTTCACGCACCCGTCACCGAGCACGGCACAGAGCGCCGCGGACGACGCCGTCCGCGTGACGTGGAACGCCGGCGCGACGGGACTCGACCTGCTCGGCAACGACGACGGCCGCTCGCCCGGCAGCCGACTCGCGATCGTCGCGACGACGACACCCGCGCACGGGACGCTTGCGCTCGCGCCCGGCGGACGAGGCGTCGTCTACACGCCGACGCCCGGATGGGTCGGCGCCGACACGTTCACCTACGCGATGACGGACACGTTCCAGGTCGCCGACATTCCACGGCAAACGCTGGCGACGGTGGGCGGGATTCGGGTGCTCGACGGCTACGGCTCCGCCCTGGCTCGCGTGGCCGGCACGACGAGCGATTGGTGGGTGATGACCGACCGGGGCCCGACCGCCGATGCGCCGGATGGCGGACGGACGTTCGTGCTGGCCGACTACGCGCCGCGCATCGCGCGCTTCTCGCTCGTCGAAGGGGTCCTCACGCCGGTCGGTGCCCCGGTGATTCTCGCCGATGCCGGCGGACGACCACGCACCGGAATTCCTCCGCCGGCCGGCGCGGGCGGAACCGGAGAGGTCGCGTACGACGAAACGCGCGCGCTCCTTCCACCGGACCCGAACGGAATCGATCCCGAGGGTCTGGTCGCGATGGCCGACGGCACGTTCTGGGTCGCCGACGAGTACGGGCCGTTTCTCATCCACTTCACCGCGGACGGGACGACGCTCGAGCAAGTCACGCCGTTTTCACGCAACGGTAAGGGACACGTTTTGCCCGCCGTCCTGGCGACACGCGACGCGAACAAGGGGATGGAGGGCTCACCGTGACGCCGGACGGCGCGCGCCTGATCGGCCTCATGCAGAACAGCCTCGGCAACGGCACGACCAAGTCGTCCGCCGCCCTTCGCGTGGTGACATATGATATCGTCAACGATGCGACGCACGCCGAAGGCACGACGCATCAATATCTGTATGTCCTCGACGATCCGCGATTCGGCTGCAGCGAAATTGCCGCCGTCGCGGACGCATCGGACCCGAACGGGTTCGCGCTCTTCGCCGACGAGCGCGACGGGAAATTCCCGGGGGATTCGGCCAATCCATCGGTCCAGAAGAAAATCTACCGCTTCTCCCTGGCCGGCGCGACGGACGTCTCGGACCCCGGCGACGGCCCGGCCGGCCTCCTCGTCGGCGGAACGACGATCGAGGATATGACCGGCGGCCAGTCCGCCGCGCAGACGCGCGCGACGCTCGTCGCGGTCGGTGTGACACCGGCCGCGAAGACGCTGGTCGTCGACCTGCTGGCGGAGTTCGCGAACACTGGCCGGCTCGGCACGCTCTATCCGCACGACAAGATCGAGGGGATGCAGGTCATCGACGGCGGACGCCGGCTCGTCCTCTCCAACGACGACGATTTCGGCGTCGCGCCCGGCTCGACGCCCTTCAGCGTGGTGCCGAAGGTCGAGCCCGCCGTCCCGGGCGCGCCGACCGACGGCACGCAGCTCCTGTTCGTCGACCTGCAGAACCTCCCCGCCCGCCCGGCGACTGCGACGGTGCAGATCGACGTCGAGGGGCCCGACGGCGTGCTCCACGACGCGCTCACGGCGCTGACGGCGCTCCGCGGCCTGGCGGCCCGCTGCCGCCGCCAGTCCCGGCTCCTCGGCCGTGCGGTGACGGCACTCGCCCGCGGCGTGTCGCGCGGACGGTTCATTCGCGAGCCGGTCCTCGGCGCGAGCGGCGGAAAGCTGTTCGCCGCGCTCGCCGGCGCGGTCCGGGCGCTCGGCAACGCCGCCGATGCGCGCACCGCGTGCGTCGAGCCCGCAACGCTCCGCACGTCGGTCGCGACCATCGTGTCCCAGGCTCGCGCGATCGCCAGCGCGGCGATCACGGGAACGCACGCCGCGATTCCCGACGTGACGCGCGCGAAGGCCGACGTCGCGGCGGGCGACGGCCGCGCCGCCACCGGCAACGCCGCCGGCGCGATCGACGCCTATGCGCGGGCGTGGCGACGCGTCGGGCGGTGAGGCTCCGCGGTCACGGCGCCTTCTTGCCGTGTGCGTACTTGATGATCTCCGCCTTCTCGAGCGTGACGAGCCCGCCGCCGCCCGCAGCCTCGATCATCGCGTCCAGCTCCGGGAGAGCCGCGCGAATCTTCTCGTCGGTGTCGACGATCTCCACCAGGATCGGCAGGTCCTCCGAGAGCCGGAGGATCTTCGCGGTGTGGATCCGGCTGCGGGCGCCGTATCCCTCGATGCCGCGCCAGACGGTGGCTCCGGCGAGACCGAGCTCGCGCGCCTTCTGCACGATCGCCTCGTAGAGCGGGCGGCCGTGAAGA
>Ga0070741_10019745_pt1 | contig 10727 bp, 9 predicted proteins | sample Coa_R1_4_FD_66440 | JGI IMG/M metagenome (GOLD analysis project Ga0070741, IMG submission 66440) | Surface soil microbial communities from Centralia Pennsylvania, which are recovering from an underground coalmine fire - Coalmine... | ecosystem: Environmental > Terrestrial > Soil > Unclassified ... | reverse complement strand
AAGCCCCTGGGCTGCCAGGCGGTCGAGGTGCGGGGTACGCACCAGCGGATTGCCGTAGCAGCCGAGCGCGCGCACGCTGTGCTGGTCGCTCAGCAGCCACAGCACGTTCCGCGGGCGGCGCGCCTGCAACCCGCCTCTGGCCCCTGCATTCAATGGCACTGCCAGACCTCCACCTGACAGGTTGGCTTGCCAGCATCGTAGCGTGTGCCCGCCATACTGTCAATGCGTTAGGTAGACAAACGGTTTCCCATGGTAGACTTTGCGCCCACCATCCCGTGTTTCTAGACTTTGCGCCCATGACCACTCCCTCCCGATCACCGCGGGCCCAGCAGTCCTGGAACGTCCTGTTCATCACCTCGGACGAGCACAACGCGAAGATGCTTGGGTGTGCCGGCCACCCGATCATCAAGACGCCAAATCTGGACCGGCTGGCGGCGCAGGGTACGCGCTTCACCAAGGCCTACTGCACCCAGCCCATCTGCGCGCCCACCCGCCAGACGATCATCACCGGCCTCTATTCCTTCGAGCACGGCCAGTACGGCAACGCCTACGTCTTCGACCGGCACCATCCCACCTGGGCCCACCACTTCAAAGCGTGCGGCTACACCACGGCCTGCATCGGGAAGATGCACACCAACAACGAGGACTTCCACTACGGCTACGACTACCGCTTCAGCAAGTTCATGATCTCGGATGAGATCATGCGATGCCGCCAGCAGAAACCTCCCGAGGATGACCCGTGCGACAAGGCGCTCTTCGACGCGGTAGTCGACCACTGGGGCAAGCCGCCGCGGCTGCGCGCCCGCATCGCGGCCGATGCTGACCTCGAGCACGACGGCATCATGACCAACGAGTCCATCACCTACCTCCGCCGCTACGTGCAATGGGGGAGCCGGCAGCCCTTCTTCCTCCATACCTCCCTCACGCAACCCCACTGGCCCTGGGTGCTGCCTCGCGAGTTCTACTACCTGTACGACCCGGCAACAATCGACTATGAGCCATACAGGCCGGGCGAGCTGGACCACAACATCTTCGCCCTTCGCCGCCGGCAGGCCTTTGGCTGGGAGCAGAACTCGGACGAGATAAACCGTCTGGCCCGCGCCCGCTACTACGGCGCCCTCTCCTGGGTGGACCACAATGTGGGGCGCCTGCTGGACACGCTGGACGAGCTTGGCCTGGCTGAGAGCACACTCGTCATCTACTCCACCGACCACGGCGATATGGCGTCCGAGAAGGGGCTCTGGCTCAAGAGCCTGCTCTTCGACTCCGCCGCTCGGGTGCCGCTCATCATGCGCCAGCCCGGCGTCATCCCTGCCGGCGCCGTGAACGAGACGCTCATCGGCCACGTCGACTACTTTCCCACCATCGCCGGCCTGGTGGGGACCGCCGGCAGGCTGCCGGAGCGCATCAGCGGCCGGGACCTGTCTGCCTGCATCCGCTCGTCCGCGACCGCCGGCGCCGACTCTGCTCCGAAGGCCGCGGGACCGCGCTTCACCATCGCGTTCGACGGCGTGCGCCGTGACGGCTCCGGCTGCTCCCAGATCATGGCCCGTTCCCAGCGCTACAAGCTCCTCCGCTACGAGGTGGACGATCCCTCGCTCCGCTACGTCCTCTACGACATGGACGAGGACCCCAACGAGACCCGTAACCTGGCCTACGATCCGGTCTATGCGGCTGTGGTGCGCGAGCACGAGGCGGCGATGGACGACTTCTTTGCCCGGCTGAAGCCGCCGCTCTTCCCCGTGCGCCTGGCCAGAGATGATCCGGAGTCCGACGCGGCGATCGGCAAAGCGAGCGCATAGAGTGGCCAAAGCAGGGCCAGCCTGACGCTCGCTGGCCGGTGGGCAGATGGCAAAAGCGGGGGTTAGATGAGCCCGCGGCGCCGAGCCAGCTCGAGGCCGGCTCGGCCTGGCACCACTCCGGTGCGCGGCGACCAGAGCAGCAGCTCCGTCTGGAACCACTGCCCCACCACGTCCTCGGCCGGCCCGGGGAGCAGGGGATCGTCTGGCAAGAAGAGCACCTCATCCGAGATGGCATAGCCAAACCGGCCGAGACCCCCGCCAGCTGCGACATAGCGGCCGATGGCGCCGCTCGGCCGGCGGTTGGGATCGGGCACCGCCTCTGGGCCAAGCAGCTCCTGCCCGACGAAGCCAAGCCCAAACGCTTGCGTCTGCGGATACCACTCCAGCCGCACGTACGCGCGGCTCTTGAGCAGCGCGAGCAGGCGCAGGATGCCCCTGGCGTGCACGCCGTAGTTGTCGAGGTCCTGGTTGGCGTCGATGTTCCCTCGAAAGGTGACGTCCGGGTCCTCGCCGCTTCCCAGCAGCGCCCGCATCACGTCCTCAGAGACATCGACACCCAGCATGCGCAGCGCCATGTGTGTCGCCGCGTATTCGCAGGAGAGCGCCCATTTCTGGTGGTAGGTCTCCACGGCGGGCTCGGCCGGTAGGTAGGCAGCAGGGGGTATGGCAGTGCTCCCCGTGACATCACCTGCCACAGCGACGAATGCTGGGTTGAGCAGTGCGAGTGCTGGTTGGGCAAGCCAGGCCGCGGCGAACGCCCGGATGCCGGTGCCCAGCGCCTCCCGTCTCCTGGGATGCGCACGGCGGCTATCGACACTGGTCGACGGTCGCACCTTGTGAGCGTACCAGAGCAGCTTGCGTGCCGGCTGTTCGTACCGGTATCGTGGCGCGCATGAACGAGCCTACAAGTACCCTACCTCTGGCGGGCAAGGTGGCCGTCGTGACCGGCGGCGGGCGCGGCATCGGCCGGGCCATTGTGCGGGCGCTGGCTCGCGCCGGCGCCAACATTGGCTTGTGCGCCCGCAGTGCCGGGGAGATCGAGGCGGTGGCGCAGGAGGTGCGCGCCATGGGCCGACGGGCGGTGGCGGTGCCGGCGGACGTGAGCCAGTGGGAGCAGGTGGCCGCCTTCGCTCGCTCGGTCGCCGGCGAGCTTGGCCGGATGGATATCCTGGTCAACAACGCCGGTGGAGGCGTGGAGCGCAACACGCCGATTGCCGAGAGCGACCCGGCGCGCTGGTGGCGCGCGGTGGAGGTCAATCTCTACGGCACCTATCTGGTCACTCGCGCCTTCCTCGAATACCTGCCGCGCGGTGCCAAGATTGTGAACATCGGCTCCGGCATGGGGCACGAGGCCCCGCGCGGCGGCAACTCTTCGTACAACGTGGCCAAGGCCGGCGTGAGCATGTTCACGCGCGCGCTGGCAGTGGAGGTTTGGGAGCGCGGCATTGATGTGAACGAGGTGCTGCCCGGCCCGGTGGCTAACGGGCTCGACCCGGAGCGGCGGCTGGAGGAAGCGCGCCGGAGCCCGCCACCGTTCGCTGGCAGCGAGCGCCTCAAGCACCCCGATCGCGTGGCCGAGCTCGTGCTCTGGCTGGCCACGCGGGGCGAGGATGGTCCCACGGGCCAGACGTTCTCCCTGGCCCGCCGCCCGCTGTAGCGGGTCGGCTGGCAGGCGTATAGCCATTTCTCCAAGGGGAAGCCAATGGCTACATCCAAGGGAAGCAACCCACTAGGGCCAGGGGCTCGGTCGGTTCGCCTCGCCCCCCTCGCTAGGCTAACCTGCAGCCTCCAGCCTAGCAGTTCAGCAGGTTCGTCTCGCTACCGCCCTCGCCGACGGGCCATATGTTGGCCCGTCAGCTCGGGTTGATCCATCTCGCTACCGCCCTCGCCGACGGGCCATATGTTGGCCCGTCGGCTCGGTTGGTGGTCGGGGAGAGAGGATTTGAACCTCCGACCTCCTGAACCCCATTCAGGTGCGCTACCAGGCTGCGCCACTCCCCGCTATGCTGGCTGTACCGGCAGCCGCCGGGACGAGGCCGAGCCACGCTCGCCACTCGCCCCTGGGCCCAACGCCAAAGTGTAGCACGCCCCAGGTGGCCTGTGTGGCCATGGCGCGCTTGCCCGGTGGCTCGAGCGCTACCCGGCCGCATACCAGCGAACCGGTATAACCCGCGACCGTGGAGAGGCGCGCTCGCCGACTCGCGGTAGCACACGGCGGCCCCGGCTGAGCGCGACCACGGGCCTGCTACACTTTGTACGATATTTCACAAGCGAAGGAGCCTCGCTGATCCATGGCAGCCCGCAAGAGTGAGGGGAGTCTGGGCAAGACCGCCCGTTCGTCTACCGTCTTCGACCGTGAGGCCGGCAACAGACCCAGTGGCCACGTCTGCGCCGCCTGCAAGAAGCCGATCGTCATTCGCGAGCACCTGCCGGTAATGCAGATGCCCGGGCGCAAGATGGTGCACTACCATCGCGCCTGCTATCAGGTCGCCTAACTACGTCCAGTGGCCGCCAGGTGGTTCGTGCCGGGCGGCGCCGCTGAGCGCCGAAGGATCAACAGCGCGAACCTGGAGGCACCTCTCTAGCCCATCCTTCTCCCACAGCCCGTCGAGCGCTGGGGTTTGACCCATGGCCCGAGCGGCGCTGGCCTCCACGCCGTAAAGCGGCTAGAGGGCCGCTGCTCGGGCCTTTTGCTGTTGCTCTCGCCGGCTCTGTGTGCTTCCCCTTCTTCCACAACGCTGATACTATTAGAAACCTACTGCCGGTTCTCGCGCCGTTGCCGTCTGCTTGGCCGTTCTGACCTCCGATGGAAGCCCTGAGCGCTGCGCCCCAACGCCCTGTCTCCATTGCTGCAGCGGCCCGCCGCGCGTCTCTCCGGCGCCGGCTCGCCCGCGCTGGCCCATGGCTGCTGGCCGGCCATGCGTTGCTGAGCGTGGTGCTGCCCGGCTGCGTGCCCACCGGGAGCTTCGCCTCCCGTAGCCCGGTCGAGGGCGTGCACGTCGATGGGGCCAGCGCGCAGCCAGCGGCGCAGCCGGCGGCCGCGGATACGCCGGTGGCGAATGTGGCGCCGCCGGCCATCGCCGTGCCGGCGGCGCTCGCCGCCCCGCTCCAGCCGGCGCCGGTTGCCCTCGCGCAGGCGAAGCAGCGACTGCTCGACGGCGATTACCGGCGCGCAACCGATGAGCTGGGAATGGTGGCGGCCGCGTATCCCGGTACGCCTGAGGCCGCGGAAGCCGTACTGCGCCAGGGCGAAGCCGCGCTCGACGACGGCCAGTATGACGTCGCCGAGGACACGCTGCGCCGTTTCCTGGCAGCGAACCCCGAGAGTCCCCTGCGTCCGACGGCGCTGCTGCTGCTGGGCCGCGCCCTGGAAGGCAAGGGCGATGGCGGTGGCGCGATCGCCATCTATAAGCAGTACCAGGCGAGTGTCCCGCCGGCCCTCTCCCTAGCCGACGTGCTGGGGCTGCGGGCCGCGAAGATCTATTTCGATGCCGGCCGCATCGCCGATGCGTGGGCCGAGCTGAGCGCGGCGGTCGCAGCGGCCGAGCAGAGCGGATCGCAGACGTCGCTGGCACGCGCCTATGACACCCTTGGCGCACGCTATCTGGAGGCCGGCAACCGCGCTCAGGCCGCCGCCGCCTGGCAGGCCGAGCTCGACACCATGGTGGCGGCGCATCGGGCTCCCAGAGACCTGGCCGAGCTGGCGAGCCGCCTGGCCGGCGTCTACCAGACGATGGGGCGGCGCGACCTTGCTACCCAGCTTCGGTGGCGGATCATCGGTGAATGGCCCCAAACTCCCCAAGCGCTCCAGGCGATGAACGATCTGGGCGCCGATTCGCTGCCTGCTTCGATCCGCGGCCAGATTGCGTTTGCCAACCGCCGCTGGCAGCAGGCCGCCGATGCCTATCGCTTCTATCTCGACGCCGGCGCGCCGGAAGGCAACGCCGACGAGGCGAGCTATGGCTGGGCGGTGAGCCTGGCGCGCCTGGGCGACAATCGGGCGATCGATGCGCTCGACGCGGTGGCCGCAACGTATCCATCGAGCCCGTGGGCACCGGAGGCGCTGTGGGAGGCCGGCAATGCCCTGCTCCGTGCTGGCGACAAGAGCGCCGCGGCCGCCCGGTTCGAACGACTGGCCGTGGGCTACCCAGCCTCAGCACATCAGAGCCAGGCGCTCTACTGGCTGGGCACGCTGCTCACCCAGCTGGGCAACGCCGGCGCCGGCCGTCGTTACCTGGAAGCCGCCGCCGCGACCGGCAACGAGGATTACTACACCTTCCGCGCTCGCGCCGCGCTCAAGCGGCCGTCTCCGGCGCCCAAGCCGCTCGATGACCAGGAAACGATCACCAACGATGACCGCGCCGGCTGGGATCAGTGGCTGGCAGCGCACGGCCACTCACCGGAGGAGCTAGTGGCACGGCGCGCGCAGCTGCAGGCCGATCCGCGCTTCCAGCGCGGCATGGCATTGCTCGATGGCGGCTTCACCAACGACGCCGAAGCCGAGCTGCGCGAGCTGCTCGACGCCTCCGGCAACGATCCGCTGGCGGTGGAGTGGGTGGCGGTGCAGGTGCGGGAGCGCGGGTTCTATTCCTTCTCCATGACGCTCGGCCACCGGCTGTGGGACCAGCTGGCAGCGATGGGTGAGCCTTCGCTCCTGGCTGCGCCACGCGTCGTCCAGAAGCTGGTGCTGCCTCTCGCCTTCCTCAAGCTCGTGCAGCCGGCGGCGCAGGTCTACCACGTCGATCCGCTGCTGCTCCTGGGCTTGATGAAGCAGGAGAGCTGGTTCCAGCCCAAAGCGGCATCGTCGGCCAGCGCGCGCGGGCTGACGCAGTTCATCTACGAGACGGCCAAGACGGTGGCCGATGAGATGCAATGGCCAAACTGGACGTGGGACGATATGAACAAGCCCTACGTCTCGGTGCCCTTCGGCGCTTACTACCTTTCGCAGCTGATCTCCAGCTTTCGCGGCAACTACTTCTTCGCCCTCGCCGGCTACAACGGTGGCCCGGGGAATGTGCTGCGGTGGGCCAGGGGAGACTGGAACCGCGATATCGATCAGTTCGTCGAAGAGATCGGCTTTGCCGAGACGCGCAATTACGTAAAGGCAGTCAGCGGCAACTACGAGCTGTATAAGGCAGTCTACTACGGCTAGCCAGGAGCCAGTAGTCGGTCGCCGGTGGCCAGTTGCCGGTAATCAGGCTGCCTGAGCGCGCTAGCCCCGCCGTGCTTCTCCCCGGTAGAATGGGGGTGCCGGCCGTGATCGGGCCGGCAGGATGCAAGCGCGTGAGTGCGGCCCCGCCTAACCCGCTGCTCGACTGGCCCCCGGCTCTTGTCCTCGACGAGGCGCTGGAGCACGTGCGGCTGGCGCGCAGCTTCCTCGTGCGCATGCAGGAGGCAATGGAGGAAGGCCGGCTCCGGCCCGACCACCGCGCGTACATCGCCGCGGCGGCTAATCTGCGCCTGCGCGTGCACCGGGCACTCGAGCTCGGCGCGCAGGAGCAGGAGGTGCTGGCCGCCGCCGCTAGCGCCTACCGCTCCGATCTCTGCCAGAAGTGTGGCCGCATCTTCTATTCCAAGACCAGCGACGCGCGCTTTGGCGGCCTGTGCGGCGACTGCCTGTATGACGGTTGTCAGTAGTCAGTAAGTTGTCAGTAGTCAGTGGTCGGTGGCCAGCAGCCAGTGGCCAGAGACCGGCAGCCGGCTCCTGGCTACTGGCTACTGTCAACCGACTACCGTGCCGTCCGAGCGGCGCCAGCCGGCGCGGTCCGTCTCGCCGAACTCGTAGCCAAGCAGCGCCTCGGTCATGCGGGCAACACGCACCATCGCCTGCACATCGTGCACCCGCACGATGCGCGCGCCGCGCACGATCGAGAACGCGACCGCGGCGGCGGTACCCTCCAGCCGTTCCTCCGGCGCCAGGCTCAGCACGTTGCCGATGAAATCCTTGCGCGAGACGGCCACCAGGATGGGATAGCGCAGCGCATGCAGCTCCGGCAGGCGCCGCAGGAGCTCAAGGTCCTGCCAGAGCAGCTTGCCGAACTCGATACCCGGATCGATCACGATCTGGTCCTGCCCAATCCCTTCCGCCAGCGCACGCTCGGTGCGCTCCTCCAGGAAGCGCACGACGTCGCCCAGCAGCGTGCGGTACTCGAAGTCGGGGGGAAACTCCTTCGGCCGGCCCTTGATGTGCATCACGCACACGCCGGCGCCGCTGCGGGCCACTACCTGCGCCAGGTGTGGATCACCCAGGCCGGTAATGTCGTTCACCATCGATGCGCCAGCGTCGAGCGCCGCAGCCGCCGTCGCCGCGCGGTGGGTATCGACGGCGATAGGCACCTTCACCTGTCGCGCCAAGGAGCGAATGACCGGCTCCACGCGGCGGATCTCCTCAGCGGCATCGATACGTGCCGCGCGCCCGCCCGCACTGTCGCCCCCGACATCGATCAGATCGGCTCCTTCGGCCACCAGGCGCAGGCCGTGCTGGACTGCTGCCTCGGGCGCATTGTGGCGCCCGCCGTCGTAGAACGAGTCGGGCGTGACATTGAGAATGCCCATCACTGCGACCCGCCGCGAAAGGTCCAGCTGGTGAGCGCCCAGCCGCAGCACGCCGGGGCACCATTCCTCCTGATCCAGCGCATGGCGCAGCGCCTCCGCCAGCTCCATCGAGGGCCCTTCCACCGCCGCGACATCGAGCCGCGAGGCCAGCTCGCGAAGCTGCGGATCGCTCCCCAGCACCACGACGTCGACGGCATCGAGCGGCGCACCGTCGCCGGCATAGGCGCTGGGCCCCACCACCGCGTCGCCACCCAGCGCCCGCACTCGCTCACGCAGCTCGTGCCCCAGCGCAAAGGGAAGCCCTTCGAGCCGCACCGCCCGCCCGGCGGCGTGCCTGGCCGCCGCGGCCGCCTCGCCGGCCGGCGCGCCGAGCTTGCACAGCTCGGCTACCAGCGCCGATGGTCCAAGCGGAGCCAGCGCCCGCACGCGCCACCGGTGCCCGAACCCATGCAGCGACCGACGGCGCTCGGCCAGAGGTGCCATCATCAGTCACCCATCATGAAAGATGCTCAATTGTTGCTGGCGAAGCTGCCCATTGCCCAAGCACGACGAGTGGCACGCTCGGTGGCCAGGCTCGGTGGCCAGGCTCGGTAGCCAGTCACGGATAGTCGATCCGAGGATGGCGCTCGATCTCCACCGCCGCTGCCGCCAGCACGCTGCCTTTGATCGGCGCGCCTGGCTTGCGCACGCGCACCCGAATGGCCTCCACCCCCCGACAGGTCTCGGCGATCCGTCGCGCGATCTCCTCGGCCACGGCCTCGAGCAGGTTCTTGCTCGGACCTTCCATCACCTGCCGCACCACGCGATAGACGTGCGCGTAGCTAATCGTGTCTGCGAGGTCGTCGGTACGGCCCGGCTTGCGCAGGTCGCGCTGCAGCGCAACGTCGACGACGAAGCGCTGGCCCAGCGCCTTCTCCGCCGGATCGACGCCATGGTAGCCATAGCCGACGATCCCCTCCAGGTAGATCCAATCGCCGCCCAGAAAGTCACCGCCTGCCATCGCTCGCCCATGCCGCCGGCCAGCCTCAGCGCTGATCGACGCTGATAGGATACCCTTCTCACGCTTGTTAGCCTCTAACCGGATCAACCACATTGGGTGCAAGGCGCGCGGCCACGGGCCGGCGCGAGCGGCGAGAACAAACAATGGCAGGCAATCAAAAGGAACTTCTGGAGCAGTTCGACCACGACGTGATTATCGTTGGCGCCGGCCCAGCCGGGCTCTGCGCTGCGCTCTATACCGGGCGCGCGAAGCTCGACACGCTGGTGATCGATAAGCTTATCCCTGGCGGCCAGATCCTCAACACCGAGCTGATCGAGGATTATCCCGGCTTCGAAAGCATTCTGGGGCCCGAGCTTGCTGAGAAGATGCGGGCGCACGCCGAGCGCTTCGGGGCCAGGATCATCATGGACGAGGTGCTGGAGGTACGATCCACTGGCCCCGGGGGGCGAGTCAAGCTGGTCAAGACGCTCGAGCGCGAGTACCGCGCCAAGGTGGTCATCGTCACCGCTGGCGGAAGCCCCGTCAAGCTGGGCGTGCCGGGTGAGGAGAAGCTCAACGCGAAAGGGGTCTCCTACTGCGCCGTCTGCGACGGGCCATTCTTCAATGGCAAGGTGCTGGCGGTGGTAGGCGGCGGCGATGCTGCCGTGGAGGAGGGCACCTACCTCACCAAGTTCGCCAGCAAGGTGTACCTCATCCATCGCCGTGACCAGCTCCGCGCGCAGAAGATCCTGCAGGATCGCCTCTTTGCCAATCCAAAGGTCGAGGTCATCTGGAATACGGTGGTGGAGGAGATCCTGGGCGACCAGGCGGTGACCGGCCTGCGCCTGCGCAACGTCAAGACCGGCGCCATCAGCACGCTCGACGTGGGTGGCGTATTCATCTTCATCGGCTTCCGGCCCAATAGCCACATCCTCAAGGACGAGGGGATCAAGCTCGACAACGCCGGCCACGTCTTTACCAACCAGCTGATGGAGACCGGCGTGCCCGGTATCTACGCAGCCGGCGACATTCGCGTGCAGCTGGCGCGCCAGATCACCACCGCCGTTGGCGATGCCACCACGGCCGCCATCGCCGCCGAGAAGTACATCGAGGCGCTCAACGAGCAGCCGCAGGAGCCCGGGCCACTGCAGGTCGCTGCAACCGCAGCCGCAGCTCAGGCAGGATATCCGTAGCCGGTAGTCAGTCGTCAGCTGCCAGAGAGCGGCCCACCGACCACCACCAGCTGGCCAGGAGCTCCCGGCTGCGAGCTCCTGGCTGCTGGCTCCCGGCTGCGAGCTCCTGGCTGCTGGCTACGGATAGAGCCGCACCTGCTGGCACACAGCCTCCCAGGGACGCAGATCCCACGCGGGCGCGGCCAGCAGCGCCTCGAC
>Ga0070741_10019744_pt1 | contig 10728 bp, 8 predicted proteins | sample Coa_R1_4_FD_66440 | JGI IMG/M metagenome (GOLD analysis project Ga0070741, IMG submission 66440) | Surface soil microbial communities from Centralia Pennsylvania, which are recovering from an underground coalmine fire - Coalmine... | ecosystem: Environmental > Terrestrial > Soil > Unclassified ... | reverse complement strand
TCTCAAGCGCCTCATCTTCGAAGCCCATAAGCGCGACATGAAGGTCATTATGGACCTCGTCGCCAACCACACCGCGTGGGACTCGGTCCTGACAGCGCATCCGGAGTATTACAAGCAGGATGGCGCAGGCCGAATCATCCCGCCCAACCCGGCGTGGACCGACGTCGCCGGCCTCAATTACAACAACCCCGAACTGCGCCGCTACATGATCGCCATGATGCAGCATTGGATCGATCCGGCGGGGTTTGACTTCGACGGTTTCCGTTGCGATGTCGCCGGCGAAGTGCCCGTCAGCTTCTGGGAGGAAGCGCGCATCGAATTGGTCAAAACCAAGCCGGACATCATGATGCTCGCCGAGGCCAGCAAGCCCGACCTCATGGTCCATGCTTTCGACATCGATTACTCCTGGCCGTTGCTGACCACGTTGAATCACGTGATGCGCGACGGCGCGCCCGCGAGCGACCTGGCGCGCACTTGGGAGCAAACGCGCCGTGAGTTTCCCGAAGGCGCTCTCCATCTCCGCATCAGCGATGACCACGATGAGCCTCGCGCCATTGCCCGTTACGGCCTCAACGGCGCCTTGGCTGCCTCGGTTCTCATGTTCACGCTCGACGGCGTTCCTCTTCTTTACAACGGCATGGAGGCTGGCGACGCCACGGAATCGGGCGACCCGGCGCTCTTCGAGAAACTCCCCATCTTTTGGCATCCCAAGGATCGCCCCGACTTCTTTGCCATCTACCACAGTTTCGCCGCCCTGCGCCGCCGCTACGCCGCCTTCCGCACTGACAACGTCACCTGGCTCCATTGCTCCGACGCGAGCGATGTCCTTTGTTTCCAACGCGGCGACGCCAGGGACGAATTTGTCGTCGTGATTAATTTCTCCAATCGCCGGCAAAAAGTCGCGGTGGATGCCCCGCGTGCCAAGGATTTCACTCCCGTTCGCATCGATGGCGTCGCCCCGCCGAACGATCAAAGCCTGGCCGGCCTGCAACTGGGCAGCTTCGAGTGGCGCATTTTCCATCGTGTCGTCACGCCGTCCGCCAGCGCCAGTCTGACCCAATAAACTCACAGAGCCGCAGGGAAGGAGAGAAAGGGGCCAAACGACCGCCCGTCGCGGAGGCATCACACTTTTCTTGAAAAGGTCACCCTAAAGAGCAAATTGATTATTTCAACAGAATGGCGGGGAGTCTCTCAGCGGATTGCGGGGATTCCCAATGTCCCCCCAAACCGGCGGAGCAGATACTTTGCGGCGCCAAGTCGAATCTATAGACATTCGGGGGGACGATTGCGCTCACGCGACAGTGAAAATCAACGAAAGGAACAAAAAGAATTGAACAAAAAAGGTTGCTTGACGTCATATACTTTGTAATGCAAAGTTAGTGCAATCAAAAAGAAGAATGGCTTGTGAAAATCCTGCTCCTCAACCCGCCGCATCCCTCCATTGGCAGCCGCATCCCGCGCGAACATTTGCCTCCGCTGGGGTTGCTCTCCATCGGCGGGCCGTTGTTGGACGCCGGGCACGACGTCAAACTGGTGGATGGCGAGTTCGGCCCGATGACGCCGGGGCAGATTGTCTGCCAGGCGGCCAGTTGGGGGCCGGATGCGATTTTAGTCGGCCATTCGGGTTCGACGTCCGGGCACCCGTCGGCCGCGAGCGTGGCGCGGGCGGCGCGGTTGGCGCTGCCGAATGCGTGGCTCATTTATGGCGGGGTGTTTCCGACCTACCACTGGGCGCAAGTTATGCAGCACGAGCCAGTGTTTGATTTTGTGGTGCGCGGCGAGGGCGAAGAAACGATTGTGCGGCTGATGGGCGCATTGGAGCGGGAGGAACCGCTGGCAGAGGTTCCCGGCATCGTTTTTCGGGTGGGGACGGCGCCGCGGCGGCGAAGGCTCACGGCGCAAGCCTGGACGGGCGAAATTAGGGCGACGCTGCCGGCGCCGGTGATTCGCGATTTGGACGCTTGCCGGGTGGGGTGGGAATTGATCGATCACAAAAAATATACCTATTACGGCAAGCGCCGGGCGGTGGTGGCGCAGTTTTCGCGCGGTTGTCCGCATCATTGCCATTATTGCGGACAGCATGGCTTCTGGCGCGCGTGGAGGCATCGCGACCCGGTGAAGTTTGCGGCGGAGCTGGCGCGACTCCATCGCGAGCAGGGCGTCGAGTTGATTAACTTCGCCGACGAGAACCCGACGGCGTCGCGCGAGCCGTGGCGGCTGTTTCTGGAGGCGCTTATTGCGGAAAAGACTTCGTTGATATTGATCGGAACGACGCGAGCCAGCGACATTGTGCGGGACGCGGATATTCTTCATCTTTACAAGAAGGCTGGCGTCGCTCGCTTTCTATTGGGCCTGGAGAGCACGGACGATGCAACGCTGCAGGCCATTCACAAGGGCAGCACCAAGGCAATAGACCGCGAGGCAATCCGTCTCATGCGCGAGCACGGCATTATTTCGATGGCGGCGTGGGTGGCCGGTTTTGCGCAGGAGCGGGACCGGGATTATTGGCGGACGTTGCGGCAGCTTCTGTCCTACGATCCAGACCAGATTCAAGCGCTCTATGCCACGCCGCACAGTTGGACGCCCTTTGCGCGGCAGGAGGCCAAGCATCGCGTGGTGCAAACGGATTTGAGCCGATGGGACTACAAACACCAGGTGCTGGAGAGCTCACACGTGCCGAATTGGCGGGTGCTGCTGTGGGTGAAAATGATCGAGTTGATCTGCCAGGCGCGGCCGAAGGCGTGGTGGCGCATTCTGCGGCATCCAGAGCGACGATTCAGGGAAGGAATGCGTTGGTATTCGAATATTGGGCGGCGGGTTTGGCCGTATGAGATTTGGCATTGGCTTTTCCGGGACAGGCGGACGCGGTTCGGGCCGGCGCTGGGGGAATTTTTGGGTGGCGGATGGGCGGGTTATCTGCGGCGGCGCGTTGAGGCTGACGTAAAAGAAAGCGGCGAAAGCAGTTGGCGTTTGAAAAACAAACCGGCGGCGATGCCGGCTGAATTGACGCAGTCGACGGCGCCTCAAACCGGGCAGAGGGCGGGAGTGAGTGCGTTATTCGGCCATTAATCTATGCGCCCTCAAGTTCGCTGGCAACGGGTCTTAAGCGCCTTAACGGCGTTGATGACGGTGGCCTCAATTATCGTGTCCTTGGGCAGCGCTGTCTGGTTTCACAGAGCGGGGTTCGATCCCCGGGGGATAAGCGAGGCCCTTGTGACGCTTTCGCTTCTTGGGTTATTCGTTTCGTTTATAGGAAATCTGACGATGTTGCTCTGCCGCAACGTGCGGGTTGCCCATGCACTGCTGTTGACGCTAACAGTCGTTTGCGGGGCGGTCGTGGTGTGTCTCATAGGCGCCGAGTTTCCCGATGTTCGACGGTTTCGTCAGGGGGGGCTTCACCAATTACGACCTTGCCGTCAGCAATCTCCTACTCGACCCCTCGGCTTTGGACCAAACAGACCGAAATCTCAACGTGACAAATGCGGGGGTCATTGCCGCCTGGGGGCGCACTAATCCGGACGGCTCCATTGAACTGCTATTCGAAGATTCCAATTACTATAATTCTTTTATGTATTACACGGGGACAAATCTTGCGTGTTACGACGGTCGTTCGAACGTGGTGTATTTCAAGACCGGCCCGCGATATTATTTCGAGGTGATCACGAATCATTGGTATCTTCTTGACAAATGGCCTTGAAGAATGAAGCCGGCTTGAGCGAATTGGTTCTTGAAGGAGGGTTTCCCGCGAAACACGCAAAACAAAGAAAATGAGATGATGATGAAGCGAGAGGATCAGCTTCGAAAAAGGATTCGATGTTTGACCTGGATGTTTATCGTCGGGCTGGCGGTGAGCGGTTTGACGGCCATCCCGCTCAAGTGGGAGGTGGATCTGCTGGCGGGTGTGGTTGGCCGCGGCAACACGTCTGTAGTGGGACAGTGGTTGGCAAAAGTGCAGGGAGCCCTGCAGCAGACGCAGAGGGAACATGCGTTTCTCTTTTATGGGACGGATTGGCTGGCGTTCGGGCACTTCGTCATTGCGATCGCGTTCATCGGGGCGGCGCGGAAGCCGGTGCGGAATCGTTGGTTGTTTGATTTTGGATTGATTGCCTGCGCGCTGGTGATTCCTTACGCGCTGGTGTTCGGCGCCGTGCGCGGCATTCCGTTTTGGTGGCGTTTGATTGACTGTTCGTTTGGCGTTTGCGGAGCTGTCCCGCTGTGGTTTTGCCGGAGTTGGACGCGGGAGTTGGCAGAATTGACCGAGGGGACTCTTGCGACCACCACGGCGTCGCCGTGATAGAGATTTGAATCAAGGAGAGCCACAAAAGACACGAAAAATGGAAGAAACGAGCAGGGAGGTTGTCAAAAAAAAAGGCTGAGTCAGCATGAAAGTGTCGCTTAGATCGAGACTGGGGGAGGCTGGCCTGGCGTTGGGCGCGCTGGTTGTTTCGGCGGCGGTGTGGCTGCCGTGCCTCCATTTTTTCTTTCGTCGGCCAGTTTCAGATTTTTATGTCGCGGCAGGGATTTCGCCGAAGGCACGGGAATTGGCCGCGCGGCATCTGGAATTGTGGTCCGATCCGGCGTCCCGGCAAATCGAGTTGCGGAAAATGCGCGCGAGCAACGCGGAATGGGACTTCATGGGCCGCACGTTTTTGGTGTGGTCGCTGGCGAACCTGGGTTTGCGCGAGCCGGAACGAAAGGCGCAATACCTGCCGGTGATGGACCAAATCATCAGCGAAACGGTGAAAATCGAGGGGCAGAATGGCATCTATTCCTTTCTCATGCCCTACGCGCGGGAACGCCCTTTTGTGGCGAAACCGGCGCGAAGCTGTTTTCTGGATGGGGAAATTGCGTTGATGATGGGCGCGCGACGCCTGTTGCAAGACGACGCGGCCTGGAAAAAATCGATGACGGAACGATTGGCGGTGATCGAGCAGCGGTTGCGCTCCAATCCGCTCATGGCCATGGAAAGCTACCCAAACGAATGCTGGACATATGACCACGTGCTCGCGCTGGCTGCGTTTCGCCTGCAGGATCGTCTGGACGGGACGGACCATCGCGCGCTTTGCCGGGATTGGATGGCGACGGCGAAGCAGCATTTAATTGACAAGAAAACGGGTCTTCTGTGGTCCGCTTACACGCTGGACGGCGCCGCGCTTTACGGGCCGGAAGGATCGACGATCTGGATGGTGGCGCATTGTCTGCGCGTCTTGGACGAGGGTTTCGCGCGCGACCAATATGATCGCGCAAAAAAGGAATTGGGCCGGGTGATTCTTGGGTTTGGATATGGCCTGGAATGGCCGGCGAGTTGGACGGGACCGATGGATGTCGATTCAGGGATGGTCGTGCCAGGGTTGGGAGTGAGCGCCGGGTCGAGCGGCATGGCATTCATCGCGGCAGCCAGTTTTCAGGACTGGCCGTTTCTCCAGGCGCTCAGCAGCACGCTGGATCTGGCGGGATTTCCGGAGCGAGAGAAAGGGCGGCTGAAATACTGCGCGAGCAATCAAGTGGGCGATGCCGCGATTCTTTACGCGGCCGTGCTCGGGCCGATGTGGCAGGTGATCGAAAAGCAGGATAAAGCAGTCGGGGGGAGCCATCCGGAATGAATGGACGCATCAAATTGTTTTGGGACCGAGTGCGCGCGGCCGGGCCGTTCTCGGCGACGTCTTTCGCGGCGCGCGCAGCCATGATTGTCGTGGCCTATGCGGTTTCACGCGCCGCGGGCTTGCAGGAGTACACGACGTTTCTCAGCGGGACGCCGCCGAATCCGCGCCTGAGCTGGCAGGTCGGCGCCACCTTGGGGATGATCCATTTGTTCCTGTATTTTGCCTTTGTCCTGCTCGCGCCGATCTTTCTCATGACCGCCGGGGCTCTGTCGGGATGGGCGCGGTGGCGCGCAGGTCCGGACAAATAAGCAGGCCCGAAAACGCTTTTCCTAATTTTTGTTTGACAAATGCAACCCAAAGCGGTGTAGTTGCCGCATGCGAGGCGTGGCCATTTTTTGGCTGGTTGCGGCAGCCGCCGCAACTGCCGCAGCGGAAGGCAATTGGCCGCAATTTCACGGCCCGGCGGCGCGCGGCCTGGATGATTCTGCGCCGGCGCCCGTCCATTGGCGCGTCGCTGCCAACGAAAACGTCCTCTGGCGCGCCGAAATCCCGGGCCTGGCCCATTCCTCCCCCATCCTATGGAGTGACCGCCTCTATGTCACCACCGCCGTCAGTCCGACTAAAGCCGATCTGAAAGTCGGCTTGTATGGCGATATCGGTTCCGCCAACGATGGCGATGTCCACCAATGGCGCCTGCTGGCGCTGGATAAGGCCTCCGGCAAAATCATTTGGAACACGCTCGGTTACGAAGGCGTGCCGCGCCTGAAACGCCATCCCAAATCCAGCCACTGCAGTTCCACGCCGACGACGGACGGCCAGCGCATCGTCGCGATTTTTGGCTCCGAAGGTTTGTTCTGCTTCGACATGGATGGAAAGCTTCAGTGGCGGAAGGACCTCGGACCCATGGCCTCGGGATATTATGTCGTGCCCAGCGCCCAATGGGGTTTCGCCAGCTCGCCGGTGATTCACAACGGCAAAATCGTCGTTCTGTGCGATGTCCTGGAAAACTCTTTTCTCGCGGAGTTCAATCTGGCTGACGGACGCGAGCTTTGGCGGACGCCGCGCCATGACGTCCCAACTTGGGGGACCCCCGCCTTGGCGCCGCGCGACGCTGGTCTGCAGATCCTCATCAACGGCTGGCACGAAAGCGCCTCCTACGACTTCGACACCGGCAAGCAACTTTGGTCCATGAGCGGCGGCGGTGACATTCCGGTCCCTTCGCCCGTCGTCGCCGATGGCCTCGTTTATTTCACTTCCGGCCACGGCAAAGCCAATCCCATGCGCGCCATTCGACTTGACGCCCAGGGGGACATCACCCCGCCCGATCCTGGCGCCACCAACGCCGCCATCGTCTGGGCCTGGCCCCGTTACGGCGACTACATGCAAACCCCCACCCTCGCCGGCGGCTGGGTTTTCGGCTGCTCGGATTTCGGCGTCGTCAACTGCTTTGACGCCAAATCCGGCGCCGTCCAATTCCGCGAACGCATCGGCAACGGCGCCGAGGGCTTCTCCTCCTCCTCCGTCTCCGATGGCCGAAACATTTTTTTTGCCAGTGAGATTGGCCATGTCTATGTCCTCCCTGTCACCAATAAATTTTCCGTGATCGCCACCAACGACCTCGGCGAAACCTGCATGGCCAGCCCGGCCCTCTCCGGCGGCCAGCTTTTCTACCGGACCCGTGAGCATCTCCTCGCTCTGCGCCAGGCCGATAAAAATTGAAGTCTGCCCGGCGGCGATGTTTATTGCGGGGCGCGGTATGAACTCAACATTCAGCAAGGTTTTGGTGGCGGGCCAGTGGCGGCCGAGCCGGGCGACAAATTCGATCCAGGCTTCCAACCCCATCACCGGCGAAACCATCCCGGAGCAATTCCCCGTCTCGCCGCGCGAAGATATTCTTGACTCGCTGGAGGCCGGCGCCAAGGCGGCCGCCGAGCTGGCGCAGGCCGATGACGACGCCATCGCGCGGTTCCTCGAAGTCTGCGCGGCCGGCATCGAGACGCGCGCCGCGGAGCTCGTCGATCTGGCCCATGCCGAGACTGGCCTTCCCAAAGCGCCGCGCCTCAAGGACGTCGAATTGCCGCGCACCACCGACCAATTGCGCCAGGCCGCCCGCGTCGCTCGCGACGGCTCCTGGCGTGAGCCAATCAAAGACGACGCCCGGAAAATCTATTCCGTGCGCGGACCGCTCGGCGGGCCGGTCGTGGTCATGGGGCCGAATAACTTTCCTTATGCCTACAACGGCGTCGGTGGCGGTGATTTTGCGGCGGCGATCGTCGCGCGAAATCCTGTGATCGCCAAAGCCAATCCAGGCCATCCGGGCACGACGCGCCTTTTCGCGGAGATTGCATTGGACGCGGCGCGCCAGTCTCGCCTGCCTCTGGCAATCGTCCAACTCCTTTACCATTTCAGCAACGAGGACGGCTTCGCCCTGGTGTCTCATCCGCTCGTCGGCGCCACCGCGTTCACGGGCAGCCGTGACGCGGGATTAAAACTAAAAGGCGCCGCAGACGCGGCGGGCAAGCCGGTTTACCTCGAGATGTCCAGCATCAATCCGGTCGTATTGCTGCCAGGTGCCCTGCGCGAGCGAACCGATCAAATCGCCAACGATTTCTTCTCCTCCTGCACTGCGGCGGCGGGCCAGATGTGCACCTGTCCCGGCCTGATTCTTTTGCCCGCCGGCGAACTTGGACAAACCTTTCTCGCGGCCGCGCGCAAGAAATTCGAGGCCGCCGAGCCCGGCGTGCTGCTCGGTCGCGGCGTGTTGGAGCGATTGGTCAAATCAGTCGCTGCGTTGCGCGACAATGGCGCAGAGTTAATCTGCGGCGGCCAGCCGTTGCCTGGACCAGCTCTTCGCTTTGCGAACACACTCCTGACGGTGACGGCGGAAAAGTTCTTGCAACATCCCCTGGCATTGCAGACCGAGGCCTTCGGACCGGCCTCCTTGCTCGTATTCTGCCGCGACACCGACGAAATGGCGGCCGTCGTCACCAACACCACAGGCAATTTGACCGGCTCCCTTTACCTCAGCAACGCCGGCGCCGATGACGCCGCCTACGCCGTGCTGGAGCCGCTTCTGCGGACGCGCGTCGGGCGCCTGCTGAACAACAAAATGCCCACCGGCGTCGCCGTCAGTCCGGCCATGAACCACGGCGGCCCTTACCCTTCGACCGGCCACGCCGGCTACACGGCCGTCGGCTTGCCGGCCAGCGTGCGCCGTTTCACCGCGCTTTATTGTTACGACAACGTTCCCGCGCAACGCCTGCCGCGCTGCCTTCAAACAACTTCATGAGACACCAAGCGCTGGACCCCCGCATCTTCGTCGCCAACCGCGAGAACCTCAAGCGATTGCTCCTGCCCAATTCGGTCGCGGTCGTCAATTCCAACGACATCCTGCCGACCAATGCCGACGGAACCTTGCTGTTGCGGCCCAACTCGGATTTATTCTATTTGACTGGCATTGAACAGGAGGAGTCCATCCTTCTCCTCTATCCGGATTCGCACGACGAAAAATTTCGCGAAATCCTGTTTTTGCGCGAACCCAGCGAGCACGCCCAGATATGGGAGGGCCACAAGCTGACCAAAGCCGAGGCCAAACAGATTTCAGGCGTCGAGCGCGTCTCCTGGCTCTCCGAATTTCCCGCGGTTTTCCGCCGCGTCATGTGTGAGTGCGAGCACGCCTATCTCAACACCAACGAGCACAAGCGCGCCGACATCATCGTCGAGACACGCGAAGCCCGTTTCGTGCGCGACACCCAACGCCTCTATCCGCTTCACGACTACCAGCGCCTGGCGCGCCTCATGCACGAACTCCGCGCCGTCAAGTCCGACGCGGAAATCGATTTGATCCGCCGCGCCTGTTCCATCACCGAAGCCGGCTTTCGGCGCGTCTGTCATTTTGTTCATCCCGGCGTCAACGAGATGGAAATCGAGGCCGAATTTGCCCACGAATTTATTCGCCACGGCGGCGCCTTCGCCTACAACCCGATCATCGCCTCCGGCTCCGGCGCCTGCGCGCTCCATTACGTCCGCAATGACCAGACCTGCCGCGACGGCGATCTCCTGCTCCTCGACGTGGCCGCCAGCTACGCCAATTACAACGCCGACCTGACTCGCACCATTCCCGTCAACGGTCGCTTCAACCGCCGGCAAAAACAAATCTACAACGCCGTCCTCCGCGTGATGCGCGCCATGATCGCCGCCGCCGCCCCAGGCAAACTGCCCAAAGACTGGCAAAAGGAGGCGGAGACGTGCATGGAGAACGAACTGCTGGAGCTCGGCCTGCTCACCAAGGCCCAAATTAAAAAACAGGATCCGGACAATCCAGCCGTCAAAAAATATTTCATGCACGGCATTGGCCATCCGCTTGGGCTGGATGTCCATGACGTCACCCATACCGTGCGCCCCATGCAGGTGGGTTGGGTCTTGACCGTCGAGCCGGGCATTTACCTGCCGAAGGAAGGCTTCGCTGTCCGCCTGGAAAACAACATCGTCTTGCGCGAAGGCGGCAACCTTGACCTCATGGAATCTGTGCCGGTCGAGGCGGAGGCCATCGAGGAGTTGATGGCCGCGCGCAAACGAAAATGAGGATTGCTTTGGCGGCGCAAGCCGCTACCAATAACCCACCAACGTGAAACTGACCGATCTCCGAGGCATCCTCCAATATATCCCGCGCTTTCGCGAGAAGATTTTCGTCATCGCGATGGACGGGGCCATTGTCACGAGCGAGAATTTCGCGAACATTCTGCTTGACATCGCCCTGCTCCGTTCCCTCAGCATTCGCGTCGTTCTCGTCCATGGCGCCGCCGCGCAAATCAAGACTCTCGGCGCCGAACAGAAAATCCAACCCTCCAACCTCGACGGCACCGGCGTCACCGATGAAGCCACGTTGAAGCTCGCCCTGACCGCAGCGAACCGTTTGACCCACGAAATCCTCGAAGGTTTGAGCGCCAACGACCTGCGCGCCGCCTATTGCAACGCCCTCATCGCCCATCCCATGGGCATCATTCACGGCGAGGACCGCCTCTTCACCGGTCGTGTCGAACGCGTGGACACCGAAATGCTCCAAGCTCTCCTCAGCCAGGGCATCATCCCCGTCCTGCCCCCGCTCGGATTCGATGGCGACGGC
>Ga0070741_10019743_pt1 | contig 10728 bp, 10 predicted proteins | sample Coa_R1_4_FD_66440 | JGI IMG/M metagenome (GOLD analysis project Ga0070741, IMG submission 66440) | Surface soil microbial communities from Centralia Pennsylvania, which are recovering from an underground coalmine fire - Coalmine... | ecosystem: Environmental > Terrestrial > Soil > Unclassified ... | reverse complement strand
TGTGCGTGGGCGAGACGGCGGAGGTGTATGACGCGGGCAAGTCCGCCGATTACGTCGCCGCGCAGGTCCGGGCCGGGCTGGCCAACTGCTCCGCCGACGACTCGGCTCGCCTGGTCATCGCGTACGAGCCGATCTGGGCGATCGGCACGGGGAAGAACGCGGATCCCGAACACGCATATAAGACGATGCGCCTGATCCGCCGCGTCGTCGGGGAGATGATCGGCGCCGGGGCCGCGCGGAAGGTGCGCGTCCTTTACGGCGGGAGCGTGAACTCGAAGAACGTGCAGACGTACGTCGAGCTGCCGCTGTGCGACGGATGCCTGGTGGGCGGGGCGAGCCTCGATGCCGACGAGTTCACCCACATCGTCAAGGTGACCGCAGAGGTCTATGGGCATCGCTAGCCGCCGGACCCCCGGCACTCTGGTCCTCCTCCGCCACGGTCAGAGCACGTGGAACCTCGAGAACCTCTTCACCGGGTGGCACGACGTTCCGCTGACCCAGCAGGGCGCCGGCGAGGCGGCGGAGGCGGGACGTCTCATGAAAGAGGCGGGGCTCCGGCCCGAAGTCGTACACGAGTCGCTTTTGCTGAGGGCCATCGCGACGACTCAGCTCGCGCTCGCCCAGATGGGCCTTTCCTGGATCCCCGTCAAACGAAGCTGGCGGCTCAACGAGCGCCACTACGGCGCGCTGCAGGGCCTGAACAAGAAGCAGACGTCCGAGCAGTACGGGGAAGAGAAGGTGAAGCTCTGGAGGCGCAGCTACGACGTGCGCCCGCCAGACCTGGACAGGACCGACGAGCGCCATCCCTCACACGATCCGCGCTACTCGGACCTGGCGCCCGAGATCCTGCCGAGCGCGGAATGCCTCAAGGACGTCCTGGAGAGGATGCTGCCCTACTGGTACGACGCCATCGTGCCGGACCTGCTGTCGCATTCGTGCGTGCTCGTTTCCGCGCACGGCAACAGCCTGCGCGCGCTGGTGAAGCACCTCGACGGTCTCACCGAGCAGGAGGTGGTCGACCTGAACATCCCGACGGGCGTGCCGCGCGTCTACGAGCTCGATCAGGAGCTGCGTCCGACGGCATGGCGCTACCTCGGCGACAAGGACGAAGTCGAGCGCCGGGCGGCGGCGGTCCGGGCCCAGGCGGAGGCGAAATCGCCCAGCACTTAGACTGGTTCCAGTAAAACGAGATCGAATTTCTGAAGTAAGGGGGTCAACCACATGCCCTTTGAGCTACCGGCACTGCCCTACGCGTTCGACGCGCTCGAACCGCACATCGACGCGAAGACGATGGAGATCCACCACGACAAGCACCACGCGACTTACGTCAACAACCTGAACGCGGCGCTGGAGAAGCACCCCGAGTGGGCCAAGAAGACCGTCGAGGACCTGCTCTGGGGGATCGAACAGGTGCCGGAGGATGTGCGCACCGCGGTCCGGAACAACGGCGGCGGCCACGCCAACCACTCGATCTTCTGGACGATCATGGGTCCCAACGCAGGCGGCAACCCGACCGGACGAGTCGCCGACGCGCTGAAGAGCACGTTCGGCGGGTTCGACCCGTTCAAAGAGCAGCTTCAGAAGGCCGGCCTTGGGCAGTTCGGGAGCGGCTGGGCGTGGCTGGTCGCGGACCGCAACGGCAAGCTCTCCATCAAGGCGTATCCGAACCAGGACAGCCCGTACATGGACGGCCTGACGCCGATCATGGGCGTCGACGTCTGGGAGCACGCTTACTACCTGAAGTACCAGAACCGCCGAGCCGACTACATCGCGGCCTGGTTCAACACCCTGAACTGGGATGCCGTCAACGCCCGCTTCGGTTCGGTCTGGGCCTAGGCGCCCGCTAAACTTTCGAATCCGATGGACAAGATCAAGAGCGCGCTGATCCTGGCCGAGGCGGTCATCGCCGTGCTCCTCATGGCCGGGGTCCTCGTCCAGACGCCCAAATCGTCCGGACTGGGCGGCACGATCGGCGGCGGTGACTCCGGGCTGGGCGGCGGCTACCGCACGCGCCGCGGCCTGGAGCGCCAGATCTACTGGACGACGTGGGTGGTGGTGATCGCGTTCCTCATTTGCTCCGTCGCCACCCTTTACGTGCAGACACATTTCAGGTAAGCGACTCGTGGCCGCGGCATTTGCCGCGGCGCTGGCCCTGGTGGCGTGCCAGCCCGTCGCGACGGTGCCGAAGCCGGCGCGCGGCGGCACCGCCGTCGAGGCCCTCGTCGGGGAGGCCAGCGTGCTGAATCCGCTGTTCGAGGCGAACGACAGCGCGCGCGACGTCGACAGCCTGATCTATCAGGGTCTCACCACGGTGGACGCGCAGCAGAACGTGGTCGGATTGCTGGCGCGCGACTGGGCGATCTCGCCCGACCATCTCTCGTACACCTTTGACCTGCGCGACGGCGTCAGGTGGGCGGATGGGCAGCCGTTCGGCGTGCCGGACGTGCTGTTCACGTTCCACGTCCTCCAGGACCTCGAATACCAGGAGCCTGGAGCAGCGTTCTGGCGGCAGGTCGGCGTGGCCGCCGGCGGTCCCAACCAGGTCGTATTCACGCTGCGGGCGCCGAGCGCTGCCTTCCCCCTGGCGTTGCGCGTGGGCATCATCGCGAAGCACCTCTTCGACGGCATGGCCCCGCCGCAGATCGCGTCCAGCGACTTCAGCGCCATCCATGCGCTAGGCACCGGTCCGTTCAAGGTCGGCGCGATCAACCAGCTCGCGATCACGCTGGTCCGCAACCCTTACGCCAACCCGCAGCCGTACCTCGATCACCTCGTGATGCGCACCTATCCGGCGTCCGATCCTCAGATGGCGATCCGCGCCGTGATCTCCGGCGCGGCCGACCTGGTCGGCGGGCTCGAGCCCCAGGAGGTGGACGCGCTGCAGGGCCGGACCGATCTTTCCGTGGTGGACGTGCGCACCTTCACCAACGCGTTCGTCGCCTTCAACCCGGACGGTCCAGGCCGCCAGTTCTTCAGCGATCCGAAGGTGCGGGCGGCGCTGGCGGAGGCCGTGGACAGGCAGCGCCTCTTGAGCGACGTCCTGGCCGGGCGGGCCGACGCCGACGCGACCCCGCTCCCGGTCGGCAGCTGGGCCTATTCGGCCGCCGCCGCGGCGCTGCACCCATACGACCCGGTGGCGGCCGCGACCGCGCTCGATGCGGCCGGGTGGACGTCGCTGCCGGGGCAGCCCCTCAGGGCAAAGGGAGGCGTGCAGTTCAAAGTCCAGCTCATGGTCGCGGACTCCTACCCCAATCACCAGGTCGCGGACGCCGTGTCGGCGCAGCTGGCCCAGATCGGAGTCGAGGTGGACGTGAAAGCCGTGCCGGCCTCCGATCTCGTCCAGTCCTACCTGGTCGGCCGCCATTACCAGATGGCGCTGATCGACTTCGAGGTCGGTTCGGACCCGGACCTCTATTCGCTGTGGCACTCGGACCCAAGCGCCGCCGCTCTGAACTTCGCCTACGCCCGAGGCTGGGGGCTGATCGACAAGGATCTCGAGGACGGACGCGCCTCGGTCGACCCCCAGGCCCGGCTCGCCGCGTACATCGAGTTCCAGAACCTCATCGCCGACGCCGCGCCGGCGATATTCCTTTACTCAGGACGCTACGACTACGCCGTCTCGCAGCGCGTCCACGGCGTGCGTATGAACAAGGTGATCGAGCCGTCCGACCGCTTCCAGTACGTCACGGAGTGGTACGTCAGCACGACGGGGTAGAGAGAGCGCCGACTCGCATCGGCGAGGGATGCGCGTCAAGGCGTCCTGGAGACGATCTCCACCAGGTTGCCATCAGGGTCTCGAAGCAACGCATTCCGGTTGTTGTTCCCGGTGTCGTGGACCACGCCGGCGAACCTCAGGGGGCAGACGTAGCCCCGAGCGTCAGCACGGGCTCGCCGGCGGGCCTGAGACGAGGGGCGCCTCGGCGCCCATCAGCGAGCCGACGCAGTACCGCCATGGTCCGTAGTCGGTGCTCACCCGGTATACGGCCTGGCCGTTCGCGAGCGTGAGGTACGTGTCGATCTGCTGAGCCTGCCCCGAATACTCCCCCAGTGCCGCGTAGCAGGGGTTGAGGTGGCTTGGACCGGTGGCGCCGAGCTGCATGTCGTAGGTCACCCTTCCGTGGCAGTGCACCGCGGTCAGCGAGACCCCGGGGAGGTCGACCCAGGTCATGTCCCAGAAGGTGTCGCGGGCGGCTCCGTCCGGTATCCAGCCGCCGAACGTGATGTCGGATCGAGCCGTGCCGCCGGCTGCGTCGCTCGCCCCCAGCAGCAGGCCGGCCGCCACGAATGCGACAACCGCGAGCGCCAGGGCAAGGCCCGTGCGACGCCACATGCCACGCAGTCTAGGCCTGGCAGCGGCGAGAATCTAGGGCGTGGACCTTGGACTGAACAACCGCAAGGCCCTGGTCACCGCCGCGAGCAGGGGGCTCGGCAAGGCGTGCGCCGCCGCGCTGGCCGCCGAAGGCGCGAGCGTGTTCATCGCCTCGCGGGACGCCGCGGCGATCGAGTCCGCCGGCAAGGAGATAAAGGCCACCGGGTGGAAGGCCGCCGACGTCTCCATGGCAGGTGCACCTGCAGCGCTCGTCGAAGCGGCCATCGCGAAGCAGGGCGGCCTCGACATCCTCGTCGTCAACGCCGGCGGGCCGCCGAGGGGGACGTTCGAGAGCACGCCGCTCGAGAGCTGGCCTGCCGCTTTCGACCTGACCTTGATGAGCGCGGTCAACCTCGTGCACGCGGCGCTCCCGAGACTGAAGGAATCGGACCAGGCGCGCATCGTCTTCATCACTTCCATCTCGGTCCGCCAGCCCATCCCGAGCCTGGTCCTCTCGAACTCGCTGCGGGCCGCCGTGACCGGCCTCGCCAAGACACTTGCGCTCGAGCTGGCGCCGCATCGGATCACGGTCAACTGCCTCGCGCCGGATGCGATCCTCACCGACCGGATAAGGGAGCTGAGTGGTGGCGACCCCGCGACGATCGAGGCGCGGGCGCAGCACCATCCCATGAAACGGTTTGGCGACCCCGCCGAGTTCGGCGCGGTGTGCGCCTTTCTATGTTCCTCGCACGCCGGCTTCATCTCGGGCCAGACCGTGGGTGTCGACGGCGGCGCGCTGGTTGGAGTCCATTAGGATCACCTCGTGAGCGCAATACGTTTCGCGGACCGCATGTCGAGGCTTGGCACCGAAGGCGCGTTCGTGGTGCTCGCCAAGGCGAGGCAGCTGGAGCGCGAAGGCAAGAAGATCGTCCACCTCGAGATCGGCGAGCCGGACTTCGCGACCCCCGACAACATCGTCGAGGCGGGCATCTCGGCGCTGCAGAACGGCTACACGCATTACACGCCCGCGAGCGGCATCCTCGAATCGCGCGAGGCGGTGGCGGGATTCGTGACCCGGATGCTGAAGACGGAGGTCGACCCTTCCGAGGTCGTGCTGGTGCCCGGCTCGAAGAACGTGCTGCTGTTCACCCTGCTCGCGTGCATCGAGCCCGGCGACGAGGTCATCCTTCCCGACCCCGGCTACCCCGCCTACGCGTCGCAGGTCAGCTTCATCGGCGCGGTGCCGAAGACGGTGACCCTGCGCGAGGACACCGGTTTCCGGATGGACCTCGATGAGCTCGCCTCGCTGATCACCCCGAAGACGCGGATGCTCATCATCAACACGCCGCAGAACCCGACAGGCGGCATCCTGACCGAGGAGGACGTCGATTTCGTCTGCGAGCTCGTGCAGAAGAACGACCTGCTTCTCGTATCGGACGAGATCTACAGCCAGCTCGTCTACGGATTCCACCACGTCTCGCCGCTGTCACGGCCGGGGATGCGGGAGCGCACGGTGCTGATGGACGGCCTGTCCAAGTCGTACGCGATGACCGGCTGGCGGCTCGGCTACGCCGTCGCGCCGAAGGCGCTCGCGGCAAAGCTCGACCAGCTGATGATCAACTCGTCCTCGTGCGCGGCGGCCTTCACGCAGATCGCGGCCATCGAGGCGATGAGCTCACCCGAATCGGAGCACGCGGTGAAACGCATGGTCAAGGTGTTCGAGCACCGGCGCAACCTGGTCGTGGAGAGCCTCAACGCGATGCCCGGAGTGCGGTGCGCGACGCCTCAGGGGGCGTTTTACGTCTTCCCCAACATCGAAGGCACCGGCTTCGACGAGCGTGAGCTCGCGGACCGCCTGCTCAGCGAGGCGGGAGTCGCGGTGCTCCCCGGGACTGCCTTCGGGCACGCCGGCAAGGGCTTCATCCGCATTGCCTACACCCAATCGGAAGACGAGCTCCAGCTCGGGCTGGATCGGATCAAGGAGTTCGTGAGCTCGAGCCAACGCTAGCCGCCGGGCATATATTGTTCGGTGATGGATGGCGGGCTTGTCCGTCTGACCGAGCCGCTGGTCAGGAAGGACGGGCGGCTGCGTCCGGCCTCGTGGGACGAAGCAATGGAAGTGGCGGCAGCCGGATTCGAAGCGGCGCGCCGCGTCGGTCCGCAGGCCTTCGGCATGTTCAGCTGCTCCAAGCAGACGAACGAGATGAACTTCATCGCGCAGAAGTTCACGCGTGCGGTCATGCACAGCAACAACGTCGACAGCTGCAACCGGACTTGACACGCCCCTAGCGTCGCCGGTCTGGCGACAGTGTTCGGAGCCGGAGGAGGTACGTCGTCCTACCGCGAAGTCGAGGAGACTGACGTGATCATCCTGTGGGGCTCCAACGCGCGCGAGACTCATCCGATCTTCTTTCACCACCTCCTGCGCGGAGTGCGCCACGGCGCTCGGCTCTTCGCGATCGATCCTCGCCGCACGAGCTCCGCGCAGTGGGCGGACATATGGCTGGGACTCGACGTCGGCAGCGACATCGCGCTCGCCAACGCGATGGCGCGCGAGATCATCCACGAAGGGCTGGCCGACATGGAGTTCGTCTCGCGTGCCACGAGCGGCTACGAGGAATTCGCCCGCTGCGTGGAGGCGTACACGCTGGAGCGCGCCGAGCATGAGACCGGCGTGCCGGCGGCGGCGATCCGCGAGGTGGCACTGGAGTACGCGCGGGCGAAGACCGGAATGATCTGCTGGACGCTCGGCATCACGGAGCACCACAACGCGACCGACAACGTGCTCAGCCTCATCAACCTCGGCCTTCTCACGGGCAAGGTGGGTCGCTACGGATGCGGCCTGAACCCGCTGCGCGGGCAGAACAACGTGCAGGGTGGAGGCGACATGGGCGCGATCCCCGCGCGGCTGCCCGGGTTCCAGGACATCGAGGACCCGGAGCTTCACGCGAAGTTCGAGCGGGCGTGGGGTGGGGCGCAGTTCCCGCTCAAGAAGGGCTGGCACCTGAGCGAGATGTTCGAGGCGATGGAGCGGGGCGACCTGCGGGCGGCGTACGTCGTGGGCGAGAACCCGGCCCGAAGCGAGGCAGACCAGACTCGCACCGTGCGCCTCTTGAGTGGCCTCGACCACCTGGTCGTGCAGGACATCTTCATGACTCAGACCGCCGAGCTGGCCCACGTGGTTCTCCCGGCAGCCGCCGGCTGGGCCGAGTCGGAAGGCACCGTCACGAACAGCGAGCGACGCGTCCAGCGCGTGCGGCGCGCGCTGGAGCCGCCGCCGGGCGCGCGCGACGACGTGGACATCATCTGTGAGATGGCGCGGCGTCTCGGCTGCGATTGGGGCCACCCGACGGCGGAGGAGGTGTGGGACGAGTGCCGGCGCCTCTCGCCGATGCACGCGGGCATGGCGTATCACCGCCTCGACGAGCTCGAAGGCATCCAGTGGCCCTGCCCCGACGAGTCTCACCCCGGCACGCAGTTCCTGCACGCGAGGCTGTGGAAGGATCCCGTCGAGGGGCCGCGCGCGCCGTTCAGCGCCGTCGAGCACGACCCGCCCGTCGACCGGCTGAGCGCGGAGTTTCCGGTCCGGCTGACCACGGGTCGCCGCCTCGACTCGTTCAACACCGGCGTCCAGTCCGGCGGCTACGCGTCGCCGCTGCGCCGCCGGGAGGAGCTGCTCATCTCGCCGGAGGATGGCAGGCGGTTCGGGGTGGGGGATGGAGCGCGCGCCCTGGTGAGCTCGCGACGGGGATCGGTCGAGGTGCCCGTCCGATTCGAGGCTTCGCTGCGGCCCGGCCTCGCCTTCATGACGCTGCACTTCCCGGACCAGGTGGCGACGAACGTCCTGACGATCGATGCGACCGACCCGAAGTCCGGCACGGCCGAGTTCAAGGCGAGCGCGATCCGGATCGAGCCGATCGAAGTGGCCGCGCGGCGCTAGATGGACATCAGGACGACGGGGGGACCGGCCACCGCAGCAGAGGCGGCGGCGGTCGACAGCGTGCTCGGCGAGCCGCGGTCGCTGTGGGAGGGGGGCGAGCGCCGGCCGTCGGATGACCACGTCGCGTACCGCGGCCGGGAGGCGCGTTCGCGGCGGCACATGCTGCTGCCCGTGCTTCACGCGGTGCAGGACCAGGTCGGCTGGGTGAGCCGGGGCGCGCTCGAGTACGCGTGCCGGCGCCTCGACGTGCCGCCGGCGGAGGCATACGGTGTGGCGAGCTTCTACTCGCGCTTCGCGCTGCGAGACCGCGGTGACCTCGCCGTCCACGTGTGCGACGACATCGCCTGCAGGTGTGCCGGCGCCGCCGAGCTTTGCCGCGCGCTCGAGGATTCGCTTGGCCCCGAAGGCACGACGTGGCATCGCAGCCCCTGCCTCGGATTGTGCGACCGCGCCCCGGCGGCGCTGTTCGAACGTTTCGGAACGTCTCACGAGGAACGCCAGGTGGCTCCGGTGACCGCCCGGCACGTGGAGGCAGCCCTGCGGGGCGGCGCCTGGCCCGAGGCCACCGCCGAGCCCGGTGCTCGCGTGGCCGGAAAGCTGTTGCGCCGGGTTGGCGTCGTGGACCCGGACAGCATCGACAGCTACGTCGAGCATGGCGGCTTCAAAGCCCTGCGGCGTGCGATCGAGATGGGGCCCGAGTCCGTGATCCGCGAAGTGACCGACGCTCGGCTGATGGGCCGCGGTGGCGCGGCGTTCCCGACGGGACGCAAATGGGACTCCGTCGCGAAGATGGGGGTGCGTCCTCATTACCTCGTCTGCAACGCCGACGAGTCCGAGCCGGGCACTTTCAAAGACCGCGTTCTCATGGAAGGCGACCCCTTTGCAGTCGTCGAGGCGATGACGATCGCCGGGCTGGCCGGAGGCTGCGAGAAGGGTTTTCTCTACGTCCGCGCCGAGTACCCGCGTGCGCGCCATCGAATCGAGGGCGCGGTGGCGCAGGCGCGCGCCCGGGGCTTGCTTGGTGCCGACGTCGCCGGCAGCGGGATCGCGTTCGACATCGAGGTTCGTCGCGGGGCCGGCGCGTACATCTGTGGCGAGGAGACTGCGCTTTTCAACTCGATCGAGGGCAAGCGCGGCGAACCGCGCAACAAGCCGCCGTTCCCGGTCCAGTCCGGCCTGTTCGGCAAGCCGACGCTGGTCAACAACGTGGAGACGCTGCTCAACGTCCTGGACATCGTGCTCGAGGGCGGCGCGGCGTTCGCGGCCACGGGCACCGCCGAGTCGACCGGGACGCGCCTGTTTTGCGTCTCGGGCACCGTGCGGGCGCCGGGCCTGTACGAGATCCCGATGGGCACGACGCTGCGCGCTCTCCTCGACACGGCGGGGGGGCTGCCCGCCGGGCGCAAACTGCAGGCCGTGCTGCTGGGTGGCGCCGCAGGCTCATTCGTCACCGAGAGCCAGCTCGATCTCCCGCTGAGCTTCGAGGGAACGCGAGCCGCGGGTGCGACGCTCGGCTCCGGTGCGGTGATCGTATACGACGACACGGTCGAGCTGAAACCGATCCTTTTGCGCATCGCCCGGTTCTTCCGCGACGAGTCATGCGGCCAGTGCGTACCGTGCCGGGTCGGCACGATGCGCCAGGAGGAGGTGCTCACTCGCATGCTCGAAGGCCGCCACGGCGACACCGACTCGGACGTGATGCTCCTGGGAGACATCGCCCGGGCGATGCGTGACGCATCGATCTGCGGGCTCGGCCAGACCGCGGCCAATGCCATCGCGTCCGCCGTCTCGCAGCTCAAGGTCGTGCAGCATGGCTGAAGCCGTTTTCGTCGGCATGCCGAAGCGGATGGTCGCGCTGAGCGTCGACGGCCGCGAGGCCGAGGTCGTGGAAGGCTCCACGATCCTCGACGCGTGCCGCCTGCTCGGCATCGATACTCCGACGCTTTGCCAGCTCGACAACCTCACCCCTGTCAACGTCTGCCGCGCCTGCGTCGTCGAGGTGGAGGGCTCGCGTGTCCTCGTGCCTTCGTGCTCGCGCAAGGTCGAGGCGGGAATGAAGGTGAGCACCGACTCCGAGCGGGTCCGCCACAGCCGGCGGATGGTTCTCGAGCTGCTCGCGTCATCGGTTGACATATCGCTCTGCTCGACCCAGGTGCACGGCTGGATGTCGCGGTACGGCGCCCGGCCAGAGCGCTACGGAACGGGCGCGGCGACCGTCGCGCAGCCCGTGAAGGTGGACAACGACATGTACGTGCGCGACTACTCGCGCTGCATCCTCTGCTACAAGTGCGTCGAAGCGTGCGGCGTCGACGCCCAGAACACGTTCGCGATCGGCGTCGCGGGTCGCGGCTTCGATGCGCACATCTCCACAGAGTTCGACACACCGCTGCCCGAGTCGGCCTGCGTCTACTGCGGCAACTGCATCGGCGTGTGCCCCACGGGCGCGCTGATGTTCAAGAGCGAGCACGACATGCGCGCG
>Ga0070741_10019742_pt1 | contig 10728 bp, 4 predicted proteins | sample Coa_R1_4_FD_66440 | JGI IMG/M metagenome (GOLD analysis project Ga0070741, IMG submission 66440) | Surface soil microbial communities from Centralia Pennsylvania, which are recovering from an underground coalmine fire - Coalmine... | ecosystem: Environmental > Terrestrial > Soil > Unclassified ... | reverse complement strand
TCTGATCTTCGATCATCTGCTGTATCGCCATTGGAACGCGTTCAAGGAGGGCAAGCGCACCCACATCTTTGTGGTTCCCGTGGACGCCTGTGCGGGGCCAACGGATGGCGGCTGCCCCTACTCAGACCTGACCCCCGGCGACCACGATGCACCCGTGTTCTCTTTGGGCGGGCAGGATAATTACGCGTTCTCTCCCGACGGCAAAGAGATTTGTTATGCGTCGAATCACGACAAGATCGAGGCTGCTTCTACCAACAGCGACTTGTGGATCGTCCCGGTTAATGTAGGGGCGGACGCCTCGTCCGCCCAGGCATTGGCACAGGCGAAGAACATCACCGCAGACAATCCCGCCAGCGATTCGACGCCCCTCTATTCGCCCGATGGCCGCTACATTGCCTACCGCGCCCAGCAGCGTCCGGGATACGAGAGCGACCGCTTCCGCCTCATGCTCTACGACCGCAAGACCGGCGAGAAGAGGAATCTGACGGAAGACTTTGATCATTGGGTGGGAACTTTTGCCTGGGCGCCGGATTCCAAGACGATCTATTTCAGCGCAGAGCACCTGCGCCATTCGCTGATTTATGCCGTCAGCACGCTGGGACCTCCCTCAAGACGAGCCCTGGTGGGAGGGTTTGACGACGACATCGCGGTCGCGCCAGACGGCAAGAAGCTGCTGTTCACTCGCATGTCGCTCAAGGCTCCGACCGAAATCTATGCCGCCGACGCCACAGTCGCGGGCTGTCCAGCCCGAACCGGCGGTGTCGACGAAGGAAAGACAGACTGCACTTTGAGCAAGGATTGGGCACTGACGCATGTGAACGATGCCTTGCTCGCGCAAGTGAGCATGTCGGATGGCGAGCCCTTTTCATTCACTGGCGCGCACGGCGACTGGGTCGAGGGGACACTGGTCAAGCCGCCGAACTTTGACGCGGCCAGGAAGTATCCCGTGAAGTTCCTTATCCACGGCGGGCCCCAAGGGGCCTGGGGAGACGACTGGAGCTACCGCTGGAATCCCGAACTGTTCGCGGCCGATGGTTATGTGGTCATCATGATCAACTTCCACGGTTCCACCGGATACGGCCAGAAATTCATCGACGCGATCAATGGCGACTGGGGCGGTGCTCCCTACGAAGACCTGATGACGGGACTGGACTACGCCGAGAAAACCTACCCGTTCATCGACAAGAGCCGTGAATGCGCCCTGGGCGCCAGTTATGGGGGATACATGGTCAACTGGATCCTCGGCCATACTGACCGCTTCAAGTGCCTGGTATCGCATGACGGCATGTTCAACGCCGAGTCGGCCTGGGGATCGACCGAAGAACTCTGGTTCAACAACTGGGAGTTCAAAGGCACTCCCTACGACAATCGTGAACTGTACCAGAAGTGGTCGCCGCACCAATACGCGAAGAACTTCAGAACGCCCACGCTGGTCGTCCACGGGCAGAAGGATTACCGACTGGACGTAAGCGAGGGCTTTCAGCTTTTCACAACCCTGCAGATGGACGGCGTGCCTTCCCGGATGTTGTACTTCCCCGATGAAGGCCACTGGGTGCTGAAGCCGCAGAATTCTCGTCTTTGGTACAAAACGGTGAACGACTGGGTCGACCAGTGGGCAGGAAAGTAGGAGCACGGGGGGCTTGCGCCTGGCATGCTCCTGTGACTTCCTTAGCGCCCCCCGGTTCCTCTCCACAGCGGCCGCCTTACGGGTTTGAACACGGGAACTGCGGCTGTGGGTTGAGCGGAGGTAGCGCCCCGGGGACTGGGCAAGACTCGCAGCGGGACATCGAGCCATGCGTTGGCTCCTGCGGTTACCAGGACATCAACCTCGAGCGGGGGGCTAAAGCCGGCGCTCGACGGCAGCATATTAGCCAGTCCGTTGGTGTCTGTGACCGTGCTGCCCTGACTCACTTTCAGGATTACGGGCATCGCCGGATTGCCGGCATTCGTTTCTCCGTCGCCGGTGTTCGGAGATGTTCCTCCGCGGCGTAAGACCGTCGTCTGGATAAGAACAGGAGCGGAGATCACTGGGTTGGCGGGCGTTGCGAAATCGGTCACCCTCACGCTGACGGTTTGGAACGCCGCGCCTGTGGATACCTGGTTTAGCCCGGCGACGGGCTCCAGTCTCTGTTGCGAGAGCGGCACCGCGTTGGCGCGAAAGATTGCGCAGGGCGCATTGTTGGGCGCAACGCAGGCGCTTACCCTTATCTCCGCCGTGATTTGAGCAACAGATAGATTAACGGTTGCATACCCGCTGGAGTTGGTGCGCGCGCTCCCCGCGCTCAAATTTCCAGAGCCGCTCATGATGTCGAAATTGATTTGGACGCCATTGCGCGGAACGCCATTGCTGACCGCGCGGGCGGTGAGGGGAAGACTCGGGCTCGTGCCTTGCGAGATCCAGAGATACGGCGTCAGTGCCGCCACGTCGGAAGAGGACTGAATGGCATTTACGGTGGCGGTGACAGATTTCGCCGGCGAGTAAACCCCCGGAGCCAGGGTGGCGGTAACGGTGGCAGCGCCGGCGGCCGGGGGGGTGAGCCAGGTTGTCGCGCTCCCACTTTGATCCGTGGTTGCGGAACAGGATCCTGCACCGCCGCAAGCCGAAAGCTGCAAGCCATTCGTGGTCGTCCATCCCACGCTTGCGCCGGCAACCGGAGTGAGTCCGTCGGCGGCAACCACGCGCACCGTGACCGGTTTGGCAGCTTGGGTCCCCGCCGGGGTCTGGGGGTTTCCCGCATAGATCAGGACGATATCGTCGCTGGCGGCGGCCCCGTAAGTCAGGGCCTCAGTCATGGTGGTGGAGGCGCCGCTGGCGGCATCGGTCAGGGTGATGGTCTGCGCGCCGTCGGAGCGAGCGGGAGCTGAGAGCATGATCTCCGTCGCATTCACGCTCAACTGGCTTACCGCTGTGGCGCCAATCTTTGCTGCGAGCCCTCGCGAGAAGCCTATGCCCTTCACGGTTATGGCGCCGCCGCCAATGCTGACCCGGGGCGGCGTTACGCTGTCTCCATAGAGAACTCGTCCGTGGTAGCGGAAGTCAGGGCGCCCATCGCCCCGTAGATCAGAGATCCCGATCAGGAAATTCCCGGATTGAAGAACCTCAGCATCCAGCCTAGTGGTGGCGGGAAAGACCGAGTTGAAGGGCGATGGAGTGAAGGCTGGTGAGCGGGTGCCTTCCGGATCGGTAGCGGCCCACATGCCGATTACAGGCTGCGCCTTCAGCAACGTGGTCCGGCTTGACTCGTCGAGCGCCGTTGCAACGATCGACAGCGTGCGATTCGCCTGTACGGGAAGCAGAAAGTAGTCCACGGCTCCGTGCCGAAGAGACGAGATCCAGTCACCCGCCGGAGGAAATCCCGCAGGAGAGGTCCAGGAGGAGGATCCTTCCCGCAAAGGTTGCGACGAACTGCTCATGAGAATGTCCTGCTGCACCTCGCCGCCGGCTGAGACTGTGACCGTGATGGGCTGAAACGAGCCCGAGGGTGAAACAGGACCTGGAGAGTACGGGCCCACGCCGGATGACCACACAGAATCGAGCGCCTCGACAGCCAGTTGGTATTGCGCGCTGATTCCGTTCGGGACCTCGAGGCCGGACACATCGAAGAATGATTCGAGTGACTGGTCATCGGATCCCCACTGGGCCAGAGGATCTCCCAGCCCGTTGTCCGTCCCCGTAATGGGATTCCCCTGGTTTCCGGAGAACAGAAACCCCGACACCGAGCTTGCGGCGTAACGGCGCGAGGGCTGTCCGGTGGAGGGATCAATCCAGCGGGCAACTACGTTGACCCCCTGCATCGGCTGGGTACGGGCACCGTGACTGTCCGTGAACCACACCGAGCCATGGATGCGCCCGGTAGTCGCAGAGAAGAGCTGTTTGCCGGGGAATGCTGCCTGGTTCAGCGACGTGACCGGATAAAGCCGCGAAATAGCCACGGCATCATCCATCGAGAGTTGGTAAGGATTGGGATAACACAACGTGATAGGAACGCAGTTCCAGAGGTCAAAGAAATGCATCACGGGGAATCCGGCATAATCATCGGCAGTAGCTGGCGGCGACCCGGTCTGCACATTGAGATTCAGTTGGGACCAGCCGACGCCGAGCACGCTTCCCACCGTGCGCACCAGCCGATATTGAATGTCGGTAAGTTGGGAAGGCTGTAGCGCGCACTGGCCGTTGATCACGATGAGGGCGTGCTGATAGCTGGCGAGCGACCCGAAGTTGTCGTGTCCTCCGAAGACCGCATTGTAGAAGCATTGGCTGACATCGCCGGCGCCCGTGCCGAGAAGAGCATTGGTTACCGCTCCGTCGTAATCGTAGACCACTCCAACGGGCGTGCCGGTCGCGCTCGGTTGAATGTCGAAGGGGATGGAGATTGTGCCATCGGAATTGCGGGTCACATTGGCCGCGCTGATATTTTCCGCGAGACTGCCGCCGTTCGCAGTGGTGAGAGCGGCGGTTCGGACGCCAGTCCACTGGCTGAAAGCGCCAGCCACCAGATTATTGGCGGCGGAATTTGTCAGGATCGGGCTCAGATTGCCCTGGTCGGTGTAATAGGTGACCGCGCCCTGGCTCCAGGTGAGCGGCTGGCCAGTTACGCTGGCGTCGAAATTGGCCGTACCGGCGACATCCTTGGGGCCGCCGGCGCTGGAGGTGACGGCGACGAGAATCATAATTCCCGCCGCGAAGGCCAGCCTGAAGAGGAACGGGCTGATAGTCGATGCCACGCCGGTTTTCATGGTCACCTCCTGCTCATTCCTCCTCACTGGCCTGCTTCACCGCCAAGGCGAAGTCGCTGAAACGAAGGCGCGACCTCCCACCGAGGACGGGATGTGTTCGAAATGCGGCTGTGTGTTGCGCGGAAAGAAGTACATTCCCGTGGGTATCCAGGGCGAACCGGCCCGTAGCTCCAGCTACGGCACTGGTAAGGCCCAACCTACTGGGGGGATAGAGAAAGACGAAGACGCGTTCCCCTACGCGGTAGCGCTGACCGCTGGACCAGAGGCCGATCCATTCCGAGAGAGTGAAGGATCTGCCCGGGGTAGCGCCGCGGATCGCGCTTTCGACGTGAAAAGTGACTGAGACAGTTTCTACAGACTGGCCGTTGCGGGCGGGATGGCGCTGAATCCCGATGACCGTGCCGGTGAAGATGGCGCCGGCGGCTCGAACCATCTGGGAGAACCGGGACGTTGGCAATGAACTGCGGGGAAAACGGCGAATTGTTCCACCCTCGCGGCGCGCTGGCCCGATGCCCGGATTCCGCTCCCCCAAACCACGCACTGCAGCCCGCTGAGAGGGAGCAACCCCGGCGGAGCGCTGCCCTGAGGCAATTGGCGCGAGAAGGACGCACCAGGCGGCGAGCAGAAAGAGAAGACTTCTCCCTAACACGGGGAGACCTCAAGGATGTGACATCTGCTCGGAGGGTTACCGGGGAAACGGGCCAGCCTATTCCCGGCAGGAATGAAATGCAGTGACGAATGTCACAATGGCCTGTGGATTCCGCTCCATCTGCTTCGCGATCAGGTGGCTACAGCTCAGAAATTCCATTCCCCATGTACGATTCTGTGGACATGGTATCGACTAAGCCGCGCCGACGAACTCCTGCGCCCGAATAGGAAATTTTGTCAGAGTTTCCACGCGCGCCCCGTATTTCCCCAGGGTGTTTTCCACTACGCAAAAATCGAAGCCCGGAATGATGACGTCGTGCCAGCGATCGCCAATTCCACGCAGCGCCACATCCAACATGGTCACGATCTGCCGGCCCAGAGGTTCGTGACTGTCGAGAGTGATGGCCCCAAAGAATTCCTGGCATTCGGTATAGCCCGAGTTGTGCGTTCCCGTGTAGGGCTTCTGCTGGGCGAGATCGATGTTCTTGCCAATGCGCCGGGAGATTTCCTCCGAGCGGCCAGCGAAGAAATCGACTAAAGACTTTTCCTGCAGGCGCGCGGGCAGATTCTTGGCGGCGACCTCGCGGTACCAGCGCTCGCCCACCGCGTATCCTTCCTCGACCAGATCGAACCAGTATTGCTGGTCGGCGGTGACCTTCTTTGGCGAATCAACCGCGATCACGGACCTGCGCAGGCACGCGGTCAAGCCGTCGCGTTTGGGTGCGACGCCCAGATGGACCCAGTCGCCTTCGTGGATGCGGCGGTTCAGAGCGGGCCCAATCAGGGTGCGGTTCGCCGTATTCGCTCCTACCATGATCTGAAAGCCGTCCCGCTCAGAGCCCAGCATCCGTCCCACCCACGCGCCCCAGGCGGCAACTTCGGTCTCGAGCCGTCCCGGGCGCAGAACCGCGAGCATGGCGCGCATCATAGCGTCGGCAATAACGCAGGCATCACCGATCAGCCGCATTTCGATGTCGCTCTTCTCGTACTTCACGCGATAGTAGAGTTCCTGGGCGTCCACTACGCCGTCCTGGCCGTACAGATTCTGCAGATAATCGACCAGGCCTGCGGGGATCACCTGGCGTGGCGTGAGCAAGGCGATGTGGTCCACTGGTTTCCCGGCCGCGGCCAGGATCACGTCTTCCAAGCGCTCGGCGCGGATGGGATATTTTTCGTCGGCTAACTGCAGCAGTTCGACCTTGTGCACCTCGGCGCCGGCGCGGCCGGCTAGCTGTTCGGCAACGTAGCCTCCTTCCAGGCCTGCGACCACGTGGAACCCGTTGGGGCCGATCACCCCCGCGACTTGTTCGATCGAAACATTGGTGTTCCCGCCGAGATAGGGGACGTCCCCGGCATAGTGCTCATCCGAAAACACCAGGCCAACGGTGTGGCCATGTGCCTGCAATGCCTGGTTGGTGCGGCGTACGCGCGCCTGGAATTCTTCCAGCGGCGCCATGTAGTCGCGATCAATAGCAGGCGTCTCCTGCAACGTGCGCAAAACCTTTTCCAGGTCCTGCCGGTGTCCTTCTGCAGTGGGAGTGCTCATGGATAAGGGCCCTTGGTTCAAGCTTTTCCGGCTAATCTGCCGGATGATTCATGGCTGCGTTTTCGCGAATGTATGATTCACATTCCAGCCTTGGACTTCTACCAGGGGAGGCCTCGCGCTCCGGCTGGCGGTGTGGTAGGTGGCGGTGACTTGGCGTGTCTCGCCAGGCAATAGGGCGAAATAGTTATCCTGCCACAGCACAGGCAGAATCTCATTATCGGTTTCCCCTTCCCGGCTGACCCGGTTGTCCGACGGGCGATTAACCTTCAAACGTACGGCGAAGGCCAGGCTGGAACTGGGATTGTGAAGGGTTACAGTAGTCGAGTCCTCGTCCCCGATTTTGCGAGATTGAGCGGTAGCTTCCAGGTTGATTCGGGGAAGAGTGTTGAGCGCTGTGTAATTTGCGAACTCTTTCGTAGGAGTCCAGGTCGAAATGTCGTATTGGCCGCTCGTGTCCTCCTCTTCCCGGCCCCAGTCCAGGGTTTCTTGCTTGCTGGAAAGCCAGTAAAAGTTTCTGCTCTGAACCTGTCCGGATGATTCAAGGCTGAGGGCCACGAAATAGGTGGCGCTCAGCCCCGAGATCGCCGGCAGCGTGAACACTCTGGTACTGCTGTCCGGATCGACGGTGATGTCCGCCTCTTTCGAGAACTTCTCCGCCATATCAAGGTTGTACACGTTGGCCTTGACCTTAAGGTTCGGGAATGTCCGGTAATACGAATTCACGACCACAATGGAGCGGTCGTCATAGGAGTACTGCACGTGCAGCGGTTCGCAGGCGCGCTTCACGCCGAAATACGATCCGCCGGGACGCAGATACCAGTCATACATGTGCCAGATCATGCTGGGCCAGGCATTATTCAGCATCCATTGAATGATTCCAGTGGAGGTGTACTTGTTGCGTCCGTAAGCTTCCATCATCGCGCGATGGGCTTCGTAAGCCTGTACCTGGGATTTCATGGCGAATTCCTGCACCGATTTCGATTCGCCGTATCGCTTCTCCAGGGCTTCGGTGAAAACATTCAGCGTGTGTGACATTCCCCCGGCATGGTATTCCCAGACGGAATCAATCGGCCAAAGGTGGTCCGGCGGAAGCATCTGGCGCAGGCTTTCGAGGGGCGGAATCGCCGGGCCGGGGCTGGTCTCTGTGTTGAAGCCGAAGGCGCCGCCATGGCGCGTGTCCACGTACCAGAACGATGGCGCTACGTATTCATACGGCCCGGTCATCTTGACGCCGCTGGGCCCCACGGTTGTATTTCGGGCTCCTGCGGAGGAGATGGAAGGATTTGGCCAATCCACATCTTTCATGATCTGCAGATATAGATTTTCGACTCGGGGAGGCGGGGCGAAGTCGCTGCCATACAGCCACGCGATCACGGAGGGATGACGTTCCAGGCGGCGCAGTTGATCGCGTAGCGAATCGCCGGCGATCCGCTCATTCTCTTTGTCCCAGGCGGGCCAATTTTCCCACTGATCACAACAACACCAGCCCGGCAGCACGAGAATCCCCTTGCGGTCGGCAAGGTCAAAGAAGTGATCGTTCTCGATCTTGCCCTCGAGGCGCACCGCATTCAGGTTCAGATCGCGCACGTAGTTCAGCTCCGCCTCCTGCCGCTCGGGCGAGGAGCGCAGCATCATGTCAAAGCTGTAGCCTGCTCCTCGAATCAGGATGTTCTTCCCGTTAATCTGAAAGACCCGGTGCGCCTTGCCGTCGAGGGTCGAGGTGACCTGGCGTATGCCAAAATCGATGTGAGCGGAATCCGACACCTCTCCCTGCACCTCAACGGCAAGATCGAGGGGATACATGTCCTGCTTCCCGACTTGTGCCGGCCACCACAGGCGGGGATTTGAGAGTTTAAGCGCAGGCACCTTTTCAGGCGTAAGGCGAACCACCTGAGTTTCCTTCGGTCCCAGGCGCACCGATTGCTGGAACGAAATGTCCTCGATTCGTCCCTTCAGTACTCCTTCGACTGGACGGTCCGTTGCGTTGCTGAGTTCCGCCCGCACGGTTAGCTGCGCTTCCGTGGCAGCGGGCAGATTTAACGTGGTCAGCACGGCGGGATACCGTAGAGTCACCGGGCCCGTCGCCGACAGGTGAACATCCCGCCAGATACCCATTTCCTTGTCGGGAGGCATGGGAGCCCAGTCCACGAGCGTGATCGCCAGATCGCGCGGATAGGGAGGAAACACTTCCACCGCGAGGGAATTCATCTCCCCGAGCTTCACGGCAGCGGTGACATCGAACTGGAACACACGCCACGTGCCGGCCAACTCCTCTGAGGTGGCAATCTGAACGCCATTCATCCAGACATTCGCCTTGTAGTTAATGCCCTCGAATCCCAGCCAGATCGTTTTGCCCCTGTATTCGGCAGGGAGCCTGAATTCCGTGCGATACCACCAGGAGTGCCGGAACGGGCTGGCGGGCGGCATCATGATGTTGGAAAAATCTTCGAAGATGGGATACGTCGTGCCCGGAATGGAGCGCAGGTTCATTCCCACGTAAGGGCTGGGATAGACCTTGTCCTCCACCAGCGCGCTCAGAACCGTCGCCGGAAGAGTCGCGGGATACCAGCCGCTTGTGGGAAATCCAACGCTCGAGATCGCCGCGCCGTCAGTGCGCAAATCGGCGGACGATTGGATGAACCAGTTCTCCCGTAGAAGCAAATCCGCTTTGCCGCTGACATCAGCGCCGAACGCCGGACAGATTAGTGCGAGGAGGGTGAAAAAGAGCAAGCATGAAACCCGTGCCATGAAGGACTCTCCCGGGACACAAAAGCGACCCCACATTCTATTCCTCGGTAGCGAAACACGTAGCGCCGGACGCATTCGTCCGGCAGGGGTTGGGGTTTCTGGCTCTGAACGCGCCGCGGGCGCACGAATGCGTCCGCCGCTAGGCAACACGGAAGAACGGCAGAAGAATCTAGCGGGCGTGCGCTATAATCGCGCGCACCATGGCACTCACTCCGGGAACAAGGCTGGGGCCCTACGAGATTGCATCGTCGATTGGCGCCGGCGGCATGGGCGAGGTGTATCGCGCCCGCGACACGCGTTTGAACCGGGATGTGGCCATCAAGATCCTGCCTGCATCGTTCTCCGCCGATCCTGACCGTTTGCAACGTTTTGCCCAGGAATCGAGGGCGGCCGCCGCGCTGAACCATCCCAACATCCTTTCGATCTACGACATCGGCGAGGACCGCGGGGCCCCCTACGTGGTCTCCGAGTTGCTTGAAGGAGAGTCTCTGCGCGAGCGCTTGCGTGGCGGGCCCCTCTCCTCGCGCAAGGCGCTCGACTACGCCCAGCAAATTGCAAAAGGATTGGCCGCGGCGCACGACAGGGGAATCGTTCACCGCGATCTGAAACCGGAGAATCTGTTCATCACCAGCGACGGGCGGGCCAAGATTCTCGACTTCGGGCTGGCGAAGTTTACCCATCCGGAAGCCGGTCTTTCCGAGGACGCGCCCACGATGCAGGTCGCGACCGAAGCAGGAACGGTGATGGGCACCGTCGGCTACATGTCACCCGAGCAGGTGCGCGGCAAACCCACCGATGCGCGTTCCGATATCTTTTCCTTTGGCGCCATTCTGTACGAGATGCTTTCGGCAAAAAGAGCCTTTCACGGCGACTCTGCCGCGGACACGATGAGCGCCATCCTGAAGGAAGAACCCGCCGATCTGAGCGAGACCAACCGCAATGTCTCACCTGCTCTGGAACGCATCGTGCGGCATTGCCTGGAAAAAAATCCGGCGGAGCGCTTTCAGTCGGCGAGCGATGTGGCGTTTAATCTCGAAGCCCTGACGGAG
>Ga0070741_10019741_pt1 | contig 10728 bp, 5 predicted proteins | sample Coa_R1_4_FD_66440 | JGI IMG/M metagenome (GOLD analysis project Ga0070741, IMG submission 66440) | Surface soil microbial communities from Centralia Pennsylvania, which are recovering from an underground coalmine fire - Coalmine... | ecosystem: Environmental > Terrestrial > Soil > Unclassified ... | reverse complement strand
CTTTGCCGAACTTCGGCGCATATTCCAGAACCCCAATCAGCAAAATCCATTGAAACTGCTCTGGACTCTCGAAGCTCAGCAGATCGTCAGCGACAACTTTTACCTTCGGAAGATCGCGACACCGCTCGGCAGCGATTCGCGCCCGCGCGAGGCTGCCTTCAACCGCAACGACTTCAGCCCCAATTTCACCAAGGTAGCGAGTGATCGCGCCACAGCCACAGCCAAGCTCCAAAACCGAATGGCCTGGCTCTATGGCGAGGGGACGAATCAGGCAGTGACGCAAGCGGCTTAGGTGATACTCGGAGGGCCAATCAGAAATAGATGCCGCCAGTTCCGGCGACAGACTGCTTCGATCCGTTGAGCTGCGCACGACCTCATACAAACGTTCTTCGACAGCCGCGCCGTCCGTGTAGTCCAGAGACTCGTAATCGGCACGGCGAAGCACGTGGCTGTGGTCGTCCCAGACGTATGGCATTCAAGTGTAGCTCTCGTTTTAGCAGCAATTTACTGTAATGGGCAAGACGCACGTTTAAGCCGGCATTAGCATTTGCGTGGCGGGAACGCGAGGCGAACGACGCGGCAACTCGGGAGCCACAGCAGGATCGCATCTAAACTGCTCTAGCGGGGCGAAGCGTCGGTTTAGAGTCACGCGGGTATTCTGCGGCTGTTTGCCGGTTGCCAGCCGGAAGATAATGCGAGGCTTAGAAAATACCTGCCGAAGATGGGCGCCTTCAGATCGCTTGATTCCCGTCACCGTGACCATTGCGACCCGGAGCTTCCATGGTCATTGGGCTGCGCGTTGTTCGCGGCGAGCCACCATCATGATCTGATATCCAAATAAGCCCGGCAGCAGGCGGGTAAGAACGGCAAGGACCGAGTTAATCGCTGAAAACAGTATGCCCGTCGGCGAAATTCCCAGCGCCAGCGCAATCGGTATTACCGTCTCGCGCTCGGCAACGATGCGATAGCCGGCATCGAGCAGGAATTGCCGTGCCGTCTTTCTGGTGAACCAGCGGACGTGGGTCCGGTCGAGAATGCCGCGGTCCGTATAGTTAAAGTTTCCCAATAACAGGGACCATCGCACGCTGAGGTTTGCCACATTGGGGACCGAGACAATGATCTCTCCGTCCTTCTGCAATAGGTCCTTGCACTGTCTTACGATTCGCTCCGGGCAGGATAGGTGCTCGAGAATGTCGAGCAATAGAATGCGATCGAACTTCTTCCCGTGTAGCCGCTCAGTGACGCTGTCCAAGCCGTCATTCAGGTCCACGCTGAAGTATTCGGCCAGGGCAGCGCGTTCCGAGACTTCGGGTAATGCATCGACACCGGTTACACGGTTTCCCTGCTTTGCGATTTCGGCGGCAAAGAATCCCTCGCCGCAGGAGATATCCAGCACCTCGTGATTGCTTCCGGCCATCTGCTGCGCGTAGTAGTGGCTGGAGTATTTACTATGCTTGATAGGATAATGGATGAAGTATTCTTCAAACTCCCGATAACACCGGCTTGACCATGCCGTCTTCTTATATCTGCGAACTGCCTGAAAGACATTCCACGAATACTGCAGACCATTGAAATACTGCAGCTCGGTAGCACGATATGCTGGAATGGGGACTTCGTCGATAACGTAATGCTGATGATTAAGCTTGATCAGCATTTCCGTATCGAAATGAAAATCGTCCGTCATATTGTCGAAGTAAATCTTCTTCAGCGCGTGCAGGTTGTAAGCGCGGTAGCCGGTATGGAAGTCGCTGAGCCGCATTCCCAGGGTACGATTTTGAAACGCGGTGAGCAGGCGGGTGCCGATGTACTTGTAAAGCGGCATACCTCCGCGCAAAGGCCCACCGTAGGTGGGCGTCATGCGGGTTCCCACAACCGCATCCGCTTTCCCTTCGACGATCGGCTGGTAAAGTCGGCTTAGTATCTCGGGAGCGTACTTGCCGTCGCCATGGAGCAGCACCACAACATCGAAGCCCTTATCGATAAAGTAACGGTAGCCTGATTTTTGGTTGCCTCCATAGCCCAGGCTACTGGAATGACTAAGTACCTGTAGCTTGGGAAGCTGCCGCAGGCTCTTTAAGCCCATCGCCAATTCGTAGGTATGATCCTGACTGGCATCGTCGAAGACGGCGATCTCCTCGACGTTCTCCCACACCTCGGGAGTGATTCGTTTCAGCACCTTCGAAAGCGTCGTCACCGCGTTCGAGGTGACCACGAGAATGCCGATCCGCTTGTGATGGTTATCGGCGAGCGCCCGTTCGTTCTGCAGCAAGCCGCCAAACAACGGTGCGGGCTCGAACGGGAAGGTGAAAGTCGGTGTAGCTGTCGAGTAGCGATCCATTGCTTCTCGCTAAGGCGGAAACCGGGGAACGGTAGCGTGAGGAAATAATAACACGCTTGTCTGGGGTGTGCGTTTCGGCGCAGTGGAGCTCGGCTTCACCGGCTGCTGAGAAAACTCGCTGCGACGAGCCGTTCGCGTAGAGCTGGGTTCGCGTAGAACTGACCACTACCGGGTAGAGCGGCGCTTCAGCGCCGCGTTTCGCCAGCCCCCATTTTCTGAGAGCCCTCTCTAGCGGGCGACACTCTCCGCAAATCTGGCGTTCATCGAATCGCGAGAAGCTCATTCGGCCCAGCTCTTGCTTGTCATTCCAACTGCTTTTCAATGGCAACCATTCGAGCGTTGGTACGATATCATAACAGTGGACCTCACCTGGTCCCCCACTGACCCCGACCACACGACAGCATTGCGATGCAGCAGAAAAGCGAGCTCCGGAAAGATTCGGCGACAGCTAACGCCAAGCTGAACCATGAAGGATTGAGTTGGGAGGAGCGGGCCCATCAGCTGGAGCGGGAGCTGGCCCAAACTAAGCTAGACTATGCTGCCCTGCGAAACCACTTGATCTTGATGGAAAGCAGTACCAGCTGGAAGATAGTAGCGCGGATCCGCTCTGCTCTTGCCCCTTTTCCCAAACTCCGGCTCTATACACGCCGTGCCGTACAGCTTGTCTGGTGGACGCTGTCGCTGCAACTCTTTGCTCGCATGCGGGAGCGCCATCTACTTGCCGGCCGCGATCAAATCGCGAGTTCCGGCTTCTTTGACGGCGCCTGGTACTTGTCGCAATACCCGGACGTTGCGGCCGCGGCCTGCGATCCCGCCATGCACTATCTGCTGCATGGTGGCCGCGAGGGACGCAACCCGGACCCCAATTTCGATGCTGCGGCTTACCTTCAGTCCCATCCGGATGTGCTCGCGGCCGGCGAGAATCCCCTGCTGCACTATCTTGAGCACGGAATGCATGCTGCCACAACCGGCCCGCTGGGGACGATTCCCTCCACTTCCCGTTTCCAGAGCAGGCTGCGACGATTTTTCCGGGCCATGAATCCGGCCAACTCTGAGGACAGACAAAAGCTCGTCATTTTTGCGGCAAATAGGTTGCCGCTGTCCGCGGCGGCCAGACACAGACTGATGAATTGGGCGCTGACTCACTATTTCGATCGTCACGGCCAACCCATGAGTGCCGAAATTGGCGATGCACAGAAGGAGTGGGACACCAGAGGAACGCAGCGGCTGCGCGAATTGTTATCTACCGGCGAGGTGTTGGCGGTTCCCGCTGCCAGCCATCCGATTGTGTCTTTCATTCTCGTACTTCATAACAAAGCGCATCTGTCTTTGCTTTCGATTGAATCAATATTGCAGTTTGCCGGCGTCCCATTCGAATTGATAATTGTCGATAATGCATCCACCGACTCAACCTCCAAGATGTTGGAGCGAATCGCAGGAGCAACTATCCTGCGCAATGATTGCAACGCCGGGTTCGGCCCAGCCTGTATGAGGGCGGCGGACGCGGCACGCGGCGAATACCTGTGCTTCTTCAATAATGACGCCCTGCTGACGGAAGAGGCCGTTTCTGTGATGCTTGCGGATTTCCAACACTCGGACGTGGGCGCCGTGGGCGGCAAAATACTGCTGGCCAATGGCCGATTGCAAGAGGCGGGATCGATCCTGTGGCGCGACGGTAGTGCGCTGGGCTATGGGCGGGGGGACGCTTCCGATAAGCCTGAGTATAATTTCCGCCGCCCTGTGGATTATTGCTCGGGAGCGTTCCTGCTTACGCCGAAAAATCTATTTATGGAGGTGGGAGGCTTTTCGGCGGAGTTTTCCCCGGCCTACTATGAAGACGCAGACTATTGCATGACCCTCTGGCATAAGGGCTGGAAAGTAATCTATGAGCCGCGGGCCGCTATCAAACACTATGAGTCGGCCAGTTCGGGCGGGAATGCGCTCGCAACGCCGTTAATGGCGAAACATCAGGTTATCTTCAGGGACAAATGGCAAGAGGCTCTCGCAAACCACTACCCTCCCGAACCTCGTAACGTCTTGGCCGCGCGTATTTCAGTGCAGTCAACAGGCTTACGAATTGTTTATATCGACGACCGCATCCCTCATCGCGAGCTGGGAGCTGGATTTCCGCGCAGTAACCGCATTGTGAACTGCCTGGCTGCCTTGGGTCACAATGTCATTTGTTCTACGTTCACCTTTCCGCTGACCAAAGACGGCAAGGACGATATCGCGCAGGAAGTTGAGCTGCATGATGGCTTCCGCTTCAGGGACAAACTTATCCGCGACTACTTTCCGGTCGCAGATATAGTCTGGATCAGCCGGCCGCATAACCTGAAAATCCTTCGGGACAACTATCCGAGGGTGTTAGAGGACCGGAAATTCCGGCTGGTCTACGACGCGGAAGCCATCGCGTCCTACCGAAACGAGGCCAAAGCACGGCTCTTCGGCGCCGGCTCCGACAATGCCGGGCAGTGCGAGCCAGGCACCCTCGCCGAGGAGCTCGAGCTTGCCAGGGCCGCCGATGCGGTGACCGTGGTCTCAGCGGCTGAACGGCAAGCAATGCTGGCGGGCGGTGTGCAATCGGCACATTTGCTGGTCCACAGTCTGGACGTCGTCCCGACTACCTCCGAATTCGAAGCGCGCGACACGCTGCTGTTCGTGGGATCGATTCATGGACTCGACAGTCCCAACGCCGATTCTGTGCGGTACTTCTGCCGCGAAATTTGGCCGGCCGTCCAGCGCGCTACCGGAGCAACTCTTGTTATCGCAGGGTATGGCACGGAAATCATGTCTTTCGAGACGGTCGATCCTACCGTTGCAATCATGGGAGCCCAGCAGGACCTGGCACCTTTGTATGATCGGGCTCGACTATTCGTCGCTCCAACTCGATTCGCGGCCGGAGTGCCACTTAAGGCCTATGAGGCCGCGGCGTTTGGGGTTCCCATCGTAGTTTCCGACCTTCTGGCGCGACAATTGGATTGGACGCGTGGTAAGGAACTACTCTGCGCCAATGATGCGGGAGATTTTACCGAGGCCTGTATTCGTCTCTATCACGACAAAATGCTCTGGCAAAGCATTCGCGCCAATGCTTTAGCGCGAGTGGCGATCCATCTGAGTCCCGAGAATTTCGAGGCCAGCGTAGTTGCAGTACTCGACAGCTTGCATTTACCCGCACTGAAGCTTCAGTAATTAAAAGGTGCTTCGGAGAGATTGTGCCAGACTCTCCGGTTTTCCCCTTAGTGGCATTCTTGCGAAGCCATCGATAAACCTTCCAGAATCCGCTCTTGAGACTCTGCGCAAGCCAGTTCCGATTTGGTATCCCTGCACTGTTTCGTGTTGACATCAACCAGGTTGATGCTAGTATTGCTGCCAACCAGAGTCTCTGAAGTGCCTAATAGCAGATTGGTAAGCGTCGCGTGCCGCTGCGCCAGCCATCCACCTCGTTCGCGCGAGCGACGCGGCTAGCCAATCCATAGGTTATTTGAAAGGTATGCCGGAGGAATCTATGAACATCGCCCGGTCAGTATCCAATAGGAACTTGACAAGAGTAATCGTCCGAATGGTTGCGTTGGCTGCCTTTTGTGGCGCCTTGGCAATCGGCGCAGCGGCTCAGACCCTGACGACACTCGCCAGCTTCGCCGGCAGCAACGGCGCGAATCCGCAGGCGGCTCTCGTGCAGGGCCGGGATGGCAATTTTTATGGGACAACCGTGTTCGGCGGCAGCGGCCGCAGCCAGACCTGCAATAGTCCGACGACCGGCTGCGGAACCGTCTTCAAAATTACTCCCAGCGGGACCCTGACGACGATTTACAGCTTCTGCTCGGCACAGAATTGCAGCGACGGGTTCTTCCCTGCCAGCGCCCTGGTCCAAGGCACCGACGGCAGCCTTTACGGCACTACGTCCGGCAATACCCTCGTGAATTGCGGCACGACCAGCTGCGGCACGGTATTCCGCATCAGCAACGGCACGTTGACCACGATCTATCGTTTCTGCTCGAGAACAAGCTGTTCGGACGGCAACTGGCCGGCCGGCGGCCTCATTCAAGCCAACGACGGCACCTTCTACGGCACAACCGTGCGCGGCGGAACTGGCAGCGCCTGTCCGCCGCAGCAATATCCCTACGGCTGCGGCACCCTTTTCAAAATGACCCCCAACGGGACCGTCACCACGCTGTACAACTTCTGCACGCAGTCGAATTGTGCCGACGGCAACTTTCCGCAGGCCGCGCTGGTGCAGGGCGCCGACGGAGCTTTTTACGGTACGACCGAATCGGGTGGCACAAGTTGCACCGGTACGAATCCCACGTGCGGCACCGTCTTTAAGATCACCGCAGGCGGGAGCTTTACCTCGTTGTACAGTTTCGCTCCCGGCGGGCCGTCCAATCCTGTAGGGGCGTTGGTTCAGGGCACGGACGGAAACCTCTACGGCACCACTGCTGGGGCAGCGACCGCAGTCTTCAGCATCACGTCTAGCGGCATGCTGAACTTCATACAGCCCATCAGCGGCACGGGTCCATCAAACGCGGGACTTACGCAAGCCGGAGACGGCAACTTCTACGGAACCACCGTCGGGGGCGGCGGCAATGGCGGCACCATCTTCAAGGTCTCCCCGACTGGCATGCTGACGACGGTATATGTCTTTAGCGGCCCGGACGGCAATCAGCCGCAAGCCACAACCATCCAGGCAATGGATGGGCAACTGTACGGGACCACATACGGCGGCGGCGCAAACAATAATGGAACGGTCTTTCGCATCACCGGACCTACACCTAGCGCAGGACAGTTCGTAACCGTGCCGCCGTGCCGCTTGGCCGACACGCGGAAAAGCAGTCCAATCCAGGGCGGCACCTCGCAGGTCTTCAATGTCCCGCTGCTTGCATTGATGAATCCCAACTGCGGTTTTGCTGTTCCGAGCAACGCCATCGCGTACTCGTTGAACGTCACCGTCGTTCCTCCACACCAAAATCAATTGCATTTCCTGACCATCTGGCCTGCGGGACGGGCCCAGCCCTACGTTTCCACCATGAACTCCCAGGATGGACGGACCAAGGCGAATGCTGCCATCGTGCCGGCGGGAGCGGCCAACGCGGTCAGCGTTTACGTCACCGATACCACCGACGTCGTCCTCGACATCAATGGTTACTTCGTACCATCCGTTTCGCAGACGCTGAAATTCATTCCTCTGCCGCCCTGCCGCGTCGTCGATACGCGCGACGCCACCAAGCCCCAGGGCCTGGGGCCGCCGTTCCTGGGCGCCATGGAAACACGTTCGTTGCCGATTCTCTCCAGCCCCTGCTTCCAGGGTTTGGCGGTTCAGCCCCAGGTGTACTCGTTCAATGTTACGGTGACACCAAACCCGGGCAATCAGCCGCTGTACTTTTTGGCGCTGTGGCCGAGCGGCCCCTTGCCCACGGTCTCCACGCTCAACAACGGAACAGCAGCAGGGGCTGTGGCGAACGCGGCGATTGTGCCGGCTGACACCAATGGGAACATCAACGTTTACGCTTCGAACAGCACCGATGTGGTCATCGACGTGAACGGATACTTCGGCACACCCGGCGAGTACTCGTATTATGCGACTGCGCCGTGCCGCGCCTTCGATAGTCGCAACAATAACGGGCAGCCGTTCAAGAATGAAATCATGGTGCCCATCGCCGGCAGCCCCTGCGCCCCCTCCAGCACCGCGAAAGCATACGTTTTCAACGCGACGGTGGTGCCCCAGGGTACGTTGGGATTCCTGACTCTATGGCCGGACGGCGAGAATCAACCCCTGGTGTCCACCCTTAATGCCTACGATGGCCTGGTCACCTCGAACATGGCCGTCGTGCCCAACCTGGATGGAATCACTGACGCCTATGCCACCAACTACACGCACCTGGTCCTCGATCTTCTGGGGTACTTTGCGCCGTAGCGGTTGATGGTTGGCGTAAGAACCTGCTTGAGACTTGAAACGCTGCGGTGCCCGGCAAGACTGTCTTCGCCGGGCACTGCAGCGTGCAGCAGAAGGGAGTTGCGATTTTGCGCTTGCCTTTCCGCAGCACGTTTGCAACACCCCAGCCAATGAACCGGCCCACGCCCTCGCCAAGCTTGTAGTAAACTCGAATCCATAAAACTACCGCCGCAGTTTCGACGCTTTGCCGGGAGGTCGTCTCGTCTGCCCATCCTGTACTTTCTTGATGAAGTCACCTCCGATTACGTTCACGGCTGGGCTTTTGCCAGTGAAGGTATCGATTCCATAGAAATTCACGTCGATGGCACTACCGTTGGCACAACACTGCCCACGTTAATTCGTCCGGACGTTGAAGCCGCGAACCCTGGGGCGAGCGGGCCCACCGGCTTTCATTTCAGCTTTCCTCCCGGCATTTTTCTATCGCGACGGCCTGCCGTAAGTGTCGTCTTCAAGCCAAAACGCGGTGCTGCCGTTGCCTCCCAGCCTGTTTCCGTGCCCAATGTGAAAGGGTCGGTGGACGCAACCCTGCCCGATAAAGGTCTGTCGCCGGGTCCTCTGCCGGCCCCCATCCACAGCCTCCTCTGCCAACTCTGGGGGGAGCAGTCCTACAATGTCGTCTGGACAGAGGAGGTCATCAAGCAGGCAGTCGAGGATCTCAAGTTTATTGTGCAGCATGGGCCTCGGCACTTGCCCGAGCTATTTCGCTACCTCGGCTTCCTACGCTTGATCTGGACAAAGTTCGAGTTCACCCTGCGCCACTTCCCCAAGTTCAACGAAACTGCCGCCTCCAGTAAGGATTTTCTAGCTATAGGCAGCAGCATCCCTGAGATGTTCGGTATCGCCCACCATCTGTACGTACTAAAGAGCTGGGGCCTTAAAGGAGATTTTGCGGAATTCGGCTGCTATAAGGGGTTCAGCACATCGATGCTGAGCGAAGCCTGCTTCCAGCTAGGCATTCGGATGCATGTCTTCGACTCCTTCGCCGGCCTGCCTCCCTCCGAATCCGGCTACTATCGCGCGGGCGACTTTAAGGGCTCGCTCCCGGAAGTTCAGCAAAATGTGAGCGCCTTCGGCAAAATAGAAGCTGTGACATTTCATAAAGGTTTCTTTGCCGATACCTTGCCGGCATCAACCCTGCAGCCTCTATGTATGTGGATGGACGTGGATCTGGAGAGCTCCAGCCGAGATATTATGTCGATCCTGGATCGCCTACCGGTCGAAAGCTGCTTGTTCTCGCACGAGTGCTACCCGGAATATTTCCGCGCAGATGGTATCAAGGAAGCAAGAAGTGCCGATAGCGTAATAGGACCCATCCTGGATGCGTTTCGCAAACACAACCGGCAAATTACGGGTACGTTCGTCTCAGGAAACATGGGCGCCTTCTGGGACCGTAATCGCGGAATTCCTGTACTGCCTGTCGACGAGCTCCTTAAGATAAAAGACTTGGAGCGAGTATAGCGGCGTTGAAATTCCGCTGGACGGTCAATACAGTGCCACAACCCACCCGCCACAGGGAAGATGTTTTGGCCGGATCTTCCGCTCCTTCGCATATGGGACTGTCGCAGAACGCGGGCAGTAGTGGGTTACTAAGCTCCTGCGGGTGGCTTGTCGAGTAGTTGGTTCCCCCCCATGCACCAAGTCAGAAGCCCAAAACAATACATCCGTTCGCTTCGGAAGAAACCGCGTTCGCGTGAAACCGTATTCGGCCACAAACCGCTCCAGGTTCGCGGAGTATTCCGGTCCGTCCGGATCGCCTGGTCTAAGTGCCTTGGCTCCTCCCGCAAACAGCAAGTCATCCATTTTATGGCTGCCCGGATAGTAAAATAACTCGCCTGTATCCGGACTGATGTCCTCCAGCGCGATCCAACTGGCTACAAAATGGTAGGGAGGGTCGGTGTAGACAAACGCCGTGTCCTGATGCGCCGCCTGCTGTGAACCATTTTCGAAATAGAGAGTCTGAAATGCTACCGGTTCTTCTTGGAATATGTCTCTTAAGAAATTAAGAAGCTCAGGTGCAAAGATGAGATTGTGACTTGACGGCAGTCTGACATGAACATCGAGGACCTTGCTCTCCGGATTGGCAAGGCGCTCGTGACGTGCAGTATCGAAACGCTTTCCTGTATTGTCCCAGTAAGTCATAGGAAACTTAACTTTGGGATTCGACAGCGCGGCATTGAGGTCTGCCAGAAAGGTATCTACATCTACCGAGGCGACAGCGGACTCCAGGGTCGTATATCCTTCGTCAATAAAACGACGCAGAATACTGGTGTCCTGGGTCCGCCATTTCGTAAACCATTTCTGTTCGCCCTTCGAGAGGACGTCATGAGCATCCGGAGTGTCTGTCCAGAGAAATTGCCGCGGTTTCGAATAATCCTTTGCGCGTCTCTGCAAGTCCTTTCCTCCATTGCAAAGCGTTCGGCCGGGGCGAAATAACCGTAAA
>Ga0070741_10019740_pt1 | contig 10728 bp, 5 predicted proteins | sample Coa_R1_4_FD_66440 | JGI IMG/M metagenome (GOLD analysis project Ga0070741, IMG submission 66440) | Surface soil microbial communities from Centralia Pennsylvania, which are recovering from an underground coalmine fire - Coalmine... | ecosystem: Environmental > Terrestrial > Soil > Unclassified ... | reverse complement strand
CGCCGCGGCACGATCGAGCTGCGCCGCGAGCGCGTGGACGTCGCCGATGCGGTGGCACGCGCGGTGGAAATGACGGCGCCGCTCTTCAACGACCGACAGCATCAGCTCGAAATCGACGTTGCCGGCGGCATCATCGTCGAGGCCGATCGCACGCGCCTGGCGCAGGTGTTGTCGAATCTCCTGACGAACGCGGCCAAGTACACCGACCCGCGCGGCAAGATTGCGATCCGCGCGCGGATCGAACAAGGCCAGGTCGTCATCGAGGTGCAGGATAACGGGATTGGGATCATCGCCGACCTCGTGCCGCACGTCTTCGATCTGTTCGTCCAGGGCGCGCGTGGCCTCGATCGCCGCGAAGGCGGACTCGGGCTCGGTCTGGCGGTCGCGCGCACGCTCGTGACGCTGCACGGCGGCACGATCGACGCGAAGAGCGACGGTCCGCACACGGGGAGCACGTTCACGGTGCGTCTGCCGCTTGCCGCGATCGCCGAACCGTTGCCGATCGAGCCTGGGCACGCGCCGGCAGGTCGCGACGTGATGCCGCGCGTCGGCCGCGTCATGGTCGTCGACGACAATGCGGACGCGCTCGAGATGCTGACGAGCGCGCTGCAGTCGGCGGGGATTGAGGTGGCCGGTGCGGCGACGGCCGGGGAAGCCTTGCGGCTCGCGGGGACGTGGCGTCCGACCGCGGCCGTCCTCGACATCGGCCTGCCCGACATGAGCGGATTCGATCTCGCGCGCGCCCTGCGGGCGATGCCCGCTGTTGCCGGGGTGCGGTTGATTGCGCTGACCGGGTACGGCCGCGAGCAGGACTTTGCGACGGCCCGCGCGGCCGGTTTCGATCAGTACTTCGTCAAGCCGATGGAAGTCGACGCGCTGCTCGAGGCCTTGCGCGTCCCCGTGGTGTGATCGACATCGGCCGCGGCGCGCGTGCTACAAACGCGCTTCGGTGACGCGCCGAATCTCCGACGTCAGCTTCTCGACGTCAATCGGCTTCGAGACATAGCCGTCCATCCCCGCCGCGATGCACCGTTCCTCGTCGCCGACCATGGCATTCGCCGTCAGCGCGATGATCGGCAGATGCGTTCCGGTCATGCGCTCGTGCGAACGGACGTGCGCCGTCGCCTCGAATCCGTCCATCTCCGGCATCTGCAAATCCATCAGCACGAGATCGAACTGTTCCGACTCGATGATGTGGGTCGCGGCGAGACCGCTCGTGACCGCGATCACGGTATGCCCCTGTTTTTCCAGCAGCCGTCTGGCCAGGAACTGATTGACTGCGTTGTCTTCGGCGAGCAGAATCCGCATCGGTGGCAGCAGCATGCGCGAGGAGGCCGGCGCGGCCGGCCGCGCCTCGCCGGACGCCGGCTGGATCCGCATCTTGACCGTTACATGAAACGTCGATCCTTTGCCGACCGCGCTGTCGACCCAGATGCGCCCATCCATCATCTCGGCGAGCTGGCGTGAGATCGTCAACCCGAGACCGCTGCCGCCAAACTCTCTCGTCGTCGATCCGTCGGCCTGCGTGAACTTGTCGAAGATCGCCGTCTGCCGTTCGGCCGGGATGCCGACGCCGGTGTCGTCGATCGCGAAGTGGAGCAGCAGCGTGTCGGCATCCTGCCGTTCGACCGAGACGCGGACGGCGACAAAGCCCTGGTTGGTGAACTTGACGGCGTTACCAATCAGGTTGATGAGAATCTGCTGCAGCCGGACCCAGTCGCCGACGAGGCGATCGGGGACCTCTTTCGCGACGTCGTAGGTCAGCTCGAGATTTTTCTCGCGCGCCCGGAGCGCCATCGTGCTCATGCACTCGGCGAGGTTGTCCCGCAGCGTGAACGGATACGGATCGATGCTGAGACGTCCCGCTTCGATTTTCGAGAGGTCGAGGATGTCGTTGATGACGCGCAGCAGCGATTCCGCGGACGCACGCACGAGTTGCAGCGAATCGCGCTGATCCCCGGTCAGATCCGTGTCGAGCAGCAGCGTCGTCACGCCGAGGATGCCGTTCATCGGCGTGCGGATCTCGTGGCTCATGTTCGCGAGGAATTCGCTCTTGGCCTTGCTCGACTCTTCGGCGCGGCCGACGTATTGCCGCGCGAGCCGGATCGCCGCGACCATGCGGCTGCGCAATCGCTCCGCCGTGCGCGCCGTGAGCGACACGTACAGGTTCGCGGCCCACAACAGGAACAGCTTGAAGATTTCGCCCTGCCACGAAATCGCGCGATGCTCCACGAAGGCCAGATACGCGAGGAGCACCGCGTAGCTGACGACGGCGAGGTGGCTGAACAGCAGCGCGCGGCGAAAGTTGGTGTTCGTTTGATCGGCGACGCGGATAAACAGCAAGAAGAAGAGCCAGCTCTGATCGCCGCCCGTCATGTAAATCACCCAGACGAACAGCGGCAGATCGAGCGCCAGGAACAGGACTCCGAGGTTCGGCGTCGTGATGCGATCGAAGAACAGCGCGAGGGTCGCCCATGAGAGGGCCGCATAGGCGGCGAAGCCCGCTCCGAGCACCAGCGGCAGGCGCCAGTTCGGCGACGGCGACGACAACTCGTGCAACGCCACCAGCGTCGTCAGGATGACGAACCCGAGAAGCCGCAGTTGCGGCACTTCGACGACGTGAAAGTGATGCTCACGCCGGCGACGCTGCGCCGACGCCTCGGCGGGATCGAGGAAGAAACCTGCGTCGACTGACGGATTCACGGGGCTGATCCCATGATATGGCAGGATAAACAGCCGTGCACCCGCCCGGCCCTCGTCGCTCACGTTTCGGAGCGCTGACGTATCGTTTCACGCGCGACCCGCTCACGTTCCTGACCAATCTGTCTCGGACGTACGGCGAGCTCGCGCGTTACGAAATGGGCGGCGAGCAGCTGTATTTCGTCAACAACCCGCACTGGATCAAAGACATCCTCGTCACGCACAACAAGAACTTCACCAAGAGCCGCGGCCTGGAGCGGACGAAGAAGCTGCTCGGCAACGGGTTGCTGACGAGCGAAGGCGCATTTCATCTCCGACAGCGCCGGCTGATGCAACCGGCCTTTCACCGCGAGCGTATCGCGACCTACGCGCAGGCGATGGTGGATTACGCCGATCAGATGCGTCAGAGCTGGAGCGACGGACGGACGATCGACGTATCGCAGGAAATGATGCGGGTCACGCTGTCGATCGCCGGTAAGACGCTCTTCGACGTGGATGTCGAATCGCAAGCCGCGGAGGTCGGTCGCGCGCTGACCGACGTCATGGAGTCGTTCTGGCTGACGATGATGCCGTTTGCGGAGGCGATGGAGCGACTGCCGGTCGGGCCGCTGCACCGCTCGAAGATCGCGCGCCAGCGGCTCGACGCGATCATCTACGGCATGATCCGCGAACGCCGCGCCAGCTCGCGCGACCGTGGCGACTTGCTGTCGATGCTCCTGCTCGCGCAGGACGAGGACGATGGCAGCACGATGACGGATCAGCAGGTCCGCGACGAGGCGATGACGATTTTCCTCGCCGGCCACGAGACGACGGCGAACGCCTTGACGTGGACGTGGTATCTAGTGAGCCAGGCTCCCGACGTCGAAGCCGCGCTCCACGACGAGGTCGATCGCGCGCTCGGCGGCCGGCTGCCGACGATCGCCGATCTCCCGTCACTGGCGTTCGTCGAACGGGTCGTCACCGAAGCGATGCGTCTCTATCCGCCGGCCTGGATCATCGGCCGCCGCGCGGTCGATCCGTATCCGATCGGCGCGTACGTCGCGCCGGCGCGCGCGATTTTTCTCATGAGCACGTGGGTGATGCAGCGCGACGCGCGCTTCTACGATCAGCCCGATCGCTTTCTCCCGGACCGATGGACGCCAGAATTCAAGGCGCAGCTGCCGAAGTTCGCGTACTTTCCCTTCGGCGGCGGTCCGCGTCAGTGCATCGGCGAATCGTTCGCTTGGATGGAACTGGTGCTCGTCGTCGCCACGATCGCGCAGCGATGGAAGTTGGCGCTCGTCCCCGGACATCCTGTCGTTCCGCAGCCGGTGGTGACGCTTCGCACGAAACACGGCATGAAGATGACGTTGGAACGACGGTAGGCAGTGGTGCAGGGTGCAAGGGTGCAGCGTGCAAGGTGCATTTGGTGCACGGTGCACCAGGTGCACGGTGCACCAGGTGCACGGTGCACCAGGTGCACATCGCACCGAGGCACGTTGCACCTTGCACTTTGCACTTCTGCACCACTGAGATCCGGTTCGTCTCTTCGTCGAAACCCCGTTAGTCCGCTAGGTTTCCGTGACGATTGTTCGCGAGCGTCACAAAGACCACGTAGATTCCTTAGGAATTTCTCGCCGCTGATCTGGCGCGGCGGTTGCGCTGTGTGTGCTGCGGAGTAAACGGAGCAACCGCCATGCATTCATTCCGGTACGTCACACGGGCAGGGCTTGTCGCGATCGCCCTCGCGCTCGCGTTTGCCGCGACTGCGCGTGCGCAAAGTTCGGGCGCGTACGTCGGCGAGCAAACGTGCCTGACCTGCCACGACAATCAGGGGTACAAAGGGACGGCCCACGCGCTCACGACGAACGCGCGTACGCCGGCTTCGACACACGGCTGCGAAAGCTGTCACGGTCCCGGCAAAGATCACGTCGACGGCGGTGGCGACAAGACGAAGATCGCCACGTTCAAGAATCTGTCGCCGCAGCAGGCGAGCGAGAAGTGCGCCAGCTGTCACAACCGCGGATCGCACGCGATGTGGTCCGGCAGCCAGCACGACAACCGCAACGTCGGCTGCGTGTCGTGTCACAGCTCGCACAAACCGGCCGGCCCGGTGCAGCTGAAGGCGAAGACGGAAGCGGAAACCTGCGCCGTCTGCCACAAGAACATCGTCAACAAGCAGTCGCGGCTGAACCACATGCCGGTGCGCGAGGGCGCGATGTCGTGCTCGTCGTGTCACAACGTGCACGGCACGCAGAACGTGCGCCTGCTCAAGGCGGGGACGACGGTCGACGAGGCGTGTTCGAGTTGTCACGCCGAGAAGCGCGGCCCTTATCTGTGGGAGCACGCGCCGGTCGCGAACGCCTGCGTCACCTGCCACGATCCGCACGGATCGAACAACGACCGCATGCTCGTCGCCAAGCAGCCGTATCTCTGCCAGCGCTGCCACGTGACGTCACGGCATCCTCCAACCATCTATGACGGCTTCGTGCTGCAGAACTCGACGAACGGCAACAAGATCTACGGCCGATCGTGCGTCGTCTGCCACCAGCAGATTCATGGATCGAACGCGCCATCCGGCAAAGCGTTCTTGCGGTAGGCCAGGAGGATTGTCATGCGCACCAGATTGTTTGCGATCGCTGGAGCGGCGCTGCTCGCCTCCGCGATCAACGTATACGCCCAAGCACCCCAGCCCGTCACGCCGGTCGAACTGTCGCCGTGGATCGGATCGATCGATCTCGGGTATCGCGGCAACGACAGCACCGGCGACCTCGCGCGCTACGAGCGTTACCGCGACGTGCAAAGCGGTACCTTCTCGCAGCTCGCGTTCGAGAAGAAGACGTCGACGTTCAACTTCGACGCGTCGGCGTTCAACATCGGCCGCCGCGATCAGCGGTTCAAGGCCGCGTTCACCGGGAGCCGGGTCCGCTTCACTGCCGGCTTCGATTCGATTCCGCTCAACTACGGTTATGGCACCTCGTCACCATGGGTAGAGACGACGCCGAACGTCTTCTCGCTCGATCCGGCCGCGCGGCAGCTCGTGCAGGCGAAATCGCTCGTGGGCGTGCCGCAGAACATCGTCGATCTGACGAAGACGTCGATCTATCGCACGATCTCGCCGACGTTCGACCTGTCGCAGCTGCGGCAGACGGGCAGCGCGAAACTGCTGTTCGACATCAGCGAGTACACCTCGTTCAACGCGACGTTCACCGAAACGCGCAAGACCGGGTCGCAGCCCTGGGGCGCGTCGTTCGCGTTCAACGTCGCCGACGAACTGCCGATGACGCTCGACAACCGCACGCATGACGCCTCCGCCGGCCTCGAGTACACGCGCGAGCAGGGGATGATGCGCGTGGCGTGGAACGCGTCGTGGTTCGACAACAACATCAAGCAGCTCGTGTGGGACAACCCGTATCGGGCGACCGACACGACGCCGTTCGATGCGAGCGGTTACAGCAACGGCAACGGTCCGGCGCAGGGCCGCATGTCGGTGCCGCCGAGCAACACGCTCAACACGGTCAGCGCGGTTGCGTTGTACAAGATGCCGGCGCACACGACGATCAACGGCACCATCGCCTTCACGCAGATGAACCAGGACGAAGCGTTGATTCCGTGGACGATCAATCCGGTGATTGCCAACACGACGGTGTACAAATCGTTTCCGGAACTCGCCTCGCTGCCGCGGTCGACGGCGCAGGCGAAGGTGGACGGTGTCAACGGCGTCCTGAACTTCACCTCGCGGCCGACGCAGTACGTCAGCTTTACGGCTCGATATCGCTATAACGATCACGTCAACAAGACGCCGGTGTTCGACGCGCGGGAGTACGTGCGGTTCGACGCGGTCCCCGAAGAGACGGGTGGCGAGACCGAACAGTTCAACATCACCGAGAACACGTTCGACGCCGCCGTCGCCGTCAAGATCGCGCCCTTCACGTCGTTGAAGCTCGGATACGGCTACGATGCGTTCGATCGTACCGGCCGGGCGTTCAGCAACATGACCGATAACGCCTTCCGCGCGTCAATCGATACGGTCGGGAATCAGTTCATCACCGTCCGCGCGCTCTACGAGCACGTGGACCGCAAAGGATCGGGCTTCTCGGAGGATGCGATCGAAGAAGGTGGATCGCAACCGGGTCTCCGGTTCTACGACGAAGCGGATCGGCAGCGCGATCGCGGCACGCTCCTCTTCGTGCTGAATCCGGTGGACGCCGTCGACGTGACGCTCTCGATGTCGACGGGGAAGGACACCTACAACGGCGCGGGACACGACTTCGGACTGCTCGACAACGACAACACGAATGTCAACATCGGCGTCGGATTCACGCCGTCGCAGTTCCTCAACTTCGGCGCGAACTACGGTCGCGATCACTACGCGTCGAACCAGAAATCGCGCAACGCGAATCCGCCTCCGGATCCGCAGTTCACCGATCCGACCCGCGACTGGACGCTGAACAACACCGAGAACGTGAACAACTTCAACGCCTACGTCGACGTGCCGAAAGCGTTCGGCAACAAGACGAACGTGAAGATCAGCTACGACTACAGCGATTCCGACAACGGCTTCGTGTTCGGTGGACCGCGGGTCGCCGCGCTGGCGGCCGTCGGTCAGTTTATCCCGCTGCCCAACGTGACGAACACCTGGCAGCGGTTCGCCGCCGACTTCAGCTACTACTTCCAGAAACAGGTAGGCGTGGCGGTCGGTTACTGGTACGAGAAGCTCGACGTGAGCGATTTCGCCACGATCGATCTGCCCGGCTCTCCCGGTACCCCGAGGATCGATTACCTCGGCGAAATTTCCACTGGGTACGGTAACCGTCCGTACAAAGGGAACACGGCGTTCGTCCGACTGCTTTATCGGTTCTAGCGCAGTGCTCCCTGGGCCGGCCGCGCGCTCCCGTCGGCCGGCCCTTCTTCATACCCGATAGCTGATAGCCTGTCGCGATGCTTCGTGTACGGCGCATCGTCGAAACGGCCTTGGACTGCGACGACCTCCGCGCATCAGCCGCGTTTTGTTCATCCCTCCTCGACGTGACGCCAATGCTCGACACCGATCGCCTCGTCGCGATCGATGCGGGCGACGCTACCGTGTTGCTGCCGTTTCAGCGCGGCTCGACGATGGAACCGGTCGTGTTGCCGGCTCCCGGTAGCTGGCCCAGCTACCAATCGACGTGTAATTAATTCCGGCTCGTAGTATCTCCGAACGTCATGCGCGCGGTTTTGTTCGAGATCGCGCGGCACTCCGCTTGCCGTGTGCCTGCGCATGATTCGAACACTCACTGTGGCAGTCGTCCTCGCATTCGGCCTCGTGGCGGGTTCTGCGGCGGCGCAGACGCCGGGGGGTTCGAAGCACATCTTCTGGGCGAAGGGTCAGGCGCCTTCGCCAGCCTCGCTGACGAGCGATCTCATCTATCACGGCGGTACCGCAGGAGACGGGGCGATCGGCGTCGAGGTGAAGCCCGCGACCTACCTGATCTTCTGGGGACCCGATTGGGCGAACGGCTTCGTGACGGCCGATGCGAACGGTGTCACCTACACGAGCAAGCAGTTGCAGAACTACGTCACGTCGTTTCTGACGAATCTCGGCGGCACGTCGTGGGCGGCCATTCAGGATGAGTACTGCCGCGGGATTGCCGCCGGATCGACGAGCTGCGCGGGCGATCCCGCCGCGGAACACGTCACGAACCCGAGGAGCCAGCTGAAAGGCGTCTGGACCGATCCCACGCCGGTGCCGGCGGACATCGTCGCGCTCGGCCTCGCCGAAAACCTCGCCGACGATCCGATCGCGATGGAAGCGATGCGCGCGTCCGCGCATTTCAACTACGATCCGCAAGCCACGTACATCGTCCTCACGCCCCCGACGCCGATTGCGACGGGACAACCCGTCTACTGCGGCTATCACACGCAGACGTCGAGCGTGAACGGTCTCGGCAATCCGTATCGCCTTCAGTACGCGTTCATCCCGTTCCTCAACGCTGACTGGCCGCTGCTTGGCAACGGCGGCTGCGGGATGAACTCCGTCAACGTCATCAGCGATGATTTCGGTCACGGCATCTTCGACGGCTACAGCATCGTCGTCGGTCATGAGTACGCCGAAGCGGTGACCGATCCCGACAACTTCGCGTCGGTGCAGGACGGATGGAACGACGCGCAGGGCAGCGAGAACGGCGACAAGTGCGCGTGGACGGGGCTCGCGAACGTGTCGATGAACAACCACACGACGTTTGCGGTCCAGCCGCTGTGGAGCAATCAGGCCTTCGATGCCGGCGGCGACGGCTGTGTCCGGGCCGCACCGACCCATCCGCACGCGATGCCGACCGTGGGCGTGACGCCGCCGTCAGTCGACGTGTGCCAGACCCTCGGCGTGTGTCCGCCCGGCGTCGCCGCGGGCCAGCCGATGCCGGTCAACATGGCGTACTTCGGCGGCCCAGTGCAGGTGACGCCGAAACTCTATCTCGTTTACTGGGGCTGGGGACAAAAGGGGGCGTTCGACCACGCCACGCCTGGCCGGCCGACGAGCGATCCGGACGGCGTCGGGTCGTTGATGAGCCGTTTCCTGTACGCGATCGGCGGCACGCCGTGGGCGGGCGTGATGACGCAGTTCTACGAATCGAACTACAACGGCACGTACGCGACGATCACGAACCCGAAGAACATGCTGGCCGGGATCTGGCACGACGACACCAACCCGATCCATGACAATCTGTCACCGCTCGAGCTCGCGCAGGAAGCGGCGCGCGCCGCGAAGCACTTCGCGATCACCGACTTCACGAACTCGCAGATCATCATCGCGCAACCGCAGAAGTTCAACGACGCGGGGTTCAATCAGAACAACTACTGCGCGTGGCACGACTACACGACGCCGATCGCGTATCCCGGCGTGACGAGCGGCATGGCGTTCGTCAACATGCCGTACGTGTTGAACGCCGGCGGGGGCTGCGGCATGGACTTCGTCAACCCCGCCCCGATGGGCGATGTCGACGGCGTGACCATCGTCCTCGGTCACGAGGTCGCTGAAGCGATCACGGATCCGGGTGCGGAGTCACAGGCTGGCCAGGTGCAATACGGCGGCTGGTTCGATTATCAAGGGTGGGAGAACGGCGACAAGTGTGCGTGGGTCGGCGACGGCCTCGGCGCCGTGCCGGGATCGCCATTCAACCTCAAAGGCAACGACGGCAAGACGTATCCGGTGCAGACGCTGTGGAGCAATCAAAGCCTGAACGGCGTTGGTTATTGTTCCGGCGGATCGAATTGACAACCTGCGTACGTAGTGTCCGCCTTCAGGCGGACCGCTCCGGATCTGGCTAAAGCCGGACACTACGTATAATCGCCCGGTTATGGGCAAGGTCGTTGTCATCACCGGCGCCAGCAGCGGTATCGGCGCCGAACTCGCTATCCAACTCGGACGCCGTGGCGATCGCGTGGTCCTCGCCGCCCGTCGCCAGCACGAACTGCAACAGGTCGCCGAACGCGCCGGTCGCGAATCGCTCGTCGTGACTGCCGACGTCACGACACGCGCCGACGTCGAGCGTTTGCGCGATCGTGCGATCGCGACATTCGGTCACGTCGACGTGTGGGTGAACAACGCAGGCCGCGGCATCACGAAGGCCGTCCTGGAACTCACCGACGAGGAATTCGACTCGATCATGGCCGTCAACGTGAAGTCGGCGTTGTACGGCATGCAGGCGATTGCGGCGCACATGTGCGAGCGCCAGCAGGGACAGATCATCAACATCTCGTCGATGTTGAGTCGCGTCCCTTTCGCCACCTACCGTTCGGCCTACAACGCCGCCAAGCATGCGTTGAACGCGCTGACGGCCAACGCGCGCGTGGACCTGCGCGCGAAGTGCCCCGGCGTCCACGTCACGCTCGTGATGCCGGGACTCGTCACCACGGATTTCGGCAAGAACGCGATCCACGGCAGCCCGCCGCCTCCGCAAATGGGTGCGCAAACAGCTGAAGAAGTGGCCGCGGTCATCGTCAACGTGATCGACGAACCGGTGGCCGAGATCTACACGAACCCGATGCATCCGGCGCTGGCGCTCCGGTACT
>Ga0070741_10019739_pt1 | contig 10729 bp, 9 predicted proteins | sample Coa_R1_4_FD_66440 | JGI IMG/M metagenome (GOLD analysis project Ga0070741, IMG submission 66440) | Surface soil microbial communities from Centralia Pennsylvania, which are recovering from an underground coalmine fire - Coalmine... | ecosystem: Environmental > Terrestrial > Soil > Unclassified ... | reverse complement strand
AACGTGGCGGCCGCCCTCGCCCTCGCCGGCATCGGCCTCGACGCCACCACCATGCGCGTCTACGCCGACCCGACCGTCACCCACAACACCCACGAGGTGCGCGCCCGCGGGGCGTTCGGACAGGTGAGCTTCATCCTGCAAAACGTCCCCTCGGAGAACCCCAAGACCGGCCGCATCGTCGCCATGAGCGTCCTCAAAGCCCTCCGCAACCGCGTCGCCCCGCTCGTCGTTGGGCTGTAAGCGAGGCAGACGGCAATAGCAACGGCCCCGGATCGACTGATCCGGGGCCTGCTGGGTCGATGCGCCGGTGCTGGCTCGGGTGCTTAGCGGATGATGACCTCGTTGACGCTGTTGGTGACCTGCGTCGGGACCTGGCTGATCCGGCCAACCGCCGACAACGGCAGGAAGGTCAGGCTGCGCGAGAGCCCGGGCACGTTACTGGGCACCGTACTGGTGTTGGTGTAGCTGATCGCCGGGCCGAACACGCCGTTGTTCAGGCTGTTGAACGTGTACCCGACGCCGCCGCTCTGGCCCCAGTACGGCGGCTGCCCAAACTGGAAGCCGTACGGGTACTGGTAGCTCGCCGGGAACCCGTAGCCGTACGGATCGCCGAGCGTGGCGTAGTAGTTGCCGTAGAACGGGCCGAACGGCGGGCCCATCCCGACGCCCGTCACCCCATTGAAGATCGGATAGTTGCCGGCCAGGAACGGACCGCCGGCGCCCACGGTTGGGACTCCGGTCGGCGTCTGAGCCGACGCCGCACCGCTCACCGCGAGCGTCAGGCCCGCCGCCAGCACCACGCCAAGCACGAATCGGCGCATCTTCACCCTCACCTTCCCCCGCCTGCCGGCCGCGGTGGGCACGGCAACACGGTACGGGCCCCAGGGACCCACACCAGATCAAACGGAGCGCGGCCGCGAACGTTACACCTCAGACCGGCATGACGCCGTGTTTCTTCGGCGGCCGCACCTCGGATTTGTTGGCGAGCATGTGGAGGGCCTGGATCAAGCGACGGCGGGTCTCGGCGGGGCGGATGGCCGCCTGGGCAAAGCTCTTCTGCAGGGCGTCGAACGGGCCGCTGAACCGCTCGCTGAACTCCTCGATCCGCTGCTGGCGCAGCGCCTCGGGATCGGCAGCCTGGTCGATCTCGCGTCGGTACAGCACGTTCACCGCGGCCGGGGCGCCCATCACCGCCAGCTCGACCCCCGGCCAGACGAACACCTGGTCGGCGCCCATCTCGCGCGTACACAGCGCCTGCTTGGCGCCGCCGTACCCCTTGCGCAGGTAGACGGTCAGCTTCGGCACCGTCGCCTCGGCGTAGGCGTAGAGCATCTTCGCGCCGTGGCGAATGATGCCGCCGCGCTCCTGCTTCGTGCCGGGGAAGAAGCCCGGCACGTCCACCAGCGTCACCAGCGGAATGTTGAAGGCGTCGCAGAAGCGGATGAAGCGGGCGGCCTTGTCCGAGGCGTCGATGTCGATCGCGCCGCCGAGCCAGTTCGGCTGGTTGGCGACGAAGCCGACCGACTCCCCGCCCAGGCGGCCGAAGCCGACGATCAGGTTGCGGCCCCAGCGCGGCTTCAGCTCGAGGAAGTCGCCGTCGTCCACCAGGCGGCGGATGACCTGCACCATGTTGTAGGGCTTGCGCAGGTCCTCCGGGACCAGTTCCTCCAGCCCTTCCACCAGGCGGTCGGGGGGATCGTCGCTCGGTCGGCGCGGAGCGCGCTCGCGATAGCTCTGCGGCAGGAAGCCGAGCAGCTTGCGGATCTGCGCCAGGCAGGCCGCGTCGTCCTCGGCCACCAGGTCAGCCACGCCGGACGCTTCGGAGTGGATCTTGGCCCCGCCAAGGTCCTCCATCGTCACCTCTTCGCCCAGCACCTCCTTCACCACGGCGGGGCCAGTGATGAACATCTGGCTCGTGCCGCGCACCATCAGGACGAAGTCGGTGAGCGCCGGCGAGTACGACCCCACGCCGATACACGGTCCCATGATCGCGGAGACCTGCGGCACGGCGCCCGAGGCGAGCGTGTTGGCGTAGAAGATGCGGCCGATGGCGCGGGTCACGTCCAGGCCCTCCTGGATGCGCGCGCCCGCCGAGTCGAGCAGGCCGACCACTGGCGCTCCTACCTTCTGGGCCACCTCGGTCACGTAAGCGATCTTCTCGCCGTGGGCGGCGCCGACCGTGCCGGCCAGCACGGTGTAGTCCTGGGCGTAGACGAACACCAGTCGCCCGTCGATCGTGCCGTAGCCGGCGACCACACCGTCGCCCGGCCGGCGGCGCTCGGCCATGCCGAAGTCGCTGACGTGCGTCTCGGCCAGGGCGAACTCCTCGACGAAGGAGTCCGGGTCGAGCAGCGCCAGGATCCGCTCGCGCGCCGTGAGCTTCCCCTCGGTGTGCTGGCGCGCCACGGCCTTTTCGTCGCCGGCCAGCACGCGCGCCTCCACGGCGTCCAGCTTCGCCGTCAGCTCGGTGCGCGTCTTCGGCATCTCTCCCCCAAGTAGCTGTCAGCCATCAGCAGTCAGCTTTCAGCCAGGGCTGACTGCTGAGAGCTGATGGCTGACGACTCGCCCTATCCACCGTACCCGAGGCCGCGGAGCACCGACAGCATGATCGCCGCGGCGATGACCGAGCCGATCTGCCCGCCGGTGTTGGCGCCCATGGCGTGCATCAGCAGGTGGTTCTTCTTGTTGTACTTCTGCCCTTCGTTCTGCACCACCCGGGCGGCCATCGGGAAGGCCGAGATGCCGGCGGCGCCGATGAGCGGGTTGATCTTCCCGCCGCTGAGCGCGCACATCAGCTTGCCGAACAGCACGCCCGTGGCGGTGTCGAGGCAGATCGCCACGAAGCCCAGCACGAGGATCAGGAGCGTCTGGTAGCGCAGGAAGATCTCCGCCTGCATCGTCGCGCCGATGGAGATGCCCAGGAGCAGCGTCACGATGTTGGCGATCTCGTTCTCCGACGCCTGCTTCAGCCGCTCGACCACGCCCGACTCGCGGATCAGGTTGCCGAGCATGATCATGCCCAGCAGCGGCGTGCCCTGGGGGGCGATGATCGAGCCGACGATTACCACCATGATCGGGAAGATCAGCTTGGCGCGGCGGGAGACGGTGCGCTTCACACCGCCCATCACGATCAGGCGCTCGTCCTTGGTCGTGAGCAGGCGCATGATCGGCGGCTGCACGATCGGAACGAGGGACATGTAGGAGTAGGCAGCCACCGAGATCGGTCCGAGCAGGTCCGGCGCGAACTTGGACGACACGTAGATGGCGGTTGGGCCATCCATGGCGCCGATCACGCCGATCGAGACCGCCTGCTCGAGCGTGAAGCCGAGCAGGAGCGCGAGCAGGAGAGTGATGAAGATCCCGAACTGGCCGGCGGCGCCCATCAGCAGGATCTTGGGATTCTCGAGCAGCGGTCCGAAGTCGGTCAGCGCGCCGATGCCGATGAACACCAGCACGGGGAAGACCTCGTTGGCGACGCCGGCATTGTAGAAGGTCCGCAGCACCCCGTCTTCCGCCATCAGGCCCGATTCGGGGATGTTGACCAGGATCGCGCCGAAGCCGATCGGCAGCAGCAGCAGCGGCTCGATTCCGCGGGCGATGGCCAGGTAGAGGAGCAGGCAGCCCAGGGCGAGCATGAACAGCTTGCCCAGGTCGAGGTGCGCGACCCCGACGAACAGCCCTTCCAGTCCGGCGCGGATGGCGACGTCCATCGGCTACTTCGCGTCTTCGGGCGCGTACGGAAACACCCGCTTGAGCAGGACCACGAGCAGGGCGATGAAGGCGAGCGTCACCAGCGTGCCGCCCATCCCGAGGATCGCCAGCGCGAACCCGATCGACCAGACGTCCGTCATTCGATGACCGCCACCACCTGGTCGGTGTCCACCGAGTCGCCGGCCGCGACGCGCACCTCGGCCACCCGGCCGCCGGTCGGCGCCACGACGTTGATCTCCATCTTCATCGCTTCCATGACCACGACCGGATCGTCTTCCGCCACCTCGTCGCCCACCTTGACGAGGACTTGCAGGATCTTGCCGACCATCGGCGCCTCGACTGGGGTGGCCACGGCTTCCTCCTCGGGAATGTCGGCGCCGCCGCGGACCCAGCCGGCACCACCGCGGAGGGCAGCTCGACGCGGCGGGAGCGAGCGGGGAGCGGTCGGCAGAGGCTGGCGCGCACCACCACCCCTCGGCCTGACGCCGCGCGCATCATAGCGTCCGTCCGGCAGGGGTGTCAACGAGAAGCGGGCCGCCGCGACGCTATAATCCAGCGAGAGCCGCGGCGGATGGGGGACATGGACGACGTCGTAACCTACCTGGAGGCGGGGCGCGAGCGGTTCCTCGCCGAGCTGGGCGACTTCCTGCGCATCCCCAGCATCAGCAGCGCGAGCGCGCACCGTGATGACGTGCGCCGCTGCGCCGAGTTCACCGCCGCGCACCTGCGACGGATCGGCTTCACCCGCGCCGAGGTGCTGCCGACGACGCCCGACGGCCACCCGGTCGTCTACGGGGAGTGGCTCGGCGCGCCCGGCGCCCCCACGGCGCTGGTCTACGGCCACTACGACGTCCAGCCGGTCGACCCCCTCGATCTCTGGGAGACGCCGCCCTTCGAGCCGACGGTGCGCGATGGCCTCCTCTTCGCCCGCGGCGCCGTGGACGACAAGGGTCAGGTCTACATGCACTTCGCCGCCGCGGAAGCCTACCTGGCCCTGCGCGGCCGCCTGCCGGTGAATCTCAAAGTGCTGATCGAGGGCGAGGAGGAGATCGGCAGCCCCCACCTCGACGCCTTCGTCGAGAGCCACCACGACCTGCTCGCCGCCGACGTCGGGGTGATCTCCGACACGCCGATGTACGACGCCGACCACCCCTCGCTGTGCTACGGCCTGCGCGGCCTGACCTACCTGCAGGTCGAGGTCGAGGGGCCGAGCGGCGACCTGCACTCCGGGAGCTGGGGCGGCATCGTCGCCAATCCCGCCCTGGCGCTCGCCACCATCCTCGCCCAGCTCAAGGACGCCGACGGCCGGGTGCTGGTGCCGGGCTTCTACGATGCCGTGCGCCCCCTCGGCGCCGACGAGCGGCGCGCCCTGGCGGCGCTGCCCTTCGACGCCGCCCGCGCCGCAGCCGACCTCGGCGTGCCGGCGCTCGTCGGCGAGCCCGACTACACGCCGGTCGAGCGGCTGTGGGCGCGGCCGACGCTGGAAGTGAACGGCATCTGGGGCGGGTTCAGCGGCGAGGGCGCCAAGACGATCATCCCCGCCCGCGCGGGGGCGAAGCTGAGCCGCCGTCTCGTGCCCGATCAAGACCCCGACGCCATCGCCGACCTGGTCGCCGCCCACCTGATGCGGCTCGCCCCGCCCGGCGTGCGCGTCCGGGTGCAAAAGCTGCACGGCGGGCGGCCGGTGCTCACGCCGCTGGAGCACCCGGCCCTGCAGGCCGCGGCGCGCGCCGTCGCGCGGGGCTTCGGCAAAGAGCCGGTCTTCATCCGCGAGGGCGGCAGTATCCCCTTTGTCGCCACCCTCGTCGAGCAGCTCCGTCTGCCCGCCATCCTGCTCGGGGCTGGCCTGCCCGACGAGCACACCCACGCCCCGAACGAGTTCTTCCACCTGGAGAACTTCTACCGTGGCATGCACGCCGTCGCCTACCTCTGGGACGAGCTCGCCTCCCTCGGCCTGGAGTCGTGGGTGCGCCAGCCGTGAATTGCGACTCTAGCACTAAGCCAAGGTATCAATAACAACAGGCGACAGATTCAACTCGACGAGGAGCGTCGTAAACGGATCCGAAGGTTAAGATGGTTCAATACGTGTAATACCAGGGATTTTATCGTAGTCCCTGTCAAAGCTAACAACTTGTGTGTCGTGGAGATGCTCCATTTCAACAGCAATGTATGCGTCCGGCAATGAAATATTGAGCGAGACGTACAAATCAAAGACTTTGCGAAAGCGGCATCTACTCCCCCATCCGCTCCACCACTTCTTGGACAATCGCATCTGCTGCTATGTCTCGAAGCTGCTCAGCAGTGGGAGCTGGGTAGCGTGGAGTGACAGCGCCTGCGGTTTGCTCGATCACTGAGCCGACCTTGCGGATGGCAACCTGGCCTGATTCCTTCTCAGGAAGCACAAAGGCGACTCGATCACCATGCCTGAGGTCTAGGGCTTTCCTGACTTCTGCAGGCACGGTGACCTGGCCTTTTCGGGTTACGACGGTGAGTACTTCTTTCATAGTCGGCTCCTAATGATGCACTACTTCCTGGGCATCAGCCGCCGTCGTCCTGGTTCTCACGAATGTAGCCGTCGATCTCGGCACGGTGAGCCTCGTAGTAGGCCAGCGCCTCCCGAACGTCATCCGCTGTCAGGCGAGGGAAGGCCTTGAAGATGTCTGCCAGGCTTCCCTCGTGTTCGCGGAAGAGCACGATCGACCGCACGGGAATGCGCGTGCCTTTGACCGTCGGCTCGCCGCCTACGATCCTTGGATCGCGCACGATCCGCGTGAACGGCTCTGGTTTCGGCAGGGCCATCGCTGCCACCCCGACAGAACGCTTTTCTCCATTGAGTGTAGCAGGCGCTGGCATCCGCGCAGCAGAGAGCGATGTCCACTGCTGTACGAGGCGGAGTGTGAACGACGGCTAAACTCGTTGCCCGCGCGCCGCCTCGATCAGCCGCAGCACGCGCTCCGGAGTGATGGGCAGCTCGTTGGCGCCGATGGGGCCGAAGGGGGCCAGCGCGTCGGTGACGGCGTTGGCAATCACCGCGCCGGGCGCGATCGCCCCGCCCTCGCCCATGCCTTTGATGCCGTCCATCGTGAACGGCGACGGCGTCTCCAGGTGGTAGATCTCCATCGGGGGCATCTCGGCCGCCGCCGGCATCAGGTAGTCCAGGAAGCTGACGTTCAGCAACTGGCCCTGGGCGTCGTAGACCGACTCCTCGAACAGCGCGGTGCCCAGTCCCTGGACGATCCCGCCGTGAATCTGCCCGTCGACGATCATCGGGTTGATGACCTTGCCGCAGTCCTCCACGATCAGGTAGCGCAGGATCTTTACCGCCCCCGTCTCGGGATCGACCTCGACCAGGGCGAGCTGCGCCGAGTTGGTGAAGGTGCCGGTGCCCGGCGGCGCGTCGTAGGCCCGGGTCGCCTCCAGGCCGATGCTCTCGCCGGGGGGCAGCTTCTCGACGCGGAAGTAGGCGATGCGCGCCAGCTCGGCCACGCTCATGCTGCGCGACGGCACGCCGCGCACGCGGCACTCCCCGCCGCTCAGCTCCAGGTCCTCGACGGGAGCCTCGAGCAGGCTGCTGGCCAGGCGCAGCAGCTTGCCGGCGACTTCCTCGGCCGCGCGAATCGTCGCCCCGCCGGCCAGCACGGCGCTGCGGCTGGCAAACGTCCCCATGCCGTACGGGCTGATCGTCGTGTCGCCGTGGAGCACGGTGACGTCCTCGACGCCCACGCCGAGGCGGGAGGCGGCGAGCTGGGCCAGCGTCGTCTCCATGCCCTGGCCGTGCGACTGCATGCTCGCCATCACCGTGACCTTGCCCGACGGGTCCATGCGCACAGTCGCCGTGTCGTAGCCCATCACCACCGGGCCGCCGCGCTTGACGAACTCGACCGTGGCGTGGGCGGTCTGCTCCGTGTAGGTCGCCAGCCCGATGCCCAGGTAGCGGCCCTTCGCGCGCTCCTCGGCCTGCAGCTTGCGCAGACCCGCGTAGTCGCCCTCGGCGAGCAGCAGGTCGAGCGACTCGATGAAGCTGCCGCTGTCGTAGACCATGCCGGTCGCCGAGGTGTAGGGGAACTCGTCGGCGCGCACCAGGTTGACGCGGCGCACCTCGGCCGGGTCGAGCCCCGTGGCGCGGGCCACCTCGTCGATCAGGCGCTCGTGCGTGAAGCAGGCCGACGGCCGCGCCACGCCGCGATAGGTGCCCAGCGGGCACTTGTTCGTCGCCACGCCCAGCGAGTCGCAGCGATAGTTGCGGATGCGGTACGGCCCGGGCAGCATGCCCAGCGCCATGCCCGGCTCGATGCCGGCCGTCCACGGCCAGACCGAATAGGCGCCGATGTCGACCTTCACCTGCGCCCGCAGCGCGGTGATCGTGCCATCGCGCTGGTAGGCCGCCTCGACCTCGTGGACGTGCTCGCGGGCGTGGACGCTGGCCAGCAGGTGCTCGCGACGGTCCTCGACCCACTTCACGGGCCGCTCCAGGCGGATCGCCAGCAAGCAGAGGACGACGTCCTCGGGGAACAGATTGGCCTTGATGCCGAACCCGCCGCCCACGTCCGGGGCGATCACTCGCAGCTTGTGCTCCGGGAAGCCGAGCGTGTCGGCCAGGCCGGTGCGCACCAGGTGCGGGATCTGCGTCGCAGACCAGACCGTCAGCTCGCCGCGGGCGGCGTTGTAGTCCGCGAGCGTGACGCGGTTCTCCATCGGCACGCCGGCGTGGCGGTGTGTCTCCGCTCGCAGGCGCACCACCCCGTCGGCCGTGGCGAACGCGGCGTCCACGTCGCCGACGTCCAGGTGGCGCTTCACGAAGGCGTTGTCCTTCCAGCCTGGGTGCAGGATCGGCGCGTCGGGCGCCATCGCCGCGTCCACGTCGGCCACGACCGGCAGCAGCTCGAAGTCCACTTCCACGCGCTCGGCGGCGTCCTCGGCCACGTAGCGGTCGGTCGCCACGACCACGGCCAGCGGCTCGCCGGCGTACAGCACGCGGTCGGCAGCCAGCGCCGGCTGCGTCGACTTCTGCCACTCGCCGGTGGTCGAGTCGGCGCGGATCAGCTCGGTCGCGGCTAATACCTCGGCGCCGCTGAGTGCCGCGACGACGCCCGGCAGCGCCAGGGCCGGTCCGAGGTCGATGCTACGGATGCGGGCGTGGGCGTGGGGCGAGCGGACGAATGCCGCGTGGACCACGCCCGGTCGGGTCAGATCGTCAACGTACTCGGCGCGGCCGGTCAGGAAGCGGGGGTCCTCGACGCGGCGGACGCGCGCGCCGACGAGTTTGGGGCTCAGCTCATGCGTCTGCATACGTCGCAGCTCCCTAGTCACGGATGGCGCTCGGGCATGGATGCCCCGAAATGCTACACCGAGAGCACGGCGCGAACCCACCCACGCTGGTCGTTGGTCCGTGCCGGCGGGTGGTATACTTCCCCCCGTTCCAACTAGTGGGCAGTGATTAGTGGCTAGTGGACGGGGCACCGTTCACTGCCCACGGGTCACTGGGCACCACCTGTGTGACGAGAGGCGGCGACGTGGCTAGGCGGATCGCGATTACCGGCATGGGCGCCGTGACGCCCCTCGGGCTCAACGTTTCCAGCACCTGGGAAGGGCTGGTGGCGGGCCGATCGGGCATCGGCCCGATCACCCACTTCGATCCCACGGGCATGCGCGCCCGCATCGCCGGCCAGTTGCCGGACTTCGATCCGCAGCAGTTTATGGACAAGAAGGACGCGCGCCGCTCGGACCGCTTCGTCCAGATGGCGATCGTCGCGGCCCAGGAGGCGCTCGGCGACTCCGGGCTCACCATCGACGACGCCAACCGCGCGGAGATCGGCGTGATCGTCGGGTCGGGCATCGGCGGCATCGGCACCCTCGTCGAGCAGGTGAACGTGCTCCAGACGCGCGGGCCGGACCGCGTCAGCCCCTTCCTCATCCCGATGTACATCGTCGACCTCGTCGCCGGCGAGATCGCCATTCGCGTCGGCGCCCAGGGGCCGAATTACTCGGTGGTGTCGGCCTGCTCGACCAGCGCGCACTGCATCGGCGAGGCCGCCGAGATCATCAAGCGCGGCGACGCCGTAGCCATGATCGCGGGCGGTTCGGAGGCCGGGATCGTCCCCATCGGCGTGGCCGGCTTCGCGGCCATGCGCGCGCTGTCCGAGCGCAACGACGAGCCCGAGAAGGCTAGCCGCCCCTTCGACGCCGAGCGCGACGGCTTCGTCATGGGCGAGGGCGCCGGCATCGTCGTCCTGGAGGACCTCGAGTTCGCGCGGGCGCGCGGCGCCCACATCTACGCCGAGCTCCTGGGCTACGGCGCGACCGACGACGCCTACCACATCACCGCCCCATCGGAGGGCGGCGAGGGCGCCGTGCGCGCGATGCGGATGGCGCTGCGCAAGGCCGGCCTGGAGCCGCGGGACGTCGGCTACGTGAACGCGCACGGCACGTCTACGCCGCTGAACGACAAGCTGGAGACCGAGGCGCTGAAGACCGTGTTCGGCGAGGCGGCCTACGACGTTCCGGTCAGCTCCACGAAGTCCATGACCGGCCACCTGCTCGGCGCGGCGGGCGTGGTGGAGACGATCGTCTGCGTGCTGGCCATCCGCCACGAGTGCCTGCCCCCCACGATCAACTACGAGCATCCCGATCCGGAGTGCGACCTGGACTACGTTCCCAATACGGCGCGGAAGCGGCGGGTCGACGTGGCGCTCACGAACTCGCTCGGCTTCGGCGGCCACAACTCCACGCTGATCGTAGGACGGTACGACGGCTGAGGTACGACCAGCAATGCGCGACCAGGATGGCTGGCTGGCGACTGTGCGCGGCCTGCTAGGCGTCCTCGGCGCGAGCGACGTGACCGAGTTTCACTACCAGGGACGCGACATCCGCGTGCGCCTGCTGCGGCGCCCCACGCTCGACGCCCAGGCGGCGCCGGTGGGGCCAGCGCAGGAGCCAGCCGCCGACCTGTACGCGCTGACCGCGCCGCTGACCGGCGTCTTCTACACCGCGCCGTCGCCGCACGCCGAGCCGTACGTGC
>Ga0070741_10019738_pt1 | contig 10729 bp, 9 predicted proteins | sample Coa_R1_4_FD_66440 | JGI IMG/M metagenome (GOLD analysis project Ga0070741, IMG submission 66440) | Surface soil microbial communities from Centralia Pennsylvania, which are recovering from an underground coalmine fire - Coalmine... | ecosystem: Environmental > Terrestrial > Soil > Unclassified ... | reverse complement strand
GGGGGCTGCCGACCATAACCGGCTTTACAGAGGAGCGCAACGATAACGGCACGCTCTCGTTCCCCAGCCAGCTGCTCATCCAGCACCGCAATACCTTCGATACCACCTTCAACACCGGTATTAACCCGGTGCTGCACCTGGGCTCGAATACCATCGTCTTCAACCCGGGCGTGCAGTTCACGGTGCGCCGCGACACCGAGGCGCCGCTGGCGATGAACCAGAACCTGTTCCGCCAGTTCGTGTACATGTCAACTTCGTCGTTTTTCGACTGGATCTCGGTGCAGGGCAGCGCTATGCGCGAGGCGGGCCCCTTCACGGAAGTGCCCCTGCATTCCCGGGAACTGAGAGGTACCCTGGGCTTTACCGTGGGGCGCCCTTGGGGCCGGACCTCTCTGTTCACCGAGTACTCGGCCGACGACCTGCTGTTCCGGCCGCGTATTGTGGAGTTTTACGAGACCGGCACCCGATTTGGGGTGCAACATAAGTTCGGAGAGAAGCTGACCGTGGGAATTTTGGGTGATTACCTGCGTGCCTGGCGTGTGCAGGGCAGCCAGTACGCGCTGGCCCAGGCCATGCGTCCAGGGTTCCGCTTCACCTACCAGCACACCAGCCACTGGTCGGCGGAAGGCGAGTTCGCCTACTCACGTGGCCAGGGTATGCATTTCTACGACAACGTAGAGGGCAGATTCCTCGTCTCATACGTCAAGCCCGTGCGGCAAATGCTTAACTCCGGCAGCGGAGATGTGCCAGTCGCGTATCCGTTGCGCTTATCGTTCGGAGTACAGCAGCAGGAGTTCTACAACTTTTCCCACGGAGCCACCATCGTTCCGGTGGTGCAAGTATCGCTGTTTTAGGCGCGAGGAAGATACCTGGCTGTAACCATGTCCCGAGTCACTTCCATAGCGAAAACATTGCAGGGCGCGATTGAGCGCCGCTCGCAGGGCACCCAGGCTCGGATTGTGAGCGGGAGCCTGACTTTGCTCATCGGCTCGGCGCTGGTAAGTCTGCTTAACCTGTTCTACAACGTGGGCGTGGCCCGGCTATTGGGCCCAGTGGCCTTCGGCGAGGCAGCGGCGGTCTATACGCTGCTGATGCTGATTTCCTGCATCACCCTTTCCTTCCAGCTGGTCTGCGCCAAGTTCGTCGCCAGGAACGAGACCGCCGGGGCCAGGGCGGCCGTGTACATGGGCCTGCGCCGGCGCGCCTGGCTATTCGGGATTGCGATCGCCTCCTTGCTGATCCTGGCCAGCGGCCCGGTTTCCGCTTACCTCAACCTGCGCTCGTCCACGCTGGTCATCCTGCTGGCCATCGGCATCGCTTTCTATATTCCTTTGGGCGTACGCCGCGGAGGCATGCAGGGGATCTACGCCTTCCGCCGGCTGGCGGGAAACTACATCGCCGAGGGTGTGGTCAAGCTGGGTGGCGCGTTTCTGCTCATTCACTTCGGCTTGGGTGTGAATGGCGCGATTGCGGCGGTGACCGCCTCGGAAGTAGCGGCTTATCTCCTGGGCCACCCCGGACGCGAGTTGGAAGCAAGAGCCGAACCAGGATTGCCCGCCTCCTTCGGCGAAGGCATACAGGCAATCGTGTTCTTTGTGGGACAGGTGGTCATCAACAATGTAGATATCATTCTGGTGAAACACTTTTTCGCGGCGGAAGCAGCTGGCCTGTACGCCGCGGCGGCCCTGGTCGGCCGCGTGGTTTACATGTCCTCCTGGTCGGTGGTAAGCGCCATGTTCCCCATCTCTGCCGGCCTTCGCACCGATGAAGAAACAGAGGCCGGCGTGCTGCTCACGCCTTTGCTCATCGTGCTCCTGATTACCGGGGGCTTCACGCTGGCTTTGTGGCTCTTCCCCAACCTGGTTTGGCGAGCCGTGTTCGGGGCCGCATTTACCCATCAGAATCTTGCTTTCTACTCCTCGTTGCTGGTGCTTTATGCCGCGGCAACGGGGGTCTACTCGTTGAGCGTGGTGATCATCACCTACGAAATGTCACGCAAAATCGCCAACAGTGCCTGGGTACAGCTGGCGTTTGCCGGCGCCGTGGTGCTGGGAATTCTGGCCTTCCATTCCACCCTGCAGCAGGTCGTGGTGGTGCAACTGATAGCCTTGGGCCTGTTGCTGGCAACGGTTTGCCTGCCTTTCCTTGGCCATCGTTTGCGGGGGGATACGACGACCGCAATTGTGCCCGCGCTGGTCACCATGCGCCAGCTGCGCCCGCTGGCGGAAGATGAAGTCATTGCCGAGTTTCTGCGCAATGAGTTCCACCATCCCGAATTTGACGGGGACCGGGCAAAATTTCAGCGTCTGGTGGACCACCCGGACCTGGGCAGCCCGGCGGAGAACGCGCTGCGCCGCGCCTTGCTGTACCGCCGTCGGGGCGGCTTGTGGCGCGAACTGCCCGGCGACACGCAATGGTGGGAAATGGAATTGCAGCCCGCTGATGTTGAGCGTATCCGGTTTTTCCCTCGCGCGCAGTGGCGCAAGCTTTCCAGTGGCCGCTTCTACGTTAACGAAATCGTGGAGCGCATCCGCCGCGCCGGGCCCGGTTTGGATGAAGACTTTCGCCGCAAGTTGCATGCGGTGGGCAGCGACTTGCAGCAGAAAACGGCAGAGCCGACTTCTATTCTGCTCATCGGCCAGGATGCAAGCAGCCCCCTCACCATTATTGAGGGCAATCACCGCGTCGCGGCCGCGCTACTGGCCACCCCGGGTGTCTTGCCGGAGCACTTTCGCGTGCTTTGCGGTTTTTCGCCGCGTATGACCGAATGCTGCTGGTATCACACCAGCATGGGAAATCTGCTGCGCTATGCCAGAAACAAGGTGCGCGATATGACCCGCGCCGGCGATGCGGATGTGGACCGGCTGCTCAAGCTGCAGCCACGAACTCCGGCGGTTTCGTCATGATGGGCGCCGGAGGCAATAAGATGTCCCGCGGCAAAGCTGGCGTAAGAGGCGTCCAGCCTCGTTTCCCGGCTGCCCGGAGGGAGGACAACAGGGATGTGAAGCACAGCATCTTTAGTCTTAGCTGCTTGGAACCTGGTCCGCTGGCGCGTAACTCCCCAGGCCACACGCCGGTCGAGCCACTGAAAAGAATCCTATCCAGCGTCGCCCGTCAAAGATGGGCCAACAGGCAGGTTGTGTGGAACTTTTGTTTGGGGTGGGTCTGAGAATCAGTTTTTGGGAAAGAGCAATGGGTTTGGAGGCGAGGTGGGCGCAATGGATTTAGCGGCAATCATTATTGTGGGCGCCCGCCAGGAAGAGTTTGACGGTGCCGGAAATAGCCAACGTGCGGAGGCTGTGTCGGAATCATTTGCCGATATTCCTCTGGCACTGCTTGACGTGGTCGGCAAATCGGTGGTGCATCATGTAGCTGACCGCCTGCGATGCGCCGGCGTCGAAGCAATCACAGCGCTTACCACCGAGGCGCTCTGCGAACCCACGGTGCCGCCCGACCGCCAGCTTCAGCCGGCTTGCCGGCCGGCCGATGATACGTGGCGCGCTGCTGAGGAAGCCTTCTCTGCTTACGCCGATGAAGGAGTGGAGAATGTCCTGCTGCTGCGCCTGGGTCCCTATGCCGAATTTGACCTCAGCGATCTGCTCCACTTCCATCGCAGTCGCCGACAGAATGCCACTCTCATTTTTGACCGAAACGGACCACTCGATGCCGCCGTGGTCCAGGCGGTCCGGCGCAATGATGCGGCTCATCTGATACGAAACGGCTTGCGGGTGTCGCGGGTTCCTGCCGAGCCTTATGTCACGCAGGCTTACGTCAACCGGCTGCAAAGCGCTCCGGACCTCCGCCGCCTGGGCCAAGACGCCCTGCTGATGCGCTGCGACATCCATCCCCAGGGGCACGAGCTCAAACCCGGGGTCTGGGTTGCGGAACGCGCCCGCATCCACCGCACCGCTCGCGTGCTGGCTCCGGCTTTTGTAGGAGCGCACGCCAAGTTGCGTGCCGCTTCCGTTGTCACCCGCTGCAGCACGGTCGAGCACCACGCTGAAGTGGACTGCGGCACGGTGCTGGAGGACACAACAGTCTTGCCGTACACCTACGTGGGAACAGGTTTGGACGCGGCTCACGCCGTCGCCGGATTCGGCAGAGTTGCCCAATTGCGGCGCCAGGCGGAAGTGGAGATTGCCGATTCTCGGTTGCTGGGAACCGTGACCGCCTCTGCCACCTGGCGGACGGTCAAAAGCGCCGCTTCACTGGCTGCCTATTTGCCGGTCCAGGCGGTACGCGGCTTATTGCGCGGAGGCCGTCGCACTCAACCCGCCACCCCGGCTCCAACCGACGCTGAATTACCAGCTCCGCGCCAGCGTCCCGGAACCTTGGAGCCCACACCCGAGCCGCTTGCAGCATCCAATCAAGCACCGCAATTCGCCAACGATTTTGCTGTCGTGAGGAGATATGGGAACGAGTAGACCAGTCATCGTGAAGCGCATGCCCGATCGCATCAACCTGCAGCAGGCCCGGGAGTTTTGCCGCGAAGTGCAGCCCTTGCTGCGCTCCGACCGTCCCCAGTTGGTCTTTGATTTCTCCACTGTGCATCGCATGGATGCTGCGGGTGTGGACATGCTGCTGGAATGCATGGCGGAGGTGATGAAGCATGATGGCGACCTGAAGCTGGCGGCCCTATCGCCGCAAGCGGCGGTGGTCCTTGAGCTCACCCGCGCGGACCGGTTATTCGAGATTTACGAGACTGTATCCGATGCCGTGCGCAGCTTCAGCGGCTTCCTCCCCAACGCCATGAGGAAATATGCCGAATGGGGCGTTGCGGCCACCGCGTCTGAATCCGGCGACGACACCTCCTCCAAGATCGCCGCTTAAAAAGCTGGAGAGCAGATATGAAATGGGAACGCAACAGCAGCGCGCTCATCCTGAGTCTCACGCTGGCGCTGTGCCTGTGTGGAGCGCCGGAGATGCTGTCCGCGCAGGCGCAAGATACGTCCTCGCCGCCAGCTTCTCCATCCACCGGGCAGAATGCGCCAAACCTGCCTGACGCCCCCGGCAGTACGCCGCCGTCCCAGCCGAACAACAACCCGCCGCAAAATCAGGGTTCCCAGAAGCCGCCTTCGCAGCCAGCCCAGGCGCCGGCCGGAACCGGAGCCGCGGAGGCCGGTCCCACCGCCGGCGGAGCCGGCTCCAGGCCCGCAGGCATGGCGATCGCTCCCGCCAAGCAGCACCAGGTGCGCTCTTTTCTCATCAAGCTGGGAGCCGTTGCCGGAGGCGCTATTGCCATCGGCACGGTGTACGCGCTCTCCCGCAGCAGCCCCAGCCGGCCCCCGGGCGCCAAATAGATGCTCACCTCCGCTGCCATGACATCTCCCGCCGCGCCAGCGCCGCTGCTGATCAGTTTCTCCGGCATTGATGGTGCCGGCAAAAGCACTCACATTGGCCACCTGCGTGACTTTTTGAACGCAGCCGGCTGTCCCGTCGCGCAATTGGCGTTTTGGGATGATGTGGTCGTTTTCTCCCGCTTCCGCGAAGGAGTTACGCTCACGGTTTTCAAAAGTGAAAAAGGTGTGGGGGCTCCCGGAAAGCCGGTGCGCAGGCGCGACAAGAATGTGCGCTCCTGGTATCTGAGCCTGGCGCGCGCCGCGTTTTACCTGCTGGACGCTCTGCACTTGCGCCGGGTGGCTGCCCGGGCACGCCGGTCGGGCGCGGCCGTAGTTATCTTCGATCGTTATATTTACGACGAATTAGCCAATCTTCCCCTGCAAAACCGCTTGGCAAGGGTTTTTCTGCGCTGTGCCAGCTCCCTGGCCCCAAGACCCGACTTGGCTTACGTGATTGACGCCAATCCCGAGGAGGCCTGCGCGCGCAAGCCCGAGTACCCGCTCGAGTTCTCCCGCCGCTGCCGCGACACTTATCTCCGCCTGGCGCAGATGATGGGAATGGTGGTGGTGCCCCCGCTTCCCCTGGTTCAAGCCCAGCGTGAGATGCTGAACCGCTTCCAGGAGGTGGCCGCAACGCGTACCCTTGCCTCGCCGGTCAGGCAGAGCGACGGCACGGGCGTGGGCCTTCCGGTCTGATCGCAGGAAGCTTTACCGGTATATGTAAATCAGAATTCAGCTACTCTGGTTCCAAAAAGCCGAATAAGAAAATTGCGGTATTTTCCGCAGCAGCTCCAGCCAACATCCTCTCCCTCCATCCCATCCTAAGTATCGGAAACAGTGAACGAGTCAAGGGTGTTGTCTATGGAGCAGTCGGAAAAATTGGGCCTGGTCATTCCCACCCTGAACGAAGCCGGCAATATAGCTGCGGCGCTGCAACGAGTGCGGGCCAGCCTGGATCCCCTGGGTGCAACCTACGACATCACGGTGGTGGACGACGACAGCCGTGACGGCACGGCTCAGGTGGTGCAGGAAATCGCGGCGCAAGACCCGCGAGTAAAACTCCTGGTTCGCCGAGGAGAACGTGGCCTGGCCGGCGCCGTGATTTATGGCTGGCAGCATACCGACGCCGAACTGCTGGCTGTAATGGATGCCGACCTCCAGCATCCCCCTGAGCTTTTGCCCGATCTGCTCAAAGCCATGCAGCAGGGCTACGACATCGCGGTGGCCAGCCGCTACGTCGCTCAGGATGCGGTGAAAGGCTGGGATCCCGCCCGCCGCCTGGTTTCCATGCTGGGGACCTGGGTGACCGTTCCCCTGCAAAAGCGGAACATCCGCATCAAGGATCCGCTCTCCGGTTTCTTCGTGGTGCGGCGCAGCTGTATAGCCGGAATTCCCCTGCACTCCCAGGGCTTCAAGATTCTGCTGGAAATCCTGGTGCGAGGACGGATCCGTTCGGCAGCGGAAGTTCCCTTTCTATTCGGCCTGCGCTACGCGGGTAAAAGCAAGGCCAGCCTGAAGGTGGCGCTCGACTATTTTTCCCTGCTGGGGCGCTTGTCCCTGGATTCCCTTTTTAAATTAGGCTCCTGATGAAAATTTGCCTGGTCACAACTTTTCCGCCCAGCCGCCGGGGGCTGGCTGAATATGGATTCCACATCGCGCGCGAGCTGCAGCAGAACCCGCTGCTCAGCCTCACCATTCTGGCCGATGAACTGGAGACGCCGGAGCCCGAACTGGAGGACTACAGCGTGATCCGCTGCTGGCGCTTTAACGCGCTCTCCAATGCCCGGCGGGTTCTCTCCCGTATCCGCGAACTCAAACCCGACGTGGTCTGGTTTAACCTGGGATTTTCAAGCTATGGAGACCGGCCAGCGGCGGCTTTTGCCGGCACATGTACCCCCGCACTGGCGCGCATAAGCGGCTACTACACCCACGTCACCCTGCACCAGGTGATTGACTACGTCTCCATGAAGGATGCGGGCGTGCGTTTTCCTCGCCTGTACCGCACGGCGGGATATGTCGCCACCCGTCTGGTGCTGATGTCGAACTCCATCTCCGTGCTGCTGCCGGCCTACCGCCGTACCCTGCGCGAGAAATATCGCGGCGCCAACGTTCACGTGCGCATGCATGGCATTCTTTCCAGCCGTCCTGAGTTTCCTGATTTCAGCCGCCGGGGCAATCCCATGCACCGGGTCCTCGCCTTCGGCAAGTGGGGAACCTATAAACGCCTGGAACCAATTCTCGAGATATTCGCCACGGTCGCGGATCGCGTGCCCAATGCGCAGCTGGTGGTTGCCGGCGGCGATCATCCCAAGATGCCGGGTTATGTGGCATCGGTGGCACGAAAATACGAGGGCGATCCGCGCATCGTGTTCACCGGCTACGTGCGGGAAAACGAGATTGCTGACCTTTTTCAGAGCGCCACCCTGGCCGTCATGCCTTATTCTTCCGCCGCCGGCTCCAGCGGTGTGGCCCATTTGGCTGCGGCTTACGGTCTACCTATCGTTTGCGCCGACATCGCCGACTTTCGCGAGATGGCCGACAACGAAAATCTGGCTATCGCTTTCTATGAAACCGGAAACCTCAATAGTCTGGCGGACCAGCTCACTGACCTGCTGCAATCGCCAGAGCGTCAGCGGCAAATGTCGGAACAAAATTTCTCGGCGGCCATGCGCATGACCATGCCCCAGATCGTTCGTCAGTATCTGCGCGCCTTTGACCTTCATCAGCGCACGCGGGCCCTGGAACCGCTGCGCCGCTTCCGCCGCATTCCCACCTGGGTGTCCACCCGTTCTGCATTGGCCCGCGCTGTTTCCGCCCGCACCGCGCCCTGGATATAAACGCCGCCATGCGCTGCGCCTACCGGGAAACTGGTTCGCGAGCGCCCGGTGAGGCAAACTCCCCCTAAAGTTACTCAGGCCTGGCCAGCAGGGACCATCCCGAGAACTAAGGTTGGTTCCTGAGTTTCCCTAAGGTAAAAACAACCGACAAATGCTGTCTTTCGCGGGCTGGCAGCGCCTCCCTCCATGTTTACCATTAAGTTAATTCAAGGCAAGTACATACCCGGCCGGGCAAAGCCGGAGTCAATTCCTTAGGTTCGCAGGGCCCTCGTTTCTCCCCCAAAAACAGGCAGCCCAAAGGGGGAGATGTGTCGAAGTTTTACCAGGGCGGGGCGCTATTGGCGGCCGCATTAACATTGGGATTGGCGGCCTGCGGCGGGGGCTCCATTTCGCCCCACGCGGCCTCGGCCACGCAGGGCAGCCCTGCCAGCCCGCAATCGGCCCTGACCAACAACACCAGTGCTGCCGATTCTTTTGTCGCCCAGCAGAACGGCAACGCGGGCACGGGCAACGTGAGCAAGGTTTCCATCCGCAGCGTGCTCAATATACCTGCCTCGACCCCGGTTTGGGCCCACCTGATGGTGTGGTTCGGCCAGCCCAATCACATGAATGTGGGCTACGATTCCGCCGACCCCAACCAGGTCCATAAGCAATTGGATGATATGCAAAGCCGGGGCATCCAGGGCGCCATCATTGACTGGTACGGCGCTGACGCCACCCACGCCCACGAAAACTCCGCCGCCAACACCGTCATGCAGGACGCGCAGGACCGCGGCGGATTTCAGTTCGCCATTATGGAGGATGCCGGCGGCGGACCCCAGTTGTGCGCCCAGCAGCCTGGATGCGACGTCACTCAGCAGGTCATCAACGACGTGAATTACGTGACCAGCCATTACGCGCAGTCATCGGCCTACATTCGCATCAATGGCCATCCCGCTATTTTTTTCTTTGGACTGGAAGCGTTCCCCGTGAACTGGAACAAGGTTAGGGCGAAGGTGCAGGGCAGTCCGGTATTCATTTTTCGCAACGCGGTCGGCTTCCAGGCGGCGCAAACCAACGGCGGCTTCAGCTGGGTCAATGTCAATACCGCCGACCCCAACGATTGGGGCCAGTCGTACTTGGATTCTTTCTATGCCACCGGCAAGGAGCACAGCAATGATGCCGTCGTGGGCAGCAGCTATAAGGGTTTCAACGACACGCTTTCGGGCTGGGGCACGCATCGGGTCCTCAACCAGAACTGCGGCCAGACCTGGCTGTCCACTCTCGACGAGATCGGTAAATACTACGGCGGCAATCCCGGCCTGAGCGGGGTCCAGTTGGTCACCTGGAACGATTACGAAGAGGGCACCGAGATCGAAAGCGGGATTGACAATTGCGTCAGCGTCACTGCCAAAGCGTCCGGCACCTCGGTTGTCTGGCAGATTAGTGGCGACGAGAGTACGGTTGACCACTACGCGGTTTGGAGCAGCAGCGACGGGCAGAGTTTCACCCACCTTGCAAACGTGAAGTCGGGAATCCACTCCGCCGACCTGTCCTCTGCTAACGTCCGACCCGGCAGCGGCGTGAAGGTATACGTGCAAGCGGTGGGAAAGCCCAGCCTCACCAACCATCTTTCGCCGCCGGTCACGTTCTGATTTCCCGCGCGGAAGAATCGCGGCTGGAATCCGCTCCCAGCCGCTTTTCTTTCACCGGAGGTCCCGGCTACTGGATGTTCAACATTACGATAGTCGAGTTTTGCGCTGAGGAAGAACTGCCGGTGACGACCACCGCATAGCTGCCCTGCGGCACAGCCTGCTTTGTGCTGCTGGGTGCGGCTGGAGATGCTCCACCCCCGCAAGAGCAGGCCAGCAGCAAAAATGCTCCCGCCAGAAGGGCCAAGGCCCGCTGCCGTAATTTTCCGCCGTCGAGCAACAACATGCCGGCGAACCCAAGCGTGGGGAACCACAACGCATAAGCCGGGCCCAGGGGCCGCCGCGCTGCCGCCGTCATCTGTCCCGCGCGGATGGTCAAAGTCGCCAAAGCCTTGCCCGTGCCGGGGCTTACCGAGTTGGGCGAAAATGCGCAACTGGCGCCGGCTGGCAGATTGGAGCACGCCAGGGCTACCGCGCCCACCTTACCCGCGGTCGCGGTCACGCTCACCTGCAGGCTGGCGCTCTGTCCCGCCGCCAAAGTTAGGGTAGCAGGCGAGGCGCCCACCGTAATGCCCGCGGTGGATGTGCTCCCGGAGCCGTTTGCCGTATAGCTGACCGCCCCGGACATGTGATTGCGGAAAACCGGCTTACCCACTGCCTGCACGTACACCGTGTACTTCCCCGGCGCTAGTGAGTACGAGCTCAGATTGATAGAGTGGTTGCCAACACCTGCCCGGCTCAGTTCCATCAGGTTCTCTCCGTCTGTCGAAATGAAGACGGTGTAGTGGTCCAGCGTGTTCTCCTCCCCGTGTACCGACCACTTCAGAGTTCCGCTGGACAGGGAAGCTGAGATGCCGACGCAGTTATCTATTCCGCTTTCAATTTCTGTGCCCTCTTCATAATCGTTCCATGTAACCAACTG
>Ga0070741_10019737_pt1 | contig 10730 bp, 11 predicted proteins | sample Coa_R1_4_FD_66440 | JGI IMG/M metagenome (GOLD analysis project Ga0070741, IMG submission 66440) | Surface soil microbial communities from Centralia Pennsylvania, which are recovering from an underground coalmine fire - Coalmine... | ecosystem: Environmental > Terrestrial > Soil > Unclassified ... | reverse complement strand
CGGCCGCCTCCTGCCCGATCGACACGTGCACGAACCCGGGGACGTGGCCGTCGCGGTACAGCGCCGCCACGCGCTCCTCGAAGCCCCGGATCCGGAGCATCCGCCGGTACAGCTCGAGCAGGTGCTGGCGCGCCCATCCCGCCGGCTCGGGCTCGGAGTCCGCGACCGCACCGTCCGCCGAGGGCCCCGGGTCCACGGTCGGAGTGTACCGGTCAGTCGGTAAATGAGCACTTCGACCCGGATGGGGTATGTCCTGGCCTCCGGCCGCAACTGCGGCACCAAGACGTACACGCTGCCGGACTTCCTCGTCGGTGCACATGCCGCCGTCGCCGATCTCAGGCTCCGGACCCGCGACGGCCGCCGCTACCGAACCTACTTCCCGACGCTCAGCCTCAGGTCACCCGACACCTGACACAGGGACGCGCGACGAGAGGCTGCTGATGCCGGACACGAAGATGTCCGCGAACGACCTCGCCACCTGGTTGGCCGAGAGACGGCCGCCGGCCTTCAGCCACAGGTAGGTGTAGTTGTGCATGCCCAGCCACGCGCGCGTCGCCAGCTTCGGGTCGAGCTCGCGGAACTCGCCCGACTCCATACCGGCGACGAAGACCGCCTCGACGCGGCGCTCGTACTCGCGGCGGCGGGCGCGGAACTGGCGCGCGTTCTCACCGGTCAGCGCGGGGAAGTCGTGCAGGAACACCCAGACGTGGTCGGGGTACCTCGCGATGACGTTGAGCAGCTCCGACCCGAGCATCCCGAGCTGCTCGGTCGCCGAGCCTCCCGCCGCGGCGACCCGATCGGCGCCCGCCATCACTTCATCCATGACGCGGTCGTGGATGGACACCAGGAGCCGTTCCTTCGACCCGATGTAGTAGTAGAGGGCGCCCTTGCCGATGTCGTTGGCTTCGCAGAGCTCGATCGTGCTCGTCCCGTGGAAGCCGCGCTCCGCGAACACATGCGCCGACTTGTCGATGATCTCCTGCTGGCGTTGCAGGAACCGTTTGCTGCGCGCCGAGCCGTTGCGTCGCGCGGCCTCGTTTCGACGTCGGTTGGTCGCGCCACCGTCTCCGCGAGGGGACATAGTCGGTCGATCTTACCGGCCCGGCTCGGCCCGACGGCCGTTCTGCGCCTCGCTCCAGGAGGTAGCGGCCCCGTCTGTACCGACCGGTTGATCTAGGATCCGGCCTGTGACCACGTTCGCGTTCGACGGGCGTGTCGCCGTCGTGACCGGCGCGGCACGCGGGATCGGTCGCGCCTATGCCGAGCTCCTCGCGGCACGGGGCGCCAAGGTCGTGGTCAACGACCTCGGCGGCACGACCGCGGGGACGGGTCACGATCCCGAGCCCGCGCGCGCCGCCGCCGCCGACATCACCGCGGCCGGCGGGACCGCCGTCCCCGACGCACACGACGTGGCGAGCGCCGACGGCGGTGCCGCACTGATCGAGACCGCCCTCGAGCAGTTCGGCCGCGTCGACGTCGTCGTCAACAACGCCGGCAACGTCCTCTGGGGTGATCCCACCGAGGCGACCATCGACACGATGCAGAGCCAGCTCGCGGTGCACGTCCTCGGCGCGTTCAACACCACGCGAGCGGTATGGCCACACATGCTCGAGCAGGGCTACGGACGCATCGTCCTCACCACGTCGACCGGGATGTTCGGCCTGCCCGACAACCTGGGCTACGCGACGGCGAAGGCGGCGATGATCGGGATGGCCAAGAGCCTCACCGCGGCGGCCGGTGACCGTGACATCAAGATCAACGTCATCGCGCCGAACGCCGCGACCCGGATGGGTATGCGCGACGCGCCGCCGGTGGAGACACCGCCGCCGAACATGCACCCGGCGCTGGTCGCCCCGATGGTCGGGTTCCTCGCCCACGAGTCCTGCCCGGTCAGCGGCGAGGTCTACGTCGCGGGCGCCGGCCGCTTCGGCCGCGTCTTCGTGGCGGCCAACGACGGCTACCTCCACGACGGAGCCGAACCGCCGACGATCGAGGACGTCGCCGAGCACTGGCCGACGATCCGCGACGAGACCGACTTCTACGTGCCCGCGTCGCTGTCGGACTGGGCGGCCCGCTTCATGTCCCATCTGAGAGATGAACTCTCGAATCGAGAGTGGTAGTCTCAACACGTGGCATCCCGGAGCCGGCGAGAACCGTCGCCCGACGGCGGGCACGGCCAGGCGCGGACGCGTTTCGCCCGCGCGGCGGTCGTCGAGGCCGCCCGGTCCCTCTTCCTCGAACGGGGCTACGGGGCCACGACGATCGAGGCGATCAGCGCCGGCTCGGACGTGCCGCCGGCCACGGTGTACCGGCTGTTCTCGTCCAAGCGCGGGATCCTCAAGGCCCTCCTCGACGTCTCGATCGTCGGTGACGACGAGGCGGTGCCCATGGCCGAGCGTCCCGACGTTCGATCGGTGCTCGCCGAAACCGACCCGAGGCAGCAACTGGCGGGCCTCGTCGGGATCACGGTCCGCGTGAACACGCGGACGGCGCCGATCTACCGCATCCTCGTCAGCGCGGCGAGCTCGGATCCCGATGCCGCGGCCCTACTCGACGAGCTGACCCGCCAACGGCAACAGGGCCAGGGACTCGTCGCGCGCTCGCTCGCACGCACGGGCGCACTGCGCCGCGAGCTGCGCGAGCGCGACGCCGGCGACATCATCCACGCGCTCCTGTCCCCCGAGGTCTACCGGCTCCTCGTGGTCGACCGGGGCTGGTCTCCCGAACGGTACGAGCGGTGGCTGACGGCGACGCTGACCGATCAACTGCTCGCCGAGTCCCCGGCGCCGGCCTGACCGTCGCCGCTACCGGGGCCCCACGAGCGACCGGCCGTCGTCAACGCCGCGTGACGACCGCGGCGATCCGTTCGTAGCGCGGATCCGTGTCGCCGGCGATCCGCCCGACCCACCGGAGGACCTCGGCGACGTCGAGCGCGACGTCGGCCTCCACCATGGCGTCGATGTCGACCCAGTCCTTGGGCCGGTTGAACACCGCCTTGCACACGACGAGATGCTCGGGTGCCAGGATCGGGATCACGGTGTCGGCGAAGGGAACCGGGCGCGACGCCACCGCCGCCGCGTCGTGGAAGGCGTCGTACGCGAAGAAGAGATCGATCGGGGTCTCGTCCCACATGACGCGCGTCTGGCCGTCGCGCTCCGCCGCCGCCTGCGCGTGGGGAGCGTCGGCTTCGACGCCCAGCGCGAGCAGTGGTGCCGCCACGTCCGCATAGCGGTCGGCGGGCACGAACACGTTGAGGTCGATGTCGATGGTTGCCCTCGGTTCGGCGTAGTAGGCCAGGGCCAACGCGCCGCCGAAGGCATGCGGGATCCCCGAGAGCGCAGCCTCGAGCGCGACGATCCGTTGCGGGAGCGTCGGCCTCGTCACGTCGACACGAGGCGCGGCGCCCGCAACGTACGCGGGCGGGGCCGAGCCGGGATCGCATCGGCCAGGAGCAGCACGTCGACGAGGCGGCGTGCGCGCTCGGCGGGATCGCTCGTGGGGGGCGGACCTCCGGCGCCGACCTCGGCGCTGATCCGGAGGCGTTCCCCGGCTGCCTCGACCAGCCGTTCGAGCGTGCCGAAGGTCGGGTCGCGCCGGCCGTGCTCGTAGGCGGAGATCACCGGCTGTGACGTGCCGGCCCGGCGCGCGAGGTCGGCCTGGGTCAGGCCCCGGCGCCGGCGCACGCTCCGGAGCAGCTCTCCGGGTTCCACGGGGACACTATATCGGATCGTCTATACCCGGGCCGCCGAGGACCAACTGCACCTGCCGTGCCTCGGGGCCTCGCCGGCCGGCACCCACTCGGTAGCGGACCGGTTGCCCTTCCTCGATCCGTAGCTGCTGGTCCGCTCGGATCGACTTCGAGTGCACGAAGACGTCGTCGTGGCCCGGGCGGCTGATGAACCCGAAGCCGCGGCGCGCGTCGTACCACTTGATGGTTCCGGCGGCGTGAGTGCCGTCCGGCGGCGCGCCCGGCACCGCTTCCGCGGGAGCCGGGCGCGACCCGCGCTGCTCCTCGCGCGGGGAACGGCCTTCCGCGCGTCCTGATGGGGTCGGGACGAGCGAGGCCAGGTCGCGACGTGTCGGCGCCTGCGGTTGAGCCGCGTGTCCGAGCACGCGCCGGAGCCGGGCGGCCGTCTTCCCCTGGTCGTCGACGACGAACGTGACGACCACACCGCTCGCGCCGGCTCGTGCGGTCCGACCTGCCCGGTGCACGTAGTCCTTCTCGTCGTGAGGGAGATCGAAGTTCACGATGCACGCGACGTCGTCGACGTGGATACCCCGCGCCACGACATCGGTCGCGATGAGGGTGCCGACCGTCCCCGTCGCGAAGTCGGCAAGTGCGCGCTCGCGTTGTGACTGGGAACGATTGCCATGGATGACCCGAGTCGGCACGCCGAGTCGGCCGAGCTTCTTCGCGAGGGCATCGGCACCGTGCTTCGTCTTGCAGAACACGATCGAAGGCCCGGCGAGCCGCACGACGTCCGCGCACACCTGGGTGCGCTCGTCGCGCTCGACGCGCCACCAGACATGCCGCGCGGCGGCCTGTGCGACCTCGACGTCGGGAAGCACGTGCCGAATCGGGTTGCGCTGGTAGTCGCGAACGACGGCGTCGACCGCGCCGTCGAGCGTCGCGGAGAAGAGCAGCGTCTGCCGGCTCCGGGGCGTCTGGTCGAGGAGCTCGCGCACGGCGGGCAGGAAACCCATGTCGCTCATGCGGTCTGCCTCGTCGAGAACGACGACTTCCACACCGCCCAGCTCGACCTCGCGTCGTCCGATCAGGTCCTTGAGCCGGCCCGGACAGGCGACGACGACGTCCACGCCCTTCCGGAGCGCCCTGAGCTGCGACCCGAAGCCGGAACCGCCGTAGACGGCAGCGACGCGGAGGCGACGCGACCGTCCGAGCCACTGGAGCTCCTCGCACACCTGCTTCGCGAGCTCACGCGTCGGCACGAGGACGAGCCCGGTCGGGCGCCTCGGCGTCGCCGTGGACGTGCGCATGACGAGGGGAACGCCGAAGGCGATGGTCTTGCCTGATCCAGTGGGCGCCCGACCCGACACGTCGCGGCCTGCGCAGCTGTCGGCGATCGTCAACGCCTGGATCGGGAACGGTCGCGCGATTCCGTGCCCGACGAGCGTCGCGACGACATCGTCGGCGACGCCGAGGCCCTCGAACCCCCCTTCGGCGGCAAGCGGCGCGCGACTTCCGCGCCTGGGAGCAGTGACTGCCATGGTGACTCCAGTTCGTTCGGGACAGGTCTCACAAGGGTTGACGGAGAACCCCGAGACCAGGACCCAAACGGAGAGGGCGCCCTCAGTGGGCAGCCAGCGGACCGGAGTCGCGGAGGGAAACGATCAGGAAGCCTTGCGAGCTCGCGCGACTGAGTGCAACGACACTCCCATCGGGCGAACCTGCACACTGTAGTCGATCCCGCGCCCGGCGCGGCGATCATGGAAGCGTCATCGCCGCGTTACCGTGCGAGCATGCGGCGCGGGCGCCCTCGAGGCACGGTGACCTTCCTGTTCACCGGCATCGACAACGCTTCGCGCCCCTGGAACGAGGACCCGAGCGGGGTGGCCGACGGGCTGCGGGTCCACGACGCGATCGTTCGGGGCACGATCGAACGCCACGGCGGCTACGTGTTCGCCATCGGTGGTGATGGGTTCTCCGCGGCCTTTTCCGGCGCGGTCGATGCGGCCACGGCCGCGATCGAGTGCCAGGAGCAGCTACGCGACGAAGCGCTCGTCGACTTCGCGGTTCGCATGGGGCTGCACACCGGTGAGGCCGTCGAACGCGACCAGACCTATATCGGCAGCGAGGTGAACCGCGCCGCCCGCTTGATGTCACTCGCGCACGGGGGTCAAGTGCTCGTCTCCGATGCGACCGAAGCGCTGCTCCGCGGCCGCCTCGCGATGCGACCCTTGGGCGAGCACCGGCTCCGTGGTCTGCACGGCCGCATGTCCGTGTACCAGATCGTCGTCGACGGGCTCCCGGTCGACTTCCCCGTGCTCCGCAGCGTCGACGACTTTCCGGGAAATCTCCCTCAGCAGCCGACCTCTCTGGTGGGCCGCGAGCCCGCACTCGCGGCGGTCACCGGACACGTCAGGTCGAGTCCCCTCGTCACCCTGACCGGCGTGGGCGGGGTCGGCAAGTCACGCCTCGCGCTCGAGGTCGGTGCCGAGCTCGCGGGCGAGTTTCCCGACGGTGTCTGGCTGGTCGAGCTCGCGTCCGTCGGCGACCCGGCGTCGGTTCCGGGAGCCGTCGCGACGGCGCTGGGCATCACACCCCAGGGCGACGCGTCGCTCATCGAGACGATCGCCGAGGCGCTGAGCGGGCGGCAGTTGCTGATCGTGATGGACAACTGCGAGCACCTCCTGGCCGCAGCCCGGTCGGCCATCGGGGCGATCCTCGCCCGGTCCGAGGATGTCAAGGTCCTCGCGACGTCGCGTGAAGTCCTCGGGTTCGACGGGGAAGCAGAGGTCACGGTGGCACCGCTGACCTTGGACGGCGGCGACACCTCCGACGCCGTCACCCTCTTCGTCGACCGGGCACGTGCAGTCCGTCCCGACTTCGGTCTCCGTGAGCCGGAGACCGCGACGGCCGTGACCGAGATCTGCACGACACTCGACGGCCTCCCCCTCGGGATCGAGCTGGCAGCAGCTCGGATGGCGGCGATGAGCGCGCCCGAGGTCAGGGATCGGCTCGCCGATCGTTTCCGGCTGCTGCAGAGCTCGACTCCCGGGCCCGAACGTCACCTCTCGCTCCGTCACGCGGTCGAGTGGTCCTACGACCTCCTGACCGATGGCGAGCGGGACCTGTTTCGCTTGGCCTCGGTGTTCTCGGGCGGCTTCGAGCTGGCGAGCATCACCGTCGTGGCCGACCGAGGTGACGACGTCGACGTGCTCCGGAACCTCGACTCGCTGGTCCGCAAGTCCCTCGTCGTCGCCGACCACGCCGCGAGCCGTACCCGCTACCGGCAGTTCGAGACCATCCGCCAGTTCGCCGAGGATCGCCTGGCCGCGACCGGCGCGCTCGAACCGACCCGCGACCGGCACGCCGATTACTTCGCCCGAGCAGCGACCCCCCGCTGGGAGCACTGGGACGGTCCCGGATGGCGCGATGCCGTCGACTGGGTCACGGTGGAGCTGGGCAACCTGCGTGCTGCCTACCAGTGGAGCGCCGGCCGAGGCGAGCTGTCCGTGGCAACCGACATCGCCGCGCACGCTGCGCTCATGGGATTCTCGGTGCAGCTGTTCGAGACCCTGGCTTGGGCCGAGGAACTGCTGCCGCCCGCGACCAAAGCCGACGTCCGCCGCCTTCCCCGCCTCTACACCGCCGCGGGGTACGCCTGCTTCGCGGGACGGGCCGAGGCCGCCCGCGAGCACGCCCATCGAGCGACCGAGCTCGAGACCGAGCCCCGCTACGAGGGGTGCGAACCCGGCTACGCGTCGTTCGTCGAGGCGCTCGGTTCCGTCTACTGCGGCGACCTCGATCGCTACGTGGAGCTCACCGGCCTGGTCGCGCACCGGTACGGGCGCGATCGGGGCTACGCGCTCGCCGCCTACGTCGACGGCCTCCAGTCGTGCGGTCGGATCGACGAGGCGCTCGCGCTCACTGCGGAGTCGGTCATGGCCGCGCGAGCGCGCGGGAACCCGTACTGGATCTCCTACGCGCTGTGGATCGCCGGGATGGCGTTCTCCAAGGCCGACGTGCGACGTGCGTTCGCGGCCTGGGACGAAGGTGCGGCCTTCGTGCGCGAGCACCGCGTCCAGTTCTTCGAGGGCTTCCTCGCCCGCGATGCCGCTCGTCTGCACAGCTCTGACGGCGACGCCGAGACCGCGCTCGTGCTGTTCGGCGAGGCCATCGCCGCGTTCCAGCGCGCCGGGAACGTGCCACAGCTCGTCATCACGCTCGCGAGCGTGCCCGCGTTGTTCGAGCGTCTGGGCCGTCTGGCACCGGCGGCGGTGCTCCTCGGCGCGTTGTCGCGAGAGCCGTCGAGCTCGCACCACGTGCCCGAGCTCGGCGAGCTCGAGGCTCGGGTGTGCGCCAGCCTCGGTGTGCGACGCACCTCGGAGTTGACCGCGACCGGTGCTGCACTCGATTTGAACGGTGCAGCGGTCTACACACGCCAGCAGATCGACGTGGCGCGTCGCGAGCCACACCCCGAGCCCCGTGAGTCGCGGCCTGGAGGCCTGAGCCGGCGCGAGGTCGAGGTGCTGAGGCTCGTGTCCGACGGTCGAACCGCAGGCGAGATCGCGTCGCAGCTGTTCATCTCGACGAGGACCGCCGAGCACCACATCCAGCACATCTACACCAAGATCGGTGTCTCCAGCCGTGCCGCGGCCACGCGGTGGGCGGTCGCACACGACGTCGTCGACGGCGTCGTCGCCACCTGACCGACATCTCCCAGCACGGCAGCCGCCGGCGAGAGACCGGCAGAAATGGGTAGGTCTACCGATGCCCCGCGCGTCGCGGACCCGGACAATGACCACTGACGCCGATCGACCGATCGGTGAGCACCCGATCCACTGCGATCCGGAAGGGGAAGGTCATGATCCTGGCAACGACGCAGGTCGAGGACGTCGAACGGTTCCTGGAGGTGTTCGGCACGAAGGGCGCGGAGAAGCGAGCCCTCCACGGCTCCAAGGGCTCGACGGTGTTCCGCGACCCCAGCGAGGCGGACCGTGTGTGGGTCCTCTTCGACTGGGACGAGGGTGGGTGGGCGAGCTTCGTCTCCGATCCCGACGTCCGGCCCATCCTCCAGGAAGCCGGACACCTGGGCGCGCCGCAGGCCGCGCTCCTGGTCGGCTCCTACGGCGCGTGAGGAGCAGACGATGACCACCTCGATCGACCGGCCCGCGCGGGTCGGCCTCGTCACAGACCAGACCGGTGCCCTCTCGTTCATGGGGATCGCAAACGCCAACGTCGCCAAGATGGTGATCGATGACATCAACGTGCGAGGCGGCCTGCTCGGTCGCCCCGTCGAGTTGTTCGTCGAGGACAGCGCCACCGACGACCGCGTCGCGGAAGCGGTCGCGACCAAGCTCGTGGAGCGCATGGGCGTCGACGTCGTCGTCGGCGGCATCTACAGCTCCACGCGTCAGGCCATCAAGGGACCGGTGGTCGACCAGGCGGGGAAGCTGTACCTCTATCCCGAGCAGTACGAGGGCCAGGAGTGCCACCCCTTGATCTTCTGCACCGGCCCCGTGCCGGCGCAGCAGGTGGAACCGCTCTTTCCCTGGCTGATGGAGCAGACCGGCGTGCGGCGCTTCTACCTGCCCTCGGCCGACTACATCTGGCCGCACACGTTGAACAAGAAGGTCCGCGAGGTGGTCACCGCGAGAGGCGGCGAGATCGTCGGCGAGAGGTACTTCCCGATGGACCACATGGACTACGAGCAACTCGTCGGGGACATCATGTCGAGCGGAGCCGAGGTCGTGTTCAACACGATCGTCCCACCCGGGCTGACGCCGTTCCTCGAGCAACTGCACCGCGCCGGCTTCACGGCTCGAGGCGGCCGCATCGTGTGCACGTACTTCGACGAGAACTTCCTGAACCTCGTTCCGGCGGAACAGGTCGAAGGCCTGTACGGGTGTCTCGACTACTACCGCGACGTCGATGACGCGTTCAGCATCGAGCTCCTCAACCGGTACGAAGCTCGGTTCCCCGGAAGCGCGATGTTCACGGCCGGGAGCGCGTGCACGGGAACCTACCGGGCGCTCAAGTTCTGGGAGGCTGCGGTCGTCGAGGCCGGGTCACTGAACCAGGACGACATCATCACCGCGTTGGACCACGCCCGACTCGCGCAGGCCCCTGGGGGCCCCGCCGAGATGGTGCCGGGACAGCACCACGTGCGCATGAACATGTACATCGCCCGGTCCGAGGGCGGCACGTTCAGGGTGGTGAAGCAGCTGGGCCACGTCGACCCGAAGGAATGCGAGGTCGGACGCGCCTGATGCGAGCCTGACACCGCCGGGTGTGCACGACTAGCGTGCACACCCGGCGAGAAGGGGTGGCCATGAGTGACATCTCGACACTCGGATATGCGCTCGACGAGCTACGCGGAGTGGTACTCGCGCTCGACGACTCGCAGATGGACACGGTCACCAACTGCGCGCCGTGGACCGTTCGTCAGTTGGCCAGCCACGCGCTGAACAACCAGCTGCTCTGGGCCGGCATCGTGACCGGCCACGACACCGTGTCCGCCGAGGACACCATGAGCGCAGTCGCGCACGACGGCGATCTGGCCGCCTTCGCCGACGACGCGACAACGCGCGCGCTGGCGATGTGGAGCACTCCCGGAGTGCTGGAGCACGTCCACGCCACACCACTGGGTGACCTGCCCGGGTCGACGGTGATCGACTTTGCGATCGTCGACGCGGTCGCGCACTCGTGGGACCTCTCCGCGAGCGTGGGACGAGCGATCGAGCTCGCGCCCGAGGAGATTCCCGCCATCTCGGCTGTGGTAGAAGCAACGTGCACCGACGCCGCGCGGGCCCACGGGCTGATCCAGCCCGTCACCGCCGTACCGGCCGATGCGACCGACACCGAACGGTTGATGGCTGCGGCCGGCAGGGCGATCCCCCGCTAGTTGTACTCGGCCGGGACGTTCGTGACGGTCCGCTGATGTGAATCGAAGACCTCCGAAGCTGTGGGGATTGCTGTCACCACACTCCGGAGGTCTTCGTGGGTCACCGTAACGCTCGTTTGACTGTGCATGGTCGCCGTCTGC
>Ga0070741_10019736_pt1 | contig 10730 bp, 13 predicted proteins | sample Coa_R1_4_FD_66440 | JGI IMG/M metagenome (GOLD analysis project Ga0070741, IMG submission 66440) | Surface soil microbial communities from Centralia Pennsylvania, which are recovering from an underground coalmine fire - Coalmine... | ecosystem: Environmental > Terrestrial > Soil > Unclassified ... | reverse complement strand
GTCACGTTGCCCGCAGTCCTCGAAGCGACATCCAGCGTATCCTTCGGCATCCGCCGGACGGAGGTTGAGGTCGGATGGCTCGGGAGAGGCTGCTGCGGCGCTACGAAGGGAACCCGATCCTCACCGCGGAGGACTGGCCGCAGACGATCAACGCGGTCTTCAACCCGGGCGCGGCCGACTTCGAGGGCGAAACGCTCTTGCTCGTCCGCGTCGAGGAGCGCAGCGGTCTGTCCCACCTGTGCGTGGTGCGAAGCGCCGACGGCTTCACGAACTGGGTGATCGAACCCGATCGCGCGCTCAGGCCCGAGACGCATCTGCACGCCGAGCGCTTCGGGATCGAGGATCCGCGGATCACCTTCTGCGACGACGAGTACCTGATCGCGTACACCGCCTTCTCGACCGGCGGCCCGCACGTCGCCCTGGCGGCGACGCGCGACTTCCGCACGTTCCGCCGCCGGGGGGTGCTGATGCCGCCGGAGGACAAGGACGCCGCCCTGTTCCCGCGACGGTTCGGCGGTCGCTGGGGCCTCGTGCACCGGCCGGTTTCGACCAGCCCGACCCAACGGGCTGACATCTGGCTTTCCTGGAGCCCCGACCTTCGACATTGGGGAGACCACGCGGTGCTGCTGCGCGCACGCGAGGGCGCCTGGTGGGACGCACACAAGATCGGGCTGAACGCTCCGCCGCTCGAGACGTCACAGGGCTGGCTGCTCCTCTACCACGGCGTTCGCGTCACGGCCGCCGGCTCGATCTACCGCCTCGGCCTCGCGCTCCTCGATGCCGAGCGGCCCGAGCGGGTGCTCGCGCGCTCGAACGAGTGGATCTTCGGCCCCGAGGCTCCGTACGAGCGGAGCGGCGACGTACCCGAGGTTGTCTTCCCCTGCGGCTGGTTGCTCGGCGAGGACGGAGACACGCTTCGCATCTACTACGGGGCGGCCGACAGCTCGGTCTGCATCGCGACCGCGAGTCTTGCCTCGCTCCTCGACTGGTTGGCCGGCCACTCGTAGTCGTCGGAGCGCGACCGTGCGTCTCGACGCCGCAAGCAGTGAGCGGTCCAATCCGTCGCTGGATCAGTGGTCTCCGTGAGTTCCCGGGCTCGCAGTCCGGCCACATTCAGCGCGCGCGATTCGTAGGAGGCGACGCGCACCGTCCGGTTCGCCCGCTCTACACGCTCGTGCTCGGTGGCTCGGCTGCTCAGCCGTCCGGCTCGAGCACGGCGCTGAGGCCGGCGACGTCGGCGGCGCCGAAGACGAGGCGGTTACGCGTCGCGACGTAGACGAGATCCAGATTGATGCCTGCGTTGGCGACCTTCCGAGTCAAATCGGCAAGGACTCCCGGCCGGTCAGCGACCTCGACGACGACGACCTCGCGTTCGCGGGTGACAGCGAGTTGCGAGAGCGTCAGCGCGTGCTTCGCGGCTTCGGCGTGCGGAACGAGGATGTGCAACTCGACGTGCTCGGCCGCCCCGATACACGTTGCCGCAGCGAGGTTCACGCCGGCGTCGCTGATCGCGGTTGCGACCCGGGCCAGGGCTCCGGGCTCGTTCTCGATCTCGATGACCAGGTCGAACGGCATCGGCTCGCTCCTTCCTGTCTGTCGCCCTGCACTTTGTCACGTCGGCGGTGGGCCGTTGCGGGAAGTCCGCGAGTCGGATCAGTGGGTCGGCCGATACATGCGTCCCGTTCCGGGCCGAGCATGGATCTGTGCCCACGCATCTCGCACCTGCAGGACCGCACCTCACGCCGAGGGCGGAGACGACGCCTCTTGAGCTTCGCGTCGTGTGCATGGCGCACGCGCACCTGTCCGAGCTGCTCGATTTCGTCTGCGAAAGGAGGAGAGATGTTCGACCACGTCGGTCTGAACGTGCGTGACTACCGTGCGAGCCGCGCGTTCTACGAGCAAGCCCTCGCTGCGCTCGGCTATCGGGTCGTGACGGGCTCGGAGGAGTGGCGCGCCGCCGGCTTCGGGACGGCCAAGCCGGAGTTCTGGATCTCGCAACGCGAGCCGTACACGACGGGGGCGCACGTCGCGTTCCACTGCAGTGACCACGCGACGGTCGACGCCTTCTACGACGCGGCGATCGCCGCGGGCGGAACCGACAACGGGCCTCCCGGCATCCGCGAGCACTATCACCCGACGTACTACGGCGCGTTCGTGCACGACCCCGATGGCAACAACCTCGAGGCGGTCTGTCATGCGCCCGAAGGGTAGGACGCCGTCTTGAAGGGGCTCTTCGCACTCCTGGGAGCCGCAGCGATCCTCGCTACGGGCTGTGGAGGCCAGCGGGCAGCCGTGCCCGTCGTCGTCGACACGGACATGAGCACGGACGACATCGTCGCGCTCCTCTACGTCGCGACGAACCCGCGGCTCGACCTCGAGGCGGTCGCCGTCTCCGGCACGGGGTTGACGACGTGCCCGGCCGGCGCACGAAACGCGCTGCGACTCCTCGCGCTCGTCGGCCGCGGCGACGTGCCCGTCGCGTGCGGACGCGCGACGCCGCTGACGGGCGCGAACCAGTTTCCCGTCGACTGGCGGACGCGGGCCGACGCCTTCTTCGGGCTCCAGCTGCCGCCGGTGTCACGGCAGCCTCACGGCACGGCCGTCGACCTCCTCGCGAAGGCACTCGCGCACACGCACCACGCCACGCTCCTGTCGCTCGCGCCCTTCACCGACACCGCCGAGCTCCTGCGAGCGAAGCCGGCGCTCGCGCACACACTCGATCGCATCGTCGCGATGGGCGGCGCGGTGCAGGTGCCCGGGAACGTCGGTCCCGGCCACGAGCACGCCGAGTACAACGTGTGGGTCGACCCGCGGGCGGCGCAGGAAGTCTTCGCGAGCGGCGTCCCGGTCACGCTCGTGCCCCTCGATGCGACGAACGACGTGCCGTCGACCGTGTTCTTCTCGGACGCGCTGCGCCGCTACCACTACGACACCGTCGCGGCGACGGCCGTGTGGGATCTCGACGCCGCGAATCCGTCGATCTGGACCGGCGGCCAGTACTTCTGGGACCCGCTCGCGGCGGCGGCGGTCGCGAAGCCCGACCTGCTCACGTACACCCGTTCGACGCTCCGTGTCACGGCCTCAGGCCGCACGGTCGCCGTTCGCGGCGGGGCGGCCGTCGAGGTCGCCGTTCATGCCGACCGGCAGGCGTTCGAGCGCGAGCTCCTCGGCTCGCTCCTCGCCGGCAAGCGGTTCTCGCTGCCGAAACCGAACCTGCCTGCCGTGATCACGTTCGACGGAAACCGCTGCACCTATCGAGGACCGTCGCAGGCGGAAGCCGGCCAGGTGGCGTTCGACACCGTGAACCGCGGCGTCCGCAGCTTCACGTATCTCATCGGCGAGCGGGGCTCGCCGACGCCCGAGCTGCAGGGCGAGACGCCGCCGCACAGCCGGATGACGTGGGTGGGGTCTCTGGGCTCGGGCACGAAGTCGATCCGCTGTGTCGTGGGCAGCCGCACGTCGCGTGTCGCGACCGTCGTGCTCGAGGGCGCGCGCTGATGCGAGAATGGGCCATGGCTGAGAAACGCACGAGCTTCGACTCGGACGACGCGCGCCGGATCGGCGAGCAGATCGGGATCGACTGGAAGACCGCGCCGTTCGACGTCGAGCAATTCCGGATGGGGATGGACGTCGAGCTCGAACACGGTCTCCACGACTCGAACACGAATGTCACCGACAACGACCCAACGGTCACCGCGAAGATCGCGCTCGCGCACCTGAACGAGTTTCCCGACTACTACACGCGCCTCGAGCGAATGGAAGAAGAGGCGAAGCGTGACTGGGCGCAGCGACGCAGCGCTACTTGAACGGGACGGTGACGGGCCCGCGCAGCCGCCGGTAGACCGCGAAGAAGTCGCGATCGTCGGGCACGAGGTAGCGCGTCGCGGGCTGCATGACGTTCGGGACGATCTTCGTCGGCGCGAGGCCGTGCTCGTGCCTGTACGTGATCAGGCTCGGCCACTCCGGGTTGATGTCGAACTGCATCGCCTGGACGGCGCCGGCGTGTTGCAGGAGCCGGGCGAGCGTGATCACCGTCTGGTCGTCAGCGGCTGCGTAGATCAGGTTGCCGCGGCGGTCGATCCCGACGCCGGTACGCCACACGCGAACGGCGTTGCCGAGAGTCGCCCCCCACTGTGAGCTGTCGTTCAGCAACGGGTTGAGCTTCCCGTTCCGGATGATCGGCGGGAGGCTCTGTCGTGCGAAGGCAACATCCGGCCCGGCATTCGGCCCGCCCGTCCACGTCTTGATCTGGACGCGCCCGTCGCGGTAGCCGATCAGCGTCGCCAGCCCGTCCTTGAGCGGCTCGTATGTCTGCCCGTCGATGGCGGAGCCGTTCTGACCGTCGATGTACGTGAAGCCTGCGTTGAAGGTCGCGAGCAGACGCCAGCGCTGGTCGTACGGTACGGACATCGGCCCGCGCACGGGAGCGTTCGGCGGCTCGTAGCGGCCGGGATAGAACGCGAGCGCGGTGCGCGTGTGGTCGAACCAGGCGACGTAGGCGACGATTCGCGGGTAGTCGATCTCGGTGCGAAACGTGGTCACGAGGACGGGCGGCCCGCCGGCGACGGGCTGACTGGTCCGCGCCCAGACACCTTCGCCTGGCAGCGGGCGACTGAAGATGGGCTTGATCCTCGGCGGCCACGGCGCGACGTCGGTACGCATGCGCGTGCGCCCATGTGCGGTGGGCGGCACGGTTGCCACCGTGCGGCCGATACCGACAGCCGGCAGCGCGTTCAGCTGCGGCCCGCCCTTCTTCGGGGCCTTCCGGCTGTAGTAGAAGTGCTCGACCTCGTCGACGAGCCAGTTGGCGTGATGATTCCTCAGCCATTCGACGCTGCGCACGCCGAGCGGGAGGCTCGACGGCATCAGCATCGTCGAGGTGTACGAGTAGACAGCCGGCGAGACGAGGGCGAGCGCACCGAGCGCGACGATGAGTCGCCACCGCGTGCGCCGGCGGGCGAACCGAGGCTGCGCGGCCGCGTCGGGCGGCATGTCCACGGCAGGAGTTTGCGTGGACGAGGATGACGGGACGATGAAAGCCGTCGGCTACGGATCGGCAACGAGACGTGTCAGGCCGCGTCGGTGGGCGGCGCGCTCGAGAGGACCGAGCGGGGCGCGCTTCAGGTAGTGGTCGAGGAAGGCGACCGTTGTCCGCTCGACGATGGTGAGCTGCGGTTCCTGATCCGTATACGGAGGGAGGTGCGACGCGCCGAGGAGCAAGAGCAAGAACTTCGGTCGCGCCGCGAGCCGGAAGTAGCTCACGGTCGTAGCCGCTGCGTTGATCGGGTCGGCTGCGCCTTGCACCGCGAGTAGCGGGGGCCCGTTCCGCGGGAAGGCGCCCATGCCGCCGAGCGGCGCGCCGGAGAGGACGATCGCTGCACGCACGCGCCGGTCGCGATAGCGGCTGTCGTACGCGGTGGCAAGGGCGGTTATCCCGCCGTCCGAGTGGCCTGCGACCGCGATTCGCGCCGGGTCGATCTCGTGGCTGAGCGCGCTCGTCGGCTCTCGGTCGAGCTCGAGCAGACGCGTGATCACGAAGCTCATGTCTCCCGGCTGGTTGACGAGGTCGGCCTCGGTCGGTCCGCCGCGTGCATTCGTGTTGGTGTGCGGGAACACCGGCGCGGCGACGACGTAGCCGGCCTCGCTCCATGCATTCAGCAGTGACGCGTACCGCCCCGGCGTGAGCGCGAAGCCGTGCGCGAACACGATCAACGGATACCGGCCGCGCCTCGCCGGGTAACGCACAACCGTCTCGAGCTCCCGCGGCCGGATCGTCCGGCTCCGGTCGACGAAGTGGAAGACCCGGACGCGCACCGTCGCCGCGGCCGCGGGGAGCGACGCCGGCGCGATCGCTGTGGTTGCGAGGATGCACGCCCCGACGGCTACCGCCCGCATGACGAGGGTGTAGCCGAGGCCGGGTCAGCCGCGCCGCTCCACGGGGCCGTCTGCGCGCTGGAGCCGGAGCGCGAGCACCGGGCAGGAGGCGACCGCGCGCCGGGCATGCGGTTCGAGCTCCGGCGTGACGGCCTCGGGAGCGATGATCGGGTAGCCCCAGTCGTCGAGGTCGATCCGTTCCGGGAAGAGCTCGGCGCAGAGACCGTGCCCGTCACAGGCGATCGGGTCGACGCGGATCCGCTTCATCGTCTGCCGCGGGGGATCGGCAGGACGAGGGCGCCGTCGCTCGTGCACCGGCGGTGGACGCAGTGCGCCTCGAATTCCGTCGCGAACACGTCGAGCGCACTCGCGACGAAGCGGACCGCTCCATCCGGGTGACGGCAGGCGCCGCGGCCGTCGACCTGGGCGCACCAGCGGGCAATGCGCTGCCGTTCGTCGACGGCTTCGGGGCGCGCGGCTCGCTCGAGCGCGCCGGCGATCGCGGCGAGCCCGTGCATGCACGGACCGCATTGCCCTGCGCTCTGCTCGGCGAGGTAGCGCGCGACGCGCGCCGTCTCGACGACGCCGCAGGCATCGTCGGCCAGAACGGCGATCGCGCGCGCGCCGAGGCTGCCCCCGCGCGGGAGCAAACACGCATCGTCGAGCGTCAGCGTTCGCGCGGCGGCCGCCGAGAACCATGTTCCGAAGTATCCGCCGACGAGCACGGCCTGTGGCGTCTTCGCGAGACCGCCGGCAAGCTCGATCAGCTCCACCAGCGGGATACCCAGGCCTGCCTCGTACACGCCGGGGCGCCGAACGGAGCCGGAGACGGTGAACAACGCCGAACCCGGTTCCGCCGGCGTGCCGACGCGACGAAACCAGGACGGGCCGTGGCGGGCAATCAAAGCCACGTGCGCAACCGTCTCTGCGTTCTGCACGAGCGTCGGGCGGCCGTCGACGCCGCGCTCGAACGGGCGTGGGGGGACCAGCGTCGGCTGGGCAGGAGCGCCGTTCAGGTGCTGGACGAGCGCGGTCTCCTCGCCTGCGACAAAGCGGTCCGGAACGGTGACGACGTTGATGTCGGCGCGGCGGTCGACACGGTGTGTCTTCCGTTCGTTGACGGCCGCGACGAGTGCGGACCGCTCGTCGTGGGCGTTGCGTGAGACCGCGACGACGACGTCGGCCGTGCGCAGCTCCGCCGCGAGCGCCACGGCGCCGTCGAGCACGAGATGCGGAACGTGCCGGAGGAGCACCTTGTCCTTGCCGCTGAGCGGCTCGCCCTCCGTCGCGTTGACGACCACGACGGGGCGGCCGCGCCGTGCGCGCACGGCGGCCAGCTTGCGGGCGACCGGAAACGCGGCCCCGCCTCGACCCTGCAATCCACTCGCTTCGACCAGCTGCGAGAGTGTTGCGCCGCGCGCGATCTCGAGCGCGCCGTGCCGGGCCAGGTGCTCGCGGAGCGAGACGGCACGGTCCTCGTGGATGCCGGCGAGGAGCCGGCGCGCGGACACGGTCGCGACTACGCCTGCGGCCGCAGCGCTCATGCGAATGCTCCGTCGACGGTGCCGGTGACGCGCGTCTGATCAGGGTTCACGCGCAGCGCGATCTGGAGGTCGAGCCGCTTCGTGCCTGCCGTCACCCGCGCGGAGATCCGGGTGCCGTCGAGGCCGACAATGCTCCCCTCGTACACCGAGGGCGAGCCCGCGAGCCCGAGTGCGACGCCGCTTCCGGTCATGCTCACGCCGCCTTCGTCGAGCGGGAAGCCCTCGAGCACGAGCCGGAGCTTCCCCCTGGCGCCGTCCGCGAGCGTGCCGTCGATGCGGATGTCGACGCGCTCGTCGCCCGTGCGTGTGGCGATCAGCGTGCCGCTGAACCGCGAGCGGAACCTCGGCGGGAGGCTGACGAGGCTCGTTGCGGCGACGCGCGGCGCGACGGAGCCCGGGTGTGCGAGGAGGGCCGAAGGCGTGCCCGCACGTGCAGCCCAGCCGGCCGCTCCGGGGCCGCCGTGGTACCAGACCCCGATGCCGAGGAGGACCGCGGCGGCTGCCGCGCCCGCTGCGAGCCTGCGGTCTGCGATTCCCGGGCCTCCGGCGAGCCGCGCCGCCAGCACGAGTGCGACGGCGAGGACGGAGCCAAGCGCGACCAGCTGCAGCCAGGGGGCGCGGGCGTCGCTACCGGTCCCGAGCGAGTGAACGAGCGCGACCGGCCACGACGCGTACGCGAGCCAGTGGGTGCCTCGCCAGAGGCGGTAGCCGATGCGCGCGCGCAGGAGGCTCGTGATCACGAGCGCGAGCAGGAGGTCGAACGCAACGGCGCCGAGCCCGAGCCAGAGAGGGCGGTACGGCGACAGGAAGGGGACGACCGCGTCTTTCCACCCGATCGGGGCGAACCCGTCGACCACGGTCGTCGCGACGTGGATCGCGACGAAGACGATCGCGACCAGCGTCACCGTGCGGTGGACCCCGGCGACGGCGAAGCGCGGCATCCTGTTCGTGCGCCAGCGCATCGTTGTCGCGATGCCGAGGCAGATCGACGCAGTCAGCAGCAGGAGCGCGACGACGCCCGAGCCCCGCGTGAGGTACCAGAACGCGCTCGGCGACGTGTTCGCCGCGAGGAGGCTCACGCCGGCTCCCGTTCGTGCGGCCAGCCGCCGACCAGCACCACGCCGCCGTCCTGGGCGGCGAGCCGTGCCGGCAGCCGCCGGCTGCCGAGCCACGCGGGGGCGTCGTAGCCGAGCACGATCGCCGCGGTGCTCGCGGTGTTCGCGTCGACACAGGTCGCCGCGGCGACCGACGCCGTCGCCCACGGGCTCTGCGCCGGACGGCCCGTCCGCGGGTCGAGGATGTGGTGCATCGCGCCCTGCGCCGTCGACCACCGACGGACGCGGGTGCCGGAGCTCGCAAGGCCGCCGGTCGTGAGCGTCACGCAGGCTTCGACATCGGCGGCGGTCGCGGAGTGGTCGTGCCCGATCCCGACCGGCCAGCCACCCGCGGGAGCCGCGCCGGCGACCGCGACGTCACCGCCGAGCGAGACGAGCACGCCGGCCCCGGTCGCGGTGGCGACGGCTGCGGCCGCGCGGTCGGCGGCGAGCGCTTTCGCGGTTGCGCCAAGGTCGAGCTCGACGCCGCGCGGCACGCGAACCGTGCCGCGCTCGTCGTCTACCGTCACTTCGCGCCAGCGTCCGGCGCGCTCGAACGCCGGATGCACCAGCCGTTCGTCGCGGAGCTTGATGCAGACGAAGGGCCGGTCGTAGCCTGCGAGGCGCAGCGAACGGCCGACGGTGGGGTCGACGAGGCCGCCCGTCCGCTCGGCGGCCCCCAGAGCGACGACCACGGCCTCCCGGAGCAGCGGTCCGGCATCGACGGCGTGCCCGGCGCGACGGTTGACGGCGGCCAGCTCCGAGTCGGCGCGGAAGCGGCTGCACGCGAGATCGAACGTCCGCAGCTCGCGCGCCAGCAGCCTGCGCGCCCGTGTGAGCGCGTCGGGGTCCGTCACGGCGACCACGGCGGTCGTGCCGAGCGCGCGCATCGACGCGGTTGCGATCGTCACGACCCGCCCGAGACGGCGACCGGCGCCGAGCTCGACGGCGCCGGCGCCGTCTGGGGTGCCGCGGGGGAGGACTGGGAGGCCGAGGCGGCGCTCTGCGGCGAACCGGATTGCACGGTGGCCGTCGGCTCGGGTACCGCCGGGACCGTGCTGGTGCTCCGCGCCGTCGTCGCGAGCCTGCGGGCGGCTGTGTGCGTCGTGCGCGCGGACGCGGTCACCGCCGCGAGAACACCGGTCAGCCCGGCGGCGAGCGCGGCAGCGCCGATCGTCAGGCGGCGGATCGTCCGGCCGCCGCGGTCTCGGTTCCGGATCCGCTGGGCTTGCGCTTGCGAGTCCTGCGCCATCTCACGTCCAGGGTTCCCGGGCGGGATGAGAGGCCACTGAGGAAGGGCTTAGCGCCGCTTAAGACGATCTCGATGCGGGTTTCCCGCAGGCCGGGCCGCTTCGATCCCGGATGTCGGTCGGCCCCGGGCCGCCGATGATGCGCACATGACGTACGCGATCATGATGAGCGCAGGCGGCGGCGCCGCAACCCCCGGGCGGGTCGATCTCGATCCCGACTACATCAGCTTCTCCGACGGCCGGAAGGTGCGCTACCGCGACCTCCTCGACATCTACCTCGAGCGTCGTCCGAACGAGCCGCCGGCGCTCGTACTCGAACCGCGGACAGGTGATCGCCTGAAGCTCGTCTCGCTCGAGGGAATCGGCGCTCTGCACGAGCTCGCGGAAGAGCTCTTCGACGCCCGCTGCCGGGTTGCAGCCTGAGCCCGGCGGTGGAAGCCGCTCTCACAGGCGCCCGTCTACGTGCGCTGTTCGAGGCCGGCCTGGCCCTGACGTCCGAGCTCTCGCTCGACGCCGTGCTGCGTCGCCTCACCGAGACCGCAGCCGAGCTGACCGAGGCGCGCTACGCGGCGCTCGGCGTCCTCGACCCGGGCGGCGCGCGGCTCGAGCGCTTTGTCACGCACGGCGTGGACGAGGCGACGGCCGCGGCGATCGGGGCACCCCCGAGCGGCCTCGGCATCCTCGGCGTCCTGCTCCACGAGGCTGCGCCGCTGCGGCTCGCAGACCTGACGGCCGACCCGCGTTCGGTCGGCTTCCCGCCTGCTCACCCTCCGATGCACACCTTCCTCGGCGTGCCGATCACCGTGCGCGGCGTCGCCTACGGCAACCTCTACCTCGCCGAGAAGACGGGCGGGTGCGAGTTCACCGCGGACGACGAGGAGGTCGTAGGGCTGCTCGCAGCTCAGGCCGGGATCGCGATCGAGAACGTCCGGCTGTACGAGGCGGCATCGGCGTGGTCCCATCAGCTC
>Ga0070741_10019735_pt1 | contig 10731 bp, 11 predicted proteins | sample Coa_R1_4_FD_66440 | JGI IMG/M metagenome (GOLD analysis project Ga0070741, IMG submission 66440) | Surface soil microbial communities from Centralia Pennsylvania, which are recovering from an underground coalmine fire - Coalmine... | ecosystem: Environmental > Terrestrial > Soil > Unclassified ... | reverse complement strand
TTTGTATCCTTGCTCGCTACAGGTCGAAGCTGTCGTTTGCGCGCGCTGAGGATCGATATCGACCACGGCCACATGTGATCCAGCTCCGGCTAGCCCGAGAGCGACGGCGCGGCCGAGACCTCCGCCGCCACCAACCACGACACTTACTTTTCCGTCAAGACGGAACATCGCCAGCGGATCGTTCATGGCACAATTCCCTGTCGTTTGGTTTACGCCGGGCCAGTCCAGTCGAACGGAATGTGCTTACTCGACTGACCGGCCCAGTCCCATTTGAAGCCGTACGCATCGACAAGATTGCTTGTCGTCTTTCCCCACGTGGCAATTTGCCCGGGTCCGACTTCGGAGCCCGGCGGGTTGAGCGTTTGCACGCGCGCGCCAGGGGGAGTCATCGGACCCGTGAGGGCGTCGGCTGACGCAGTAACTTTCCCCGGAATCTCGGCCCGCCAGTAGGCCAGGTCGGCCGCGACGTCGAACGAGATCGGTACGAATTCGATGCCGCGCACGTCACCTATTAACTTGGCGAAGTTCCCCATAAACCCCCCGGCTTGACCCGAGAAAACCATTTGCAGCGCGTGTCGTTGGGGGTCGTTCGCGCGCTCGTCGAGGAACAGTCCGAGCGAGACTTTCGCCTGTCCGGCCCAGATATTGCCGGTAAAGTTCGCAACAGCGAGGACGTTCAGTCCGTCGAGCCGTGTGCCTCCGTAGTCGCCCTGACGGATATGGTACGCGAGCACACCCTCACAACGGTTGTTCGTTGGCGGTTGGGCAAACTCGCATGGGCAGGCAATGTTACAACTACAGACATCAAACCAGTCACCACGCATCCACCAGGAAGGAACGTTAGCCATGGTAAGACTCCTTTTTTGCACTTATGTCATTGCGAGCGCAGCGAAGCAATCTTTATCCGAAAAGGGGTTGCTTCGTCGCCTGTGGCTCCTCGCAATGACACACGCCATCGGCTTTCGATCACACGTTACGCGAACTTTTGCACCAGCGGTGCATACTGGTCGAGCAGCGACAACACTTTCGCTTTGTTATCGGACGGGAGACCGACAACCACTCGTTCGACGCCGGCATCTTGGAACTGTTTCAGCGTGTCTTCTTTGCCGGGCGCGCCGAAAATTGACACCGGAACTTCGCTTGGCTTGCGACCGACCCTGGCCGCACGTTCGTGCAGATCTTTGGTTGCTGCGGGGAGGTCTTTTGGCCTGATGCCGACCGGAATCCACCCGTCACAGTAACGCACAACTCGATCCAATCCTTTTGACGATAAAGTTCCCAGCAGGATGGGGGGATGCGGTTTCTGTGTCGGCTTCGGGTAGCACCAGATCGGGTCGAAATTGACAAACTCACCGTGATACTCGGCGGCGTCTTTCGTCCAAATTTCTTTCATCGCTTCGATGCGTTCGCGCAGGACTTTCCAGCGACGCTCGAAATTGGTGCCGTGATTCTCCATTTCCTCGCGATTCCAGCCGCCGCCGATGCCGAAGATCAAACGGCCGTTGGACAACGCATCGACCGACGCGACTTCCTTGGCCATAAGAATCGGGTCGCGTTCGATAACCAGACAAATCCCGCTGCCGACCTTAATGGTTTTTGTGGCCGCCGCCGCGGCCATCATCGTGACAAACAGATCGTGAGTATGCCAGTAATCTTTGGGCAGCTCGCCGCCGCCCGGCCACGGGCTCTTACGACTGGCGGGAATGTGAGTGTGTTCGGGAAACCAGACCGATTCAAAACCCCGCGCTTCGGCTTCACGGGCGAGGTCATCGGGACGAATCGCGTAATCTGTTGCAAACATCGACACTCCGACTTTCATAACTCCTCCTCTGCATTTATTGCGACACTTTCTCTCCTAATCGCACGGCTGCGTCAACCAACACTTTTACCAGGGCAGCCACATCTGGGTCAGCAAGGCTTGTGATCTTCTTAGGGTCAGAGGCCAGCCGATCTGTTTCTACTCGTCGGTGAGCGATCTTCCATTGGCTATTCTGCTTGACTAAACGATCGACGTAGCGACCCTGAGCAAAAATCTTATACCCGCTGGCGGTTGCCAAAGTGGCTAACATGCTGCACTGACCAGTAGCTTCGTTGCCGTGAATGTCGTAGAGAAAATTCCCCATCATATGACGACAGCGAATCTCCTTAACGTGGACCTCGGCATACCCGCGCAACGCGGCCTCGCCGCGCATCGCACGATTGCCAACCTGGAATACTCCGTCCGGAGTAAAACACTGCACCCACGGTTCGACCTCAAGATTATCAACTGCGTGTGCGTAGCGCGCAAATAGCTCTTGAATCGCTAACTTTTCGATCCAGATGTTTTCCATAACAGCTCCGTTCTCAACTACGCTTCTGCGACCCACAGGTCTTTGCTCAAACGGTTCGTGAGCACGTCTCCTCCCGTTGCCGTGACAGCAACCATGTCTTCTTGAATGAAGATACCTGCTTCCCAGCGAGGGGAATCCATGCCAGCGATGATAGGCTCAATGCAGAAAACCATGCCCTGCTCCATAACTGTGTCGCTGGTTTCTACCTGGCCACGTTCGCCCACGTAGGGCAACTCGTGCACCTCCATCCCACAGCTATGGCCGATGATGTTGATGACGCCGTAATCTCCCAGCCCGGCGTCGATGAATACTTTCCGTGCGGCGTCATACACCTCGGCACATTGGACTCCGGGATGAATCTTGGCGATGGCAGTATCATTCGCTGCCTTGGCGAGGTCAAACCAATCTCGCTGCTGCTGGGTTGGCTTGCCGAGGCATGCTTGACGAATGAAGTCGGTACAATACCCGTTATACGTTGCTCCGCCGTCGATCATCACCAGGTCCCCCCGTTTGAGGCGGTAGTCACTCGGCGGACTATTCACAATCTGATAGCGTCGTGGGCCCGCGTTGACACAGAGAAATGTCTTCATCGGTTCAGCACCTTCCTGAATCATGTGGGAGACCATTACCGCCGCAAGTTCCTTTTCACTCATTCCTTCACGAAGCGCACGCCAGCCCGTTTCGACGCCACGACAGGAAATCTCACACGATCGGCGCAGCATAGCGATTTCGCGAACAGATTTGATACCGCGTAATTTACGCAAGAGGAGCGCGCTATCGACGAAGGTCCCGTAAAAATCGCGCCGTAAGTCTTCCCACTGTACCTGTGCCATGCCAAGCCGCGTGCCGTAGCCAAGTTCAATGCCAACTTTCTTCCCTTTGAGTTCTTTCTTATGCAGAGCGTTGACCACTGTTCCGATCGGATCTTCCTGGTCACGATAAAAGGCAACCTCCTCGATCCATGACGTTTTCGCATTGCCGTACTCTTGTCCCGGGAGAATAAGGGTTGGGGCGATTGCAGGATCACGAGGGAGTACGGCCATCAATGGACGAAATTTCGAGATCCACAATAGCGAGAGGTAGCCGGCGAGATAGCGGACGTTTTCTTGTTGGGTGAGCAACAGTGCGTCAATGCCCGCCTCTTCCATGAGCGTACGAGCACGAGTCACTCGCTGTTCATATTCATCGGGTGGAAATTCAGCAAACACCGGCTCTTTCATGCGTACCTCCTTTAGCACTGCCTCGCCATTGCGCTTTCTAAGTCTTTTACCAGATACGTGTCCACTCCACATCGTCATGCGTCAAGTGTATGTATCCATTCTGGTCAATGAAACGTTCAGCATTATCGGCCGAGAAACGCAGCACATCAAACGGAGCAGAGCGATGCACGCCGGACACGGCAGGGTGCACGAGGCGAGTAAACTGTGTAATACTGCTCTGCCATTTAGCGAGTGCAAAATGGGTGTTGCGGTAGCGCCGTACGAGAGAACGTATTTTCTCATTACCAACTTTCCCGGCTTCTCCCCAAAAGACAGGCTGCCCGTCCGCGCCGCATGCGATCACGTCCGGTTTATAACGATCACCAACTCCTACTTCCACTGACAAGGTCGGATACTCGGGTAGATACAGCGCCCATAAGAACGCTTTCATGAGGACATGGGAGCTGTGCTCGATTGGTTTCTTGACAAACACTACTTGTTTGTTTCCGGCTTTGAACGTCCATTTGCGTGGTAACGACAAGTCTGTGGTCTCTATGCTCACGGATATCCTCTCACGAGACCTATAGTGGCGCGGACTTTAGGCGACTGCGTTTTTCACTTTATCTGCAAACTCACGCATGATTTTGACTACGCTTTGCGGGTCCGGTCCGGGGGCAACGACATACAAACCGGTCACGCCAAGGTCGCTATACGCACGAATGTCCGCCGCCGACACGACCCGAGTATCGACCATCGAGGTAATTTCGAGCCGTGAGAAATCTCGCCCTGCCGCCGCCATCATCTCCCGCAGTTGCGCAACCTTGGGTTTCACTTCCTCCAAAGACACTGGCCCAATATGCCAGCCGTCGCCAAATTCGACGACGCGTTTCAGGGCAGGCGTACTCTCTCCCCCGACCCAAATAGGCGGGTGTGGTTTCTGGTGAGGCTTGGGGGCAAAGTGCAGGTCTCGATCAATTTGTACGTACTTGCCGTTGAAACGTGGATTCTCTTTTGTCCACACTTCTTTCATCACCCGGACGTATTCTCGCGTCCGACTCGCCCGTTCCTTATAGGGCACCCCTAATAACTGGAATTCTTCTTCCATCCACCCGACCCCGACACCGAAGACGATACGGCCACTCGATGCAACATCGAGTGAGGCGATTACGCGGGCCATGTCGAGCGGGTGGCGATAGGGAACAATAATCACGCTCGGACCGAGGCGGACTTTTTCGGTGACTGGCACCAGTAGGCCCAGCACTGTAAACGCGTCGAGCCAATCAATCGTGGTAAAAACCGCGTAGGGGTTGTAACCCTGCTGCTCTGCGAGTTTGTGATACGGATAGGTCGAGGAGATATTTTTAGGAATCGTGATGTGGTCACCAGTGAGAATCCCATCGTAACCTAGGTCTTCGGCTAAGCGCCCGATCTGTTGGGCTGCGCCTTTATGACGGAGAGAAGCCCCACCACCGAGATGAACGCCGTATTTCATAGAACCTCCTGTCTAAGACGTAATGCGTCGAACGTGATACGCGCAATGTGGTGCGGAATAGGAAACGGAAGAATGCTGCCTTTGCTTCTGCCTCACGGAATACGCATTACGCTTCACGTGTTCGTTTTACGTCTTTCCTGCCCCATTCAGCAAGGGACGTCTGAGCGATTATGCGGGATCGCTTGACGACGAAAAGTCATCCGCGGGATAATTGCTACCGACACGAAGGGGGAATTATGTCAGAACAGACGCCGGAACGTTTCATGACGTTACCTGAAATTCGCCGTGCGGCGAAAAAGCTACTTCCGCCAGGACCGTGGGCGTTTGGTGCCGGCGGGGCAGAAACTGAAACCACGCTACGGCGTAACCGCCAGGCTATCCAACGGCTGGCCATCCGCCAGCGTGTGCTTGTGGACGTACGTAACGTTGACCTCACCACGAGTTTTCTCGGCACGGAGCTGCCGCTGCCGATCGCAATCGCGCCGATGGGAAGTATCCTTCTGTTTCATCCCCAAGGAGATGTCGAAATGGCGCGCGGCGCCGCGCCCAGCAAAACATTGGCCGTTGTTAGTGGAGTCACCGGATGGCCCGTCGAAGAGATCGCCCGGGCGACTACTGGCCCCTTGCTGTTTCAACTGTATTTTGCCGGCCCGCGTTCGTGGGCGCAAGACCTCCTGGGCCGTGTTGAAACTGCTGGCTATCGCGCGGTGTGCCTGACTGTTGATCTGCAAGTTTACGGGCGGCGTGAACGCGACTTGCTCTTGCGGTTCGACCCCCGTGCCGCCCGCGCACTCGCCCCGAATCCATCACCGCCTGACATGAACTATCAGGCTCGCCTCACGTGGGATGACGTCGCGTGGTTACGCAGCGTCCTCAAAGTTCCGCTTGGTCTCAAGGGAATTTTGACGGGAGAGGATGCGCGGCGCGCGGTCGAGGCAGGTGTTCAAATTGTCTGGATCTCCAATCACGGCGGGCGGCAACTGGACCACACGCAGGCAACGATCAATGTATTACCTGAGATTGTCGAAGCGGTTGACGGACGCGCGGAGATTATTATCGACGGCGGATTCTCGCGCGGGACGGATATTATCAAGGCCCTCGCGTTAGGCGCGAACATTGTGGCACTGGGACGGACTATGTTGTGGGGACTAGCGGTTGGTGGAGCAGCAGGGGTCGACCGCACGATCCAAATCCTCAGGGATGAGTTGGCGACGGGTCTTGCATTATGTGGTCAAACCAGTGTGCGGGGACTAACTCCGTCGCTGATTTGCCGGGGGGACTAGCGGCATGTCAGAAGGACGTAAAAAAGTGGGATCAGACGGCGTCATTCCCGCGCAACTTGTCCCCGGTCCTCTAGGGGAGCGGGAATCCAGTTTCTTATTCCTGGACCCCGGGCCGCGGCCTGCGGCCCCCGTATCGAGGTACGGGGTAGGCTCGCCCGGACTGACGTGTGCATGAGCGTCGGGCAAGGATCGAAGATTTTGTTTCTCAGCGGCGGACGAAGTAGTAGTTGCTACCTCTGCTCCACTTGCCTGAACCGGCTCCCTGGTACAGGTGGGTTTTCCGGCGGTCCGGCGAAACACTGCGCCATCGACATCCAGGCGGTCGCAGTGACGCCAACAACTTTTAGTGACGTATCAGCAATGTTCCGTACCTGAGTAACGACTTGGCAGAAGTCGACCGCGCTTCCTTCGATGATATTTTCTTGTGACGGTTGGTTCCACTCCCAGGTCGCCTTGGACGGGGCCGTGAGTCGAACGTAGGGCGGGTCAGCGGGCACAGGTAATTTGCGGTTGCTAAAAGTCCAGCCAAAGGTATTAATACCAAGGACCGCAATGTTCTTGACGCGATCGGTGTTCTGCCGCTCTTTGCCAAGCAGGTCATAGACGGCCTGGGCGTGTGCCCACGTTTCCATCAGGCGCGCGGTAATGCTGGAGCGGACACTCATAGCAGGACCAAACCATAACACTCGCTGTTTGGGGTCGGCGGCGGCAAATCGCTCTGCCATTTCCAGAGAAAACTCCCGCCAGCGCGTGAGCAAGTCGTGGTTCTTAATGCCTCCGACCCACGAGTGAGCGAATTCCAGATGCTTACGTCCCCGTTTGTTTGCTTCCGCTACCTGTAGCACAAAGTCTTTGAAGGCGGTGCTGTCCTGTAAGGCTAAATCAGCGGCATAGTCGGCAAAATGTAAATGAGCGATGACGTCGTTGATCGTCCAGCCTTTGAACTGAGTTTTGCGCTCCCAGTCTTGTGCCGCTCGCGTCTCCAGGAGCGTGAAGAGTGCGTCGCATTCCTCGCGGAAGTCTACGGCTTGTTGGAGCATGGCGTCCTCCGGTGCAGTGTCTTTTTACGCGCTCATAGGGGCCAATCGATGTGCAGCTCTTTCTGCACATAATGCCTTTATACAAAAAGACCTCTGTGCGAAACCCGGATAACCGCCGTGGCCCGAATGCGTCTGTTTGTGTTCAGCCGTTCCCCGTGACTTCATCTTCCACCAAGACAGTCACTTCTCCCCGCTCGGTGGCTTCCCTTTGGAATCGCCGGACGCAGTTACCTTGCGACAGACATCTTGCTATGACTGTTCGATGCGTCTTGCTGATTTTGATTACGATTTGCCGCCCGAGTTGATTGCCCAAGAACCAGTCGCCGAGCGCACCCGCTCGCGGTTGCTGGTTGTCGATCGCCAATCTCGTTGTTTCAATCACTGGCAGTTCTCTGACGTCGTTCACTTCCTTCCGCCCGACTGTGTCCTTGTGCTGAACGATACGCGTGTTTTCCCGGCTCGCCTTCGCGGTCACAAGCAGAGTGGTGGTCGCGTCGAACTCTTACTCCTACGCCGCTTCCCCGGCCCAGATGAAACCTGGGAGGTGATGTGCAAAGGTGCGCAGGGAGTACGGCGGGGGGCGCGGGTCGATTTTGCCCCGGAACTCGCGGGGACATGGATCTCCGCACCGCGCGATGGACGTGGACTCATGCGCTTCTCTGGCAGCGGGGACTTTCCTGCTCTCCTTGACCGTCTCGGTGAAATACCACTGCCGCCCTACATCAAACGCTCACCCGGCACTCGGCCCGAAGACCGCGAACGGTATCAGACGGTGTATGCACGCAATGTCGGCGCAGTCGCCGCGCCGACGGCGGGTCTGCATTTCACGCCGGAACTCCTTGCCGCCATACGGCAGCGCGGAGTGGAGGTCGCCTTTCTCACGTTGCATGTGGGGGCCGGAACGTTCCAGCCGGTGCGTGTAGAAACAATTGAGAATCATCAGATGGAGGAGGAGGAGTACGAGATTAGTGAGGCCGTCGCCCGGCGTATGAACGAAGCCAAACGTAACGGACGCAAGATCGTTGCGGTGGGCACGACGAGCACGCGGGCCGTAGAGTCCGCCTGGACCGAGGGGGAGGTCCGACCGGGCAGACGCCGATCCTCGTTGTTTATCTATCCCGGCTTTTCGTTCAACGTCATTGACGGACTGATTACCAACTTCCATTTGCCGCGTTCGACCCTTCTCATGCTGGTGTCCGCATTCGCGGGACGAGAATTGATCCTGCGGGCGTACCAAGAGGCCGTCGCCCGGCGTTACCGTTTCTACAGCTACGGCGATGCAATGTTGATTCTCTAGCGGCGGTTGCAAGGGTGCGGAAAAACGACTAAAACGTCCCGCAAGCCTAAGAATATTTGGGGGCCGGATCGTCGTTCTCTCCTCATGTTTCGTTTTACCGTTACACAGTGGGATTCCGTTACGAACGCTCGTCTGGGACAGATGGAGACCTCTCACGGCGTGGTCGCGACGCCGGCGTTTATGCCGGTTGCCACGCAGGGCACGGTGAAAGCGACAACGCCACACGAGCTGCGTGAAGTAGGCGCAGAAATTATTCTGTCCAATTCCTACCATTTATACTTGCGACCCGGAGCGCCGCTTATTGAGCAGGCAGGAGGGCTGCATCGGTTCATGGGCTGGAACGGACCGATCCTCACTGATAGTGGTGGCTATCAGGTCTTCAGTCTGAAGGACCTGTGTCGGATTAGTGAGGAAGGAGTACAGTTCCGCTCCCATCTCGATGGATCAAAACACCTCTTGACGCCGGAGACCGTTGTGCGGACGCAGGAGCGTCTTGGGGTGGACATTGCCATGGTCCTCGATGAGTGTGTCTCCGCCCCCGGGAGTTACGAGGAAGCCGCGCGCGCGCGCGCCTTAACGACGCGCTGGGCCGCACGAGCACGGTCAGCCCAAAGACGGGAAGACCAGGTCCTCTTTGCGATTGTGCAAGGAGGAGTCTTTCCCGACCTGCGTGAGCAAAGTGCGCGTGAACTGGTCGGGCTGGACTTTCCAGGATATGCGGTTGGTGGGCTCAGCGTCGGAGAAAGTCCGGTAGTGACTCACGAGGTCGCGCGGCACGCGGTGCAATTCCTTCCACAGGAACGGCCGCGCTACCTCATGGGCGTTGGTCTGCCCGAACAACTGGTGCGCTATGTGGCACTGGGGTTTGATATGTTCGACTGTGTATTGCCAACGCGCAATGCCCGTAACGGAACGCTGTTCACGGCTGCGGGCAAGCTGAATATCCGTCGGGCCGAATACGCGACCGACCCGCGGCCAATTGAGGAAGGGTGCGCGTGTTATACCTGTCGCCATTTCTCCCGCGCCTATCTTCGCCATCTCGCGATCGCCGGAGAGATTTTGTCGGCACGGCTCAATACCTTGCACAATCTCTATTTCTATCAACAGTTGATGCGGTCGATGCGCACAGCATTGGCAGAAGGCCGATTCGCCGAATTCGCGCAACCGTTTCTCTTCTCTATGAATATGGAAAAAAATAACGAAAGGGAGCAGGGATGGCAGATATAGCCTACGCTCAAGGTGGCGACCCTATAGTGGGTCCGGGACCGCTCGTCCAATTCCTTCCGCTCGTCCTGGTCATGGTAATCTTTTATTTCTTACTCATTCGGCCCCAACAACAGAAAGCCAAAGACCATCGGCTCATGCTGGACAACCTCAAACGCAATGACCGCGTGATGACGAACGGGGGAATATATGGTCGGGTGGTTGAGTTGGGCGAGAAAGATGTGACGCTGGAGATCGCACCAAATGTACGCATCCAACTCGAGCGCACACATGTGGAGACGGTTATTGAAGGTATGAAGCCGGCGGCCAAGGCGACTGGCGGGGAAAAGAGCGAAAGAAAGGATAAGTGATGCAAAAGGGGATTCTCTATCGCGTGTTACTGATTCTCGCGCTAATCGTGTGGGCTGTGGTGTATCTCGTACCTTCGACCATGGAGAAGGTGCCGGATTGGTGGTCGTCGATCCTCCCGTCGCGGAAAATCCGCTTAGGGTTGGACCTGCGCGGGGGTACGCATCTGTTGTTGAACGTCGATATGGACAAGGCGATTGAAAACTCCTTGGATCAGAATGCAGAGGAACTCCGTCGGGCGCTGCGGGAGGCGAACATCACGGGCGTCGAAGTCCAGCGCGTAGAAAAATCTCTCCGCGTGCGTCCTTCGACACAAGAGGCAAAGAACAATGTCGAAAAACTGCTTGCTGACCAGTTCCCGATTCTCGTCACTGAAGGTGCGCCGACGCCGGCGGAAGGAGAAATTTCATTGGTCTTCAGCAAGCGGGAGCAACAGCGCCTGCATGAATATGCTCTTGACCAGTCGCTCGAAACGATCCGCAATCGCATTGACCAATTTGGTGTGGCCGAGCCGACTG
>Ga0070741_10019734_pt1 | contig 10731 bp, 11 predicted proteins | sample Coa_R1_4_FD_66440 | JGI IMG/M metagenome (GOLD analysis project Ga0070741, IMG submission 66440) | Surface soil microbial communities from Centralia Pennsylvania, which are recovering from an underground coalmine fire - Coalmine... | ecosystem: Environmental > Terrestrial > Soil > Unclassified ... | reverse complement strand
GGCAGTGCGTGGCGAGGGCGCATACCTGTGGGACGCGCAGGGCAAGCGTTATCTGGACTTCTCCGGCTGCGCGGCGGTGAATTTCATCGGACATGGCGTGGCCGAAATTGTGGAGGCTATGACCTCTCAGGCCCGGGCCCTGGAATTTGTTCACAGCAGCCAGTTCACCACGCCCATCGCTGAGCAATACGCAGCTGAACTCCTTGAATTCGCAGGCAAGCAGTTTCGCAATGGCGCGGTGTACTTCACCAGCGGCGGCTCGGAGGCCATTGAAAGCGCCCTGAAACTGGCGCGGCAATATCAGGTAGAAGCGGGGAATTTCGGCCGCGTCCAGATCATCAGCCGCAATCAGAGCTATCACGGCGCCACTCTGGGGGCCGTGGCGGTCTCCCGCAACAAGCGGCGGCGGGAGATTTACCGGCCTATGGTGAAAGAATTCGCCTCGGTTGCCGCTCCCTATTGCTATCGCTGCTCGTACGAGTGCAAAGACGGTTGCTTCAACTGCGGCCAGGAATATGCCCTGGAAGTGGAAGCCGCTATTGCCGCCGCAGAAGGCAAGGTGGCGGCAGTCATCCTCGAGCCGGTCAGTGGAGCAACACTCGGGGCGGTTGTTCCGCCGCGCGGCTATCTGGAAGAAGTGGCCGAAATCTGTGCCCGCAACGAAGTTCTGCTTATCGCCGATGAGGTGATGAGCGGCATGGGACGCACGGGCAGGAATTTTGCCGTGGACCACTGGGGCGTCGCGCCCGACATCCTGGTCACGGCCAAAGGGCTTTCCAGCGGATATGCCCCGCTCGGGGCCGTCATCGTGTCCGAGAAAGTTGTAGAAGCAGTGGCGTTCGGATCGGGTTCGTTCATCCACGGATTCACTTACAGTTCCCATCCCATCTCGCTCGCTGCGGGGCGCGCGGTCTTGGGCTATCTGAAGCGGCTGGACCTCGTCCCCACGGCCGATTCCGGCCGGCCGCTCAGTATCGCTGCAACGCTGAAGGACGCTCTTTCTCAATTGCGCACGCTAAGCGCTGTGGGGGACGTTCGTGGAATCGGCCTGCTTTGGGCGGTCGAGTTCGTCGTTGACAAGACTTCCAAGATCCCGTTTCATCCAGAGTCCAACTTCAGCGGGCGCGTGGCTCAAGCAGCCGTCGAGAAGGGCCTGCTCGTGTACCCGGTGCAGGGTTGTGCCGATGGCGACCGCGGCGATCACATCCTGATCGCTCCTCCGGCGGTGATTTCCTCCGAGCAGATCTCCTGGGCGTGCGAGCGGTTGGCAGCGGCGATCGCAGAGGCCTCGGCCGCAGCCTGATTATCTCTTCCCCCAGTACTCTTCCTTTCAGTCACTTAGCTGCCGATAACTAGCTGAGTTGGGGTTTACCTGAGGTGCATTGTCTCCAATCAGATGTTGAGCGAAACTCGGGACGTGAGTGCGGGAGGAAACCGTGGTTACAGCGATGAGGGTGACAGCGACAACAGACGGCTTTCAGCAAGCCAGGCGCGTCCTGGAGAGTGCTACGGCCGGACACGAGCGGCGAATTCTGATCTGGATGGCCGAGCGCACCCCAGCCTGGATCAACTCGGACCACCTCACTATCCTGGGCTTCGTGGCACAGCTGCTGACCGGAGCCAGCTACGCGCTGGCAAGATTCGATCGGCTCTGGTTGGTCGCAGGTATAGGATTTCTGTTCCTCAACTGGCTGGGAGACAGCCTGGACGGCACGCTGGCCCGGGTCCGCAAGAAGCAGAGGCCACGCTATGGTTTCTATGTTGATCACATGCTCGACAGCATTGGCGCCGTAGCCCTGATGGCCGGCCTGGGCCTTTCGGGATACATGAGTCCCGCTGTTGCCGTCGGTCTGCTCGTCTCATTTCTGTTGCTCTCGATTCAGTCTTATCTTGGGACTCACGTGCTGGGCGAATTCCGCATGTCCTTCTGGAAATTCGGGCCAACCGAGCTCCGCGTTCTGCTGGCCGCAGGGAACCTGGCGTGCCTGCGCTGGCCGCTGGTGCTGCCCTCCCGGTACAGGCTCTTCGATATAGGCGGAGTGATGGGAATCCTTGGCATGACGGCGATGTTGCTCTTCTCTACGGTAAGAAACATCGCGCGTCTGTACGATGAGGAGCGGATAAGATGATTGTCCGCTGGCTGAAGTTCAACGCCGTCGGAGCACTGGGAATTGCCGTGCAACTTAGTGTTCTGGCGCTGCTAGAGTCTGGCCTGGGCGTGAACTATCTGCTGGCCATGGCGATAGCAGTCGAAGCCGCTGTCTTGCACAACTTCTTCTGGCACGAGCAATTTACCTGGGCCAGCAGAAAAACCAGCGCCCACTTGCGACGGCTTCTCGGCTTCAACTTCAGCAGTGGCGCAGTTTCCCTGGCAGGAAACCTTTGCCTGATGAGATTTCTCGGCGGGACTCTCGGCCTGAACTATCTTTTCGCCAACATGCTGAGCATCGCAGCCTGCTCCCTGATCAACTTTGTACTGGCAGACCGCGCAATTTTTCTGGCGGACTCACCTGAAAGCTGATGGCTGACGGCTGATTCCTAATTCCCCCAAGACCTTCGCCGCAGCCTCTGATCCAGAACGCACGCAGTCCGGCACCCCGATTCCGGAGAAGGCGTTCCCGGCAAGCGCCAGACCGGGTGTTTCAGCCAGCAGCTCGCCAATCCGCTTCACGCGCGCACTATGTCCGACGACGTACTGCGCCATCGCGCGCCGCCACTTATGAATGCGGACGCAAAGCGGTTTCGCCGTGATTCCCAGAATTTCTTTCAGCTCCTCACAGACCTGCTCCTGGATTTGATGGTGCGGGCTTTCGAGTACGCCCTGGTCGCGGCTTCCACCAAGAAAACAGCGGATCACAGCCCGATCCGCAGGTGCGCGATGAGGAAATTTGTTGTGAACGAAAGTGGCGGCAAGCAGTCGGCGCCGTTCCACTCGCGGAACAAGAAATCCAAAGCCCGGCGGCAGCGCGGCGCGGGCCTCCTTGTCGTATATCAAAACCGCCGTCACTGACGAACTGTAAGGAATGGCGAGCAATTCGTTTGCAAGATCGGGGCTGTTCGAAAGCAGCGCGGCAGCAGAGTACGCGGGTGTTGCGACAATTGCGGCGTCAAATTCCTGCGTGCGTTTATCCACGCTGACCACCAGCCATTTCCCGGATTCACGCCGCACCGCTTCAATCGGCGCGCCTAATCGGCACGACGTTTGTGGAATCTTCGCGATGAGCGCGCCTACCATCTGCTGCATGCCCCCCCGCAGCGACGTAAAAAGCGGCCGAGGACTGGAAGCTGAGTTCCGCTTTCTCGCCGAAACTAGCGCGCGCCCCAGGCTGCCGTACCTGGCCTCCATGTCAACAAATCGAGACAGCACAGAATTCACGCTCAACTCATCTGCGCTGCCGCCGTACACGCCGGCCAATAGCGGATCGGCAACGCGCTCCACCATCTCGCGGCCGTAGTGCCGTTCGACAAATTCCGCGACCGTGCAGTCACCGGCGTTGCCACCGCCGGGGCGATAGAACCATTCGCGCAGGATCCGAATTTTCGTTGGCCAGGAAAACAGCGGCGAGAAGAACGCCGGCGCCAGCCGCGTTGGCACCATGAACATGAGCCCATCGGGGATGGGAGTCAGGCGGCCCTCGACGACCATGTAGGTCTTGCGTTCCGCGTCATTCGAGCTGACCAGTTCAGCCTCCAGTCCCAGTCCCCGGCAGAGCTCCTCAGCCCACGGCTTTTCTGTCAGGAAAGAATCCGGGCCTGCTTCCAGCACGCAATCGTCAATCCGCTCGGTTTTGATCACGCCGCCCAGTCGCGTACTTGCTTCGTAAAGCACGATCTCCAGGGGCGCACCATCGAGCCGCTGTTTTTCTAGAGCAAACGCAGCAGACAATCCGGAGATTCCGCCGCCAATAACGGCAATGCGTTTCATGAAGTTTTCAGCATGCTGCCCGCAACCGCGCTGTTGCGATCTCCGCCAGCGCGGCAATCAGTCTCGGAGATTCATTCAGCGACTCCGTCCGCCACAAGCTCACGCCTTCGCTCTCGGCAAACTGCTTCAACACGACATCAATGTCATACAGCACTTCCACGTGATCGCACAAAAAGCCGATCGGCTGGATGAAAACCCCGCGATGACCTTGGCGCTTGAGATCGAGGATCGTGCTTTCAACTGTTGGCCCGAGCCATGCCCCTCCGGACATGCCCTGGCTCTGAAAGGCCAGGCGCCATTCCGTCGGTTCCAGCGTGGCTGCCGCCGCAACCAGCTCGGCCGTATGCCTCGCCTGGTCTTCGTAAGGATCGCCTTCGAGGATCGTGCGTTGGGGCACACTATGCGCCGTGAAGATCACCGGCACATCCCCGCCGGCGTCGCGCCGCGTCCGCTGCCTTCCGGCCTTCAGTTTCTCGGCAAAGGCCTGGATCAAGGACGGCTGATCGTGCCACGACTCCACGAAGTCAAAGCCCAGCTTCGGGCCCGCAGCGCGCAGCGAATTACGATATAGACCGACACTGGTGCGCGAATTCTGCGGCGCCATGCAAATGACGACCGCATGCCGTACGCCGTCGTCCGACATCTTTTTCAGGACATCGGCAGTGAACGGGCGCCAGTTCCTCATGCCCACGTACACCTGTATCCCGAGCTTTGCGGCCAGGAGGGCGCCCTGCTTCAGGGTCATTTCCGTCAGTGGCGAGCGCCCGATTGTCCGATACCGGTGCTGGACTTCCTTCACCACCTCGGGCGGGAGCGGTCTGCCTCCTGTCACATTCAGCAGAAACTCGGGGACCTCCTCCACAGAATCGGGACTCCCGTGGGCCAGCAGCAGGACCGCGGCCGTCCCGGCTTTGCCTGGAATCTTCATGGCGGACCCATGGCCGCAATCCTCGCCGACTGTTCTGCCACGTAAGCGGCAAGCGCCTTTACGTTCTCGACTGGCGTCTCGGGTAAGATCCCATGTCCAAGATTAAAGATATGTCCGGCACGACCTCCGGCGCGGTCGAGAATTTCCTTTGCACGCGCCTGCACATGGCTCCAATCCGAGAAAAGAACCACTGGATCCAGATTGCCCTGAACACTGCCGCAATTCCCCAGTCTGTCCCAGCCTTCATCGAGCGGCACCCGCCAGTCGAGCCCAATCACATCGGCGCCAGTCTGCTTCATCGCGGGAAGCAGGGCGGTTGTGTCGGTTCCGAAATAAATGACCGGAGCGCCAGTTTGCTTCAGCCGCGCAATGAGTTCCCTGGCTCGCGGCTGCACGTATCTTTCATAATCTTCCACGGACAGACATCCCACCCAGCTGTCGAAGACCTGAATCACATCCGCCCCTGCCCGGACCTGTTCCGCAGCATAATTGGCGGTCACCGAGACGAGTTTGCCCAGCAATTCGTCAAAAGCACGGGGCTGCGAATACATCATTTTCTTGGTGTGGATGTAGTGCCGCGATCCGCCGCCCTCGATCATGTAGCTGGCGAGCGTGAAAGGAGCGCCGCAGAAACCGATCACCGGCAGCTTCGGCCCGAAGTGCTTCGCCACGCGTCCGACCGCCTCCGCGACATATCCGAGATCAGCTGCGGAGTCTGCACGCAATCGAGAAACGGCCTCTTCGGTCCGCACCGGGCGTTCAATGACCGGTCCCTCTCCGGCGGAGAAGTAGAATGGAAGTCCCATGACCTCCAGTGGCAGCAAGAGATCGGCGAAGATGATGGCAGCGTCTACTTTGAGAATTTCCGCCGCCGTGATTGTGACCTCGGCCGCCAGCGCGGGGCTCTTACAGATCTCGATCAGCGAATGCTTCCTGCGCACAGCCCGGTACTCAGGCATGTAGCGTCCCGCTTGCCGCATGAACCACACGGGAGTGCGGTCCGCCGGCAGGCCTCTGCAGGCGCGGACGAAACGTGACTCAACCGCGGACATGAAGAATTACTGTAGCATTGCGGGAACGACCCCGGGAGCAAAGACCGTTATGACCCTGGATGGATCCCGATTGCCTTACCGCTGTGGTAACTCACGATCAGCGGCATGCCCCCGTTGGGATAGTCGAGCGTCCGGTCGGTTGAGTCGCCGCCCGATTCCAGCAGCCCGATTCCAATCGCGAAGTTGACCTGCAGTTCGCTCATGCCAAGTTTCACCTGATGCTGATCAATGGCCTGCCATATCTCCGGCGGCCAGTGCCTGTACAGCTCGTGCGGGTCCTGGCTGTACAGCATGTCATTCACGTAGAACCAGTAGTGACCGCTCTTCTCGGTGCCAACGGGCGCGGCGAACGCCTTTCCATCCTCCTTGAAGACCGCCAGAACCAGTCGTTCTCCCGGCTTCGAAGCAGAGGCCTGCGTAATGACATCGCTGATCGCAAGCTTCTGGATCGGCAAGAGCTTCCCGGCCTCGTGGGCGAGGGCCGCCCGCCGGCTGGCCGGATCGTAAGAGTAGTAGGGATAGACGTAGCCGACTTTGACCCACACCGGCTGTTTGGTCAGATCTCTCGCCGACTTCAGGTCGTCAATGTAGAACTTCTTCGGCGTGACATAGTAGTCCGGGTTTAGGGGCGGTGCCTGGGGTTTCTCCCGCTGCACCGCGCTCTGATGTCGCTCGTAAAAGACCCAGGCCAGCCGGATTCCGGCAACCGCCATCGCTAGAAGGAGCACGATCTGGAGCTTTTGTTTCATGCAGCTCAGACATCCGTCCCTGACGGGCGACGGCTATTAACTTACAACCAAGCAACTCCCCATGCAGTAAACTGTACGCATGCCAGTCACTACCCAGGAAGAGGTCCTCACCGCGCTGAAAGAGTGCTACGATCCGGAGATCCCGGTCAATATTGTGGATCTGGGTCTGATCTACGGCATTCGGATTGACCCGGTGGAAAACGACCAGCAGGACGTCACTGTGGATATGACCCTGACTGCTCAGGGTTGCCCAGCCCACGTGATGATTGGCGAACAAGTAAAAGGCAGGGTGCAGCAGCTCCCGGGCATTCGCACGGTCAACGTCAACGTTGTCTGGAACCCGCCCTGGACACCCGAGCGGCTCAGCCCTGAAGCTCGCAAGCAGCTCGGAATCGAGTAGCTGCAGGGCAGGGGGAGCGTCGAGACCTGCTCTTCACGCTCTCAGCAAGGCCTCGTACCAGGCTGCGCCCCGGCTCTCGGCCGCTTCCGCTATCCGCTCCCCGACCCTGGACGCGATCTCCAGGAAATTCGCGCCGCGTTCCACGTAATCCGGCAGTTTGGCCCGAATCTCTCGAAATTTCTCGGGATATTCCGAGGCCAGGGTGGCCAGCGCCACACCACCGCAGATCATGGCGCCCGTGCGGTTTCCCTTAATCAGTAATACCAGACTTATGCCCGCCGCCCCTCCCAGAAGCACCCGCTTCCAGTTCTCCATGCCGTTCCTCCGCCTCGCGTAACCTTTTCTCTACTATACTGCTCGTTCTTCAGGAGTGCTTGGATGCACAAACTCGGCCTTGCGATGTGGGTCCTTCTTGCGGTCCTCTGTTCAGCCGCGCAACCGAAGCCGCGCGCCCGCGACCTGGGCGTTCCGTTCGATGGCACTCCCGGTCCGCTCAATGCCATCACCGACGTTGCCGGAGTTGAGGTGGGCCACACAACTCTCATTTCCGGCAGCGGTCCCCTCAAAGTGGGTGTCGGGCCAGTTCGCACCGGGGTGACTGCGGTCCTGCCACGCGGGAAGGACTCCCAGGACAAGGTCTTCGCCGGCTATTTCAGCCTCAACGGCAACGGCGAAATGACCGGCGCCCACTGGGTGGACGACTCCGGCTTTCTCGACGGCCCAGTCATGATCACAAACACCCACAGCGTCGGGACCGTAAGAGATGCGGTCATTGCCTGGAGAATCAAACATGCGCCGCCTGACGAAGAAGGCTATTCATGGTCCCTTCCCGTTGTCGCCGAAACCGCCGACGACACTCTCAACGATATGAATGGCTTCCACGTAAGACCGGAGGATGTGTTTCACGCGCTGGACTCGGCGCGCGGCGGCCCCGTCGCGGAAGGCAACGTTGGAGGCGGTACCGGAATGATCTGCAACGAATTTAAAGGCGGCATTGGCACTGCTTCTCGACTGCTCGACGCCGGGTATGGAGGCTACACAGTTGGCGTGCTGGTCCAGTGCAATTACGGCTGGCGCAACCAGCTCCGCATTGCCGGCGTGCCGGTCGGGCGCGAGATCCCCGAACATCGCGTTCGGAACGATGACCTCGGCTCCATCATTGTTGTCGTAGCCACTGACGCTCCGCTGATCCCCACCCAGCTGAAACGCGTCGCCCGGCGTGTGACCCTCGGACTGGGACGTCTGGGAAGCTTCTCCGGTGACGGCTCCGGCGATCTTTTCATCGCCTTTTCGACGGCCAATCGCGGTGCGGGCGGCGCCAAAGGCCTGCACCAGCTCGCCATGCTTCCCAACCAGCGCCTGAACCCACTCTTTCTCGCCACAGTTCAGGCCACAGAGGAGGCAGTCGTGAATGCCATGGTGGCCGCCGAAACCATGACCGGCATTGATGATCGTACGGTGATCGCCTTGCCCCATGACAAACTTAGGGAACTGCTGAAGAAGTACAGCCGCCTGGCAAAGTAACCGGCCCGGGTGACGGCTTCTGGCGCCGGGTCCGCCTGCCCTGGGCGGCAGGATTTCTGCGGATCAGATGCTCCATTTCTGGTGCAATGCTGTTAGACTATGCAGGCGCTCCACTCGCCCGATCTCACACGAGGTGCCTGCAGCCAATGCGCGAGCCCCCCGAGCGCCCCACAATACTTCTCGCCGAAGACGAAACGCTTCTGCGCGAACTGGGCCAGACCATCCTCACCCAGGCGGGATATAAGGTTGTGACGGCGCCGGGTGCTGAGGAACTACGCTCCCTCATAGCCCAATATCCGGAAGACGTGGACCTCTTGCTGACCGACATCCTCATGCCGGGCATCAGCGGCCAGCAGCTTGTGGAGCTGGTCAAAGCCCGATGGCCGCGCGTCCAGGTCTTGTACATGTCGGGGTATTCCAATGACGATCTGCAGAATCTGGACCAGAACGCCGCTTTCCTCCAGAAACCTTTTACCCCGGCGGAACTGATGGCGAAAATAAAGGAGCTGCTTGTCGAAAGATAGCCGCCTGAGGGTCCGCGGATACGCGATTCGGGTTTGCCAACAGCCGATGGTGGGCAGCCTGCTGTATGCTACATTCCTCTCTGATGCCTGCCGATCCTTCCACCAAGCCGGAACTTCTCTACTGCCCGAAGTGCGCGGTCGAAGTTTCCGACCCGCTGACATGTGGAGACTGTGGCGCCGTCATATGCCGTCGCTGCGGCACGGTGCTGGAAGCAGCCGATGAGCTGGGAATTGGGTAAGTCGCCGGGTCCGTGCCGGCGGCCCCTGCTAGACCGGAACCGCTGTTTTCCTTGCTGGACTGAAGAAGGGGAGCTTCACTACTTTGGCGCCGGCCTTCTGCCGCACCGCCTCAATCGTGACTTCCATCTCGAGTGATGTTCCCGGTTCGGAGAATGCGGTTCCCACGCTGGCCAGAGCAATCATCTTCTTGAGTACCGGAGACCACGTGGTCGAAGTCGCCCGTCCCACCTGCCGCCCGCCGGAATAAACCGGCACGTGCACACGAGACGCCTGGCTGGGCGCTGCCGGCGTAAGGTCCAGCTTGTCATAAAGCGCTTCGATTTCAGTCCAGTCCAGCTCCAGTCCCACAAGTTGCCGCGGCACGCCTTCTCTGCTGGCTTTTTCCAACGCCGAACGTCCAATGAAGTTCTCTTTCTCCAGATGCACCATGCGTCCGAAACCCAGCTCATAGGGCGAATACTTCTGCATCGGGATCAGGGCCTTGCGCGCGCTCGAATAGTCCACATCAATCAGCAGCAGCCCGGCTTCGATGCGGGCGACATCGAGCGCCAGCATCCCCGTCGGATGCAGATCGAACTGGCGTCCAGCTGCCGCCAGCGCGTCCCAGACCTTGACCGCGTCGTTCCAGCCCACCCAGATCTCGTAGCCCAGGTCGCCGGTGTATCCGGTGCGCGAGATATCCACCGGCACGCCGGCGATTTTGCCACTGGTCATGCGGAAATATTTCAGGTTCGTGATCTCCGCTTCGGCCACTGTCTTCAGCAGCCGCGCCGAAGTCGGTCCCTGCAGCGCCAGCGCCGCAGTGCGCTCGGAAATGTCCTCTATCTCGACCTGCATGTTCAGGCCGTTCTGATGAAACCAGCGCAGGTTGGGCTCGGCCGCCGTCCAGCGGTAGCGGTTCTCATCGAGCCGCGTAATGGTGCCGTCGTCAATGACCTTACCCTGCTCGTCGCACCAGCAGCAGTAGATCACCTGCCCTTTAGAGACCTTGTTGATATCGCGCGTGATAATGCGATTCACCAGCCTGGTGGCGTCGCGCCCGGTGATCAGATACTTGAACAGCGGCGTGATGTCTATCAGCGCCGCCGCATTGCGGATGGCGTTGTACTCGTGGTCATGGTGCACCTCGTAGGCGCTGACTGTGTAGTATCCCGACCACTCCCGGTAGTTGAGGCTCTGGCACAGCGGAAAAGTGCGTTCGTGAAAGGCGGTTCCGACGGGCATGGGGTCCTCGATTTCGAACCCTGAATTATATCCACAGCAATGCCATCCCGAACTCGCACGCTGCTTTTCCATCACAGGTTTCTTATGGAAAACCAACACGGGAATTACAAGCTGGCGTGTACGCTCAGCCACAAGGGAACATAAACGAGCGAGACTGTCATCCCG
>Ga0070741_10019733_pt1 | contig 10731 bp, 12 predicted proteins | sample Coa_R1_4_FD_66440 | JGI IMG/M metagenome (GOLD analysis project Ga0070741, IMG submission 66440) | Surface soil microbial communities from Centralia Pennsylvania, which are recovering from an underground coalmine fire - Coalmine... | ecosystem: Environmental > Terrestrial > Soil > Unclassified ... | reverse complement strand
TTCAGACAGAACGGCTCGCTTGCGAGCCGTTCGAGAGGAAGGTGCTGGCGGTGGGCGCAGCCCACCGCCAGCACCTTCCTCTCCCTGTGAACGCCTTCGGCGCGAGGAGTCAAAGCGTGCGGCGACGTTTGAGAAACCCTGCGTAAATAAGGAGTTATCAAGTTGTCTACAAATCCGACGCCATATGACGAAGTGAATGCGCTTCTTCTTTTATTACTTGCAAGGATGCAAACTATCCTGCGCGAAAAGCTGGTTGGCTTTTACCTCTATGGTTCGCTCTCATTAGGAGATTTTGACCCGGAGTCCAGCGATATCGATTTTCTGATGGTGACCACGGAAAATCTCACCGGAAACGTGCTGGAAGAGCTGCGAGCGATGCATGCTGATATTGCCTCAAGTGGACTGCCTTATGCTCAGCGGTTAGAAGGCTCCTACATTCCGCGTGCAGCCCTTCGACGGTACGATCCTCATAATGCCAGCCATCCAACGATTGGCATAGATTGGGATTTTCATGTTGGGCAACATGGGAGCAATTGGATGATTGAACGCCATATCGTGCGCGAGCATGGCGTTATTGTATGGGGTCCCTCGCCCAAAACATTGATCGATCCCGTCCCTGCCGAGGAAATTAGAGCAGCAGTATGTGAGGAGCTCAGAACCTTCTGGACGGCTCAACTTGCAGGGCCAGAGTGGTTACGCCCGCGCGAGTATCAAGCGTTTGCCATTTTGACTATGTGCCGGGCGCTATATACTCTAAAACAAGGGGCTGTTGTTTCCAAACCAGAGGCAGCAGCCTGGGCCTGTCAGGCCCTTGCGTCTGAATGGCGACCAACCATCGAAAAAGCTTTGATCTGGCGCTCCCAGCATGTAAAAGATGATTTGAGCGAAACGCTTGATTTTCTGCGTTTCGCGATTATGTCTGCTGAAGAACTGTGTGGGTAATATGGAAGAAACAAAAATTCGTTCGGACGTGATCAATCGCGTCGCCACGAAGGGTTCGAGCGTTTCAGACAGATAATGCTAACCACGAATCGCTGTCTCAAACCCATAACGCAAAAACAAATGGCTCTCCGCCCGTTTGATACCGACCAGCGTTCCCCATAGCGGATGTTCCGGCGCAAAGAGCTTGCCAGCGATCAGGCCGGGGCGGTCGCTGGAACTTTCGCGACCTGCGAGCTGGGGAGCCAGCGTGAGGAATAGCTCATCCAGGTAGCGTTCGGCAAAAAAATCTCCGATGAGGTGAGGACCGCCTTCGACCAGAATGATGTTGCAGGAGCTGATACGACCTATGGCCTGTACGACATCTTGAATAGCGAGACGCCCGGTTGCGGGAACGACCTCCATTTGTGTGTTGGCTGAAAGCGGTTGTTGCGCCTCGATCTGTTGGGCTCCCAGGGGTGTGGTTACAATCATCACGGGAACTTCGGGTGAACGGAAAAGCGCGTGATTGAGATGAATTTTGCCTTGAGCGGACACGATCACGTTAAGCGGCGGTCGCGTTTTTCCCAGCGTCGCGCGTAATTCGCGGTATGCGTGGGCGAGGGGGCGATAGACGTGTTCGGCGGTCCAGCGATGACCGGGCGAGGCGTTGAGCGTGCCCGCGCCAACGATAACCGCGTCGGCAGCAGCTCTCAGTAGCCCCATCACCATCCGGTCGTGCTGGTTAAAGCCGCTAATATCACCTCCGCCTTTATGGCCCGGCACGTCAAGTTCGACCACGCCATCCAGCGTCGTCACGAAGTTGCCAATGATATAGGGCCGGTCGGGATGAGCCGGAAAGCCGAGCGGCCCGTAGAGATTGGCGAGTTCAGCCGGTAAAGGCAGTAGTTGCTGCCCATGTTGCGGGTCATACAAGGTTTCGAGTGGCGTCAGCGTGTTCATACTATGCGCTCCGCTAAAGTAAAGAAATCCCAGTACGTTCTAGATGTAACTTTTTCGCATGCCATCATGGATCACTCTGAAGCCACAAGCCTTGTAGAAGGCGCGGGCGTCATCGAGCGCGAGGAGATCAAGACGTGTCGTTGGATAGAGAACGTGGCAGACCTCCAGTAGCGCGCGCCCAATGCCTCGACCACGCAGTTGCACGTCCACCGCCATCTCGGCAATAAACATGGTGATCGCTCCGTCTGTGAGTCCGCGCACAAAGCCGACCACCCTTTCTCCTTCTACAGCCACCAGCGCAGGCCAGGAATGCTGCCAGGCGAGCAGTGAGTCGGCTGGACGTTGTGTGGGTGAGGGCCAGCCTTCAGCGAGGCTAAGTCGCTGAATAGCTGGAACATCCGCTTCACCCCACGCGCGAATTTCGATTCCCTGGGGCAGCGTGACTTGCGCCAGGACGGTGCGAAGTTGCTGTTGACGTTCTTCTGAGCTTATATGCATACTTTACCGGGTACTCCTCAAAAAACGTTATGCTGTCTTGATGTTTGCTAGCTCTTCCAGGCCAAGCTCCTTGATGAGCTGCGCCCGTAGCTCGAACTTCTTGATTTTTCCGCTGGCGGTGAGGGGATAGGCCGTCACGAAGGTGTAATACTTGGGAACCTTGTGCCTGCTGATATTGGCTTTGCAGTAGCTGCGAACCTCTTCCTCGGTCGCGCTCTCGCCAGCTTTCAGGCGCAGGACGGCCACCGCTTCCTCTCCCATCACGGCATCAGGCACACCAATCACCTGAGCGTCTTCTATCTTGGGATGGCGCATCAAGAATTGCTCAACCTCAGCCGGATAGACATTTTCGCCGCCCCGGATGATCATTTCCTTGACCCTACCAACAATATTAACATATCCCTCCGCCGTCATCGTTGCCAGGTCGCCCGTATGCAGCCAGCCCTCTTTATCGATGGCTTCGGCGGTCTTCTCAGGCATATTATAGTAGCCCTTCATCACGGGGAAGCCGCGCATCATCAACTCGCCGCGCTCTCCAATGCCGACCGCTTCGCCCGTCGCGGGATTGGCGATCTTGACCTCTAAATGGGGATACGGTTTCCCCACCGTTGCCGATTTGAGTTCAAACGTGTCATCGTCAAGCGTCATCGTGCCGGCCCCGGTGGATTCGGTCATGCCAAAGAAGATTTTGCAATCGGCTCCCATCGCTTGCCGAACCTGCTCCATCAGCACAACAGGGATAGATGTACCTCCGGTATACACCTGGCGCAACAGCGCGAGATCGAACTCGCCTACTGAAAAACGGGGATGGTTGAGCATAGCAATCAGCATAGTCGGAACGCAGAAAGAGGTCGTGCCCTTCTCCTTATGCAGCAGTTCCAGCTCTTTGGCCGGGTCGAAGGCGATCAGCGGGATCATCGTGAGCCCGTTCATCAAGGAGAAAATAACGAAGTTCGAGCCGGCGATATGGAAGAGTGGCATGGGGCTGACGTAGCGATCTGCGGAATAATCCTGGTCGTGGGTGATGACATGCACGGTATTGGTAATGTTGTAATGGGTTAGCATGGCGCCTTTGGGGAAGCCGGTTGTGCCGCTGGTATACATAATCATCGCCACATCCTGCGGCGTCACGCTGGCTTTGCGCACCTGTAATTCCACGTTGGTGGTGTGCTCGCCCGCAGCCAGGATCTGTGAGAAGAGCAGACAGCCGGGCTGGGGAGTATTGCCGATCAGGACGACGCGTTGCAAACGAGGAAGCGCCTCGCTCTGCAATGGCTCATGAAGGGGATCGGCCAGGCTTTTCAATTCGGGAACAATCTGATAGACCGAATCCAGGCACGAGTTGCCGCGATGCTCCTCCACCATGAACAGGGTAGTAATGTCGCCCTGGCGCAGAACATACTCGATCTCCCCTTTCTTATAGGCGGTGTTTACCGTTACCATCACCGCCCCAATGCGGGCCAGCGCGATCTGGAGCAAGATCCACTCCGGCAGGTTGGGAGCCCAAACAGCGACGTGTTCGCCCTTTTGAATGCCCAGCGCCAGCAGCCCCTTTGCCAGTCGATCCACCTCATCGCGGTACTGGCGGAAGCTCAGACGCAGGTCAAGCCCTATTTCGGGATAATTATAGACCAGCGCCTCCTTATCTGGTCTAATAGCTGCTTGCCGATCAAGCATCTCTCCAATCGTGCTATTGATCAACTCCAGGCCAGCATCCTCTGCCTGCCAGATCGCGCGATCTCCCTGAACTGCCATTGGTGTTGCTCCTTTCCTGTCGAACGATGCATTTGATCTTCAAGCTTCTCGTTCGTTTCACAAGGTAGAGATAATATATTTCTTTATTCTAAACCTTCAAGGAAGGAAATGCTACCTTTGGAGAGACCTGCTAAAACGAGGAGGATTTGAGCGCCTGGAGAGATGGAGCGATCAGTTCGATCAGCGGCTCTACCGCCTCGCGCCCGATGCGGCGCCAGCGCTCGTTCCAGTCTTTGCCCCAGCGGTCCTGGGGTGGGAGGCAAAGCGTGACGGCTACACCTTCGCGAACAAGCTGGTCGGCGATGCGATTGCTTGCCATCTTGCCCCCCTCGTCCCCGTCCAGGGCCAGGATTACCTCTTTTACCTGCGATGGGAGCCAGTCAGGCTGCATGGAGGTGCCGGTCAGCGCCACAACTTCGTTTCTCGTGAAGCCGGCAGAGAGCAGGGTCAGGCGATCAAATGCTCCTTCGACCACGATGATCGAACGCGCCAGTTGATCAAAGTCAGAGCTAAACCAGCCCGCCGGATTGGTCTTGATCCAGCGCCTGGCTCTATCGCGCTCATCAAGCAGCGCCTTATGATAGTTTTCGTCCATCCCCGAGCGCCATCCCCAGAGGGTGCGCCCGATATAGCCGTGGCTCATAGGAGAAACAAGGGGGAAGATGATACGCCCGGTCCAGCGCCGCAACTCGCTCCGAATTTGCGCTTTGGCAGGCAGGAAGCAGACGCCAGCCGCGAGCGCAACGTCAACGGAAAGCTTGCGCTCGCGCAAGTATGTACGGGCGAGCCGAGAGCGTGCCAGCGCAGGATTCATACGCCTTTCCAACGCAGTAAGTATCCCAAGTTCCTGTTGTTGCCACATAGGGGTCTCCGGCTGCTCACGGAATAAGGGAAGCTGATGTGCAGGCGGCTGCCGTTTCTGCACGCGAGGAACTGTTGACGGGCGGAATGGATGAGCGGGCTGGCTATTATCAGGTTGGATATCGTAATGGAGAAGGTGGGCTGCCGCTTCGGGATTCCATTCAGCGACCAGTACAACAGCCTGGCAGGTGGCATTGAAGCAATGGCCCCAGCCGGTTACGTGGTTGATCGAGAGTGAACGCTGATGGTCGCTCCCGTGAATGTGACAGTAAGCCCGTACGCGTTCGCCAGAGGCAAAAGGACGCCATAGATCAGTTTGAGAAATCACCTCAATTTTCTTGCCCTGCTGCGTAATCACTGTTGTCACTTATCAATGCCTGTGCAATTATTTGCTGCTGCCACCTCTAAGGAAGAGCCGTATTCCTCTATAGAAGCGATATTTTCACTAAAACCACGATAAGGATGATTTACATAGAACTTGTGTTCTATATAAATATATTACCCTAAAAATGGGTAAATTGCAATGGGCCGGGGCCGCGTTTGCAGAGGGGATACCATAGTTTTTACGCAAGCATCTGCTATTACATCCGCAAGTTAGGAGAAGTTTTTCCTATTTATCTGTTATAGGCTGTATCTATAAAGGTGAGAGACAATATTCTGAAAGACGAAAGAAGGAGACACATTATGGCAAGCAACAACATCGGAACACACCAGAAGATCACCCCATTTTTGTGGTTTAACGATAATGCTGAAGAGGCTGTGAACTTTTATACCTCCATTTTCAAAAATTCGCGGATCAACAGCATAACGCGTTATGGGGACGCGGGACCGGGGCCTAAGGGCTCGGTTATGACCGTAGAGTTCCAGCTTGAGGGTCAGGCGTTTGTGGCCTTAAATGGCGGCCCGGAATATAAGTTCACGCCAGCCATTTCTTTTTATGTGAACTGTGAAACACAGCAGGAGGTTGATGAGCTGTGGGAGAAGCTCACTGCTGGCGGAGAAGAGATCGCGTGTGGCTGGCTGTGTGACCGCTATGGGATGTCGTGGCAGATCGTTCCCAGGATTTTAATCGAGTTGATGCAGGACAGGGACCCCGAAAAAGCGCGCAGAGTGACGGAGGCCATGCTCCAGATGAAAAAGATTGACATCAAAACGTTGCAAGAAGCTTAATGGGCATCGTCCCGGTCCTGCTGAGTGAAGGTCTGCGATTTTTCGAACCTGGAGTCCATGAGCAGTTGAGGCTGGAAAAAGCGAGGGTGTTCGAGTCCCAGACGCGAACCGATCTCTGGTTTCGTGTTGTTAGGTAAGATTTGTTCTTCCTCACATTTTGCCTGAATATTCTGTTAACTGGAACTAGAGGAGTAGTTGTTGATGACGACCAATACAAACAATCCAACAGGAAAATACGCTGCGGTCAACGGCATTAACCTGTACTATGAAATTCATGGCGCTGGCAAGCCTTTAATCATGTTGCACGGGGGCTTCGGAACATTTGATATGTTTGCCGCTCTCTCCCCTGCGCTTGCGCTCAATCATCAGGTCATAGGTGTCGATCTCTATGGACATGGACGCACAGCCCTCACAGATCGCCCCTTCAGTTTTGACCAGATGGCTGGCGATATAGCCGGGCTTATTCATCATCTTGGACTCGAAAAGGCTGACCTGCTTGGCTATTCTCTCGGGGGATTGGTGGCTCTGCAAACCGCCATTCTCCATCCAGAATGCGTCAACAAGCTTGTGGTAATCTCTGTGCCTTTCAAACGAACAGGCTGGTATCCCGAAATTCGCACAGGCATGGCCTCAATTGCTGCTGAGCCTTTTGTTGGCACTCCCATGCATGATGCTTATATGAAAGTCGCGCCAAAGCCCGAGGATTTCCCTCGCTTTGTCGCCAGAATGAGAGAGGCCATGAGCCAGGACTATGATTGGACGGAACCTGTTGCTGCTATGAAAATCCCCACGCTGATTGTCGCGGGCGACGCTGATTCTTTTCCGCCAGCACAGGCCGCTGAATTTTTCAGCCTGCTGGGTGGTGGCTTGAAAGACGCTGGTTGGAATGGTGAAAATCTCATCCCGTCGCAACTCGCCATCTTGCCTGGCGCTACCCACTACAACATTGTTTTCCGCCCCGATCTCCTGCTCCCGGTGCTTGCATCCTTCCTTGATGGGAGGCAGGCGGAAAACCAATAATGCTTGGGGCGTTGACATAAGATTTTAGAGGAAGCTAAAAGGCATCTGGAGAGAACTGCGTCGGCATTATCGCTATTGAGCATGCATAGTGCATAGTGCTGCGAGTGCGAAGAAGAACGGCGCTGAAGCAGGTCGCTACGAAGGGGGCGCGCACCCTTTGAAGAAGGCGATTTGTGCTTTAATTCTTAAACGATTTTCTGTTCAAGAGATAGCTAGCAAGGGGGGGCTGGCCCGCAACCCCTGCCAGCTAGCCTGCTCATATCTTCTTTAGAATGATTGGCGAGTCGTTCACATCCATCTTCAAGTGGGCGCTGGGAGCAGTCCCCACGTCTGCATGAACTTCATCGTTCTGGATCAATAGATTGGGGAAATCGCTGGTAATCGAGCCGATGATGCCGGTAACATCGATGTGGAATGCAGCGTTTGCTGGCAAGGCCATATCGATTGAACCTCCATTGACGTCAAACGTGCAGGATGCTTGAGGTGCAACCGCGCCACTGAAGCGAACTGGTCCACCATTGTTTTGCAGGCTGGATTGCCCCTCCAGCGTAGCCTGCGCCAGAGTAATGGTGCCGCCATTGGTCTCTAGCTGCATCTGTCCGCTTACTCCAATCACATCAATGGTGTCGGCATTAATCTTCAAATCGGTCTGTGCCGGCACGACAATGGTGCGGTTGCAGTCATTAAGCGTCACGGTATTGCTGGTTTGATCTAGCTGATAGGGAGGAAAGGGGAAACCTTCGATGGTGATCTGATCTGCGGCTTTTCCTGCCTGAATATGGATTGAGCCGGTACAACTGGTAACGACCAGGGTTGGATGCGGCTTCGTTGAGATCCTGGTGCCGGTCTGATATGCATAGATCAAAAAGGCGAGGCCCGCAATCAGAACGACCATGAAAATCAGGCAGCCCAGAGGGTTACGCCGTCCCAGCCTTAATTGCTGTACCCGCTGTGGAGAATAATACTGCATATTTTATGCTCCTTTCGCCACATGCAGGTGGATATCTGCGTTGGTGCTCGTCAGCGTTACCTGAGCGTGGGGAGGGGCGCCTACGTCGCTATGGATGGCAGATCGCTGGACCTCGACGCCAGGAAAGTCAGCAGTGATTGAGCCGTTGGTGACGTCGGCGTCGATATGAAATGAGGCCGTGCGAGGTAGTGTAACATCGATAGGCCCTTGATTGGACAGGAACTGATAATTTCCCTGAGCCGCAATCGAGCCATCGAAGGTAATCGTTCCCTGATTGTTGCTGAGCGTGACCGGCCCGCTCAATGTGCTCTGCAATACTTTGATGGCGCTCGTATTAGCGTTGATCAACGAATCGTTGGTCAGAGTACTGTTGGTCACGATAATCGAGCCGCCATTAGTCAAGAGCACCATTTGCCCGCTTATGCCATCAACCTCAATATTGCCGGTGTTGGTCGAGATCTTCAAACTGGTCGTCGCTGGTACGGTAATATCGAGCAGCCTGCTTTCGACTGTGTTAGCATCCACAATAACAGTGTTGCCGTCGGAGGTCTGATCGTAGGGGATGGTGAAATGAACGGGAGCGTCCGCCGGTTGTAGGGTGATCTGATTTCTTATAGCCGAAGGATGGATATGAATGATTGGAGCATTGTTATACGTGTCATTGTTGAGTATCAGGGTTGGATGGGAGCTCACTGTGATCGTTGTCGGGCCGATGGCTAAAACGGTACTGCCGAAGAGGACCGTGGCTGTTCCGAAAGTAATCAGCAGTAATAAGGGGATGAGGCATCCCCATGTTCTGGGGCCACATCCTCTGACAAGTAAGATCCCAAGCAGCCCGAAATTATCGGCAAGTGAGGATTGGGGATGTTGATAAGGTGCCAGTGGGGGATATTCTTGCGTGCCTGAGTAATTCCAATCGGAGTAGGGGACGTCAGATTGTGGTGTATTATCCATCAACTATATACCCTTGTCCTGCGTTTCAAAGCCCGTAAAAACCCACGCTCTACTATGTAACTTGTTTGCCAGTGAGTATTGTATCGCATTTTTTTTAGCCCGGCAATGTGGGGGGAATCTTCCATGTGTCCACTTCTGCTCGCTATGCCGCATTCGTCCTGAGCCGCTAGTGCTGTTGGGTGATTTCGTGATAGCGGTTGGTGACTTCTGTTTGTACCTTGTGGAGGAGGTGTTGCAGCACCATCACGTCGTCGCCGTTTGTGCTGCTATCAGCAATGATATCGTTCAGCACAGCATTGAACGCCACAAGCGGCATCCCGCCAAGTTCGAGCGTATTGGTGATCGCAAGCTGCTGGAGAATGCCAGCGATATGGGAAGCGATAGCAGGGGGATATGTTCGCTCGACGAGCTTCCTCCTCAATACTGCTGCTTCCCCGATATCAACCATGACAAAAGAGCTATTAATGGGCTTGAGGTGCATCTGAGGTCCCTTCCATCCGCTTCATATCTGATTCGTACACATACAACAAGCACTGGCTGTTCCCGTTGGGCAGCCTGGGCCTGAGCAAATAACGGATGTAAAAGATCCCTCGTGATGGCGTCACGATGCGGTACATGGTTTCCTGCGTCACGATATCGGCGTACTCCTCCTGTGTCCCTTCTGGGCAGTCGAGCCGCAGATACATCTCCCCGTTGATTTGCTCTGGTACAATCGAGACGCCAATGCGGTTCATATAATTAATCACCTCAGCCGTCAGCTCGATTTTCAGACAATAGTATTTCATCGCGAACCTCTCTTTGCTAGAGCTTTTGCTCGTTGATATCTTCTTTCCAGTACAAGAAGTATCGAAACAAGTCGTCCAAATATAACGAGGTGGAGCGTTTTCTCGCGTGCTATGCGAGTTTTCATAACCCGTGAAGAAGGATAACCAAAAGAGGTGGATGGATTTTCAGAGGTTTTTCCTGATGTTTCTCTGATCGTAAAGAGGCAATTCCGTTTCCGACTAGAGCAAGGTTGCCTCTTTGTGCGTGTGGCAGTTATTCTTGAAGGTCGAAATCGACAATGGTTTGACTAATCTGGCGGAGTGCCTGACTTACCGGCTGGCGGTCTCGTCTTATGCATTATCGAATCAAGCGTAGAAAGAATCTCTTCCTGTGGGACCATTAAGGGTGAGGGGTAGCGTTCTGGTTCGTGAAGAACGTACACTCCATGCCCACGAAGTAAAGCGATGCTCTGAGGGAAGGCTGGATGTCGAACCAGATCCATTTTGAGGCAAGGCACAACAACGATGGGAGGTGTTCCGCGTCCTAAGCATTCACAGAGGAGGCTTGCAGCAAGCGTGTCCCCAATCCCTTGTGCGCATTTGTTGATCGTGTTAAAGGTCGCAGGCATCACCAGAATAGCATTCGCTTTTGGCAAAGGATCTGCTTCCCCAGGAAGTTTGTAGTCCGTTCGCACCACATGTCCGGTCAGGTTTTCCAGGTGCGCGCTATTAATCCAGCGTGTGGCTTGTGGCGTTGCAATCACGCACACATCCCATCCGGCAGCTTGCAAAACAGGAATGAATTCATACATATGTTGCGCCGGTGGAGCAGCACAGATAATGAGGTAGAGAACGGGC
>Ga0070741_10019732_pt1 | contig 10732 bp, 4 predicted proteins | sample Coa_R1_4_FD_66440 | JGI IMG/M metagenome (GOLD analysis project Ga0070741, IMG submission 66440) | Surface soil microbial communities from Centralia Pennsylvania, which are recovering from an underground coalmine fire - Coalmine... | ecosystem: Environmental > Terrestrial > Soil > Unclassified ... | reverse complement strand
GCGGCCGGAATCGATCAGTTCGCGGTAACTGCAACGCCCGCCGCCGCCGGCGTGTCCCTGTTCGCGGCGGCCGTTGTCCTCTGCAATCACCTGCACGCTGACGCGCGTCAGCGGCCGCACATCCGCAGCGAACGTGCCATCGCTCGCCGCGACCAACACGGTCTCATGCTGACCCGCGAGACTGACGATCACCTGTTTCACGCGCGGATCGAGGCTGCGCGCCAGCGCGTCCAGTTCGCGCAGCAGCGCGATCTTGTCGGCGTTGTCGAGCGCATCGATCGGATCGTCGGCCGGATACAGCGCACGCGTGCCGCGCAGCGCCAACGGCTTGCCGGAACCGTTGCCGCCGGATGCGATCGCGCGTGCGGCGTTGGCCGCTTCCAGCAACTGCGGCAGCACGATGTCGTCGGAATAGGAGAAGCCGGTCTTCTCACCGGAGATCGCGCGCACGCCGACGCCCTGCTCGATCGAGTGGCTGCCGTCGCGCACGATGCCGTCTTCCAGCACCCACGATTCGCTGCGCGCGTGCTGAAAATACAGATCGGCCGCGTCGATGGAGGGACCGCACACCTGCGCGAACACGCGCTCCAGATCGGCGGCACTCATGCCTCCGGGCGTCAACAGATTGCGTTGGGCGAGAGCGAGGGGAGAATCCATCGGCTGCGATTTTCGAGGCTGCGTAACCCTTCAAAGTAAGGGCGCCAACCCGGGATCGCAAGCTCGAAGCCACCTCAAGGGCTATGCATAACCCCTCGCGGCATCGGGTGTAATTCGTAACGAAAGCCGCAGCCGGACAGGATGGCCGGATCATTTCTCGCCAAAGCGTGCGCCTGGGCTTGATCTTCCACTTCGAGCACGGCGATGCCGAACGCGCCCGCCGGATCGAACACCGGGCCCAGCGCATGCACGATCAGACCGCTTGCGATCCGCTCCTTCCAGTACTGCGCGTGATCGCGCATGACCACCGCCTCCGCTTCCGTGATGTCGTGCGGAAAAGTCGTTCGCGGCGACAACAGCTTGTAGAAAAATGCCTGCATGGCGGGTTCCGTGGCCGAGCGCAAAAGCGTATCAGCTTCCCGAACCGGCAGCGGCCGGCGGTTGTGACGAAGCCGCCGGCGCGGGTTTGCCCGAAGCGGACGCAGGTTTCGCCACCGTCTTCGAAAGCGTGGTGATCACCGGCTTGTTCCATGATCCGGTGATGCTGTAGCGCGCGTGCGCGACGCGGTTGACGCCGCGGCTGAGCGCCAGTCCCGCAGCGGCGCCGATCGGGCCGCCGATCACCGCACCGACCACCGCCAGCGTGCCGCCGGTGTGCGGCGTTACGTCCACGGTCTGGTCGTAGTCGTGCGCGCGCAGCCCGACGCGGCCACGCATCTGGATCTCCGCCGCCGCGCCCTTGATATCCAGGTTTTCGGTGCGCGCATTGCCGTCCGCGATCTCGAATGTTCCCGTGATCGAATTGAAGCCAAAACCGGATTTGTACACGTCGCCGAAATCCAGCGTCAGCCTTCGCGGCAATTGCGTGATCGAAAACAGGCCGAGCAGACGGCCCATGCCCGGCTGCACGTCCAGGATGCGGCCCTCGCCCACGCTCACTTTCATGGTGCCGTTGAGGTTCGCCAGCGAAAACGCGCTGGGCGCACCGGGCCAGGAGCCGTCGATCAGCGCATGCGTGTTCTGCCCGCCCGAGATCAATCCGCCGTAACCGAAGGCCTGCAGCATGCGGCCGAGATTGTCGGCGGCGATATCGATCGAAAACTGCGAGCGGCTGACCTGCGCGGTGCCGTTCCAGTCGCCGTGGGCGCGGATGCGCACGTCCTTCGATTGCGTGTCCATCCGCGACACGCGCATGCCGGCGGACGTCGGCGCGCTTTCAAAATGCGTTTCGCCGAGTTTCGCGTTTCCCAGCCGCAGATCGGCAACGGAGATGTGCAGCGGCGGCAGCGACGCCGGCGCCACGCCGCTCAATGCATCCGGTGGAGGCGCGGCTTGCGGTTGCGCCGCCTCTTTCGGCGGTGGCGCTTCCGGCCAGTACAGATGCTGCAATTGCGCGGTGATGCCGCGCTGTGCGACATTCGTGGTCGGCAACGTCAGCGTACCGGCCAGCGCCGCGCCATCGAACGTGATCACGTGTGCGTCTGCCTGCGTCGCGTAGCTCAACGACAGCGCACCGAGGTGGTTACCGAACGCCAGCGCGTCATCGGTGCTGATCCGCGCGTCGTTCAATGCCGGCAATCCGTTCACCGCCGCGGCGGCACCGGATTGCGCAGGCGACGAACCGCCGGTGGCGAGTTGCGTCCAGCCGCCCAGATCGAGGTTCGAGGCATGCCCATCGACGACCATTCCGTTCGCCGGAATCGCGGCGGGCGTTCCACTGCCGAACGCGATCGCAAGCGAGGCCGGCTTGCGCGCGGCGGAATCCGGCAGGCGTCCGCGCGCATGCAATATTTCACCGAGCGCCAGATCGATTTCCGCGCCGTTGAACGGCATGCCCAACCGCAGGTTCATCGGCAGACTGGACGCCGGCGGCTTGTCCAGCGGCGCAGGCAGATCCAACGCGATGCCGCGCAGGTCCGATTGCACGTGCAGCGACTTGGGCGCATCGGCTGCATTGCCTTGTGCGGCGATATCGAAGCCGATGCGGAAGTTCGCCGCACCGCGCGCGATCTTCGCCAATGGTGCAAGATCGGGATAATCGGAAAGCATCGATTGCGGCGTGAATGCACCGCTCAGCGAAGCGATCAATTGCTTCGAAGGATCGCCGGTGTCTGCGCCCAGCGCCATCGACAACGTGGCCGGCGCGCCGTGCCACCTCGTTTTCAATTCCGGCGCACGGAATCCTTTCGCATCGAACCGCAGCGGACCGGTGACATCCTGCAAGGCGAGGTTCCACTGTTTCGCGGTGACGTCCGCGCCGCTGATCTGCAGATTGCCGTCGAGACTGAAGTTCTGCACGTGATCGAACGGCAACACCAGCGTGAAAGCCACCTTGCCGTTGCCGGTCACTTTCAGCGCGGACAAGGTCGAGGCGAGGTCGTGACCGACCGGACTGTGACGCACGAAATCCAGCAGCGACATGCCCGTGCCGGCGCCCTGCGCGGCGACCATCAGCACGCCGCGGCTGAGATCGGGAATGGTCGCTGCGGCCTGGGTGATCGTGTTGCCCAGTGTCTGCGCGTGCGTGGCTTGCACCGTCATCGAGTTATCGACGAATTCCGCGGTCGCGTCGATCCGCTCCGCGTGCGGCCAGTCCGGGCCATAGTTCAACACCGCGTCGCTCACCTGACCCATCGCATCGAAACGGCCTTTGTGATCGACGAAGGGCCAGTCCGCCAGGTCGCCGCGCAGCAGCACGCGGCCCCAGTCCACCCGGCCCGACATCAGGCCGCGATCCAGCCAGTCGATGGTCGAGCGCGGCACGGTCAGCGGCAGGAATGATTTCGTGGCCCGAACGTCGCCGTGCGTGGCAACCACGTAGACATCCAGAAAAGGTTTGCCACCACCGTCGGGCAGTATCACTTCGCCGCGGCCTTGGCCGCCGACGTCATCGTTGTCGAACACGATCGAATCGCTGCCAAGATGCCGCCCGCCTGCGTCGCGCCAGGTCACCAGCGTGCCGCCGAAGCGTTTCAGCGCGAACGGCCAGCGGAACAGGCGTGGCAGCCGCAAGGTGAAAGGCTGCTGCGGAATCTCGACCAACAACGCTTCCTCGTCGCCGCGCAACGTGGCATCGAACGGATCGACACCGGGTGCGTTCTGAGCCGGGGCGGCGCCGATGCCCTGCAGGCGCGCGGCGACCGCATAGTGCCCGTTGCTCTGCCAGCGCGCGGCCGCCGCCGCAATGCGGCCGCGCGGGTGCGCGGCATCGATCCAGTCGCTCAGGCCGGCCGGCACCTGTGGCAGCAAGGAGGAAAGCGACACGAGCGGCGCGATGTCGATATCACGCGCGGCCAGGGTGATGCTGCGCGCGCCTTCATCCGAATGCAGGCGCAGCAAGGCGCCGCCGGCGGCATCGATATCCTGCCGCGCCGCGTTTCCCCGCCGGTAACGCAATTCGTAACCGGCGGCATCGCGCCGCAACCCAAGCACACCGGAAAAGACCGGCAATTCGGCATGCCGTCCAGCGGGCGCGGCGAATGCGAGTGCGCTCAGATCGAAACGCGCCGCTGCGCGTTGCAGACGATTGCCGCGCCAGCTTCCCCACAGCTCCAGATCGCCGCGCCCGCCGCGCAAGGTGTAGCCTTGCAGATCCACGCCTCTCGTCATCGACGCGAGATCGAGATTGCGGCCCGTGATGTAGAGGTCGGCGTCCTGTCGCGGCGCATTGAAACGTCCGATCACGGTGATCGGCTGCGGCGCTCCCCGACGCGCCACATCACCGCCGAAGCGCAAATCCTCGCCGACCGTCACCGCGCGCAGATGCGGCGACGAGATCTCGTACGTGCGCTGCGAGACTGCATCGAAGATACTGACCTTCAGCGCGTGCAAGTCGAGATCGACCGGCAGCGATTGCAACGGCGCCTGCTGATTTTGGTTCGGATTGCCGAGGCCCAGCACGCGCCAACCGTTGGCGTCGTGCTCCACGCGCAGTTCGAGGCCGGTCAATCTCAGCGTGACCCAGCGATGCGCCGGCCTCAGCCACGCGCCGAGATCGAACTTGATCGCCGCGCGCGGCAGGCTCAAGCGTTCGCCTCCCGGATACGCGGCACCGAGCGTCAATCCGTGCACGACCAGCAGCGGTCCTGAAGGTTGCCACTGGCCCTGCACCGACTGGAACTGCACGGGCCTGTGCAGCCGTCCGGACAGGAACGAGGCCAGCAAATCCGGATCGCGCGCCACGAGCGGTAGCAGCAGTTGCATCAACCCCATCGCCACCGCCGCAGCGATCAGCAGACCGGCGATCAATGCACCGACGAAAAACCGCGCGCGGCGCAGGCGGTGGCGCCAGGGATTCATGCGGCGGTCTCGCGGCCGCGGGATTGGAGATTCGGGGTTGGGAATCGGTCAAGGGCGGCGATCTCCTGTCTAGCGGGAATCGCTGCGCCCGAATCCCGAATCCCGATTCCCGATTCCCGGCTCTCAAAGCAACACGACATCAAACTGCTCCTGCGCGTACTGCTCCTCGGGCTGGAAGCGGATGGTCTTGCCGATGAAGGTTTCCAGTTCCGTCACCGCGGCGGAATCCTCCTCGAGGATGCGCGCGACCACGCGCGGATTCGCCAGCACCAGCAATTTCTCCGCTTCGAACTGCCGCACCGCGCGCGTGATCTCGCGGAAAATCTCATAGGACACGGTTTCCGCCGTCTTGATCTTGCCGCGACCCGAACACCCCGGACACGGCTCGCACAGCTGCCGCTCCAGGCTTTCGGTGGTGCGTTTGCGCGTCATCTCGACCAGGCCGAGCGGCGACATCTCGTACACCGTGGTGCGCGCGTGATCTTTACTGAGCGATTTTTCCAGCATGCGCAGCACCTGCCGGCGGTGCTCGGCATCGGTCATGTCGATGAAGTCGATGATGATGATGCCGCCGAGATTGCGCAGCCGCAGTTGCCGCGCCGCGGCTTGCGCGGCCTCCAGATTGGTGCGGAATACTGTTTCTTCCAGATTGCGCGTACCGAGATAGCCGCCGGTGTTCACGTCGATGGTGGTCATCGCCTCGGTCTGGTCGATCACCATGTGCCCGCCGGATTTCAGCGGTACTTCCTTGCGCAGCGCTTTGCCGATTTCGTCCTCGACGCCGTACAGATCGAAGATCGGCCGTTCGCCCGCATAATGCTCGATGCGCTCGGCAAGGTGCGGCATGAATCGCTGCGCGAACTCCAGCGTGCGCTGGAAAGTTTCGCGTGAGTCCACGCGCACTTTCTCGATGTCATCGTGCATCAGGTCGCGCAATACGCGCAGCGGCAATGAAGGTTCCTCGTATACGCGCGCGCCCGGCTCCGCGCGCGCGATGTTCTCCTGCACCGCCAGCCACACCTTGCGCACATAGGCGATGTCTTCGGCCAGCGCGGCTTCATCCTCGCCCTCGGCATTGGTGCGCGCGATGTAACCGCTCTGATCGCCATCCGACAGCCGCACCAGCAATTCCTTCAGGCGCGCGCGCTCGGCTTCGTCCTCGATGCGGACCGAAACACCATGCACAGACGTGTGCGGCAGCAGCACCAAATAACGCGACGGGATCGACAACTGCGCGGACAAGCGCGCACCCTTGCCTCCGATCGGGTCCTTGATCACTTGCACGATCACGCGCTGGCCCTCGTGCACCAGTTCGCCGATCGGCGGCGTGTGCGGCGGCGCGTTGCCGTTGCCGTTCACGGCCGGGGCGCCATTGCTTTCGCCATCCTCGGCCATCAGCACCGGCGGCGCGCGCACGATGTCGGACGCGTGCAGGAATGCGGCGCGGCCCAGTCCGATTTCGACGAACGCGGCCTGCATCCCCGGCATCACCCGCTGCACGCGGCCGCAATAGATGTTGCCGACGTAGCCGCGCCGGCCTGCGCGCTCGACGTACACTTCCTGCAGCATTCCGTTTTCGACCACGCCGACGCGGGTTTCGCGCGGCGTGACGTTGATCAGGATTTCCTCGCTCATGCGCGACCGCTTGCCGGAGTGAGGCACCCGTTATAGCCCGTCGCTGCTGAACCTGTCGATGTGGGTATCCCGTTCGTCCGGGCCCTTCGAAAGGCTCAGGACAGGATACGGCGCGCAGCGCCGAAGGGGATCGCGCCAAGTGTTTCGACTCCGCTTGCTCCGCAAGCGACGCTCAGCACGAACGGGAAGATATGCCGAAGCCACGCAACAACCGCGCGGTTTCAAACAGCGGCAGGCCCATCACGCCCGAATAGCTGCCGGAGAGATATTCGATGAGCGCCGCACCCCGGCCCTGGATCGCATAGGCGCCGGCTTTGCCGAAAGGTTCTCCGGTAGCGACGTAGTTTTCGATGTCATCGGCCGCGAGCGATGCGAAGCGCACTTCCGAAATGCTGCTGGCGGATTCTTCGCGACCTTCCGTCACACACCACACGATCGAGATCACGCGGTGCGTGCGGCCTGACAGCGCGCGCAGCATCGCGGCGGCCTCCTGCGCGCTGCGCGGTTTGCCGAACACGCGGTCATCCAGTACGACTTCCGTGTCCGCGCCCAGCACGATCGCATCCGCATCGTGTGCGCGAACCGAATCCAAACCCGCCCGCGCCTTCTCGCGCGCGACACGACTGACGTAGTCCTCCGCCGACTCTTCTGCCCCACGCACTTCCGCTACGTCCACGGGCAACGACTCGAAAGCGACGCCGAGTTGCTCGAGGAGTTGTTTGCGACGCGGCGATCGGGAAGCGAGATGCAACATCGTGCGGATCATTGCACGGAGTGTGTCCGTTGCGTGGCGCCGCAGGGCGATCATCCGTTTCCGCCGGCGACACAGTTGTTTGCGATTGCGGATGCGGAAATGAGCGCTCGATCATGTTTTGGCACTCTCCTTGCTCGCGCGCCGGTGGGGTTCCCGGGGCCCTCGAATCTGCGGTGAAAGCACGCACGGAAGCTGATGGCTCTTGCGGGCCGCCGTTTTTCCGCAGCCGATCAATCCGCAGAGAGAGCCAAAATGAACAAGATCTACAGTCTGATCTGGAACCGTTCGCGCAACCAGATCGAAGTCGCTTCCGAGCTGGCGCGCGGTCGCGGCGGCGCTGGTTCGCGCGGTGGCAGTGCGGCGCCGCAACGCCGTGCGCTCGCAGCGGCGCTTCTTCTTGCCATCGTGATCGCGCCGGCCGTTTGGGCAGGAACCAATTGCGCATCCAGCTCCGCGGTCGCGAGCGGCATCAATTCGACCGCGTGCGGCAACAATTCTCTCGCGAGCGGCAAAGGCAGTACCGCGTTCGGCTACAAGGTGAGTTCGACCGCGGATTTCGCGGACACCAACGGTTACAAGACGACAGCCAGCGGCGTGGGCTCCACCGCAATCGGTTCGTATGCGACGGCATCGCAGAACGATGCCACGGCCTTGGGCTACCACGCGGCCGCATCGGGCTTGAACGCTTCCGCGCTGGGCAGCAAGGCCTCGGCGCTGGGACAAAGCAGTTTCGCCGGCGGCTATTCCGCGACGGCCAGCGGCACATCGAGCACCGCGGTCGGCAACGGCGCGGCAGCATTCGGCAGCGGAGCATCCGCTTTTGGCCAAGGTGCGCAGGCCGGCGCCAATGGCGGATCAACGAATCAATCCGTCGCGGTGGGCGTTCTCAGCGGCGCCGTCGGCGATCAATCCACCGCGATGGGCAACAATGCGCAGGCGCGCGGCAATTCCAGCATCGCCATCGGCGGCGACGATCTGGACAAGGTGGCTCAAGCGACCTACACCGCCATCGTCAACGGTGTGTCCGTCACTGCGACGGGAGCGCAGCTCTTCACCGATCTCACCGGAAGCACGGCGATCGCCGCGGGCACGTACTATTCGCCTACTGCGGGCGATGGCTCGGTGGCATTCGGTCCGCAGGCACGGGCGGGTGGATCGTCCGGCGGCGCCAATCCGACCAGCCCCTGGACAGCGAACGGCGTGTTCGACGTTGCAATCGGCGCGCAGGCTCAAGCCACGGGCTTTTCTTCCATAGCTTTGGGCACGGGCGCGCAGGCTACCGCAGATACCTCTTTCGCCATCGGCCCGAATGCCCAAGCCAGCGCGGCAAGCACGCTGGCCGTCGGCACCTCTTCCCGCGCGAGCAGCACCAACGCGCTGGCCATCGGCACCGGCGGCACCGATGCGGCGACTTACACGCAGGCGACCGGCACGGGCGCGACCGCGATAGGCGGCGATGCCGTCGCGGGTGCCAATGCCTCGGGCACCGATGCCATCGCGATCGGCGGACAAAGTTCCAGTATCGGCAATGCGGCCGTCGCGATCGGACTCGGGACGACGGCGGGCAACACAAACAGTGTCGCCCTCGGCAACGGCGCAGTTGCATCGGCGCAGAGCGATGACGTGGCACTCGGCGCGAACAGCATCACCGCCGTGGCTGTCGGCACCTCCAGCGTCACGATCGGCAGCATTACGTATTCCGGTTTCGCAGGCACCACGCCCGGTTCGACCGTCAGCATCGGCGTAGCGGGTGCGGAACGCACGCTCACCAATCTCGCCGCGGGACGTGTCACGGCGAGCAGCACTGACGCGATCAACGGTTCGCAGCTCTACAGCGTGGCCGACACGCTGTCGAATCAGATCACCGCGACCGAAACGCACGATTACAGCGTCAACAGCATCAATCCGGGCACCGACACCAATTACGACAACGCCGGTGCGACCGGCGCGGATTCGCTCGCGGCGGGTGTGTCCGCCTCGGCGATCGGTGCGAACGGCACGGCGGTCGGCAAGGACGCATACGCTTCAGGAGACAATGCGGTGGCAGTGGGCTATCTCGCGAAAGCGGGCTTCTCCTCCGTCGCGATGGGCGATTCGGCCAATGCGAACGCGTATTTCTCCTTCGCGCTGGGACGCAACAGCAGCGCCGGCTACGAGTCGGCGGCGATCGGTTACAACGCGGCGGCGACCGGCAGCAACAGCGTCGCACTGGGCCACGGATCGCTCGCGGTCGCGGCCAATGGCGGCGCGGTCGCGGTGGGCTATGGATCGTTTGCGCCAGGCGACAACAGTACCGCGATCGGCACGGGCGCGCAGGCGCGCGGAAAATCGAGCGCGGTTCTCGGCAACGGCGCCTATGCATCGGGCGACTACGGCATCGCCATGGGCGAATTCGCGGTATCGCGAGGCAAGTCGGGTACCGCTCTGGGCAAGGGTACTTATGTGGGGTTCGCCGCCGCTTACGGAACCGCGGTCGGCTACGGCGCGATCGTCAGGGGCAATTCGAGCGCCGCTCTGGGTTTCGACAGTCAGGTCAACGGCGATTCGGGGGTCGCGGCGGGCAATCACGCCTATATCTATGGCAACAACGGGCTGGCGCTCGGCACCTTCGCGCACACGGGCAGCTACACGCATCCGACCTGGGGCGACGAAGCCGTGGCTATCGGCAACAACGCATACGCGGGCAGCGCGAGCGGCGCGGACATCGCGATCGGCAACAGTGCGCAAGCGACCGGCGGCGGCAGCATCGCCGAAGGCTTCGGAGCTTTCGCCAGCGGCACGAACGCGATCGCGGTCGGACAGTCGGCACAAGCCACCGGCGGTCAGGCACTCGCGATCGGTTTCGGCGCCACCGCAGCGCATGCCGGCGACGTGGCACTCGGCGCCTACAGCACCACCGCCCCGACCGTGGCGGTCGGCGGCGCGACCATCGGCGGTCAGTACTACGCGTTCGCGGGTTCGACACCGGGCGCAGCACTCAGCGTCGGCGGCAGACAGATCCAGGACGTCGCGGCGGGCCAGTTGTCGGCGACCAGCACCGACGCGATCAACGGCTCGCAATTGTTCGCCACCAATCAGGCGATCGATGCGCTGGGCACCATCGCGAACGAAGGCTGGAACTTGAGCGCCAACGGCGGCACGCCGGTGAACGTCGCGCCGGGCGACACGGTGGACATTTCCGCCGGTTCCAGCGGCAATCTTTCGGTAACGCAAAGCGGCACGGACCTCACCATCGACACTTCGCCGGACGTGACGTTCAACAGCATCTCCATCGTCGGCGGACCGGTGATCGGCAGCACCGGCATCGACATGGGCGGAGACAAGATCACCAATCTCGCGCCCGGCACAGATCCCACCGATGCGGTGAACTTGAGCCAGTTGAACGCG
>Ga0070741_10019731_pt1 | contig 10732 bp, 11 predicted proteins | sample Coa_R1_4_FD_66440 | JGI IMG/M metagenome (GOLD analysis project Ga0070741, IMG submission 66440) | Surface soil microbial communities from Centralia Pennsylvania, which are recovering from an underground coalmine fire - Coalmine... | ecosystem: Environmental > Terrestrial > Soil > Unclassified ... | reverse complement strand
CGTCGAGGGCTTCGATCCCGACGACACCACCAAGACCGCGGTCGACAAGGCCAAGTTCGTCTTCCGCGGCCAGCCCAAGCCCACCGTCACCGTGCCCGACGCGGTGCCGGCGGGTCTCGGCGAGGCGGAGTAGGCCGGAGCCCGACCACAGCAGGACCACAGCGGCCCGTCCGGGGTTCTCCCCGGGCGGGCCGCTGTCGTCTGCCCGGTTGGGCCGCCGTCGTCCCCGGGCGCCCGGCTGCCCACCCAACTATCCTGGCCTGAATGAAGCCGACGGCGTCACGGTCCGACCTGAAGCGCTGGCGTACGAACTTCCACGACGAGGTCGACGGCGCCGCTCTGTACCACGCGATGGCCGAATCCGAGCCCAACCCCGAGCTGGCCCAGGTGTACCGCAACCTGGGCGACATCGAGGCCAAGCACGCCGGGTTCTGGGCCGACCAGCTCGCCGACCACGGGGTCCAGGTCAAGCGCGGGCGGCCGTCGCTGCGGGCCAAGGCGTTGATCAGGCTGGCCGGCCGGTTCGGCGCGTCGGTGCTCGTTCCCACACTGGCCCGCACCGAGCGTCGCGGCCGCGCGATGTACGACGGCCAGGCCGAGACGGCCGGCACGACGATGCGCTCTGACGAACGCTCCCACGCCTTCCTGCTCGGCGAGATCCGTGACGGTGCCTCCGGGGGCTCGCTGGCCCGGTTCGAGGGCCGCCACCGAACCCCCGGCGGGAATGCCGTGCGGGCGGCCGTACTGGGCGCGAACGACGGTCTGCTCTCCAACCTCAGCCTGGTCATCGGGGTGGCCGGCAGCGGGGTGGCGGGGTCCGGGGTCACCCACGGCGGGGTGCTCGTGGTCGGCCTGGCCGGCCTGCTGGCCGGGGCTTTCTCGATGGCACTGGGTGAGTGGGTGTCGGTGCAGAGCTCCCGCGAGCTCGCCCGCCACCAGCTGGCCATCGAGGCCGACGAGATCGCCACGCTCCCTGAGGAGGAGGTCGAGGAGCTGCGGCTGATCTACCAGGCGCGGGGCCTGCCGGAGGATGAGGCCCGGACGGTGGCCAAGAGGTTGCTCGACGACCCCGACAGCGCCCTCGAGGTGATGGCGCACGAGGAGCTGGGGCTCGACCTCGACGACGAGGGCGGCAACCCGTGGACGGCCGCCGCGACGTCGTTCGTGCTGTTCTCGATCGGGGCGATCGTGCCGGTGCTGCCGTTCTTCTGGCTCTCCGGTCAGGCCGGCGTGATCGCCTCGGCGGTGCTGGGCGGGGTCGGGCTTTTCGTACTGGGGGCGGCGACCACCCTGTTCACCGGGAGGGGCGCGCTGCGGTCGGGACTGCGACAGGCGCTGCTGGGGCTCGCGGCGGCCGCCGTCACGTACGGCCTCGGCGCCGCGCTGGGCGTCGCGATCAGCTGATCAGCCCAGCCCGGCGGTCGGCTGATCCCAGCGGTTCAGCCGACCAGCCGGCCGGGTGGTTCAGGCCAGCGCCGCGTCCAGCCGTTCCAGCGTGGCGGTCAGCTGCTCCTTCGACACCAGCGGACACAGCTCGAGCACCCGCTCGGCGGTCACCTGCGACCAGTCGTAGGTCTGCTGCACCAGGGTGCGGTCGTCGCCGTCGGGTTCGAGGCGGTAGGTGAACGTGTGCCCGAACGGCTCCTGGCCGGCCGCGGCGGGTGCCCAACCGATGGCGCGGTCGCGTTCATAGACGGTGACCACGTTGTCGGTCCGGTAGTCGCCGAGCATTTCGTGGTGCATGTCCATGCTGAACGTCTCCCCGACCCCGGTCAGCACCTCGTGGGTCCGCGATCCGCGCAGCATGCCGGAGCCGTCCAGCTCGGGATGCCGGTCGGGGTCGGCGAGCATGGCGAAGACCCGCTCGATCGGGGCGTTGATGGTCATCGAAACCGTCAGCTGGCGGGTGTCGTCCATTCGGCGAAGCCTAGTGGCCGGAGACGGGTGGCTGCCCGCTCAGCCGAGCAGAGAGTCCAGCCGGGCCAGGATGGCCGCGTGCCGGGGGTCGCTGCGGGGCAGCGTGTCGGCCAGGGTCTCGGCCAGCTCGAGGTCGTCGGCACCGGGGGGTGTGTCGGCCAGCGACCACATCGCTTCCGGATCACGCCGGTCGAGGGTGGCCCGGCGCAGCTCACCGAAGAGCATCTCGCGCAGCCGGGTGACCGCCGGCGCCTCGGACGCCGGCAACAGGTCCCCCCGGTAGGCGGCGGCGGCCTGGCGTACCCGCCCGGCCCGCAGCTCCGTGCGTACCGTGTCGAAGTCGGCGCTGACCTCGGCGTCCAGGCGATAGGGGTTGGAACGGACGACGGCGGCACCGAGCTGGGCGCGCAGCCGGTGGATCTCCGAGCGCACGGTGACCGGGTTGCCCCGCTCGCCGTAGACCCAGGTCGCCAGCTGCTCGCCGCTCACCCCGGCCGGGTGGGTGGCCAGCATGGCGAGCATGTCGGCGTGGCGCTGGGACAGGCGCAGCTCGTGGCCGTCCAGAACGGCCACCGGGCGCGCTTGGCCGAGGAAGCGCAACACCAGCGCCGGGCGGCGGGCCGCCTGCAGCTCGAGCGGGGCCCGGCTCCTCGGCACGGCGTGGACCGATGGCGAGCGCGGAGGCAGGCGTAGCAGGTAGGCCCCGGCCAGCGGCTCCAGTACCCCGTCGGTGCCGTCGGGCAAGGTGATGGTGCCGTCGATCGCGTCGGGCAGGGAGAGCCGGCCGGGCAGCCAGTCCCCGGGCGAGCTGATCAGCACCCGCCCCGACGGCGTGACCAGTGCGCCGTGCTCACCGCGCAGCGCGGCCAGCTGGGCCATGTTGAGCAGTCGCAGCCGTTCGTCCTGGAGCTGCATCCGGCTGTGCAGCTGGGCCTCGGCGAGCTTGGCGGCCGCCGCCACCAGGGCGGTGGTGGACGGGTGGAAGCCGCTGACGGGGCCGGTCACGTCCACGATGCCGACGATCTGGCCGGTGTCGGGGTCGCGGACCGGGCTGGCCGCGCAGGTCCACTCGTGGTAGGTCCGTACCAGGTGCTCGGCGGAGTGGATCTGGACGGCGCGCTGCTCGGCGAGCGCGGTACCCATCGCGTTCGTACCGATGGCGTCCTCGGACCACCGGGTGCCCACTGCCAGGCCCACGTCCTCCGCCCGCCGCAGGACGCCGCCCTGGCCCTCGCACCACAGGATGTGGCCTCGCGCGTCGGTCACGATCATCATGTGCATCGCCTCGTCGGCGATCGCCACCAGCGTCTCCCGCAGAAGCGGCAACGTCTCGGCCAGCGGATGCCCGGCCCGTAGCTCGGCGACCTCCCGGCGGTCGAACACCGACGGCGGGGCCCCGCTCTCCGGGTCGACGTGGGCGGCCAGCGAGCGCCGCCATGACTCCGACACGACCGGACGCGGCTGCTCGGGCACGGCACTGCCGGTGAGCACCGCGTCCCGGATCCTGGCGAGCTCGCGAGCCCGCGCCACCGGGTCGGCGCGTGAAGTCGATGCGCCCATCCGTTTTCCCTCATCAGCAGCGGTTCTGCGCGGTGGCGGCCGTGCGGCTGCCGCCCAACCATACGCGCATATTTCGTGTGCAACGTCACTGCAACCCCCGGGGGCATACCGTCGGCCAGGCGCCCAGGAGTCGAGAGGACCGCCATGAACATGCTGGTCAGCTACTGCCAGAACGCCCAGGGCTTCTTCTGATGGGTCCTACCCCCGAAGAGGCCGTGCCGGAGGTGGCCGCCTCCGGCACGGCCCGGGTGGCCGCCGGTGTAGCCGCCCGGGTAGCGCTGACACAAGCCGCCGCGGATCTTCTGGTGACCCTCACCGCGATCCACGGTCCGCTGATGTTCCACCAGTCCGGCGGATGCTGCGACGGCAGCTCGCCGATGTGTTTCCCGGACGGCGACTTCACGCTCGGCGGGTCGGACGTCCACCTGGCTGACCTGCACGTCGACGGACTGGAGAAGCCGATCGGCTTCCACATGTCCCAAGCACAGTTCGCATACTGGAAGCACACCCACCTTACCGTGGACGTGGTGAAGGGGCGCGGCAGCGGGTTCTCCGTCGAGGCGCCGGAGGGCGTCCGTTTCATGATCCGGTCGAGGCTGTTCACCGACGACGAGTCCGCGACACTCAACGCCGTGTGACGGCCGGCCCACCCGGGATCAGCTCGGATAGCCCGGCCAGTCGCGCAGGTTGACCTGGTCGCATTCGAGGGCGAAGGCGTCGATCTCCTCCGGGGTCGGCGCCTTCTCCCGCGTCCACAGCTCGGCCATTCCCCGGAAGAACCTCTCCCGGGGTGCCCCCGGTACGAAGAGGATCAAGAACCGCGCTTCCTCGTCGCCCTCGGCGCGGAAGGCGTGCACACCGTGGCGGGGTACGTAGGCGAAGTCGCCCTGCCCGGCGGTGCGCCACTCGTGCCCGCTCATCACCGCGAGCCGCCCGGACAGCACGTAGAACGACTCGGAGAAGCCCTGGTGGTAGTGCGGTATGGCGCCGGGCGAACCTGGTGGCGCGGTGAACTCGAACAGCCCGAACTCCCCGCCGACCTCGCTGCCCGGGGCGACGAAACGGGCCGCGCCGGCCTGCTCGACGCCGGCATGGGCGCGCCACACCGCGCCCGCCTCAGGAAGGCTCACCCCCCGACTCTACGCACGCCCAACCGAGCCCGCCCGAGCCCGCCGGGCCCGGTCTGAACTGCGGCGGCGCGGGGGAGAATCCGGCAGGTGCGGCAGCGCCGTCAGGGCAGCAGGGCGTCCATGCGGTGGAGGGCGTCGGCGGCGGGCAACGGGATCGGTACCCCGTGGCCGTGGCGCACGGCCGGCTCGCGCGTGTTGATACGGATCAGGGCCCCGGTCGCGGCGGCGTTGAGCTCGGCGTGCCGCCGCACAGTGGGTACGGCGGTACCGGCGCCGATCTCCACCACGACGACCCGTGAACCCCGCAGCGACCGCAGCCACCCGGCGTGCTCACGGGCCTGGGCGTCGGTGCGCGCGGACACCCACCCGAAATCGCCGAACATCAGGATGTTCGGCCGGGCCAGCCCGCCGCACCGTGGACACGACGGCAGCGGTGGCACGGCCCGCATGCTGGACTCGTCGACCATCACGTCGAGGCCGTCCGCCGGCCAGATCTCGTCCGTGCACCCGGCCAGGCACTGGAGGTGGTGGATCGAGCCGTGGCACTCCAGGATCGCGGACTCGGGAAACCCGGCCCGCTGGAACTGCCCGTCCACGTTGGAGGTGAACACCCGCGCCGGGCGCAACCGCGACCAGCGCCTCAGCACCGCGAACCCGGCATGCGGCACGGTGGCCCGGTAGAGCGCCAGCCGGTGGCCGTAGAAGCCCCAGGCCAGCGTCGGATCATCGGCGAAGTGCACCGGGTCGGCGAGTTCCTCGAAGCGCAGCCCCAGGCGCCGGTACGGCGGGTAGGCGCGCCAGAACCCTTCGGCACCCCGGAAGTCCGGCAGCCCGGAGTCCACGCCGAAGCCCGCCCCGGCGCAGAACAGCAACGCGTCCGCGCCGTTGATCAGCTCGGCGGCGCGCTCCAGGGCGGCCCTGAGCTCAGGCGGTTCCGTGCCCGTGTCCGTTCAGGCGTTGTCGCCGGCCCGGGAGAACTGGACGACCTCGAACTCGAGCAGCGTCGCGCCGGTGGAGACCGGTCCCTGCCCGTGGCCGTGACCCTCGCCGATCGGGCGGCCGCGCTCGCCGGCGTGCGCCTCGATGGCGGGGCCGTTGCGCCAGGCCTGGAACGACTCCTCGTCCTCCCAGTGGGTGAGCACGAAGTAGCGGGTCTCACCCGCCACGGGACGCAGCAGCTCGAAGGAGATGAAGCCCGGCTGCCCGTCGACGGCGTGCAGGCGGTTGCCGAAGCGCTTCTCCAGCTCCGGTCCGGCGCCCTCGGGAACCTCGATTGCATTGATCTTGACCACGGCCATGCACCTAGGCTACTTGGTCATGTCCTCCACCTCATCCGGTTGGTTGCGCACGAGCGTCACGGTGTCGGACGGAACCTCGATCGCGGTGCGGGGATTCGGCGGGCCGAACGGGCCGGGCGGTGCCGGGCGGACGATCCTGCTGCTGCACGGGCTGATGGGGCGGGCCAGCACGTGGTGGGCGGCGTCGCGGTGGCTGGCCGACCACGGCCGGGTCATCGGCGTCGACGCGCGCGGTCACGGCGACTCCCCGGCGCGGGGCCCGTGGCGCACGCAGCGGTTCGTGGCCGACCTCGTCGAGGTGATCGAGGCGCTGGCGCTCGGCCCGTGCGTGGTGATCGGGCACTCGATGGGTGGGCTCCACGGCTGGGAGCTCGCCGCCGCCCGTCCCGAACTGGTCGAGGCGCTGGTGGTGGAGGACATGGCCCCCGACCACACCGGACGCACCGCCGACTCCTGGACGTCATGGTTCGCCGCCATGCCGCCGGCGTTCCCCTCGGTGGCGGCGGTGCGGGACGCGTTCGGCCATCCCCGGCCGAGCTGGGGCGACTACCTCGCCGAGTGCGTGCGGGAGGGCCCCGACGGATACCGCCTGCTCACCGACCCGTTCGAGGCGGGCGACATGGCGTCCGAATGGGGCCGCGTCAGCTTCTGGGACGGGGTCCGCGCGGTCCGGTGCCCGACCCTGCTGCTGCAGGCCGAGGACTCGGCGATCGCCGGCGAGCAGATGGCTGAGATGGCCCGTGCCATCCCGGCCGCCCGCCACGTCCTCGTGCCGGGTACGGGGCACCTGGTCCACGACGACGCGCCCGAGCGCTACCGCGAGCTGGTCACGGAGCTCCTGGTGAGTCTGCGCTGAACCGGTGACCGGTGACCGGTGACCGGTGCCCTGTGAGCGGTGGCCGGCGGGCCTCAGGCTCCTCGCAGCGGATGGAAGATGCCGGTGCGGGTGTCGGTGATCCCGACGGCGGCGACCTGCGCCCGCAGCGGCCGGATGGCCCCCAGGTTCGACATCGCCCGCCCGACCTGCGGGTAGGTGAGCTCACGGGTCAGCGTGCAGTGCGGCACCCACTGGCCGGGCAGGTACCGCGCGGCCGCCCCCTTGACCTTCCCGGCCAGCGCGTCGTGCACGACGGTGTGCGCGTCCAGCAGCTCGGCGTCGGGGACGGCGGTCAGCACCAGCTGCGGCTCGCCGGTCAGCGCGTTGCCGATCGTGGCCAGCCACAGCTCGGGCAGCACCAGCAGCCGCAGGTCAGCCGCGAGTCGCTCGCGGACCGGTTTCGGGATGGCGTTGGCCATGGCCAGGCGGATGGACGGGTCGGTGTCCGGCACCGGCCAGCTGACGGTGGCCAGCCGTGCCCGGAACCGCCGGATGACCTCCGCCGGCTCGTCGGCCAGCAGGAAGTCGACAGCCTCCGCCACCGCTCACGCCTCCCCGGGTAACGCGAAACGCTCGCCTGTGTCGTCGGTGATCAGCTCGACCAGCCCGTCCTCCAGCAGTGAGAACAGGCAGCGATCGCGCTGCGCCGCATCGTCCCAGGTGGCGTCCAGGGCTGCTCGCCCTACGGGTCCGGAGGCGCCGCGCAGCACGTCCAGCAGCCGACCCCGGACCTGGCGGTCGGTGCCGGCGAACCGTTGCACCGGCTTCGCGGGCCCGTCGTACGCGGGCCGGCCGGCGGCCAGCCAGGCGCAGCCCGGCCGCACCGGGCACGGCTCGCACCGCGGCCGGCGCGCGACGCAGACGGTGGCGCCCAGCTCCATGAGCGCGGCCGAGAAGCGTGCGGCCCGTGCTCCGGCGTCGGTCCTCCCGGGCCCCAGCACGACCTCGGCGGGCAGCAGCGCCTCGGCATCGACCAGGTCGGCGGCCGTCCGGGCCGGCCCGGCGTCGCCCCGGCCGTGGACCGCGCGCGCGATCACCCGTCGCACGTTCGTGTCCACCACCGGGGTGCGCCGCCGGTAGCCGAACGCGAGCACCGCGCGGGCGGTGTAGGCCCCGACACCCGGCAACGCCAGCAGCGAGTCGAGATCGTCTGGGACCTCGTCGCCGTGCTGCCCGGCGATCGCGGTGGCCGCCGCATGCAGCCGCAACGCCCGCCTCGGGTAGCCCAGCTTCCCCCAGGCGCGCAGCACCTCGCCCTGCGACGCGGCGGCGAGCGCGGACGGGGTCGGCCAGCGGTCCATCCAGTCCAGCCACAGTGGCGCGACCCGGGCCACCGGCGTCTGCTGCAGCATGAATTCGCTGACCATGACGCCCCAGGGGGTGGTCCCCGGACGCCGCCAGGGCAGGTCACGCGCGTGCGCGTCGAACCAGGGGACGAGCAGGCCGGAGAGCGGGACGGGCACCGGCACAGTCTGCCGGTCGGCCGCTGCGCTCTGCACACCGATACGCACCACCCGGGGATGCGCATCGGTGTGCAGTCACGGGAGGGCGGCGAGGAGCAGGCCGAGAGCGAACGGTGGACGCCTGGTGAACCAGCAGTGATCAAACGGCGATAAACGGACCATCGGGGTCGCTCATCTAGGTGACGACACGATTTGTTCATGACTCGCCGTTGTCATTGCAGGGTCTACCTCAAGCTGACCTTTACCTTCTACGCATGCTTGACTCAGACTCCGCCCTGTACTGGCGTCGACGTGGCCTGGCGATCGCCGGCGTGGTGTCCGTCGTGCTGCTCCTGGTGTGGGCGCTGTCCGGGCCGAGCGAGCCGTCCGCCGGTGACCAGGCCGGCAAGGAGCTGGCCACGGCCGGCGCAAAGTCTTTTCTCGAACCCACACAGGCGGCTGGGGAGCCGGTCACGCCGGACGGTGGCACTGACGTGTCACCGTCCGGTGTGCCATCTGTCCCCGCGCTGCCCTCGGGTCTGGGAGCGGCAGCTCCGTCGCCATCGGTCGTGCCCCCGGGTATGACCATGCCGTCCGGTCTGGCGATGCCCCCGGGTGTGACCATGCCGTCGGGAATGGCCATGCCGTCGGGAATGGCCATGCCGTCGGGAATGGCGATGCCCCCGGGGATGACCATGCCTCCTGGCGTGACGATGCCGTCGGGCATGGCGCTGCCCGCCGCGATGCCGCAGCCGCCCGCCATGCCGCAGCCGCCCGCCATACCGCAGGCCGCTCCGCCGTCGATGGTTCCCGTGCCCCCGGGTGTGGTGCTGCCGTCAGGGGTGCCGGTGCCGTCGGGAATGGCGATCCCGGAGGCCCTCCCCGCCGCGCCGGCGCTTCCCTCGACTCCCGCGCTTCCCTCGGCTCCCGCCCTGCCCTCCGGTGCCGCCCTGCCGTCGGCTCCCGCTCTGCCCTCGGGTGCGGCGCTGCCGTCCGATGCGGCGCTGCCGCCCGGTGTGCCGTCGGGTAACCCGCTTCCGCCCGGGATCCCGCCGCCGTCCGGCTACGCGCTCCCGTCCACCCTGCCCTCGGCGGCCGCCGTCCCGTCCGGCGTGCCGGCAGCCGGTCCGCCGGTCGGGCTTCCGTCGACGAGCCCCTCGAGCCTCATACTCCCCTCGGCGATCCCCTCGGCACCGGCCCTGCCGTCCGTCCCGGCGGCCCCGTCCGCGGGCAACCTGCCCTCCACCGCTGCCCACTCGCACCCTGGCCGGGTCGGATCGCGGGGTCGCAGCGGTACGGGCGCCGGTACGGGCGCCGGTACGGGCAGCGTCGGCACGGGCAGCGTCGGTACGGGCAGCGTCGGTACGGGCGGTGGCACCGGCTTCGGTCAGGCCGGGCAGGGTCCCCAGGGTCAGGCCGCACCGGCCGCCCAGGCGGCACCGGTCGCCCGGGCGGCGGCGACCCCGGCGGCCGTGCCGGCGTGCCCGGACAGCGTGATCAGCGTGATGGCCCAGGTCGGCGCGACCAGCTACCGCGTCGGACAGCTGCCGCACTTCCAGCTCATGGTGACCAATATCGGCGGCACGCCGTGCACCCGCGATCTGAACCCCTGGCTGCAGGAGCTCGTGGTGACCGGCCCCGGTGGCGCGCGACTGTGGTCGAGCAACGACTGCTCCCGGGCGAACCACCCCGACCTGCGCACCCTGCAGCCGGGCACGCCGGCGATCTTCCCGGTCGAATGGCACGGGCGGACCTCCTCGCCCGGGTGCGGGCCGCAACGTGCGGCGGTCGGGCCGGGCAGCTACGCCCTGATCGCCAAGCTGGGCTCGCTGAGCAGCGGGCCGGCCCCGTTCACGCTGCTCAAGTAGGCCTGCCCGGGCGGTCTCAGCGGGAGCGCCCGAGCAGAGGTAAGGCCTCGCCGAGGTCGGTGGCCTCGACGATCCTGATGTTCCCGGTGCGCCTCGGCGAGACGTTCGAACCGACCGGGACCAACGCGGTCGTGAAGCCGAGCCGGGCGGCCTCGGTGATCCGCCGCTCGAGGCCGGTCACCCGGCGGATCTCCCCGGTCAGCCCGAGCTCCCCGAGCACCACCAGCCCCGGCGGAAGCGGGATGTCGGAGCGCGCCGAAGCGACGGCCAGCGCGATGGCCAGGTCAGCGGCCGGCTCGGTCATGCGCATGCCGCCGACGGTGGCGGTGTAGACCTCGGCGTCGTGCAGCACCACGCCCGCACGGCGCGAGAGCACCGCCAGCACCATCGACACCCGCGCGGAGTCCAGGCCGCTGACCGCGCGCCGGGGCGAGGGGATGCCGGTTCCGGCCACCAGGGCCTGCACCTCGGCCAGCAGCGGCCGCTTGCCCTCCATGGCGACGGTGATGGCCGTACCGGCGACCGGTTTGCGCCCGGCCGGCCCTTCGCCGGAGCTCATGAACAGCCCGGACGGGTCGGCGACACCCGCGATCCCGGAGTCACGCAGCTCGAAGCAGCCGACCTCATCCGCCGGGCCGAA
>Ga0070741_10019730_pt1 | contig 10733 bp, 8 predicted proteins | sample Coa_R1_4_FD_66440 | JGI IMG/M metagenome (GOLD analysis project Ga0070741, IMG submission 66440) | Surface soil microbial communities from Centralia Pennsylvania, which are recovering from an underground coalmine fire - Coalmine... | ecosystem: Environmental > Terrestrial > Soil > Unclassified ... | reverse complement strand
AACGGGTAACCGGGCGGCTTCGTATCGTGGGGCTCACCGCGCAACGCCTTTGCCGCGCGAACGAAGTTGTCCACCCGTCCAGTTTCTTCACATTTTTGGAATGCGAATGGGATGGTGACAGTGCGATTCGTCTCTATCCGAGGCGCCCAAAAGATATCGTCTATGTGGACGGCTGTGAAGGGAACGGGTTGAACCGGGTAATCGCGCTTAGGGTGAACCGTCGTCTTTTGCGCACTCGGAGCCTGCGCCTTCAGTGTTCCGCAGCAAAATCCGGCTGCACCGGCTAGCAGCGATCGTCGGGAAAGTCTCATTCTTGGACCCTCTTTATTGTAAGCGGTTACTTTTTCTTTGACTCTTCAGCCGTTTTCGGTTATACAGGCCTTAATAGCTTACACGGAAGGCCGAAGTTTGCAAAGATGCCGCGGCCCCGCAAGCATGAGTCGCCAGGAGGCGTCTGCCCGTGAAAACTGCCGGTCGTTGTTTTCTATTCCTTTCCTTCGCTGCTTTTGCAAGCGTTTGCTTTGGGCAGTTCAACGCGAGCATCCAGGGCATCGTTCAAGACCCCTCCGGAGCCGGCGTCCCGAAGGCCTCGGTCACTCTTGTGAATGTTGGGACAAATGTCTCTACCAGTACTGCGGCTGATCAAAGCGGCAACTATCGGTTCGAAAGTCTTGGACCGGGCCGCTATGAGATTACGGCCACCGCCTCAGGTTTCTCCAAATCGGCCGTCAATGTCGACGTCCAAACCAGTCAGAACCTGAATGTGCCGATTTCCTTGACCGTTGCCTCTGCCACGCAGTCGGTCGTCGTGACGGCGGAGGCGCCGCTTCTCAATTCGGCGGAGACCCGCAATCAACTAACGATCGAAACGCAAGCTCTCTCGAGTCTTCCGCTTGCCGGGCGAAATATGATTTCGCTCGCCACGCTGGCGCCCGGCGCGGTCGGCTTAGGCACATCCGCAAGTCAAAGCCCCGGATCGGCTGTTGATAACTATTCCACCGAGACTCAGGTCGATTTAAGTGCGAACGGCCAAGGCAGTGTGGGAAACATGTTTGTCGTTGATGGCCTAGACGTTTCCAGTGCAATTCGTCCGGGCGTTCTGAATCTCACACCGAACCCGGACTCGATTGCTGAGACCAGCATCCAGGTGAACACCTACACGGTCGATTACGGCCGGGCGAGTTCAATGCAAATGATGTTTACCACTAAATCCGGCACAGACACATTTCACGGAAATATCAGCGACTACTTCACGAATCAGCATCTGTTTGCCGGAACCGAGTTCATTCACGACTACGCGCCGTTCCACAGCAACAATATGTCGGGCACTCTGGGCGGCCCGATTATTCCGCACCACCAATTTTTCTTCTTTGGATCCGTGGAGCCACTCTGGTCATCTTCGGCCACCGGTAGCGTCACAACCTTCGAAGACCCAGCTTTTACGTCGTGGGCGCAGGCAAATTTCCCGAATACGTTCGGAACTAAGCTGTTGAGCTCCTATAAACCAACAAATGCCGTGCCGACCAGTTCGGAAAGCGCAGCGCAAATTTTCCCCGGGACGTGCGGAACGCCGGCTGCGGCCAATATTCCGTGTAATCTCTCCGTGCTCGACACGGGCGTGTTCAGTTCTACCAACTTCCGGAATGGCCTCCAGTGGAGTGTGCGGATCGACAAGTACTTCCAGAACGATCGCATTTACGGAAGCTGGTATCGCACGACAGTCGACTACGGCGGATCAAACGTCCGGCCGTCATTTATAAACGGGAACAATACCTACCAACGCGCGCTCCAGATCAATGAGACTCATACTTTCTCTCCGACCACGCTTAACGAAGCTCAGTTTGGGACAAATCGGGTGGAAGGAATCACCCCATCTTCCGGACTATTTACGGTTCCAGTCGTCAACGTCACCGGAGTCGGGGCCGGATTTGGGGATGGGTTCGCGCTCGGTGACTTCATTCAGCACAACTATCACTGGCGCGATGTTCTGACCCACATCCGCGGATCGCATTCCCTCAAGTTCGGCTACGAAGGGTGGATGGGCGATGATATTGAAAATTTCCAAGGTCCGCATTCGCAGCCCACGTTCCAGTTCAATAATCTGCTCGACCTGGTTGAGGACAATCCATACACCGAGAGCGGTGTTGCCTATAGTCCGTTGAGCGGGCAGCCGGTGCTATGGGATTGGAATGCCGCCAGTCGCACATGGGGTCTGTTTGCCGAAGATTCCTGGAAAATATCCAGCCGGCTCACGGCTAACTTCGGATTGCGCTGGGATGATTTTGGGAATCCCTACTCGCGAGATCCTCTAACCACTTTTTCTAACTTTTTCTACGGATCTGGCCAGAATATTTATCAGCAGATCACCAACGGTGTTCTGATTGAACATACGCATGCGCTCAACCGCTCCATCACGGATGTACTGAGTCCCCGTGCCGGTATTGCGTGGGACCCAACCGGAAATGGCCAGTGGTCCATCCGTGCTGGCGCCGGCGTATTCCATAACTGGCCGACGATGGCCAATGTGCAGGAAGAGTATCGCGGGAATCCGCCCGGGCCTATTTATCCGACGTTTTACTCGGGAACTGCTACTCCGCCGCTGCTGAGCTTTGGCACGAGCAACGACAAACCGCCATTTGGCTTCACCTATCCGCCGCTCGGTGCTGGGCAACTCAATGCGCAAGGAGGTATTACGGGATTACAATTCCCGGTCGGCGCGATCAACCCGAACTTAGTGTCGCCTGTTACTTACAATTATTCTGTAAATTTGGAGCGGAGGCTCGGAAATTCGATTGTCGCGTCTGCGGGATATTCGGGCAGCACCTCCGACTCACTGCTCTCTGCTGGCGGCGAGCAGGGCGGTGTGAACTACGGCCAGGACATCAACAGTTTTCCGGGTGATCTGATACAGAACAACAGCTTAGTGCCAACACGCCTAAATACAAGCTTCGGACAAATTTATTACACGACCAACGATCGTGTAGCCAAATACAATGCGTTCATTACCCAGGTTCGCGGCAGATTCGGTAGTCGAGGCTTTCTATCTGCGTCCTATACGAGATCGAAATCAGAGGATGATACGCAATATCTGCCGACATGGACGAATCCGCATCAGTACTATGGGCCTTCAGTTTGGGATGCGCCCAACCGTGTGTCGATTGCCTGGAACTTCGCGTTGCCCGGTGTGAGCCAGGGACATGGCTTGGTGGGTCACATCACCAGCGGCTGGGAAATTAGCGGAACTTCTATTTTGCAGAGCGGGTATCCCTTCACTGTTTTCACCCAAGCGCCGTTCTGCTTCACAGAAGCGCCAGGAACCGTGCTGGCGCCCGGCAGTCCGTGCGGTGATTTCAATGCCGATGGCGATAACTACGACTATCCGAATGTCGTCAACTACCGCCAAAATACCTCCCGGCAGGCATGGCTAAATGGGACGGTTTTTCAAGCGGGGCAATTCACCGTTCCGGCGCTCGGTAACGAAGGAAACGAACTTTGGGGACGCTTTCGGGGTCCGCGCTTTGCGGAAACCGATGCCGCGCTGCTAAAGAATACGAACCTCACAGAACGCGTCAAGCTGCAGTTGAGATTTGAATTTTTCAATATCTTCAATCATCCAAATCTCAACTTCTTTAACAACCTGAACGGCACGACCGATCAGACTTTGCAAGGCGACCTGTCAAACGCTACGTTTGGCAGAGCGACGGGCCAATACTTGCCGCGTTGGATCCAGATCGGCGCCAATCTTTATTTTTGAGAAGAAGCTGCTTCGGCCAGGGAGTATTTGTGCTCGGCCGCCTCTTTCCTGCGGGCTTCCTGCAGTAACTCTGCCATTTTCCTTGTCAATGGTGGGATCTCGCTATTTCGATTGCCTTTTCGCAGCGCCAGAATGAGATGATACAGGGCAGTCTGATCGGTAGGATCCTGCTGAAATGCTAAGCGGCTTTGTTCAATAGCCTGGTCGGTCTTGCCTTCTTGTAGAAGGAGCCGTCCGAGTAAATCCCTCCCAAGCGCGAAATTGGGCTGCAACTCAACGGCTCTTTTTGCCAAATGCAGAGCTTCCTGGAATGCCGCGCTGCCGGCAGTTGCGCCGCGCCGCAACAGAACGTCGCCAAGTAGGTAATTGAGAAACGCATCGTCGGGCGCCTTTGCCAGTCGGCTCCTCAGCACGGTTTCGGCTTGCGCCAAATCGTTCCTCTGTACGGCTGCCAGCCCTTCCGCTGCCGGACCATATTGCACATTGGGATTGAGTTGCTCGCCACGCTCGAAGTCCCGCTCTGCCTCGTCGAATTTCCCGAGTTGCACATAAAGGATTCCTCGGGCGAAATAGAGCGATGCGGCTGCAGGGATCCGCTTAAGACCCGCGTTCAGCATATCGATTCCAACCTGGTAGGAGGCGTGCACCAGAGAGATGCTCGCGAAATCAAGGTAATACTCAGCCACATCGGGCGCTGTCACGATCGCATGCCGCAATGCGGCAACCGCGCGAGGCGTATCGGAGACCGCCTCATAGGCATCTGCCAGTAGATAAAGGCTGTCGGCATCGTTCGGCCTTTTTTTCAACAACTCAGTCAGGATCGCTATTACTTCCTGAGGCCGCCCCGCCAGCGATTCAACGACCGCCAAATTGTATTTCGCCTGTTCGTTCTGCGGCTGAATTTCGGAAATTCGCTGAAATACAGGAATTGCCTGTGAGATGCGCTTCAGCTTGACGAGACAGGAGCCGTACTGCTCGAGCGCCGCCGGTTGCGAGGACGTTATCGCCTCACATTGCGAAAATTCTTCAACTGCCTTTGTGCAATCGTGCCGCTGATAGGCGAGTGCGCCCAGCATGGCGTGACTCGTCTGATCGCCCGGATGCAGTCTTATGATTCGCTCAAGCAGTGGGACGGCAGATTGATCCGATGCTTTGTATTCGAGTTCCGCCGCTCCCTCGAGGGCAGGCAAATAGTCGGGAGCTATTTGGAGCGCATGCTTGTATGCGTCCAGAGCGTCTCTTGATGAGCCGAGATGCACAAGTACAAGACCATCTAATGTCCAGAGGCGGGAATCTTGGGGTGAACTCGCGAGTGCTTGATCAAGCAGTTGCTTTGCCTCCGCATAGTTTCCGGAGCGCAGATCCGAAATAATCGAGGACGCCGCATCGTCTGTAGGCTGCGCGCGAAACAGGAAAACCAACCAAATCAGAGCAATCTTCGAAGCGAGCACCAGACTTAACATAACCGAAAGGCGGGCGCCATTATTGTGCCTTTACGCATGGCTACTCAGTCAGCAAAATGTTTGTTAGCGTCTAATCAGAGCTACATGTGCAGGAATATTAAAACGCTTTTCAATTTCGATCCGCCGAGCACTGAGGACGAGATTCAAGCTGCGGCGCTTCAGTTCGTCAGAAAAATAACCGGATTTAACAAGCCCTCAAAGGCTAACGAAGCGCTGTTCCTTGGCGCCATCGAGGACATTGCACTCACATCGTCTCGCCTTCTTCGCTCACTCGAGACCCACGCGCCGCCGAAAAGTCGGGAGCAGGAGGCGGCCAAGGCACGGGCCCGCTCGGTTCACAGATTTGGGAGTTGAGTTGAACTCGGGTCAGCGCAATCCAGAAGTTTTCGGCGATGCGATTCGGCACTGCCAGGTATTATTCATGTGATGAAACCGCCCACCCGAAGGCAATTTACTCTCGCGGCCTCTGCTATGAGCGTGCTTATTCAGAATTCGCCCGCCTCACCGATTGGGAGTAACGAGCCGCAGGCGGCGCATGCCGTCCCGGATGAACTCGATCCCGTCAAATGGACTCTCCGTCGCCATGATGCCGCGCCGTTGCGGCTGACATTTCGCGCCACGACTCGTGAACAGGCAGAGACTTGGCAAAACGAACTGCGCTCTAAGGTGATCGAACTCATTGGCGGGTTTCCCGAGCGCTCACCGCTTCGTGGCGAGGTATTGGGCGTGAGTCAGCATGCTGGCTATAGCCGCGAGCGGATTCGGTTTTATAGCCGCCCTGGTGTCGCCGTCGTCGGCTATTTACTATTGCCGGCAGGTAAACCGGCACCGCATTCGACAGTAATTGCCATTCCAGGCCACGGCCGAGGAGTGGACGACATCGTGGGAATCGACGAAACCGGCAAAGATCGAGAGGGCAAGCCGGGTTATCAACACGATTTCGCGATCCAAGCCGTCGAGCACGGTCTGGCGGTGGTTGCAATCGAACCTATGGCATTCGGCTACCGGCGCAACGCGTCGATAGCCGCGGAAGGTTCGAACGAAACAGCGTGCCGGCCAGTGGCCGGTTCCGCCTTATTGTTAGGCGAAACGATGATTGCCTGGCGCGTTTGGGATGTGATCCGTTGCATCGACTGGATTGGCACACGCAAGGAACTGAACTCAGAACGAATTGGCTGCATGGGTATCTCCGGAGGCGGTACCTGTACGCTGTTCTCTGCCGCGCTGGAGCCGCGAATTAAAGCTGCTTTTGTCAGCGGCTATCTCAATACATTCAGGGACAGTATTATGTCGGTCCCACATTGCATGGATAACTACGTGCCAGGGATCTTGAATTGGGCGGAGGCGTACGACGTTGCCGGCTTGATCGCACCTCGTGCGCTGTTTTCAGAGGGCGGCGATCGAGATCCCATCTTCCCGGTTCACGCAACGCGCGAAAGTTTCGCTCGCGTAAAGAAAATTTATGAACTCTTCGGCGCACCAGAGAATGCGCAGCAAGAGATCTTCAGTGGAAGGCACGAGTTTCACGGTGTTCGCGGATTACCGTTTCTTGCATCTGCTCTGGCCTGACTTGGCGGCTGCTCATCGCAGCTTCAATTCCCAGTGCAGACGAATGGAATAGATAGAAACGGGGCCGCGGTCCTGATTGTACGCTGGGTTCGCGATGTGCTGATAGTCGAAGCTCGCGAAGAATCCGGGGAAGAGTTGCGCGCTGTAATAGCTCTCCCAAGAGTACTCGGGGCCGTAGTTGAGCTTGCCATCCCCAATGAGAAAGTCATGCCCTCCCAGCGCCAGGTATTCGGCATGCACGGCCGACAAGCCTGCAACCGTGAGAGCTGTTGCGATGGTGTCATGTGGACGATTCCATCGAGCCCCAGTCATGGAGATTCCGCCGGATGCGAGGCGGTCAATCGCTGTAAACGCGAAACTCTCCGTCTTCCCGTCGTTCCATCCCAAGCGTGTGAAAAATCCTATGTCCTTCGCGATCTCCTGCTCGGTGTTGAGGCCGAAGCCGTACTTCCTGGTTCCGGGACTTCGGGTCGCGGCGACATCCGGGACGCCTCCGGTTTGTTTTGCCAATTGGATCGCTTGGGCGTAGTTCCCGGCATCGGCATGATTCACATACTCGAGTAAGCGAATGACCCCGTGGTGAGTTCCAAACGTGTGCCGATGCTCTTGCTCGAAGACGTCCCCGCGATCTTCGAGAACACGCCGGTCGAAGCGTAATCCGTTTGCCACGCGCGGCATGCCGCCGCTGCCGTACCGAAACGACCAGTTCGCCGTATGAAATTCGTGGACCCATCCCCAGGTGTAGCCGCGAACATCTGCCGGATAATCCCAAGCGCCGTTGTACATGACAGACCAGCCCATAAATTGCGTGCGTGGGTCGTGCGTATAACGGTTGTTATCAAAGAAGTCAGTCAAAGTGAACCGGCCGGCGATGATCGTGTAGCGCGTCTCCGGACGCTGACCCGCAAGCTGGTTCTCTTCGCCTTCGAACGACTCTTTCTTTGAGCCGAAGCCGAAATCATGCGTAACATACAAACGAGCAAGGTAAGGTTTTGGCGTTGCAGATGCTACGCGGGGTAGTTCGCCATTAGACGAATTCGCAAGGCCATTGACTCCGCTAAAGCCGCGCCCGCCCGCAATCTCAGGATTGAAATAGATTTGAGTATTTTGATCGAGGCGCAGCCCAAGAAAGAAGGTGCTCGTCAGCGAGACATCGCGCTCCGGATAATCTTGCAGGCTGAACGGGCCTTCATAAGGCGAGGCAAAGGTGCCGTGATATTGCCCGATCGAAGTTGCCTGCCAGAACAGGTTCCATCGCTGATTCTCAATGGTTGCGTCCGGCTGTTTGTTCTCCTGCTGGCGCGGGATCTCTCCGCCGGTCGGCGGTACGATTTGTGCAGGAACGACGAACGGCAGCAGTACCAGCCAGGGAAATACAATCCAAGTTCTATTCAGAAGCGCAAGCAGGGGCAGGTTGATCTCGCTCCAGTATCGCTTTGGCGGCACGAGTTATGCGAGTGAATATCTGATGAAACTTGCTAACAATTCAGGACCTGACATTTCGAAGCCGGTCTATCGCCGCAAGAACGGAATCTGGCCTTGCCCGCACACGAATATCGTCCGTCAAATTTACCCAGCGGATCGTACCAGTCGGATCGACGAGGAATTCGGCGGGTCGCGCAATGTCTTTCCCACCCTCGCCGGCTTTAGGATGCAGCACTCCGTACTGGCGGATGGCGTCAGCGTGAGGGTCCGAAAGCAATGGAAACGTATACCCTCGCGACCGGCAGAGCTTTTGCGACTCCGCGGGCGAATCTACGCTTACCCCCACTACGGCAACTCCACGCGCTTGGAACTCGTTCAGGTGATGCTCAAAACTCCGCAACTCGGAGTTGCAGAAGGGTCACCAGTATCCGCGATAGAAAATGAGCACGAGCCCCCGATGATTCTTCAAAAGATCCGCGGAGGAGACTGGCTTTCCATTGGTATCGAGCAGCACGAATGCCGGTGCCTTCTGGCCAACGGCTAACGCGGTTCCTGGGGCGGGGAGCTGCCTGCTGAAGTAAGTGACACTTAAGACAAACAGGACAAATAGAACGGCACTCAGCGAACCGAGAATTGAGCCGCTGATCTTGCCACGGTAGTGCGCTGAATTTCGGAAGGCGCGCTTAATCCCGACCGTTAAGAGCGCGCCACCCGCGAGAAACAATAAGTAGTTTGCCCACGGAACGTCGCGAGTGGTGGGGAACAGCGCAAAAAATGGGATGTAACTCACGAACGCGATAAGGACGATCGTGAATCCGGCCCAGTTTAGAATGTTGCGACGACGCTTCACGCCAGGAACTCAGGACTAGTATAGTCACTATCTTCACCTGGCGCTTTACCTTCTCGCGAGGATGACGTGCATCGCGCAAGATGTAGCCTTATGTTCCGTGACAGAGAAGCCAAGCGCCGGAAAGTCGATATCCCTGAACAGCGCCTCGCCATTACCGAGCACCACGGGTGAGAATGCAAGGTGCAGACTATCGACCAAGCCTGCTTGCAGATATTGCCGAACGGTGGAAACTCCGCCGCTGATCTTCACATCCTTTCGCCCCGCTACTTCCTTCGCGAGCCGCAAGGCCTCTTCGATTCCCCCCGTAACAAAGTGGAAGGTTGTTCCTCCTTGCATCACTAGAGGCTCGCGCTCATAGTGGGTCAGGACAAACGTTGGCGCGTGATACGGTGGATTCTCGCCCCACCATCCTTTCCATGAGTCGTCCGGCCACGGGCCGCGTACCGGACCGAACATGTTGCGACCAAGAATAAACGCACCAAAGGGTTCCATCGCTTCACGAGCGAACTCGTCGTCCATATCGGTCGATCCGCTGCCCTCCTTGCCATGCATCGCGCAGAACGTCTTCGTGTGGAAGAACCATTGGAATATCTCGGTACCGCGCTTGCCTAAGGGATCACTGATGCTCTGCTCCGGCCCAGCACTGAAGCCATCCAAAGAAACCGCAAAACCTGCAACTCGCACTTTGGGCATATGTATGCTCCCCGGATTCATGCTAGCGCTTCACTTCAGAACCAAATCTTGGCCGAAAGCTGAAACTCGCGAGGCGTGCCTCGCCCTGTTGCGTAGTTGCTGATAGTTGTCGTGATCACGCCAAAATTCACTTGAGACAGATCGCCGTTGGGTGCGCCGAACTGCGCTCGATTGAATACGTTGAAAGCATCTGCCCGAAATCGGACGCGCAGGCGCTCGGAGAACAGGACATCTTTCATCAGCGCGAGATCGAGTTGCGAAATCGCGGGCGCGCGGAACACGTTGCGGCCCAAATTCCCGAATGTTCCGACGATTGGATTCGAAAAGGCATTTCGGTTCACCCACTCCTCGGGAGTCGATCCGCCTTCGGGCGTGAGTGGCACTCCGGCCACATAATTTGGCCGCTCCGCTCCGCTGATCGCGAAATTTCCGGGCACCGACACATTGGACCGGTCGATCGTGATATTGAAGGGTAGGCCAGTTTGTGCGGTTCCGATCGCGCTCAGTGTCCAGCCGCCGAGCAGCGTTCGCGCGACACCCGTCCCGGCTCGAAAAGGAAGCTGATAAACCGCCGAGACATTGAACAACTGGCGGACATCGTCGTCGCTGCTCGCTTTATCGCAAGGGCGGCAAAACGAATTTTGAGGCGTGTCCGATTCTCCTCCGCCAATGCTTCCATCATTTATCGAATGAGACCACATGTAATTCGCCGAAAACAGCAATCCTTTGTCGAACGGACGTCGAGCGTTCAGCTGCATCGCATGAAAAGTGCTGTTGCCGACGTCGCCTCGCCAGGACACCGGGCCGAAGGCCGGGTAGATCGCGGCGCCGGTCTGCGGATTTGTCAGATTTACATAGGTTGTTGTCAGAACGTTGGTTCCCTTGTTTCCGAGGTACGTAGCTGTTCCGAGTACACTCCATGGGAGTTTGCCCTGAACCGATGCGGTCCACGCAGCAACATAGTTGTCCTTGCGATTGC